>Ga0315274_10008905_pt1 | contig 14533 bp, 17 predicted proteins | sample YL17G02_20_MG_FD_203700 | JGI IMG/M metagenome (GOLD analysis project Ga0315274, IMG submission 203700) | Sediment microbial communities from Yellowstone Lake, YNP, Wyoming, USA - YL17G02_20 | ecosystem: Environmental > Aquatic > Freshwater > Lake > Sediment | place: USA: Wyoming | collected... | reverse complement strand
GGAAGCGAGGGAGGGGGAAGGGACCGAGGAAACAAAAAGTGAGTTTGCTTTTAAACAAGGGAAAGCTTCTTCGCTCCGCTGCCGCTCCGCTGCTCGAAGGAGACAGCAGGAAGCCCTTTCGCTCCGCCACCGCTCCGCTGCTCGAAGGAGACAGCAGAGCGCTCTTTCGCTCCGCCGCCGCTCCGCTGCTCGAAGGAGGAGCGAAGCCAAAAAAAAAACTCACCGGCGACCGCGGCCAGGTCCCGCCCCGTCACGATCCCCAGCCTCGCGGTCATGCACTGGAACGCGAACCCGCACCCGAACGCCAGCGCCACAAACCACAGCAGCGAGTAGCCCACGTGCGCCCCGGCCTGGATGTCGGCCTCGAGGTTGCCCGGGTCGAGGTAGGCGACGGCCATCAGCAGGCCGGGCCCGCACATGTACGCGAACTCGCGCCAGGAGAACCTGTGCCGGTGCTCTCTGCCGCCCGGGGCGCCCGCGCCTAGGTCCGCAAAGGCCGCGTTCGCCTGCTGCCCGCTGCTGCTGCTCCCGTTCTTCGCCGCTGCCGCCGCCGCTGCTGCCGCCGCCGCCGCCGCTGCCGCTGCTGCTGCGGTGCTGCCTTCGACAGAGAGGGGCGCCATCGACGTCGGGGTGGAGAAAGCGAGCCTGCCGCCCTCGTCGCTCGCGCCGGGCGCGAGGGCAGTCTCGCTGCCACTCTCGCTGCCGTCGCTCGAGGGAGAGGCCTCGTCGCCTCCCTCTCCCTCTCCCCTTCTCGGCGTCACGCAGCCACCGATACCGCCGCCGATCTGCTGCACGCGCTCCCTGGCAACCGCGGCGCCGTCGGGGCGGGCCGGAGAGGGAGGCGAGTCGTCGAGGCCAGGGACGGAGAGCTGGCGCTGCCTCCGCTGGAAGAAGGGCATGATGATGGAAAGCTGATAAGAAAAAAAGGCGCAGGTCGGAGCGGCGTGTGTCCTTCGCGAGAGAGGAAAAGAAAGATGGACGAGCCCTGTTTTTCTTATCGAGATAGAAGAGGATTCGTGGTTTCCGGTGAGCGTCCTTTTTCTGTCATTTTCTCTCATTTTCGAGGTGGAAAGCCTGTTTCTCAATATCCTCTGCGCTGCGATGTGCGAGGTGGGAGGAATCGGCGACGAAGAATTCCTGGAAGACGGGAAGGAGAGTTGATGCGTCGACAAGAGCGAAAGAGCAAAAGAGGTTGTTATCTTTTTTCCCTCTCTCTCGCCGCGCTCCAAACGGGACCCTGGCTTCTTTTCTGTTTCGCGACGCTTGGAAAGAGTACGGGCGCATCAGCGGCGGCGCATCTCGAGCGAGAGGAACGGCAGCTTCGTTCACAAAGAGAGGAGAGAGAGAATAAAAATTGTTGGCGTCAAGCGTCGACGACAACGGGCGGACGATCGAATCGGGAAAAGGGAGTCTGCTCCTCTCACCTTTCGCGAGCTTCTTTCACTGTTGATGAGGCCCTCTCGCTCGTTCCAGCGCGGTGGAGCGCGAAATTTGTGCCTCGAAGAGAGAGAGAGAGAGAGAGAGAGAGAGAGAGAGAGAGAGAGAGAGAGAAGCTTAGGAAAGAGAAGCGGGGCACGCGTGTGCGTGTTCTCAAGAGAGAGTCGAGAGGAAAAAAGTGGGCGTGAGTGCAAAAAGTTTTTTCATTTTTTTTCATTTGCTCTCGAACGACGACGTCAGGAGTTTTTCTCTTCCTCTGCCTTTCTCTCCCTCTCTGTCTCTCGAGAGCGCGAGACAGAGCCGTTGCACAGTTCGACGCAGGCACACAGAGAACCCTTCGCGTCTCTTAGCGACCACTTTCGAAGATGTCGGGCTGGAAGGTAAATAAGAACGAGGGGAGGCGAAACGGAAAGAGCAAGAGCGTCGGAAAAAAAAAACGCTATCGCGAAAAAGAAGCGATCCCGATGCTTTTTCGTTATTTTGCCCTCCTCTTTCCCCGCTCTCCCTGTCTGCGAGCGCCTCTCGCTCTCCTCTCGATGGGGTGAAGCTTGTCCTCTCTCGCTCACGGGGGAGGGAGAAAGTCGGGATTAAAAGGATACCGAGAGAGAGAAGGGGGGACGGCACCGATCGGAAAGGGAGCATGGAAGAAAAAAACAATCGATGCCATAGCGCTCAAGCTGCTCCCCTCAACTCTTCAACCTCAACAGCCCCTCGCCAACGACTCCTCCTCCCCGCAGCGGGGCTACTCCCCCCCGCGCGTCGCCGAGGGAGGAGCAGGAGGCGCCTCCTCTTCCTCCGCGGCGGCGGACCCCTTTGCGGGCAGCGACGCCTTCGGCGCCGCCGGGGAGTTTAGGCCGCCGTCGGCCTCGGGCAGCCCTCAGACCTTCGGCGCCGCCGACGCGGGCGCAGCCTTCGGCGGCGGCCGCGGCGCGAGCCCTGGCCGCGGGACGTCCCCGTCGAGAATCGCCGCCGCTCCTGCTGTCCCTGCCGTCTTGCCTTTCAACGACACCCCCGTGCCCCCGGTCTCGACGACAGCAGCAGCTCCTCCGGCGGCCAAGAAGAGCAGCGCCGCCGCCGCGGCAGGCCGCAGCGGCAGCGGCAACAACGGCAGGGCCGCGCTCCTCGGGGGCAGCCCCGCCCCCTCCTCCGGCGCCCTCGGAGGCACCACCAACAACGGCGGCGGCGACGACTCGAGCGGCAACTCCAAGGCCCCGATCTTCTCGCTGCGCCGCCACCGCTCCCACTTCAACGTTGACACCGCCGACGTGCTGCGCCGCATGCGAGACTCGGTCGCATGCATCCTCAGGCCGGACTTCCTGGAGCGCGTGGGCGACTCCCCGGACCTGTACGGTCCCTTTTGGATCGCGACGACGCTGGTGTTTCTGTCGGCGGTGGCCGGGAACGTCGCGGCCTGGGCGAGCTGGAGGAGGAAGCACGGGGGCGGAGGCGGGGGGATCCCGCCGTCACCGTCGCCGACGCCCTCGCCCGCGCCGTCCCCTCCCTCGCCCTCCTCCGCCCTAAGCTCCTTCCTCCTCGCCGCCCTCGCCGCCAAGGGCTCGCCCTCTTCTCCGGACCCCGTCCCTGCCTGGCTCTACGACGTCAACAAGGTCGGGTACTCCGCGGTGCTCTTCTATGGCTACGTGGCGGTCGTCGGCGGCGCGCTCTTCGCGGTGCTGCGCTTTGTCTTCCGCGCGCCGCGGTCGAACACTTCCTCGGATGATCCTTCTGTTTTATCTTCTCCGGTCATCACCCTCCCCGCGGTCTGGTGCGCCTACGGTTACTCCCTGACGCCCTTCATTCCGGTCTCGATGCTCGCCGTGATTCCCAACGAGGCCGCCAGGTGGTCGCTCATCGCGCTCGCGGCCGCGCTCAGCGGAGCGTTTCTGCTCCTGAACTTTCGCGGGTCCGTGTACGGGTGTGCCGGGCCGAAGGCTCTGCCGACGACGGTGGCGATGGGGTGTGCGCACGCGGGGCTGGCGGTGGCGCTGAAGCTGTACATCTTCCATTACTGGAAGTGAAGAGGTGGAAAGAGAATGATCGGAGAAAAGTTGGAAAGGTTTAACGGACGAGGTCGGGGTCGAAATTTGAACTATTTTCGTTTTTCCCTTTCTTCGCACCTTTTCTTTTATGGTTTTTTTTGTTTTGCTTTGGCTTTCCTTTTGTTTCGTGCGAGTGCTGCTGCGTGGACCTCGAGAGAGAGGGCCGTGTTCTTGCTTTATGTAAATCGAGAAAAGAGTGGAAAATTAAAATAAAAAACGAAAAAAGATGATAACGAAGAAGAAGAAAAAAGTCTCGATAAAAGAAAAAACTTTTCACTCCTTCCCCTTGATCCCGGCGACCACGCCCTTGAGCCTCAGCAGCTCCCCGACCGCCGCCGAGACCTCCAGGTCGCCGTTGCCTTTTCCAGAGTCCTTGAGAGCACGGACCGCCGCGGCCTGCTCGGCGACGGCGGCCTCCGCGGCCTCGAGCGACGGAGGCGGAGGAGGAGGGGGGGCTCCTCCTCCGGCGGCGGCGTCGGAGGAGAAAGAAGGAGAAGCGGCGGCCGAATCGCCCGACGCGGCAGGGGGCGGCGCGCTTGGCCCGCCTTCGCTCCCGTCCTCAAACTTCCAGTGCCCAAACACCACCGCCTGGCCGACATCCTCGCCCGAGGGCGACTTGACGTTGAAGAGCACGCCGTCCTGGATCTCGAACCTCGTCCCCCTCGCCGAGACGCGCCAGCCCCTGTAGTTCTTCTGCGCCTCGCCCGTCGCGGCCGCGCGCTCGAGCAGGCGCTCCCGGTCCGCCTGCGCGGCCTCGTCGTCCGTTTCGGCGCTCCTGCGCGACTCCATCCCCACGAGCTCACCCCACGGGGCCTCGAAGACCTTCTGGGCCGCGAGGTTCGCGTACGTGAATCTGGGCTGCTCCCCCTCGGCACAGGAGAAGCGGTCGTGCGCCAGGACGGCGAAGGGGAACTCGTAGAGCGCCCTCGGGGCCGCGGAGATCTCGAGGCCGCCTCCCTCGTCGTCCCCGCTTCCGCCGATGAGGGGCTTCCCGAGCGCGCGGCGGTAGGACTCGACGAGCAGCAGCGTCAGCATCACGGCGTCGACCGCGGCGTACGGCGGCTTCTCGCCCTTTGGGATCAGCGAGGGGGGCTTCTTCTGGGCCCCACCGCCTCCCTTCTTGGCCGCTGGGGCCGGGAAGGAGGTGAGGCGTCGGAGGGGCGCGGGGCGGAGGGAGAGGAGCGGCAGAAGGAGCGGCGCGGGCGCCGAGAGAGAGGGGCAGCGGCGGCGGGGGGCAGCGGCGCCCTCCCCGAGCAGAGGGGCTCCGCTGCCGCGTCCAAGGAGACTGCTGCTGCTGCTGCAAGAAGAGAGAAAAAAGAGGTTGTAATTTGTGTGGTTTGTTTCGGATTTGGGTGGGGGGAGAGGGTACAGGGAACGAGAGAGGGAGGGAGAGAGAGAGGGAGAAAAAGAAACGTTGAGGGCGACCGTCAGTTCAGGAAGGAGGTTTTTTTTCGGCGTGTGGCGATCTCGCATCCCCCTAGCATTCTCGCCCTTCTCGCCGATCGTTTCGAATTCACTCGGATCGTCACGAGCATCGGTGCTGCGTCGCGTACGCTGTCTCGATTGGGAAAACAAAGCGGGAAAATGAACGGACCCTGGTGCCATTTTTGGAACTCTACAAAATGTTTTTTTTTCGATCGCCGTCAAAAACTGAGAAATGATGAAGAGTTCTTCCTCTTTTTTCCCTTTTTAAAAAAAATCACTTGAACTTGCCCACGAACGCCCCGGCCACCTCGGCCGCCTCCGCCTCGCTCCCCGTCGCCTCCAGCTCGGCCCCGACCCTCCCGATCTCCTTTCCCTGTTCGTCGACGGCGACGAGCGTCGGGATGCCGCTCAGGGACAGCGGCGGCGCCCTGAAAGGGTGCGGCGTTGCCGGGCCCCGCCAGGCCTCCCTCCCCCCGACGTCGACCTCGAGCAGCGAGGCCTTGGCATTCTCGCAGGCCTTCCGGACGGCCGGAGCGCAGCGGCGCACGTCGGGGCACCACAGCGCCTTGGTCGAAGGGTCGAGGCCCAGAAAGAGCACGAAGCGGGGGGCCGGCGCGGCCTCGAGGAGGACCTTGAGCGCGGAGGGATACGACGAGGTCGAGGCGGTTTTGGTCCAAAACGATGCCATGTTTTTGAACGACTTTTCGCTGTCTTTCTTCGCTTTCTCTTGCACGAGAGCTTGAACTTCGATGTCTGGAACGCTGAAAGCCACTGAACGGGGTGTAAAAGGAAAAAAACTGGAGCGAACACGAGGTGTGAAAGATCGATGCTTTCTGCGCCGGAAGTCAAAGGAGTGGTGGAAGGAACTGAGCGAATGCCTCTTTCTTCCTTCTCACTTTCTTTTGCCTCTCGCTTTCTCTCGAGAAACTCTCGACACCTCTTCTCTTCTCTTTCTTTTGCTCTCTTCATACTTGCAAAATTCATTCTAGCAACGACTAAGCAAGCTTCCATGCGGAGCATGTCGCTCCCCGGGGTGCAAGCGCGGAGCACCTGCAGCTCGACGCAGGTGCAGCGCTGCTGCTTGCCGACTGCCGCTCCTCATCTTCGTCCTCTCCAAATCCGACAGCGCCTAGCAGCGCAGCCGCGGAACCTCTACTCCAACGCTCCGCTCGGGATGCAGCACCAGCCTTTTCCTCTCGGCCTGGCGTGCTCGGCCTCGAGCGGGGAAAACGGGAGCGACGGGAGCGAAAAGGGAAGAGGCGGCAATGGCATCGCCGACGGCTCTTCTCCTACGTCGTTGAGAATTTCGACCTCGTCCAACCCGCTCCCCGTCCCCGAACCGATGCCGCCCTCGACGCGCATCGAGGCGGACCTGGGCGACGGCGAATTCGACGCCTTCAAGGAGGTGTCCAGAGAGTGAGTTGGTTTCTCAGGAATTAAGAGAGAGAGAGAGGTGAAAAAAAGACGACCGAAGGGAGCATTGGCATGGTGCTCATCGTCTCGGTCGTTTCCTTGTCCGACTCAAAAACTCAAAACTCAAAACTCAAAAAACTCTGAACCACAGGTACCGCCGCACCTACTTCGACTTTGAAAAATGGAAGTCGCACCGCGCCTCGAGCCGGTACCGGAGGCACATCGTCGGCCTCTTCGGCTCGAGGATCGTCCGGGCCCTGGGCTCGCCCCTGCTGTTTGTCGTCGTCGCCGCCGTCTGCACGGGTGCGTTTTTCCTTTTCCTTTTCCTTTTCCTTTTCCTTCTTTTTTTTCATCAGCGACGCGGAGAGAGGAGAAATGCTCACCTCTCCCCATCTTCTCTCCTCCTCCCCTCGATTCCGTCCCCAACGCACCGCAAACCCATTCTTTCAGGCGTCTACGAGACCTCGAGGGACTCGGGGATCCTCCCGGCCTGGCTCCCCTCGGTCGCCGTCGGCGCGAGCGGCGCCGCGAGCCTCTCGGGCTTCGCGCTCTCGCTGCTGCTCGCCTCGAGGACGACCAACTCCTACGGCCGCTGGCTCGAGGCGGCCAACCTCGTGGGTGCCGTGGGCGCGGCGTCGACCAACTTTGTCAGGCAGGCGTACGCGTGGATCCCCGACGGAGACGTCTCCGAGGACGACGCGGAGGAGGAAGGGGGGACCGACGACGAAACGCGGCGACGACAGAACCGGCGGAAGAAGCGGCGGCAGCCCTCGGGCAGGCAGATTAAGGCCGCCGCGGCCCGCTGGGCCGCCGTGCTGCCCCGCGCCCTCGCCTCGCGGGTCCGCGAGGACGTCGACCTCGCCTCCGAGGCCGCGCGCGTGCTCGACCCCAGGGAGGCCGCGGCGCTCGCGGCGGCGCCCGACGCGCCGCGCTTCGTCCTCGCGGCGCTCTCTGCCATCGCCGCCGCGGCGCCCGCGTCCTCCGTTTCTGTCTTCCCGGGCAGCGTCAGCGGTAACAGCGCAGTCGAGAGCGGAAAAGAAGCTAGTCGATTCACTAGGAGCAGTAGTATGGCTAGCGGCAGCAGTCGCGTCACTGTCGACTCGGGTTTTCGGATCAGCATGGACGACGGCCTCACCGCGGCCAACAGCGCCGTGGCCGGCTGCGAGCGGCTGCTGCGGCTGCCGATCCCGCTGTCGTACACGAGGCACACGTCGCGGGTGCTGGTGATCGCGCTGGCGTTCCTTCCTGCGACGCTGTGGAGCGACTGCGGGGTGAGAGAAAAAGACTTTTTTTCGTTTTATTTTCTTTTTTTTCTTCGAGGCTGAGGTCGAGCATCCGGCGGCGGGGTGGCGGGGGAAGGCTCGGAAAAAACTCACTTTCCTTTCTCTCTCTCTCTCTCAATTCCTTCAAACCGCAAAAACAAAAAATAGTGGGCCTGCGTCCCGGCGAGCGCGCTCGTCGCCTTCCTGCTACTGGGAATCGAGGAGATCGGCGTCGCGATCGAGGAGCCGTTCTCGATCCTCCCGCTCGAGAATATGTGGGCCGACGTCGACTCGGAGATCAGGGCCTTGGCCGCGGCGAGCGGAGCGGTGTCTTCGATGATGCTGAGCTGGGAGTTTGACGAGGAGGAGGAGGGCGTGGAAGAGGAGGGAGGAGAGGGTCGAGAGGGGGCGGAGAGGGCGCTTGCCGCCGGAGGGGCGGCGCGGTGAAAGTTTCAAGTTTTAAGTTATTTCTTTCTCTCTTCTCTTTCAAAAATCCTCTCCTCTTCTCTCTTATATTTACATTTTTTTTCTATTAAAGTAATGTACGCTGTAGCAGAAAGAACGAAGGAAAACAGGCTCCTCCAACCAGTCTCGCCGGTTCATCAGCTGCGAGAGTGTGGCCGTCTCGGGGCCCTCATCCTCCCAGAGGAGCCAGAGCTTCCCCTTCCGCAACTCAGGGCGGAAGGAGAGAGAGAAAGGCGGAAAAAACAGAGGGGAAAAAAAGCGCTTTTTGTTGTCGAGGTTTTCCCTCACCACCGCCGCCGCTGCTTCCCGCCGACGGCGACGGTCGCGCCCGCGTCCTTCTTGCTCCCGCGGGTGGAAGAGGCCGCGGCGGCGGCTGCGAGCCCGGCGAGGGGCTCCCCCGCGGCACCGCCACTCCCGCTCCCGCCGCCGCCGCCGCCGCCGCTCAGAGAGAGCGGCGGCGCCGGGGCCAAGATCGACGACGACGGAGGGGCGCGAGGAGCAGCGGCGGCGGCAGGGTGAGACGAGAGCAGCGCAGGGAGGAGCGTGCCGCCCGACGGCGCCAGCGGGCTGCCCGCCGCCTCGGCCGCGGCGACGCCGGCGACGCAGCCAACGCCGTTCAGCGCGCTCACCAGCCGCGTCGCGCGCGCGGCCTGCGCCGCGAGCCTGCCCTGCACGCGCGCCTGCTCCTCCTTCAGGGCGCGGAGCCTCGCGTGCAGGTCCGCCTGCTCGGCCAGCGCGCGCTCGAGCTCGGAGAAGACGGCGAGGGCCGAGGAGGAGGAGGGGGGCGGAGGGGGAGCGGGGGGAGGGGGCCGGGCGGGAGGAGCGGGGCGGGGGTGCGGCGGGGCGGCGGCGGCGGCGGCAGCGCTGCCGGCGTTCCGCCGCCTCTGCCTCGCGCCGCCTCTCCCGCCGTTGCCGCCGCCGCCGCCGCCGTCGTCGCTGTCCGTCGTTTCCATCGGAGCGACGGAGGCGGCAGCGGTGGCAACGGCAGGAGGCGCCGGAGCGCTCAGGGGAGAGGCCGTCGCCGTGGCAGTCGCAGAGGAGTCGCGGGGCATCGGGGAGGGGGTCGCCGAGGGGCGGTGCCCACCGCCGACGACGCAGACGCCGCAGACGCCGCCGGGGGGTGCGGCGGCGCTCGTGCCCCCTGCGTTCCCTCCGTTCGCTCCTCGGGACTCGGCCCGGATCTGCATGCGGTACTTCTGGAGGTGGCTCTTGACGTGAACGAGCGTCACGGGGACGCTCCTGCCGCCGCCTCGGCTGCTCGGGGAGGGCGGGCTGCTTTCGCCGTTGCCGCCGCCGTCGTTGCCGCCGCCGTCACTGCTGCCGCCGCCGCCGCCGCTGCCGCTGCCGTCCCTGCCGCCCGCCGTACCACTCCCGTGGCCCGCCGCGGCCATCGCCCTGCAGATGGCGGCGGGAGTCGCCACCCTGGGGCCTCCCAGCGACGCGACGGCGCTCACGAAGGCGGCGTGGAGCTCCGGGGTCCAACGGAGGCGCGGGGCCTTGCAGTCGGCGGCGTCGAGGGCGGCACCGCCGCCCTTGACGCCGCTGTCGCCGCCTCCGTCGTGGTCGCAGAACCTGCTCCTCGCGGCAGAGGCGCCGCCGCCTCCTCCGACGGCGACCGCCAGCGGGCGAGCAGGAGGAGCGGGAGGAGGAGGCGCCGCTGCCGCTTGCTGCTGTTCTCGGTAGCCAGAGTCGACGTGCGGCCTCGAGGCAGAGGCGGGGGGGCCCGTGGCTGCTGCTTTCTTGTTTTTGAAGGAAGGGAGAAGAGGCAGGTGAGGGGAGCGGAAAAAAAAAAAAGTCGAGTCGAGTCGGGGAACCTCGCCTCCAATATTCCTCTCATCGAAAAGTCCGAGTCTCTCCAAAACGCACCGTCCAGCGTCACGAGCGCTTTCGCTATCCGCATGTCTTCGTCAGATACTTCGCCAGCTGATTAGAGAGGAGACGAATTGCGGGGAAGGGAGGGGTGAGGAGGAGGGGGTGAGCAGAAAATTGACTGATGTCGATCACGTTTTGTGCTCCGCATTTGGCCGACCGCGGGCGCCCCCTGCAGACTCGAATAACCGCGGGGGCCGGCAGACGAATTGGCCTCTCGTATCGATTATAAACAAACAAGGAAAAGAAGAGCTTACCCATCACAGGTGCCTCGAGCCGTTAAGGCGGCTTCTTAGCGCGGCAAAAGCTCCGAGATTGAAAAAAAGAGTGGAGCGAGCGCATGCACAGCCGAGCGAGAGCGAGCGTCTCGAGAAACGCGACCGAAGACAGGCGGAAGCCCGAGCTGGTGCTGCTTTCCTTCCCTCCAGAGAATCCTTTTCTCGAGACGAATCCTTTCGTCCGGAATTTGCGACCGGAATTCCGTCTCAACGCCCGGTTCCTGCGACTCAAAACAAAAAAGCGGCGTTCAGCTTTTCGTTTCCCACACGCTCACGGGAGACCACTTCGACGCCCTCCTCGAAGAAGAAGGATCGCCGTCGCTGCCCCTCCCGGCTCCTGCTCCTCCCCCGTCGGGGAGGGCGTCCCCCGAGGCCGCGAGCACGCTCCCTCCGCTTCCGCCGGGCGGCAGCGCCGCGACGCACAGCATGCTCCTGCGGGGGGGCACCCTCCGCGCCCGCAGGCAGGAGACGGGGAGAGCAGCAGCAGCGGCAGCGGAGGAAGCATCGGGAGGGGAAGACGCGTCGAAGAGCGCGACCCTCCCCGCGCCCGTCGCCACCGCCAGCAGTTCCCTGGAGCTGCCTGCGGGCCCTCCTCCTCCTCCTCCGCCGCCGCCGCCGCCGCCCTGGAAGAAACACGCGCCCATCGCCGACGACGACGGAGAGGGGCCGCCGGAAGCGCCGCCGCGAGCCTCGCCGTCGTCGAAAACGCAGGCCCCGCGCCAGCAAACCCGCATCGTCCTCGCGTCGACAACGGCGACGCCGCCCGACCTCGATCCCGTGACGGCTATCCGTTGCCCGTCGCGGGACCAGCAGCAGGCGGCCGCCGGCGCCGCGGCGTGCGCCCTGGCCGCGGAAAGGGGGAAGAGAGAAGACGCGGGGGGGGCAGTGGAGGCGGAAGTGGAGGAACAGGCGCTGCCTCCGGACTGCCGCAGGGACCAGAGGCGCAGGCAGCCGTCGGAGCACGCGGCGGCGACGAGCGCGCCGCCGCCGCCGCCGCCGCCGGCGGCGCCTGCTTCTCCGGGGGAGAGCGTGGCGCTGAAGACGTGGGCGGCAGCCCAGCGCGGGGGCAGAGAAGAAGATGGATTCGCTCCGTCGTCGCCGCCCGCCGTCGGCTGCGGCTGCGGCGGAGGGAGGCCTCCTCCTCCTCCTGCCGCTCCGCCGCCGGTCACTCGCCTGCCCGTCACCAGGTCCCACAGGAAGACCCCGCTCGCGGAGGCCGTGATGCAGCTCCGCGAGTCGGCCGTGATCTCGCAGGCGTAGACCTCCTCCGGGTGGTCGGGCAGGACCGCGGCCTGGCGGAAGCGGGGGAGAGTTGTTGGGGGACAAAGAGAGGACGAGGAGGAGGGGCGGCGAGGAGCAGCAGAGGCGTAGTTTCCGTCGTCGTCGTCGTCGTCGTCGTCGTCGTCGTCGTCGTCGTCGTCGTCGTCGTCGCTCGTCATCTTCCAGATCCTCGCGGCGCGGTCCCCGCCGGCGGAGGCGAGCAGACGGCTCTGTTCAGGTCCCCAGGCGACGCGGAGCACGGGCTCGCCGTGGCCCCGCAGGGCAGCGACCTGCTGGAAGTCGCCGGAGGGGGAGGAGGAGGAGGCAGAAGCAGAGGTCGGGGTCGGGGGCGACGAGGTCGAGGGGTTCGCTGCCAGGCGATCGAGATCGACGCCGTCGGATGCACAACCGACCTCCTTTTTCCTCCGCCGCCACACTCGAACGACCTCGTCCTCTCCCGCCGAGGCGAGAAAGAACGAGGAGTCGTCGCCTGAAGCGGCTCGCAGGAGCGCGACGTCGAAGACGCGGGAGTGATGGCCGTACGCGAGGGACTCGGCGGCAATCGGAGGAGGAGAGCTCGGCAGCGGCGCTGGCCGCGGGGCTGCTCGGTTGGCGAGAGCAGCAGCAGCAGCAGCAGGGTCCTCTTCGGGGACAAAGCCGCCGCCGGCGCTGCCGCCACCAGAGGCAGAGGCGGGCCTCTCCGAGCGCGGGCGAGGCATCGCTCGATCGGGCGAGTCTCTCTCTCCGCGACCAGTGCTTCTTCGGACTGGGGGTTGGAAAAGAGTGAAACCAAAAAGAGAGAGACAAAAAGTGAGAGGGCAAAACCCAAAACCCAAAAAGATACCGAAAAAAGTTGCCTTAATTTTTCTCCCCCTTCTCTCTCTTGTCTCTCACTTGCAATTTTCTTCGAGAGAAAGTCTCGCAATCAGAGCAGCGATCCGGGACCGCGTCGATCTCACCGAGGCGTCGGAAGATGGCGCCTTGAAATTGCTCTCGCTCGCGAGCCGGAATCGCCGGAGCCAGGATGAGCGATCGAGAACGGGCAGCACGTGCCGCGGCGACGATCGACGGCGATGGGGCCCGTCTTCGTCCCCCGATGACGGCGCAGCCGCCGGCTGCGTCCCTCACGCAGGCGGGCCGGTTCCTGGTGCTCGACCGCGAGAAAAGGGTCGCCGATGGTGAGCTGGGGAGGTGTTTGCAATTGCCCGAGAGGCGGCTCGAGGCACGCGCTGCACTGCGGTCGAGGGCGTAGGCAGCGACAGAGACGTGACGAGAAAGCACCGCGGCGCTCTTTTTCTCCTCTTCTTCTCGCCGGTCCTCTCGCTCGCTCTCGAGCCGCTCTCTCGGCTCGCTCTCTCGACCGACCGACTCACTCACTCGCCCTCGCGCGCGCGCGCCCCTTCCCTCTCCCGCACACACAACACACGGAAACCTTCGAAGACAAGCGCCGTCGCAGGAGGGCGTCGAAAGCGCAGAGTGAGTTTTCCAAAAGGAAGAAAGACGGAGCCTTTTCGGGTTTTTTTACTCCCCCTGGCCAAGGAACCAAGTCGATGTTCTTGCTCCTTTTGATACCTTCGTTTCTTCTATTCCCTTTCGAAACTCCTATTCTCCCCTTTCCATTCGCTTTCCATCTGCGCCTCTGTGCCCCCCTCCGATCGCTCCGACGAAGGGCCTCGCTTGATCCGGAGAGGGGCGATCGCCAGGGCTCGAGGCCGCCGAGCGACCCAGAGACCCAGAAAAAGGAGAAAGGAAAACAAGGGAGGGGGGGGGCAAGAAATCAAGCCAGAGACGAGAGAAAGGAAGTTCCCTCTTTCGCGCTTCCCTCCGTGTCTCTTCTCCGAGCGCTGGCTCCTGGAGACAGAGCCTCGCTCGCCTTTCTTCCCTCGCCTCGAGGAGCGAAGCGGAGGAGCGCGCTTTCGCCCCCTCGTTATTTCACCTCCCTTCTCTCTCTTTTTCGCTCCCTCCCCCCTCTTACCAAGACCCTCCGCCCACCTCCTCCTTCTCCTTCCTTTCTTTCTCTCCCTCCTTCTCTCCACTCTCGCTCTCGCTCGCTCGCTCCCTCTCTCCCTGGCCCTCTCCCCCGAACGAAAAACAGGCGACAAGCCACGCCTCCGCTGGACCCCCGAGCTCCACGCCCTCTTCCTCAGGGCCCTCGACGCGCTCGGCGGGCCCGCCGCAGCGACGCCTGCCTCGCTCCTGCGCTGGATGAGCATCGACGGCCTCGCCCTGCTGCACGTCAAGAGCCACCTGCAGAAGTACAGGCTGAACCTCAGCCGCGGGATCGACGGCGACGCCGGGGGGAGCGGGGGAGGGGGCGGGGGAGGGCAGGGGGGGAACACGGCGTCGAGCGACGACGAGGACGGCGAGGAGGACGACGGCGACGGCGGCGGCGGCGGCAGCGGCGGCGGCGGCGGCGGCAGGCCGGGGCCGAGCGGCTTCCGGGACCACGAGATGGCCCTGCCGCTGCTCTCCCATGACGACCCCCTCCTGACGGCGAGGAGGGGGGCCTGGGAGCAGCAGCAGCAGCAGCTGCAGCATTCTCCGCATCCGCAGCAGCAGCAGCAGCAAGCGACGCCGCCGCTCCCCCTCTCGGCGACCGCGACCCCCGGAGCGCACCTCCCCCCGCTACCGCTCCTGCAGCAGCTCCCGCATCCGCATTCTCGGCACCAGAGCGCCGCCGCCGCTGCGTGGGACGCCATATCCCCCTATCAGCAAGCTGCGGCCCGTGCGGCGGCGGCGGCAGCAGCGGCAGCAGGAGCAGGAGGGAACAACGCAGCGGCTGCCGCCACAGCCGGCGGCGACGACGAAGCGGTGGCAGCGGCCGACGCCGAGGAGCTCCGCGCCGCCCTCGCCACCCAGCTCGAGATGCAGCGCAGGCTCGCGCAGCAGCTCGAGGCGCAGCGCAGGCTGCAGGAGTCGCTCGAGGCGCACGCGGCGCACATCTCGCAGCTGCTGGCAGGCGCGACAGCGGCCGCGGCGGCTGGAGGGACGGCGGGCGGAGAGCCGGCGGGCGGAGAGGGAGGGAACCTCGGGAGCCTCGAGCAGCAGCAGCAGCAGCAGCAGCAGCAGCAGCCGGGATCTAGCA
>Ga0315274_10008902_pt1 | contig 14537 bp, 9 predicted proteins | sample YL17G02_20_MG_FD_203700 | JGI IMG/M metagenome (GOLD analysis project Ga0315274, IMG submission 203700) | Sediment microbial communities from Yellowstone Lake, YNP, Wyoming, USA - YL17G02_20 | ecosystem: Environmental > Aquatic > Freshwater > Lake > Sediment | place: USA: Wyoming | collected... | reverse complement strand
AGTGGGCCCATTGGCACGCGACTTCGATGTCGGGCCCCGTTTCGGGATATCCCTGGTAATGGGGGATGAGCTTCACGCCGCGAAAGCCGAGGCGCGCGCACCGCTCCAACTCGGCGAGCATCTCCTCCCGCCCGCGGTGCGGGTTCACAAGGGCAAAGCCGATGAAACGTTCGGGATGGCGGGCCAAAGCCTCCGCGACGGCGTTGTTGCCGAAAACCTCGTCGCCGTGGACGCCGCTGAAGCTGAAGAGGCAGACCTTCTCGATTCCCAAACGATCCATCTCGGCGATGGTTGACGCCAGGTCGGAATCGGGCAGATGATAATGGCTGAAGCGCCCCCCGAAATGGCCGTGGCAGTCGAGGAAACGCATGCTCTCCGGGCGTTTCCCCGTGCGGCCGAAGCGGACGTACTCATCCGCGGGCGGGGGAATCCGGACCTGTGGGTGATGGGGATGGCTCCAGGCCAGGAGGTTCCGGAGATTGTCGCCCGCGATCTTGCGCTTGTCCTCGTCGTCGATCTCCGCGCAGGTCAACATGGCCAGCGTTGACCCTTGTCCAAAGACGGGCCAGTTCGAGCCGAAGATCAGGCGATGCGCTCCCCAGCGCCGCGCGATGTACTCGACGCCGCGGTGCAGCCAGTAGCCGCTCAATTCGATGCGCAAGTTCTCGCAGGCGTCGAGCGCCCGGTAGATCATCCGCTGCCCGCGACGGATCCGGCACTCGCCCGCGATGACGGGGAGCGCCGGCCAGCGGCGGCAGAGGTCCACGACGGCGTCCCAATCCGTGTGGTCCCAGTGGTGGACCGTCATGCCGTCGTTCGGATTGAGGAAGACGGGCGCCCGAGCGTCGGCCAGCGGCTCGAGCAGGGCGTCGACGCACCAGTCCGACAGGTTGAAATGGTACTGGCCGTGGAAGAGGAAAAGCGCGCCAACCTGGTTCTCTCGCATCTCCCGCAGCAGCCTCTCCGGGTCGGGCTGCTCGTCCGGCGCTCCTGGCGGCAGAGCGGCCCACGCCGGGTGCAGGCGCGGGTGGGCGCGGGTGGCATTGAGAATGCGAGCGTTGCCCTCAACGGGGTGAATCTCTCGGCTCAGACTGTCGACGACGAGGGCTTCCGCGATCCCCAATTGATCCATCTCCCCCAAGAGATGCTCCGCGGAGTAAAGCCCTCCCGCCTTGAGCCGGCAGTGCCGTCCCGTGACGCACACGGCGTCGAAGACGTTCCAGTGCTCGATGCTGTTTGGGCTTCCCATGAATCTCCCCTGCGCCGTTCCTGAGATCGCGCGGATCTCAGAACCACTTCGCAGCCGCGGGGTCTTCCGTGCAGTAGTAGGCCAGCGCTTTGTTAATGCCCAGGGCGATGCGTTCGCAGTCGCCCGGCGTGGAGAACCGATCGACGCCGATCGCAATGCTGCGGCCGTAGAGATCGTCGGCCACGGGGCAGTCTCCCCGCCGGTAGTGAAGGCGCGCGGCTTCCTCCTCCGTAGCGGCCTGCCCGCCGGCAGGCGGGGACGTCTTGGCGCCGTAGGGAGAGACCCGATCCACAATGGGGTACATCTCGGAATACAAGTGCCAATCGTGGCCCGGCTCGGGCCCCCGCATGCCGCAGTTGACGCCCTCGGCGTTGAGCGCCGCGACGATCCTCTCGCCGAGCTCGTACGTTTCGGGGTAGAAACGCAGGCAATAGCCCACCCACCCGTCGGGATCGTTGATCTTGAGCGGCCGAATCTCTCTGAAAGTCCGGAGTGCGCGCAAGACGGCCATGGCGGCGTTCCGGAACCCGGCGACGACGTCGTCGAGTTTCCGCAGCTGGATCAGATCGACGGCGGCCTCCAATTCCGACAGGCGGTAGTTCGTGCCGCAAAACAACTCCCCCGGGCGCCGTGCGGGGGCGAAACGATCGGGCCGCCAGAATCCGCCGCATTCGGCCAGCTGAGAGGCGCGGGCGAAAAGGCCGTCATCGTTTGTGACGACCATTCCCGCCTCCCCGCACCCAATGATCTTATAGCACGAGATGCTGAAGCATCCCATGTCGCCCATCGCGCCGACGTAGCGGCCCCGGTACTTCGCTCCCGGCGCCTGGGCGCAGTCTTCCACGACCTTCAGGTTGCGCTTCTTGGCGATCTCCAGGATGGGATCCATGTCGCAGACGGCGCCCCCCCAATGAGTCGGCGCGATCGCGACGGTTCGCGGCGTGACGCAGGCTTCGATCTTGTTCGGGTCGATGGTGAGCGACTCGTCCACGTCGCAGAAAACGGGAACGCCTCCGCTCGTAGCGACGGAGGCGCCCGTAGCCAGGAACCCGATGGCGGGGACAATCACTTCCGTGCCGGGGCCGGCGCCCACCGCCACGAAGGCGCTGTGCAGGGCGGCGGTCCCGGAACTGACGCCCAGAGCGTGCTTGACCTGGAACTTCTCGCGCGCCAGGCGTTCGAACCGGACGCCCTTCGCCCGCTCCGGATCGTAGCCGTACCGGCCCATGAAAGCGCCGCCACCGGCGTCTGGGCGGCTGATGGCCTCACGGATCCGCTCAAGCGTCTCGTCCGAATACCCGAACCGTTCGGCCAAGGACATGAACTCCTCCACGCCGAGCTTCGGTTCGGATTTGGCCTCAACCTTGTCAACGGCTTTCGGGCCGCCGAAAAGGGCGAGATCCCTTCGCCCCGGCTTCGCGCGCTCTTCCCCCTTCATGATCCTCTCCTTACCTCTTCAAGAAACATCCGGCCCGCGGAGAGCGAACGCCTGGCGCAGCCTGGGATCCCCACCTCGACGCCGTCGCCCCTGCCTGAGCCCGCCGCGGCGGAGTCTTGCACAAGCATGCTCCTGAAGGCAATCGTTTCGGCTGATATATGGATGCCTCCCTCCCTGAGCGTGCGGCAAGCTTTGGTCTTGCGCACAGGGGGAGATAACCCGGTGACGAGATGGGAAAAGCGGGGCAGGGAGGCGGTCTGGGCGCCGGTGGGCGCGGAAGGAACGCGGTTGGCGTCGATGCTCCGGACCCCCCAAAGAGGGCCTGGGCGGTGTCCCTCCCAGTTTCTGCTAAAGTCGGACGCAGAACGGCCGATATAGTGATGTGTAAAGGAGGAGGGAGAACCCGCCCGGGGGGCAGGGGTCTCTCGACCGTGAAACGCCACAAGAAGAGAGGAGGAAGCCACCGGGGAGCTGTCCGCGATGAGATTGCGGTCCTTCGAGAGAGAAGGACCGGGGAAGAGGACAACTGCCCAAAGAAAACCCGCCGAGCGGACGCGAGAGCGCGGGAGAGGCTCTCGGGAATCAGCGCGGCGGTTCTTTCCCACCCAAAGTCCAGGCGCCCACATGGCCTGGCGGGGACAAGGAGTGTCCCTCTCATTTGAGCAGGAACTTCAATCATGGAGGATTGAACCATGGCTATCATTGTCAACACCAACATTGCGAGTATCAACGCGCAGCGCAGCCTGAACAAGACCGAACGGGCCTTGGACAAGGCGATGGAGCGGATCGCTTCGGGCCTGCGAATCAACCGCGCAGGGGATGACGCGGCGGGGCTGGCCATCGCCACCCACATGGAGAAACAGGTGCGGGGCCTGGGCCAGGCCGTGCGCAACTCGGCCGACGGGCTGAGCCTGATCGGCACGGCGGAAGGCGCGGTCGGCATGCAGGTCGAGATCCTGCAGCGAATCCGCGAGCTGGCCGTGCAAGCGGCTAACGGCATCAACAGCAACGTCAGCCTGGCCGCCATCCAGGAGGAGATCAACGCTCAAGTCGCCGAGATCACGCGCATCGCCAACACGTCCGAGTTCAACGGCGTGGCGCTCCTCAACGGACAGTTCACCAACAAGAAGCTGCAAGTCGGCGCCAACGCCAATCAGACGATCAGCATCAGTCTGGGCGATTACCGCGCCAGCAAGATCGGCTACATTGCCACCATCACGGGCGACCACTCCATCGCAACCGGCAACGCCAGTTACCTGAAGGCCGTCAATGCGGCGGGAGTCACACTTGCGATCGACGGCTCCTTCAACGCGGGCGCCGGTCTGACAGGCGTGGTCATCGACATCGGCACCGGGACAACCTACGCCGTCTCGGCGTCGACGAGCGACGGCGTCTCCAGCCATTTCTCCGCCGGGTCGGCCATTTCCAAGGCGAACGCCATCAACTCGATCTCGAGTTCGACGGGCGTGACCGCCGTGGCGAACGCCGACGTCCTGCGGGGCACCACCCTGATCGCCGGCGGCACGGTTACGGCGGGCGGCACGACGACCTTCAGCATCAACGGGGTCTCGATCGTTGACGGCGCGACTCTGGCGACCAATATGGTGGTTGCCGCGAACGACGCCACCGGGGTCCTGCGCAACGCCATCAACGCCAAGTCGAACCAGACGGGCGTCGTGGCTTCCATCGAAGGCACGAACACGCTGGTGCTTACGGCCGCCGACGGCCGCAACATCGTCGTGGACGCAGCCGCCTCCGTCGCGGCCGCCCTCGGTTTCACGACCGGCCTCGGCAGCAGCGGCACCGTGGCAACCCACCTCGGCACGGGGTACATCACGTTGACGGCCAATAGGGACTTCACCATCACGTCCGACGGCACGGTGGCCACGAAGATCCTAGGCCTGACCGCGGCGGTCACGCACACGATCAACGGATCGCTGGACCTGACGAAGGCGGTCGCCACGATCAACGTCGTCCCAAGCGGCGGGGCCGACACCGCGATCAACATCGTGGACTCCGCCCTGGGCACGCTCAGCGACGCGACGTCCGACATGGGCGCCATCACCAACCGGTTGGAGAACACGATGTCGAACCTGCGGATCTCCATCGAGAACATGTCGGCCGCCGAATCGCGGATCCGCGACGCGGATTTCGCGGCGGAGACGGCGAATATGACGCGGGCGCAGATCATCCAACAGGCCGGTGTCGCGGTCCTAACCCAGGCGAACTTGCGGCCTCAGGCAGCCCTGGCGCTTCTGGGGGGCTAAGCCCGTCCCGGTAGGGCCTAGCGCGGGAGGGAAGCAGGCGTGTCCCCTCAAGCGCCGGCCCTGAGGTTCGGCGCGCCCCGGGGATCTCGAAGAGGTCCCCGCGGCCACCGCCGGGAGGGGAGGAAACGCAAGATGATCACGACGACACCCATCGACGGCCTAGGCAACCCCTCGGCTGCGTCCCGCAAGGCCGCAGCCTTCCAGCTGCCGTCCGTCCAGTTGCCTCCGCTCACCCCGGAATCGCGCGCGCAGGAGACCGAAAGATCTCTCGCCCCACCCGAGGACCGAGTGACGGTTTCTCCGACGGCGGCGGCTCGGCAGGAAGCGCCCGAGCCCATCGTGGAGCCCGTCTCTCAGGAAGAGATCATGGCGCGGCTCCAGAAGATCGTGGAGAGTCTGGCGGAGCACAGCGCCAGCGTGAGGTTCACGGTCGACCGCGAGAATGACCTGGTGATTGTGAAAGTGATAAGCCCGACCTCGGGCGAGATCATTCGCCAGATCCCCCCGGACGAAATGATTCACGCGTACAAGGCGCTGGGGGATCTCAGAGGAGCTCTCTTCAGCGACGTGACCTGAGTGGACGGTCGGGGGCGGGACGGCGCCAAACGAGGGTCTTCCCGCCCCCGACGCGAGGGGGCCGGTCAGGGCGTTGCATGAGCCAGACTGACCAAACGGGTTGAGAAGAGGAGGAGTTTCCTGTCGGCCCCGTGGGCTGGGCGCCGCACATCCGGACATCGGTGTCCCCCCATTTGCGCCTCACGCCGCCGGCAAAGAGTCCCTCCTCCTTTTCTTCCAAGCCGGCGGGGGGCCGGGTATGAGTCTTGCGATACCACGGACCGCCGGCGTCCCGGCCGGTTTCGAAGAGAAGCCCGGGTGCGTTCGAAGAGGGCTGACGCGCCCGGATTTACGCGTAGCGCGTTGCCTGCTCTGGACGAGCCCAACGAAGCGGCGCGACGCTTCCCGCCAGGAAGAATCCTCCCGGGAAGGGCTTTCCTGGGACGGAGCGTGGGGCGGAGGTAGGCAAGAATGTCGATCACGACCGGCGTCGGACTGATCTCCGGCATTGATTACGAGAGCATCATCGCTCGGATCGCCGCCGCCAGCCGCGGCCCGATCCAGATTGTCCAGCAGAAACAGGCCGTTTACCAGGCGAAGTCGGACGCCTTTTCCGGGATCCTGACCCGGCTGAACGCGTTGCGCGATCAGTTGCGCAAGATGCTCACCGCGGACGATCTCACGTTCCGCTCGGCCGCCAGCTCGAATGACGGCGTCGTGACCGTGTCAGGGGGAGAGCGGGCCGCCGTCGGAAGCTACAGCGTCCGCGTCTACCAGCTGGCCCAAGCGCATCGAGTCGCTTCCCAGGGAGTCGATTCTCTCAATGCGTCGATCGCCGCGAGCGACGGATCGGTGACGATCCAAGTGGGCAACGGCGCATCCGTGACCTACGACGTACACGCGGGGATGACGCTGGCCGAGCTGCGGGACACGATCAACCAGGACCCCGACGGCAAAGTGACGGCCAGCATCGTGAATGACGGGACTCCGACCAATCCCTACCGATTGGTTCTGAGTTCGAAGCAAACGGGCGCAGCCAACGCCATCGCGTTCGTGGCCAACGACACAACGCTCGACTTCCAGAACAGGATCATCGAGGCCGCCACTTCGGATTCGGGGAATTCCTTCGACGGCACGGTCGCCTCATCGGGCGCGTACACGGGCGCCGGCACGACAAACGCGGTGATCCGGATTACCGAGGCCGGCGCCGTGGACGGCGCCGCGAAGTTCGTGGTCTCTCTCGACGGCGGCCTGACCTATGGATCGACCGTCTACTCCGCCACGTCCACGGCGCAGGACGTTTCCGGCGGACTCGGCATTCAGGTCGCCTTTGGCGCCGGCACGACGGATTTCGCCGTGGGCGACGCCTTTCGCGTCGACGCCTTCGATCCGGAGATCGCCAAGGCCTCGGACGCCGTCATTTCCGTCGACGGCATTCAGATCAGCCGCAGTTCGAACACTTTCGACGACGTGATCGAGGGATTGACGCTGACGGCGCGATCGGTGTCTGAGAATCCTGCAATAGTGACTATGAGGAACGAGCCGGGACTCCTAAACGCCGAGGTCATCAAGTTCCAAAGCGCCTTCAACGAACTCGTTCAGACGGCGCGCGGACTCGCCGCTTACGACACCAAGACGAACGAAGCCCAACCCCTTTTCGGAGATTCGGCGACGCGCGCCCTGCGCAACGGCCTGGCCCGCATCATCACAACGCCCGTCAAGGGGATCGGTTCCGCCTATACCACCCTGGCGTCGCTGGGATTGAGTCTCCAGGCCGACGGCACGCTGGGATTCGACTCGGCGAAAATGAACAAGGCCCTCGACGAGGACGTCGGGAGCGTCATGAAGATCTTCGGTCGGATCGGCGACAGCACCAGCTCGCTGGTGCGGCTGGTCGACGCCAGCGAGAAGACCCAGGCGCGCGCCTTCCGCGTCGAAATCACTGCGGCGGCCGCGCGCGCCGCCATCGACGGCAACCAAGCGCTGCAAAGCTCCGGCCTCGCCGCCGACGAGCACTTGACCTTCACGTTCGACGAGAGGACTTTCGTCGTTGCCTTGAGCGCGGGCGACAAGATTGACGCGGTGGTCGGCAAGATCAACTCCGCCTTCTCGGCGGAAGGCGTTGGTCTCGAAGCGTCCAACGAGAGCGGCATTCTACGGATCGCCACGACCGACTACGGGTCGAGCGCCAAATTCAGCGTCGCCTCGGACCGAAGCGGCGCAACGGCGGCCCAACTCGGGTTCGGTACGACGCAGCGCAACGCGTCCGGCGTCGACGTGGCGGGAACGATCAACGGCGAGGGCGCCATCGGCGAGGGTCGGATCCTGCGGGGCATCACGGGCGGCACGGCCGAGGGGCTGGAGCTCGAGGTCACGGCCACGGGTCCGATGACGGCGACGGTGACCTACACGCGGGGCGTGGCGGATGGCGTCCTGGACTTCATCGAAGAGTATGTGGACGGCGAGAACGGCATCATCAAGGCGCGCCAGGACGGCATGGCCGGCACGATCGGCGATCTCAACGACCGAATACAGTCGATGGAAGATCGCATTACGCGCGAGGGGGATCGGCTGCGGCGTCAGTTTCTGGCGATGGAAAAAGTGCTGGCCCAGTACCAGGGAATCGGCGATTACATCAGCAACACGCTTGCCCAGATGAGCAGCATTTACGGCAGCAGGAAGTGACGCGTCGCCGCCCACAGCGGCCCCGCCGTCCCGCCTTTTCGGCATTCCGCGGAGAAAGCCCCGCCCTCATGACCGGCTACCAATCTTACGCCCGCACCAACATCCAGACTTCCGACCCCCGTGCCGTCGTGGTTCTTCTTTACGAAGGCGCCATCGGCTTCCTCAATCAGGCAACCGACGCCGCGCGGCGCGGCGCGCGCACGGACATGTCGACGTTCCTGCTGAAGGCCCTCAAGATCATCCAGTTCCTCGATGCCGCCCTCGATTTCGACCGGGGCGGCGAAGTGGCCGGGAACCTGAACCGGCTTTACGCCTACATGCGCGACTCGCTGAGTGAAGCCAACCTGACCTGCCAGCCCGAGAAGATCGAGGAAGTAGCGGGCCTTCTCAAGACCCTTCTGGGAGGCTGGCGCGAGGTGGCCGTCAGCTCGGAAGCGGCGACGGCCCTCGATGCCCGCGGCGCCGCCGTTGCGGGCCCGTCGGCGGGAGGGGCGGCGAGCGTCGATCTCACGGATTCGGAAGCGGCCACGGAGGACATGCATTCCTCTGCGCCCCCGCCCCAGTCGGCGTTTTCCCACCCCGCAGGCGAGAATCGGCCGCGGCCGAGGACAGCGCCGGCGACCTCCGTCCCTCCCAGTGTCTCCCCCGCCGCCGTGCAGGCGGGCCGCTCCGCTTACGGCATTCGCTAGGGCAGTTTTCCCAAAATCCGCGGCGTTTCCCTTGGCTATGGAAGGGCTGTGGAGAGGAGCCGAAGCCGCGCGCGCGTCTGAGACCGCGCCGCACTCGGAGCATTCTCTGTGTCCTCGGCGCTCTCGGTGGTCGTGGATCGCGTACCGCACGGAGCACAGTGGGCGCGAAGGATCGGGGCATCAACGCCCCGACCGGCAGGACCGTTGGGGGGATCGAGAAAAAAAGCGGAGGGTCTGTAAGAAACGCCGGGGCGTATCCGTCAGAGAGTAATGGAGGAGGTCCTTGACGCGGAGCGCATGAGGCTTTCAGCAAAGAACCATTCCCAGGAGAACGAAGAGACGCCGATGAAGGGCAACCACACGGAGCGGGTGGCGGAGCTGGTGAACCGCCATGGGCGAATGGTCTTCGCGGCGGCCTACCGCATTCTCGGCAACGCGGACGACGCCGAAGACGTTCTGCAGGACGTCTTTCTGAAGATCCTGGGCGGATGGAACGGCCGTTTGAAACCTCATGCGATCCAAGACTGGGGAGCGTACCTCAGAGTAGCGGCGTCGCGACGCGCGGTGGACCTGCTGCGGCGCAATCGGAGCTGGGAACAGAACACTAGGGCGGACATCGAAACCGTGGAGGCGCCCGTTCACCAGAATCCGCGCAACGTGGCGATTCAGCGTGAGAAGGCGAGCCTTCTGCGCAAGGCGCTGAGATCCTTGCCGAAACGCGAGGCCCGCGTCTTCGCGTTGCGCTGCTTTGAGGGCCTCTCGTATGACCAGATTGCCGAACACATGGGTTTGAGCGTGAACCTGGTGGGCGTCGTTCTTCATCGCGCGCGCGGACGCCTGCAGAGAATCCTCGAACCGCTCGTAGGGCCAAGCGCCCAGGACGCTTCCAGAGGGCGGGATCCAGGCGCGCCGGAAGAGGAGAACAGCCGTGTCGCAGAAGAGCCATGACCGAGATCGCGAAGACTTGGGTTTTCTCCGCGAGCTGATCGACGCGGCAAAGGCCGATCCGCCGGAAGAAGCGCGGTATCTTGCCGCCCGCCGCAAGCTGCTTCAAGAGCTGCGCGCCGATCGAGAGGAGAATCCAATCATGAGTGCAATACGTAGAGCTACGTACGGAAAGACGCGGTGGGGAATCGCCGCCGCCGCCGCCGTCCTGCTTATCGCGGCGGTCGTGGGTCTCGACCTTTTTGGGCGAACTCCGGGTCAGGCGTACGCCGCCGTTGTGGAGCAACTGCGGAAGGCCCAGACCGTGAGTTTCTCCGCCGAGTGGCGCTTCGATGAGAACGAGCCGCCGACGCACCTCGAAATGGCGTTTCGAGAACCCGGGATTCAACGGACCGTGACGGAGTTGAATGGAGCGCGCATCGTTCAAATCTACGACACAAGCCAAGACGAAGGCATCGTTCTCATCCCGGAGAACAAGAACTACGTCAGAATGGATCTTGCCAGCATGCCGTCCGTCGAGCGAGAGCGGGTTCAACTGATCGAGTTCATTAACCGGGACATGAAGACGCTTCCCGATCGGGCGGATGAGATCCTCGAAGAGAAAGCCATTGGCGAGCGGAGAGTCCAGGGCTTCCGCGTAGGCAACAGGAGAATATGGATTGACGTGGAGAGGGAGAGCCTGGTTTGCGTGGAAAACCAGCTTGGGGCGACGCGGATGGTCCTGACGGATTTCCAGATCGACCCGGACAATCTGGATGAGTCCAAGTTCACGACCACGCCCCCTGAGGGTTATGTCTCCGTCACCGACCGGGCCGTTCTTTACGACGCGTCCAATCCGGGAGAGGCGGACTTGGTCGAGTACCTTCGCGCGGCTGTTACGCTCATCAAGGACCACCGATTTCCCCCTACCGTGAATCCCATGGAGTTGATGTCATTGCAGAAGGACGGAATGCTGGGAGAATTCGAGTCCGCAACCCCGGAAGAAGGACAGAGGGCGGTGGAGTCCTTCATCCAGACGTCCCAGAAGGCGGTGATGTTCGTCGTGACAATGAAGCCTGAGAACGACTGGCATTACGTGGGCAAAGGCGTGACGTACGGCGACTCGAAGACTCCCATTGCCTGGTGGAGGCCCGGCGGGTCGGAGACGTACCGCGTCATCTGGGGCGATCTGAGTGTGAGCAGCCTGGCGCCTGAGGATCTTTCGCGGGTTGGCAAAGGAGGTCAGTAGTTCCCGCATCGGCGTCTCTTCGGAGTCTGGCGGAACGGGCGTCCGGCGACTGAGCCGGACGCCCACGCTATGAACGCCTCTCGCGGGTTGGCCCAGGGCCTTGCTGCCATACGCCGTCGGGATCCTCTTGCCGTCGTGACCAATAGCACTGAGCATTGCGCGCTGAACACTGCACGTTCGATATTGGGCATTTGGCCGCCGACACACCGGTATGCAGTCTCCCGCATCGGCGTCTCTTCGCAAACGACCGACGCGAGCGCCAACGCTCGGAGATTGGCATTGACTTTCCCGCCCGGCAAAGCTACCGTCGGAGGGCGCTTGGCGTGTTTCCCTTTGGCCGTTCGCGGGGCCGGTGTCGACCAAGACCTCCTTCCTCCCACGACCCAAGGCCCCATGTCCGCCCCGGGCCTGCCCCCCTCCGGAAAAAGGCAAGCCGCAACGAATGCAGATACGGCCGGGCGCCGTCCAGATGGCCGCCAACCCCGTCCTCCCAGCCCCCCCCCGGAAAACGTGGAGATTCCGCGCCATCTGCGAGGAGCGACTCGCGTTCGTCGAGCGCAAGTTCGGTCTGACGCGCCTCGCCGCCAGGCTCCTGGCAGGGAGAGACCTGCCGGACGCTGCGTCCGTCGAGTCCTTTCTCAATCCAAGCCTTCTTTCGCTCCACGACCCGATGCGGATGCGGGACATGGACCGCGCGGTCGAGAGAATCGCCCAAGCCCTCGCCGAGGGAGAGCGCATCGCCGTCTATGGCGACTACGACGTCGACGGGCTGACCGCCACGGCCCTGCTCGTGCGGTTCTTCAAGTGGCTCGGAGTTGAGGTTCTCACCCATATCCCTCATCGCCTGAACGAGGGCTACGGGATGAGCCTCGAGGGGGTCGACCTGCTTCACTCCCGCGGCGCCAGGCTCATCATCACGGTGGACAATGGCATCAGCTGCGTCAATGAGATCGCGCACGCTCGAGACCTGGGCATGGACGTCATTGTGACGGACCACCACCAGCCGGGCGCCGAGCTGCCGGAGGCGACGGCCGTGGTTGATCCCTCCCGGCCTGACTGCCCGTATCCTTTCCAGGACCTCAGCGGTGTGGGAGTGGCCTTCAAGCTGGCCCACGCGGTGGCGAAGCGCCTTGGAAAACCTGAGGGGGAGGCGAAGGCGTTTCTGAAGTCTCTCCTCGATCTTGTGGCTCTGGGCACGATCGCCGACGTCGCGCCTTTGGTGGGAGAGAACCGCGTCTTCGCCCTCCACGGCCTGAGGGCCCTGGAGCGAACGGAAAAGGCCGGCTTGCGCGCGATGATCCAGATGCTGGGCATCAAGGAGAAACAGATCACCGGCGAAACGGTCGCGTTTCTCCTGGGCCCGCGCCTGAACGCCCCGGGTCGCACAGGCGACCCGGGGGACAGCCTGGAATTGCTGTTGAGCGACGACGACGCCCGCGCGCGGCAATTGAGCAAGTTCCTGGATCGTCTGAACGAGGAGCGTCGCGCGCGCGAAGAGGAGGTTTTGGCTGAGGTTCTCGAAATCCTCCAGCGCCGGCCCGATCTCTTGACGGACCCCGTTCTGGTCGTCGCCGGCGAAGGATGGCACCTGGGCATTGTCGGGATCGTCGCTTCCCGGCTGGTCGATCGCTTCGGGCGTCCCGCTCTCGTGCTCGGCGTCGAGGACGGTGTGGCAAGAGGATCCGCCCGAGGCGTCGACGGATTCGACCTCTGCGACGCCCTGACGGAGTGCGCGGAATTCCTCACAACCTATGGAGGCCATAAGATGGCGGCAGGGCTTTGCCTCCCCTCCGAGGATCTCGAGGCCTTTGGCCGCGCGCTCAATCGCATCGGGGCGGAAAGACTCAGCGCGGACGAACTGACGCCCGCCTTGACCATCGACGCCTCCGCCTCGATCGACGAACTAAGCCTGCAAGCGCTCCAGCAGATCGATTGCATGCGGCCCTTCGGATTCGGCAACCCTTCCCCCGTGGTCGCTCTGCTCGGTTGCCGGTTGGCGGCGCCTCCTCTCACGGTGGGAGGCAAGCACTTGAAGATGCGCCTCACTCAGGCGGGCGCGACGTCCAGGGAAGGCCCCGTCACGGCGATCTGGTTCCACTGCCCCCCCCACGTCCGGGACCTTGTCGTGGACTCGCCGCGCATCGACGTGGCCGGAACGCCCCGGCGCAACGAGTGGCAAGGACGCGAGTCGGTAGAGATGACGATAAAAGACATTCGGCCTTCTGAACGCTCCGGTTAGGTTCCGGAAGCGGGGGGCCGTTCCGACACGGCAAGATGCGTCGAAAGCGCGCGATGACAGCGCCCAGGGCGGAGCGGGCGACTCGTCCTCCCGAGCGCCGCGAAGGCAGAATCAAGCGAAGGCGCAAGCGTTCGAAAATGACTGACGAGATTATTCAGGAAGTATGGCGGTGCGAAGACCGCCTTGCCAAAGAGTTCAATTGCGACATCAACGCTCTCGCTGCCGAGCTGCCGAGGCGTCAGAAGCGGTCAGAGCGAAAGGTTGTGAACCTGGCAGAGAAGACGACCAGGCAGACTGCGGATCGCCGCCAATAGGGGTGGCCGAACAAGGGGTTCCAGCGGAACGTCGCGTCGCGCCGCCCGTTGAGCCCTGTCATTCGGGCAGCTACCGCAAGATCTCATGTTGCCCCCCCGCAGCCGGGGCGTCCGGCGCCGAACGACCCCAAGCATGTCCGATTCCTCCCAACCGCTCCTCAAGCCCAAACAAGTCTTCCGGGACGCGTCGCGCGCGTATCGCCGCAAACGGCGGCGGGGGTACTTGCGGATGCTGGCGGATTGCGCCGGCTACGTTTGCGGGTTCCCGAGAGACGCCGGAGCGGCGGGCGCGGCGCCCACGCCTTTCGCCCCCCATGCCATCGATCCCCTCTTCTTCGGCATGAACGTCTGCCCCTCGCCCGACCCGGCGGGAGACGCCATCCAGATCGAGGCGCTGCGGGACCTGGGCGTCCGCGCCGTGCGGATCGACTACGGCACGGAAGCGGACCGCGGGCCGGCGGACCGTTTTCTCGAGCGCCTGCTCGGGGCGGGGTTCCCCGTCACGCTGCACCTCGTGCAGGATCCCTACGAGGCGTGCGCCATGGCGGACGACCCGACCCAACAACGGCGTTGGCGCGACTTCGTCGACGCGGCGCTAGAGCGCTACGGCCAGCGCGGGGCCGGAAAGAAAGGAGTCGCCAATGTGGCACAGCCGCCCGCGGCTGTGCGGGAAGGCGCCTCGGAAAGGGGCAAGTCTGACGAGTCGGACGCTGGACGCAACGAGCGGCCGGACGGGACGGGGCGCGTCGAAGCGATCGAGGTCGGCTCGACGCCCAACCGCCATTCCTGGTCGGGCTACACCCTGGCGGACTACGCCGCGGCGTCGCGAGTCGCCCGCGAAGCCCTCGACGCATGGTCCGCGGCCCACCGGGATCTCGAGCCTCCGCTGCTGCTGGGTCCGAACATCAGCGATTTTGCGCCGTATTTC
>Ga0315274_10008901_pt1 | contig 14538 bp, 16 predicted proteins | sample YL17G02_20_MG_FD_203700 | JGI IMG/M metagenome (GOLD analysis project Ga0315274, IMG submission 203700) | Sediment microbial communities from Yellowstone Lake, YNP, Wyoming, USA - YL17G02_20 | ecosystem: Environmental > Aquatic > Freshwater > Lake > Sediment | place: USA: Wyoming | collected... | reverse complement strand
CGTCATCGGCGAAGATCACCGGCACCTCCGGCAGACCCATGCGCTGGGCCGCCTTCCAGCGGGTGTTGCCGGCTTCGATCAGGCCGGTGCGGCGGTTGACCACGAGGGGCACCCGGAATCCGAAGCGGGCGATGGAGCGCATCACCGCCTCCACCGCGGGTTCGTTGAGGCGGGGATTCTCCGGGTTCAGGTGCACCGAGTTCAGCGGCACCCACACGATCTGGCACTTCTCGATTACAGCAGCCGTAGTCATCGCCTCGTATTCGGTGACGCGGGCGGCAGTCTCGGTCTGTCCTGGCAGCTGGTCCATGCCTCTTCTCCTCGGCCAAAAAGACAAGCCGACCCCTGGGCTCAGGTTCGGGTCATGACTCCCGTTCCTCAGCTCAGACGCCGGCTGTTAACCGTCGGCTCTTCCCCCACCACTATGGGCCAGGGGCCTGGATGTCTGTTCCTACGATCAGAGTATACCACGGATCAGAAATCCAGACAAGGGTCTGACCGTCACGCAACTCGCACTCATTCCGCGGCCTCCCACACGATGGCCGCGTGTTACCTACGGAGACAGCCCTGCACCCGCGCCGCCCGATGTGGGCTTTCGCTGGCCCAGGTCTCGGCGCACAATGCAGCCGACTTCTGCATCTACTACGAAAACGCCGTCCTGAGCAGCGGCGACGAGCCACACCCGGTGCACCCGCCCATCTTCGCCATCGGCGTCGGCCCTCGGTTCCACCCGCGCTGCGTTCACGTCCTAACGGCGTTCGTCGAACGGCTGGCGACCGAGGAGAAGAAGAAGGCGCGGGTGGTCTCGCCGGAGGTGTTGGACCGGACGCCGGCAGAGCTACGGAGGAGGTACCGGACGGAACAACGCTTGCTAGGCGGCAAGACGACCTATTGACAGGGCGAGTCCGGTGCGATAGAGTGCCTGATGCTGCATCCATCGCAGTCTCCACCGCAGTCCCTATCCCCGACTCCACGATCTGGAGGAACTTCATAGTCCCACCCGCACGTGGAGGCCATGAACCGCAGGCGAGTCTGGTGCGCTCAGTCCGCCCGGAGCGGACGTAGCCTGCGCGGAGCCAATAGCGAACCCGGCCACGAATGCCAGTGGCTGGGTTCGTGCGCGTGTGGGGCAGTTGCTGGTGTCCCCCCGAAAAACGCTATCCGAGCCTTCTGAGAGCTTCTTTCCGCCTCGGCGCCCTGGTATCCTGGTGGGCATGAACGTGACCTTGAGTTTCCTCCGGCCCCTGGGCCGTTGCCTGGGTGTCTTGCTCCAACTCCTCCGGTATGCTCTCCGTTTCTGCTGGGCGCTGCTGCTGCCGCGGGCGGTGACGGCGGCGCAGTTGGTAGCGATCCAGAGCCAGTTGGCGGCCGAACTGAATCGCTCTCCGGGCCGGCGGAAGCGACACAGCCGGTTCAGCCCGGCCTTTCGAATCCTCTGGGTGGTGCTCTCGAAGTTCTTGGACGGTTGGGAAGAACTCGTCCATGTGATGAAGCCCGAAACGGTGAAACGATGGCACACCCGGGCTTCCCGAGTGCGGTGGAGATGGAAGTCAAGACCGGGCCGGAAGCCGGTGGCCCTGGAGATCCAGCAGCTGATCCGGCGCCTGAGCCAGGAGAACCCGCTGTGGGGAGCGGAGCGGGTTCGAGACACGCTTCTGCTGCTGGGCTACGAGGCCCCTGGAGAGGATACGGTCCGCAAGTACATGGTGAAGTCTCGCCGACCGCGGCCAGAGACGACCAGCTGGCTTCCGTTCCTGAGAAACCATCTCGACTGCTCCTGGGCGATCGACTTCTTCACCGTCAACACGCTGGGCTTTCAGGTCCTGTATGTCTTCCTGGTCTTTGATCATGCCAGACGCGAGGTCTTGCACTTCGCCATCACCGCGAACCCCTCCATGGAGTGGGTGATTCAGCAACTGCGGGAGGCGACGCCCTTGGGGGAACAGCCCCGCTATCTCTTCCGGGACAATGATGGCATCTACGGCTACGGCGTGCGCGCCTTCCTGATCTCCTGTGGCATCCTGGAGGTGCGCACCGCCTACCAAAGTCCCTGGCAGAACCCCTATGTCGAGCGCTTCATCGGCACGCTGCGGCGGGAGCTACTGGACCACGTGATCGTGCTGAACCAAGCTCACCTGGAGCGGCTACTGCGGGAGTTCATCCAAGACTACTATCACATCGCCCGCCCTCACCAGGGGCTTGCCGGAGAAACGCCGCTACCCCAACCTCCGCCAGGCAAAGGCGAACTCATCTCGGTGCCGGTGGTGGGCGGCATTCATCACCGGTACTACCGCGCCGCCGCCTAGCAGGCAAGAGAACCAGTATCCCTTACCAGGCGTGCGCTACGCTCTTCGATGCGGCGCGGCCGTTTCGCGCCCAGCCTCCGAAAAGGTCCGGAGAAGCGCCCTCCTCTCCCCCTGTTCGCGCCCTCAGCACTCGCTGCGATGGAACTCCGGCCATCGGTCAGGGCACCCGGATAGCATTCTTCGGGGGGACAGCGAGGCGCGTGACGAGTCGAAGCTGGGAAGCCTGTGAAGTAGATCAGCGAGCAGGTCTTGCCGGATGTCGGGCTGGTCGTCCGCAGTGAAGCCGTACTGACCGATCAGCTGACGGGCCTTGCAGGCAACGAGGCGAAAAGCGTACTCGTCGAGGTGAGGTGCATCGGAACCGGCGCCCATCCGTTTCTCCCCGGGCTCGGGGAGAAGCTGGGCTGGACGTAATCAGTCCGCCCCAGGCTCGGTGCAGATTCCGAGAGCCGTCTCCGCGAGACCCGAGGTGGATGGGTCGTTTATTACTTCGGGCAGGGTGACGACGAGTCCAGAAACACAGAAACGGCTCTCAGGCCCACTACAGGGGCGTGAGAGCCGCTAGATGCACCAAAAGATTTCTGGCAGACGCGAGAGCTTAGAGGTAGTAAACTACCTGGAGACCCGCTCCGAGCTGGCATCAAAGAGCGCATCCCACTCGCCACGATCACCGCGGAAAGTGAAGGCCTCGCTCTCGATGCCAGTCAGCCGGCAGAGAATGCCGCAGAGATCTTCCATGCCCTTATCGTATTCGCCGCGTTTGACGCGTCCGTCACCACGCAGGGTATCGAGCAATGCTTGGCCCGCTCGATTTGGCCGGCCGTCCTTTCCAAGCAGCCGAAGAGTCTGGAGGTTATGCTCCTTGGTCCTCGGACCCAGGCCTTCGCCCATCTCTCCGCCGCGATTCTCCGCTTGCCCGTCGCGGTAGACCCGGAACCGCTGGGGGACGTCCCCGGTAAAGCGGATGTTCCCTGCATGGGTTTCGGCAATTGACATGCCAGACCAGCCGATACCCACTGGAAACCCAAGAGTGATTCCGTCTTTGGAGGTGATTGCGAACACCGTCCTGTATCGGCTGGCTGGCGGCTTAACGATAGGGTCACCATCGATGCCGGCGAACACCGCCTGCAACCGTTCGCGGAGCTCGGACACATACTGCTTCAGGTTGTTCCTGGTCTTCGTGTCCAGCGACTCCTCTACCAGCTCGCCACCGCCCAGAGCAAACTGCCGTAACAGCTCCCACAGACGGTCCGGGTACTCACCCTTGACGCGATTCTCGCAGCCGCAGTCTTTGAAGCCACGCTTACCGGGTTTCCCCAATCCGCGATATGAGAACTCCAGCTCGTCCATGACGATCGACAGATCTTGCCACTGCGCGCCCTCGGGCGTCGGTACAGTCACGATATCAATGAGTGCTGCTGGGCGGCGACCACGACCAAGGACCCGATTCAGATGGTCTCGATCAAGGGCCAGCGATGGGTCCTCGAATCGCGCCAGCGAACGCAGGGTCGAGACGGTGAGGTCATCTCTGTTCCAGACATCCTTGCCCGGCACGATCTCCGCAACCATAACCACTGGCTTCGTTGCCTCTTGGAAGCGTCTGGCTCCAGCTAGCACGGCCGGAAAGTCGGGCCATGCCGCCCCCCGCACGAGGAACGCATCTCTGGGTTGGCCGCCAAGAGCGGTCCTGCCCAGAAACCAGACTCTACCGGGTGACAGTTCGTCTACGCCGGCGGCCGCCGGTAGGCCAGCGGCGAGTGCTCGCGCCAGGCTCGATAGGTCAATGGCCCACTGGCGCAGTCGCGCGAGCGGCACACGTACGCGCCCGTTCTCTGGACAGACAATGTAGGCTCGGAAGCCCGATCCTGGGGGGTTCTCAGTGAGTTAAACTTCCTCCACATGCCCCTCCGCGCAGGCGTCGCAGACAACTGACTGCGCGTTCGCGGTCTCTCGCAGCAGGCCAGCCGTCATCAGGCGATCCAAGCAGCCGTCCGGCCATTCGGCTATGTCGTCCCCCGTGAATAAGGGCTGGCGAACGTCGAAGCGCGTCCACAGGGCCTGCAATCCCTCGTCACACACGGGCAATCCCCCACTGCTTCAGGTATGCCCTTGCCTTGCGATGCTGCTCGTTGTCCTTCAGGTTGCAGTGGTCCGGGAATGATACCTCGAAACTGACAGACTTGGGTCGCTTCTCGCCCATCGCAAAGAGCATCCGAATGGAAGCATGGGTTACGTTGACGGCGCTCAACGGGAGCTTCTCGAGGTTGAGCGCCTCGTCCACAAGGTCGTAGATGTCGTCTCGCTTACCGCTGGCGTCACCCTCGAGAGTGATGCGGTGACGGGCGTTCCCTATGGCGACCAGCCGCAGCTTTTTCACCCGGACGTCCAGAATGCCGTCCGCCGGGTCGGTCGGAAACGGGAAGTCCCGGCTCTTGAGGCCGTTGAGCTCGTAACTGTGCGAGCCGCGGCTCTGGGGCGGCAACTCCTCGTGAAGGAACGCTCGCGAGAACACTTGCTGGAGTTCGGCCTTGAGCTGCTTGTCCCCCTGTGCTTGGGTGTGCAGGTCGAGAGTTCCGTCTACCGGGTCATAGATGAATACCACTTCGAATGCCCGCCTCTGAGGGTGGCGCTCGAACTGGCCGTCTGGCCCGTAGCCGACGAAGGTGCTCACATAGTCATCCAGGTAGGCGAAGATGTAGTGGTAGCGCCCGGCGCGTAGATAGGGCTCCATGCGGCACCGGCGCCCGCGCCCCTGTCTCTCGTCGTAGAGCGCAGACAGGCCCGCCTCGAATGCGGCGCGTGCTTGCGGGGAGAGGTCGGGGTCATCCTTGGGCATGTCCTTGCGCCTGAGCAAGTAGCGGCGGTTCATATTGTCGACTTGGTCGAGCAAGCTCGCCACCTCGAAGATCCTGCTCCTCTCCAGAAATGTCCAGAACGCCTTGGCGTGGAAACCGTCGTGCGTCTCGAATTCGACCCTCAAGTCCTCGCCATGAAAATGGCCTTCCTCGATAACGGCCATCACACCCTCGGCAGATGCCATATCGTCGATGAGTTGGAAGTCGAGTTCGGCCTGATCGCGTGCCTCTTTGGGGAGTGCCTGCCAGGCATCGTAGATGGGATCGACGTCTGTTTCCTCGAAGGTCTCCCACGGAAAATCCATGAGGTGACCGCTCCGCTGGAAGTAAGCTTTCAGCAGCGCGTTTGGTGCCTGGCGAAGAAACATCTCTGGGGAGTACTCGTGTGCCACTTTGTGTTCCTCTCTCTCAGCAGAGGCCCGAAGCCCCCTCGCTTATTGCTCGAACTGCCTGACCACCGCCACCACCCTGCCCTGGATCATGAACGGCGGCTCCTCGATGACGATCGGCTTGTGCCGCGGGTTCTCGGGGCGAAGCTCGACTGCACCGTCACGTCGCCGGTGGAACCGCTTCACCGTCGCCTCATCGTCAACCAGCGCCACTACGATGTCGCCTTCTTGCGCCTCTTGCTGCTGTGCTGCGATCACCAAATCGCCATCGAGGATGCCGGCTTGGACCATGCTGTCCCCCCGGACTCGCAATGCGAAGAGCTGCTTCCCTGCCGCCATGCGGCGGTCGACCGGGACCGTGCCCTCCAGGCTCTCTGTCGCCAGGATCGGCTGGCCCGCTGCGATACTGCCGACGATAGGCACATGAACGGTGTCGCCTCGCCCGCCGCCGGCCTTGGCCGTAAGAGTGATGCAGCGGGAGAACCCGTCGGAACGGGTCAGATAGCCTTTGCGCTCCAGCGCCTTGATCACATCGAAGACCGAGGAAGACGCGGTGCCAAAGCGCTTGCCGATCTCCCGCACCGTCGGCGGTTTCCCATGCATCTTCACGAAGGCCCTAATCCAGTCCAGAGTCTCTCGCTGCTTGTGCGTGAGTTCCATGGGCTCTCTCCCAAACAATGGGAAGCCTCCTCGCCCGAAGGCGAAGAGGCCATAGTCTATCCTCACGTCTGTTAGGTGTCAAGAGTCACTTGGCGGCCCTGAATTAGGGGGCTGGCAGCCACCCGTGTCGCATGTCATGTCGCAAGTTTGTCGTGAACTTCCCGCTGCTGTGATGCTCCTGCTGAGAGCACCTCGCCCCCTTCAGCCTTCCAAGGGGTTCGCGCCGCAGACCGCGTCTGATCTACTCCCGCTCGCCGTGTCCCCCGTCCCCATCCAGCAGATACCGCCACAGCGGAACTGCCGTCACCTGGGCACGCCCGACTTCGACTTCACCGGTCGCATCTCGAGTGACGACGGTGACCTTGCGACAGGCAGGGAATCGCTTGAGGAAGAGCCGCACGCCCTCGAAGCGCCGATCATCCCAGTTGAAGGCATGCTCGTACTTGACCTCTACTGCGGTCGGCGAACTGTGACTCCCGAACACGAAATCCATCTCGCGTTCGCTTTCGGCATAGTAACCCAGGACTTGTCCGCCTCCGGCTAACACCCCGCGCCGCACGAAGTCAACGAACACCGCTGTCTCCGCCTTGGCTCCCAGGTCGCCCTTTCCAGTGAGCAACGACTTGAACCCGGTGTCCAGGAGATAGACCTTGCGCTGTGCGTAGACCCGCTCCGTGTGCGAAGTCGTCCATTTCTCAAGCGCCCTCACCAGGTAGGCTTCGCCCAGATATGACAGGTAGTCCTTGACCGTATCTACCGAAACTCCCAACGACTTGGACAGCCGGTTATAGCTGGTGCGGGTCCCGGCGCCGGCGGCCAGCAGCCTAAGCAAGTCCTGGACCAACTCCGGTCGGCGAATGCGTCCGAGGCGCACCAGATCGCGGGCGACGATGTCCTGAAGCAATTGGGCAAGATAGATGTCCGAGGGGTCGAGCACCTGCTCCGGATAGCCGCCGGTCTCCAGGTATTCCTCGGCCGCAGAGACGAATCGGTAGTCCTCTGCCCGGCTGAACTCATAGCCGCGGAAGCGCAGGAACTCCTGGAAGCTCAGGGGATAGACGGTGAGCAAGGTCTGTCGCCCGGTCAGCTTGCCGCCCTGGCTCGCGAGTAAAGCGGCGGTGGAGCCGGTGCAGACCAGCTTCACGTTCTCCAGGTCGTAGAGAGACTTGAGCTCGCTCTCCCAGTCGGGGCTCTCCTGGACTTCGTCGAAGATGAGCCAGAGCTTGCGAGTTCGCTCGTGCCGGAAAAGCGATCGGAAGAACCGCAGGTGCTCCGATATGCGAGTCCCCAGAAGTCGCGGATGGTCAAGCCCCAGGTACAGGACATCGCGAGGCGGAACGCCGTCCTCCAGGCACTGGGCGACGAGTTGCTTCATGAGTGTGGTCTTGCCGACGCGCCGCCCTCCTATGGCCAGTTCGACCTGCTTGCGAGAGAGGGCGGCCCGGAGCTGAGAAAGGTACTCGGGCCGCGGTATGCCGGTTTCCGGCGTCCGCCCCTCCCACCAGGGGTTCATGGCGTAATACGTCTCTTCCATCGCTGCCCTCCGCCAAGAGCATACCACGGTAGACCGTGCATCTCAAGGGCATAATCGAAGCTTTCTGCCAAAACCTTCGATTAGGAGAAGAATGTTCTGATTGCGCTTCGTCGCGGCTGCGGTTTACATAATATGGCATGTATGGTAGAATGTAAACTGACGGGAGAGGAGCGAGGGAATGATTGGAGAGGGGCTGAAGATCGCGCGGCGGGCGGCGGGCCTGAGCCTGGAGGCGCTCGGCGCCCGCGTCGGTGTCAGCAAGATGGCCATCTCGAAGTACGAGCGAGGGCTCGACATGCCGGGCTCCTCGGTGCTGCTGGGCCTGGCACGAGAGCTTGGCGTGAAAACCGAGTACTTCTTCCGGCCCACGAACATCCAGTTTTCTGCATCTGCGTTCCGGTGCCGCAAGTCGCTACCGGCCAAGCAGAAGAGCGCGCTGGCGGCGCGTGTGCAGGAATGGCTGGAGCGCTACGTTGAGGCAGAGACCATCGTGGGTCAGGTGCTGCGCTTCAGCTTCCCGGAGCATCTGAACCGCCGAGTGGACTCGCTGGACCAGGTGGAGAAGGTGGCATTCGAGCTGCGGCAGGTCTGGGAGCTTGGACTTGACCCCATCGAGAACCTCTGCGAAGTGCTGGAGGACCGGGGCATCAAGGTCGGCGTCGTAGATGGTTCGGCCAAGTTCGATGCCATGCTCTGCCACGTCGACGACACCGAGCCGGTGATGGCGGTCGCGGAAGGCAAGCCAGGTGACCGTCAGCGCTTCAGCTTGGCGCACGAACTGGGCCACCTGATCCTCGAGGTCCCCGACGCCATCGATAAGGAGCGCGCCGCGAACCGCTTTGCCGGGGCTTTGCTGGTGCCCGCCCAGGCGGCGAAACTCGAACTCGGCCAGGGACGACGCCGACTCGGGGCCTACGAGCTACATCTGCTCAAGCACAAGTACGGGCTGAGCATGCAGGCCTGGGTCTACCGGGCAAAAGACCTGGGACTGATCTCGCCGTCCGCGGCCACGAGTCTGTTCCGGTACTTCCGCCAGCAAGGGTGGCACGCAGAGGAGCCTGGAGATCCCTATCCCTCCGAGGAGCCACAGCGCCTCACGCGTCTGGTGCTGCGCGCGCTGGCGGAGGATCTGATCACCGAGTCCCGCGGGGCCGAGCTGCTGGGCAGATCACTGGGAGAGTTCACACGCACGGAAGGGGAGAAGCATGCGGGATTCCCCGTCGGCGTGCGTGGTTGATGCCAATGTCCTCATCGACTTGCACGTCGGCTGGGCAAGCCTGGAAGGTTGACTGTAATGGACGCGTGCCGATCGGGAGCAGGTAAGGGTGGCTTGTACTGCCAATAAGTAGGCACCAGAAAGTTAGGCTGGGAGTCTGCTAACGACCGAGAGGAGCCAATATGACTGAGGGGCCAAATCCCGAGACGGTTGAGTGGTTGGCTAGGGCGACAAAGGGCGTGCCGGTGATGGCCGTTCTGCGGGCATGGGCGCAGGAAGAGGGATGGGACTTGGAGTTACTGGTCGGCCTCGTGAAGAAGCGGCGGAAGGAGTTGGGCATTCCCACCTCGTCCGCACCGAAACTCACTACTCCCAAGCTGCCCTGGCAGAAGTAGCTTCGCAGGCGACCATGATGGCTCGGACGAGGAGACGGCGATGCCGCCGTCGATGCCATCTGACGGGAAGAGCGGCTCGTAGAGCTTGCCGAGGGACCGCTCTGACCTCGCATTTTCACCTGCGCTACTGAGTCTTTTCGACTGCCTTCGGTTTCGACCGCCCCGTCCAAAGGAGGAACGCATGACTGAAGGACTCCAACTGGTCGGAAAGCGCGCAGGCCTGGTCGTACAGGATTGCCTGCCGAAGCTTCGCCACTTCTGTGAGCATGACGCCTATGCCGACTACGACCTCGCCGGCTACCGTCATGCGTCAGAACCAGATCGGTTCCACCCCGACCTGCTCACGGCCACCAACCGAGCTATGCGCGCTCGTTCGCCGCGCAAAGCATGGACGCCATTCATGCAGGGCCCGATAAAGGAACTGGCGCGCATTCCTGTGGATGCGGACTTGGTGGAGTCCAGCGACGACGAGTATGCAACGGCCCGGATCGACCTGGAACGATGCTATCGGGTACTGACGGCAGCGAAGTGGATCACGGACATGTCTGCCAGCAAGATGCTCTACCTGAAGCGGCCTCGTCTCGTTGCGATCTCTGACAGTTACGTGCGGGAGATGCTGGCGATAGCGGAACCCGATCCCGCGCGATATCCCTGGCGAGTCGAGTACTGCACTACCAGAGCCCTGCGCGTGTCAGACGCCATGCGCGCTGTCGGTCTTCACAATGTTGAGTTTCTGGAGCACCTTCAGTCTGCAATGTCGGATACCGTCGAGAGGATCGGCGCCGGGTGCCAAACTCCGATGTCGTTGAGCAAAGCAAGGATCATCGACATTCTGCTGTGGGTTGACGCCGCGATAGCGTCGGGCCACCAGACCTGGAGGCCGTTAGCAGATTCGGCGGGTTGGAACTCCATATTGCTGAGCATCCGGGCCTCGCGAAACTGAGGCCTGGGTGGTCTGCGTCTTCATTCCCGCTCTGTACTGCATACGTCGATAGGAGCATGAGAATGGACGAATTGCGCAAGCATCCAGGGTATTTCGGGCTGACATCCCAGGGCGTTATCGCCATTCACGCGGACTGGCCCATGTACCCCGAAGAGCATGGCGCTGATCTTGCCTTGCTCTGGCTTACGGCGTTCCCGCAGGGGACCTCTTTCACGAGCATCGACGATATCGACCGCTGCAACCTCTTCCTGGTTGGTGTGAAATGCTCTAACCGGGAGGACCCATTCGACCAGCGCAACTTCCACGTGGCGATCTGGCACAAAGACCTCCTCGAACTGTCGAGCGAAGGATTCGTTGAGGGAGTGTCTGCCGTAAACGCACGTCGGTGGGAAGAAGTGAATAGGTCCGAGCTACCAGCTGGGGATCTCTACTTCAAGCGCAGTGACGGCACCATGCAGGCGTTCAGCCTCCCTCCTCTGGAAGACTACTGCGAGGATGACATGTTCTGGCCCGAGTTCGCGCCCGGAGGGATTGCGGTGACTGCTTCAGGGCGGACTCAGGCGGCTTCTTCGCTTGCACAAGCGGCCGGTGATCATACGATCTTGGGTCAGCGGGTCCAGCGCCTACTGGGGCTTTCGTTCTTCGACATTGCCGTCCGTGAAGCATGCGTCGCTCTTGAGCACGAGATCAAGACCTACCTCAACAGCGAGAAGTGGGGCGATGCACTTGTCGAAGAGTTCATCTTGAGGCTGCGCGACGGCGGTCGTCTCCTTGAGAGCCACTTGCGCGTTCTCCGCGCCCAGATCCGAACCGCGTTCAAGTTCATCCGCAACGACTTCATGCACAATTTCGTAGATATCGATGATACACAGTGCCGTGCTATCCTGTTTCGACTCGCGCGCACCAAGGTCGTCGTAGATCACCTGGTGTTGAAAGCCTGACACCGCGACGGCTGCGCTACTCGGTTACGCCGTCGCGTAGCGGCGAGGCAAGGGCACCACCTAACCTCACCTCTGTGGGGCGCCAGCCTTGCCCGGAGTCGGCAGGCGCTTGACCTCGAACTCGACGCCCTCGCGGCACTTCGCCGCCTCCTCCGGTATGTGTATGGTAGGAGGCGCGCGATGTCCGTCCTACCAGAATCCGCAACGACCCAAGCCGTTCCGACCAACAGCGTGAATCCTGAGCAGCCGGGCTCCGTTCATCTGGAGCCGCGCTTCACCCCCGCCACCGATTCCCAACAGCTCATCATCAGCACCGCGCTCCGGCTCCTCGCCGTGTGGGCGGTGAGGGCGGCAGGATCGGCCGAACAGGCTGCAACTTCTACTTGACTTTGCACCCCCAGCGAAGCGATGAATGACCCTAGCAATCCCGTCCGAAGGAGGAGTCTGCTTGTCTATCGCTACTCGAACACGAGAGACATATCAACCCGCGGTCGCCTACCTGCGCCGCTCCACTGATCGTCAGGAGCAGTCCATCGGCGACCAGCGCACGGCGCTCGAACGCTATGCCCAGGAGCACGGCTTCGACCTTCTCGACTTCTACGTGGATGACGCTATCAGTGGCACATCCGCCGATGAGCGGAAGGCCTTCCTGAGGCTGATCGCGGATGCCGGAACTGAGGGATGTCCCTGGCGCTACGTGCTGGTCTATGACATCAAGCGCTTCGGAAGACTCGACAACGACGAGGCCGGCTACTACCGGTTCCAACTGCGCCGCGGCGGGGTCGAGGTAGTCTACGTCTCGGAAGGCTTCAACGGTGACGACAGCGACGACCTGCTGCGGCCGGTCAAGCAGTGGCAGGCGCGCCAGGAGTCCAGGGAGCTCTCGAAGGTCACCATCCGCGGCCTCGTCTCGCGCTCCAGCGGGGGCTGGTGGTCGGGCGGACAGCCGCCCTACGGCTACGATCTCGGCTACTACTCCGGCGACGGCCGCTTCCTTATGATCGTCCGGTACGACATGATCGTCCGGTACGACTACGACCTGAGCAAGCAGATACTGGACGAGGACGGCAACCTCACTCGCGTCGTGCCTCGTGGTCAGCGTCTCACCTTCAGCAAGAGCGACCGATGCAAACTGGTGCCGAGTTCGCCCGAGCGGGTGCAGACACTGCGGAGCATCTTCGCCTGGTATGTCCACCACGGCCTCGGCGCGAAGAGTATCGCCGATCGCCTGAACCAGCAGGGCACCCCGTCTCCTCGAAGCGGCAACTGGTCGAAAATGCACGGCGACAAGTGGTCCATGAGCACCATCCGGGAGATGCTGCGCAACCCCGCCTACGTGGGCGACATGGTATGGAACCGGCTCTCCTTCGGGAAGTTCCACCGCGTCCGGCAGGGGATGGCGGTGCCGCGCCACTATCGCCCCGGCGCTGGGCCGGACCAGAACCGGCCGGGCGAAGTGCCAGGCGCGCAAGACCGCCAACGGCGGCCACACCTACCGGACTGGCAGCAACCACACCTCGCCCTACCTGCTTGCCGGTCTGATCCGGTGCACACACTGCGGCCACAGCTGGCAGGGCTACACCGCGGTGAAAGGCCGCCGGCGCAAGGACGGCTCCAACATCCGCACGCCCTATTACATCTGCGGCGGCCACATCACCAAGGGGAACACCTGCTGCCTGCGCTCGGCCATTCCGAAGGAGATGATCGAGGGGTGGGTGCTGGAGCAGATCGGCCGGCTGATTCAGGACTACCTTGGTCGTGGCGGGGAAGAGCGACTCCAGAAGATGATCCGACAGGAGATGGCGGGCCTGGGCGGATTCAACGAAGCTGACCTCGACGGGATTCGGCAGCGCAAGGCCGACATCGAGGTGAAGATCGAGAACCTGCTCGACAACCTCACCGCAACGAATCGCGAATTCGTGGATCGGCGCATCGAGAAGCTGCGGGATGGGATCGTGGAGCTGGAGCGCGCGGAAGCGTTGGCGCTCGAGCTGCAGAACCAGGATCAGCGGGTGGAGGCCTTTGCGCGAGAGGCGATCGGCGTCGTGCGCGACTTCAGGCGGCTGGTGGCGGAAGGCACGGTCGAGGAGAAGCGCACCCTGATTCGGGCGTTTCTGCGGGTGCTCGACTTCGACCCGATCACCCGGAAGGGGATCGCCCACTTCTGGGTGGTGCCGAGCGTGGGGCAAGATGAGTTCGTCGCGGAACCTGCGCCGCAGCGAGGCCGCAACATACCCGCTACCATCACGGAGGGTTCCGGCGACCTGCCTCACGAGGGGGAAAACGGACTCCGAAACGTACCCACGACCAACGATTTGAGCGGGGAGGCACCCCAAGGGACCCAGGAGCGAATGTTCTCTGGCCGCGACGTATCGAAAGCTACCCGCTACAATGAGGAAAGGACACGCCGCGAAAACGGCATGTCCTCTCTGGACGTGGTAGCGGGGGCAGGATTGGCAGCCTTAGAGAAGATGCGCACGCGGCGGTGGGTGTGGCGATTGCCCTTTGAAGCCCTTGGGAGAGCCCTGGACGCAATGTGGGAGGAGGCGAAGCTGCGGCTGGTACGGGTGGACCCGGTGCGAAAACGTCGCTAGGTCGCAGGTTGGTAGCGGGGTCGAGGTGAGCAAGCGAGCCGTTCATTGCGACCTCGATACCAACCTGCGACCATGCCAGGATGGGTTGCTGGCCCTGTACTCGAAACGCCTTCAGCAGCGCTCCTGGCGTCTCTGTGGTCACTTCCTGTCGTTCTCCACGCCGGTTGGGCCGGCCCAATCCCCAGGTCGCAGGTTGGTAGCGGGGTTCCTCGCCGACAGTCGACCCACAGGCTGAGCCCCCGGTGCACGCTCGCGACCGCGTACGATCGCCCCTCGGCGCGGCAGGTCATCATCGCAGGGACACCGAGACTGCCCGATAGGACGAGTGCTCTGACCGGGGTTCCTCTCATCGGAAGCGGCTGGCAAGGGCGAGGCCGCTGGTCCCCCGCCCACGGCGTGCGCGCTGCCGACTCCGGGGCAGGGCCCACGCTCACGCGAGCCAGCGCACCACAACGTACACCGCGGCCGCCAGCACCAGCAGCACCAGGACCACCAAGATCGCGGTCCGCAGCGGGGATCTCTGCCGCATGGCGACCATCACCGCCCACAGGGCCCGCTTCCGCACCTCCGGTGAGAGGGGAGGGGTGCTGCGCTCAGCCGCCTCCCTGATCCGGTCGTTGTTGTTCCCGGGGGCCATCTGTCGCCAACGCCTCTCTCGCCTTCTGCTTCGCCTGCTGCAGTATGGAGTGGACGGCTCGCTCGGAC
>Ga0315274_10008900_pt1 | contig 14538 bp, 13 predicted proteins | sample YL17G02_20_MG_FD_203700 | JGI IMG/M metagenome (GOLD analysis project Ga0315274, IMG submission 203700) | Sediment microbial communities from Yellowstone Lake, YNP, Wyoming, USA - YL17G02_20 | ecosystem: Environmental > Aquatic > Freshwater > Lake > Sediment | place: USA: Wyoming | collected... | reverse complement strand
GACGGTCTCCTCCTTCTCCGAAGAAGAAACCCTTGCTTTGCGCACGCTGGCTCAAGCTGAAGTTGTCTCGGCTCTCAAGGCCTTGGCGGCCAAGGTGCTCAAGAAGCCCGCCATCTTGGATGCCAAGCCTCGCCCGACCGAGGTTAAGCCCAAGTCGAACCGAGAGCCTACGCTGAGGAAGATTGTCAGGACCTCACCGGCGGCTACGACCCCAGAGGCTCAAACTCCACGAGGTGCTCGTACTCCACCGTATCAGGCCAAGGGTAAGGGGAAGAGGCAGGATAAGGTCTTCAAGACGGTAATCAACGAACAAGGCGAAGAAGTAAAAATGGACATCACGCCACAGGCCAAACCCGTAGGCGTGACCCCGTTCCCCACACCACAGGGGAGAAATGCAGTAGAAATGCACTCAGCTCAATCAGCAAGGCAGCAGGCCATGGTGGCCGTATCAAGTCTCGAACGGATGTTCAGCGGTAAATAAAGGAAAACAATGGACCAGAGAATGTTGGCAAAGAAGACCTCGGTTATCTCGGAGCGCTTGGACCAGCTCGAACAGATGCTGCAGAGCATTGTTTCGTCTGTAAACAACGGAATCAACCAGCTCGGAAATCAGGTTGGTGGCGTCACTGAAGTTCTGGATGCGGTTGTCCAAACTCTTGGTGTAGAGACCATCCAGAAAATCATGGGCGAGAACCGAGTCGCCAAGGCAGAGGCCCAGTCTGCAGCTGAGAAGGCAGCCCTGAATGAGCTGCTGACCAAGGGTGACGTCAAGGCGGTGGAGAAGATTACTGAGAAGTCGGTAGTCGTTGGCCGTGAGACGGACAAGGACGGCGCGGTACGCATGCCCGGCCGGGCGCAGGTTGCGTTTCAGCGCATTGACCCCAACTTCCAGGCGTCCTTCCTGGGTCAGGGTCCTGGGTTCCTCCTGGACCTCCCCAATGGAGGGAAGTTCGAGGTGCAGGAGGTCTATGAGGTGGTTGAGAAGAAGGATGAACCAGCCCCTGAGGCCCTTCCTGTCGCAGAGACCGCCACCACCGACCAGGCGAGCCCGTAATGGGTAAGGGGCCTTCTAAGCGCGAAGAGGAGCTTCAGCGGGAGGCCCTCATTCGGCAGTACATCAGTGATCGCGCTACGAAGATTGAGGGCAAGGCGGTTCAAAAGTCAAATAATCAGACCCTGGACCGCCTTGCTGCTCAAGAAGTAACCCTTGAACGGTGGGAAGAGTTGGCCAGCAGATTTTCTAATCGCTGGTTTGTCCCCCGGTACAAGGGGAAGAAATCCAAGCGAACCGAACGGCGGCTGAACGTCATTCTCAGCGACCTGCATTATGGAGCCAACCTAGATAAGCGGCTCGTCAATTTCCCGTTCGGCCCGACCGAAGAGACCAGGCGGACAGCGGCTGTGGTCGCTCAGGTCGCAGACTACAAGAGGCAGTATCGACATGAGACCGAGCTTCACATCCATCTCATTGGCGACATCATTCAGGGCAAACTCCACGACATCCAGAATGCTGCCGACCTAACCACTCAATCTGACCGGGCGCTCCATAACCTCATCTACGGCATTGAATTCCTTGCATCAGAATTCAAGAAAGTGGTGGTAGATACCAGCGTTGGTAATCATGGTCGCGATGCGGCTCGACACCCAGACCGGGCAATGCAAGACAAATACGACAGCAACGAATTCCGTATTTATCGGGCGTTGAAGTACCGATTTCAGCGGGTTCCGAATGTCGAGTTTCACACTCCAATGCGGGGCTTCTACATCTACGAGCAGTTTGGAATGAAGGGGGTCATGACACATGGCGACACCATCTTCAATCCTGGCTACCCAGGTAAGCTCATTAACGTAGGTCAGCTCCAGACACAAATCAACAAGTTCAAGCTTGCTAGGCCAGAGAATAACGACATCAGGCTGGTCGGCATGGGCCATGTTCATACCGCCATGTGTGTAGATGTCGATGGAACCACGGTCATTACAAATGGTTGCATGATTCCAAACGACGAGTACGCTCAGAGCATCGGTATTTTTAATACGCCCTGCCGCCAGCAGCTCTGGGAGACAGTCGACGGACACATGTTCGGGGACCACCGACTCATCAAGATCGGTACCAACCACGACAGCGATGCCAGCTTGAACAAAATCATCCCCCTCTGGGAGGGGCTGGAGTCTTGACCGAGGATGAGTTGTTCGTTGCCGTGGATGCTGTTCGTGAAGAACTGTTCCTGGCAAAGAAACAGTTCAAGTCTGCAGATTTCATCATTGAGGGCTTGAACAAGGCCTACGACAAGAATCAGATGATCAAGAAATCTCTCTGGGAGGCCCTGAGGCATCTTTCGGGGTCCCCAGTGGTGTCGTTGACCGAGTATGCATCTCTCAAAAGCGGTATCAAGGTAACGAATCAGAAATTGATAGAAATACAGAGCAAACGCCTTGAATCTCAAGGGATAAGAAGCCGGGCGGAGGCTGATGTACCCAGCCTTGAGCATCAACTGGCGGATCTCGAAAAACGATTAGAGACCTACACACGTCCCCGAATAGTCCTGGAGTTCAAGAGAAATGACAAGCGATGAGACCAAAAGGCTGATCGAGACCGACAAAGATTTCGTAGCCCTGAAGCGATTTGACTACAGCCTCAATAAGCTCATGGACAGGTATCCCGAGGGTGCTCCGGCTAAAATCATCGCCCAGGCAATGATGATGACGGAGGATGAGGTCGAGGAGCTGTACGAAAACGTAGTAATCAAGATGCGTTCCGCATTGAAGGTCGAGCTTGACTAGAACTGGCTTGAGTGTCACCATTAGGACCTAATGAAGAACCTTAAGGGTTTCGCTACTCCGCATTGCCACGTTCGAAGCTTTGACAGCGCCTCCACACCGGAGGCGTTCGCACTTCGGGAATTGGAACTTGGCGGAGAGTATGTAACCGTCACCGACCATGGCACACTTGAAGCCAACAGGCATGTGTATGACATGTGCCAGAACGACAAGCGTTTCAAAGGCAAGTTGACCCCCATCATGGGCCTGGAGGGGTACTTCCGGGATGACGACTGCCCCATCCTCAAAGAGGCCGGTGTTCAAAAGGACGAAAAGAACACCTTTGCTGAGCATCTCAAGTACATGCATTTAACTATGCACTTCCTCGACCAGGAGGCTCTTGAAACTGCCACCCGTCTCATCAGCAAGGCAGACCTCCGGGCTGAACGTCATGGCAGTGAGCGCAAGCCGCTCTTTGACTGGGCAGACCTCGAAGAGCTGGGCAGCAAGAATGTGACCTTCTGCAGCTCATGCCTCATTGGTATGGTCAGCCGTCACCTTCTCGCCCATGACGACTACAAGACTGCCATCAGGTACTACGACCGGGTTCGTTCCCTGGTAAAGCCAGGCAATTGGTATGTTGAGCTGTTTCCCCACGTCTGTGACAAGAACTGGGACGCTGGGACCTTCCTGAAGTATGCTGATGGCTCGGAGGAGAAGCTTCCAGACTGGAAGAACCTGTCCATCCTCGACATGAACGGAAAGGAGTATCAGAGCAAAGCTCTTGCTGTGGCCGACGACTTCCTGAAGAACCCAGAATCGGCCCGGGAGAAGTACTCCAAGCTCGTAGGTGTCATGCAGAACCGCAAGATGGCCGCCCTGGAGACCCCAAAAATCATCGTGGGTGCGGAGCGCCGAGAGGGCTACCTCTACAACGAGTGTAAGCCCTGGGCCCCAGACCGCGACGTGATGAAAGGGGTCAACATCTTCATTCGTAACATCGCCAACCGGTATGGCGACAAGATTCTCGTCAGCGACGATAGCCATTTTGCTCGGGCCGAGGAGAAGGTGGCCCAGGATATTCGACTTGGCCAGAATGGGAATTGGCGTTTTGCCACCAGCTATCACCGCTTCAGCAACGATGAGGCCTACGCCTACTTCCGAGACAAGATGGGCATCTCTGAAGCCGAGTTCGAGGGGTGGGTTGAGAATAGCCACGAGTGGGGTTCACGTTTCAGGGACTTCAAGTTCGCCCCTAGAAAGTCCCTGCCGACCAGCTTCTATCCTCCGGAAACGCTCAAGCACACCATTGCTCTGGTAAACAAGCATGGCCGCATGGACTGGAACAACGCCGAGTATAAGGCCCGACTTCAAGCTGAAATCAACCTTCTGCACTATGAGGGGAACATCGACCTCTTGCCTTATTTCTTCATCGACGAGGAAGTGGTCGACATGTATCTTCGTCGAGGGGAGCTGACCGGACCAGGCCGTGGCTCTGCGGCAGGACTTTTACTGACCTACGACCTGGGTGTTACTCACGTCGACCCAATTCGTTACGGGCTCAGCATGGACCGCTTCATGACTCCGGTACGCAAGCTGTCGGGCAAACTCCCAGACATCGACCAAGACCTACCCCATCGAGACTTTCTCGTGGACCCTGCCGACAGCACCAAGGGCTGGCTTGCCGAGAGGTTTGGCGAGTGCGTCTCCCAAATTAGCACCGACACAACCATGAAGCTGCGCTCTAGCATCAAGGACGTGTTCCGGGTACTACACGGGACTGAGGGTGTGCAGCGCATCAACCCGTTGACCAACGAGCTGCCCATGCCTCCACAGGGCATCACGGATGCGGAGTTTGTGTTCGGCTACAAGGGCAGCGATGACACCTGGACTCCGGGTATCATCGAAACCGATCCCGTGTTGCAGTCCTTCGTGAAAACCTACCCCAAGGAATGGGAAATTGTTCAGCGCTGTCTCGGAATGACCCGTCAGAAGGGCCGTCACGCCTGCGCATTTGTCATCGCCGATGAACCGATCTCCAACTTCATCCCCCTGACTACTGTCGGTGGAGTTCGAGTCACCCAGTACACGGCATCGACGGTAGAGTCCTCTGGCGGCCTGAAGATGGACTTCCTCATCGTCAACAGCCTCAAGGATATCGGGGGCTGTATCCGCTTGATTCAAGATCGCCACGCACCCGAGCTAGCTGGTATGTGGGCAAAATCCCGTGGGGGTCTGACCAAAGAAGAGGAGATTCCGGGCATGCGCCTGGGTGGCAAGTTTGTTCCTGCCATCCGATGTGTTCCACGAAATGGTCAGTTTCATGACATTTGGGACCTGCCAGAAGACCAGCCCGTCTTTCACGACATCTGCGAGAGTAAGACCGAGTCTGTTTTTCAGTTTAATACCCCAGGAGCCAAGGGCTGGCTGAAACAATTCAACTTCAGTCGTTCTCAGGATGCAAATGGGGTAGTTCGTAGAGGCCTGTCTGGTATCGAAGATCTTGCCGCCTTTACGGCCCTTGACCGTCCAGGCCCCCTCGACTACTTCATGAATGACGAGAATGGTGGTCAACATAACATGCTCGTGGAGTTTGCTCGACGAGCAAGGGGGCTGCAGCCCAGCGGCGATTCCCTGCCCATCCTTAACGAGCTTTTGCCCGAAACCTACGGTGTCATTGTCTACCAAGAGCAACTGACCAAGATTTTTCAGGTTCTGGGAGAGACTACTGGCGCTGAGGCCGATGAGTTCCGAATTCACATCTCAAAGAAGCAGACGGCCAAGGTCATTAAGGATAAGGAAGTCTTTGTCCGTGGTGCCTACCCCAAGCTGGGAGCTGAGACCGCAGAAAAGCTCTGGGCCATGATGGAGACCTTTGCCCGGTACGGATTCAACAAAAGCCATGCTGTCTGCTACGTCATCATCGGCTACGCCTGCGCTTGGCTCAAGCACTACTACCCCCTGGAGTGGTGGACTTCCGTTCTCAAGAATGCCGACCGGAATGAAATCAATGAGAAATTCTGGGCGTACTGCGGCAAACTCATCGACGTACCCGACGTCAAGCTCAGCGGAGCTGGCTTTGAGATTCAGGGGGAGCGCATTAGGGCCCCTCTGTGGCTCCTGAAGGGCATTGGAGACAAGGCTCAGCAGCAGATCACCGAGAATAGCCCCTATGATGACGTCCTGGATTTCTGCAAGAAGGTCCAAGCTTGGCGCCTCAAGAATGCCACCTTGGTCACTCGCAAGAAGAAGGACAAGAAGACCGGTGAAGAGACCGAGGTCCAAAGCCAGCGGTTGGCCACTACGGCTCTCAACAGCCGAGTCATCACAACCCTCATCGTCAGCGGGGCAATGGACAGCCTCTTCCCCGAAATCGAGATTGATGGCCCCGATGGAGTGGTTCAGAGGCTCCCAATGACCGTTGGCCAGAAACTGGTCGCATTCGAGGCTGCCCAGCTGGAGGCCACTGGTAAGAAAAAGAAGAAGAAGGGCATGGGGATGATGATCATCGACCCCCTATCGCAGTATCAAATGAGGAAGCAGATTCTGCCTGCCATCAGCCAGCCCCTGCTAGAGCTTGTGAGGCCGCTCCTCAAGGACAAGTTCACGAAGTTGGACGGCCAGGACGGGGACTATATTCACCACAAAGTGGTAGGCGGCCCAGGTGGATTCGTGGATTTTCCTATCCCCACGACTAACATTTTGGAGCGAGTTCTTGATTCCAATCTGCCAGAAGATCTTGTCTTCGGTGTGGTGGGATATGTGAATGCAGATCGTAGATTCCGCTACGACAATAAGAATCAAGAGCCTGGAGCACCCAAAACTAAGACTGCCTCTGAGTTGACACTCGATGTGGAGGGGGTTACCATCAAGGCAGTCAAATGGCCCCTCGACGGAGGACTCCCTCCCCCGTTCCAGAACGACCTGACCGGGGCTGTGGTAGTCTGTCTCTACAAAAAGAGGGCAAGAAAGCCCGCCGTAGTCGAAGAGGTGTTGGTGGCCAAGCTCCCCCTGGACCAAAAACTCGAAGAAGCTTCACCAGAAACTGAGGAATCACCACATGACTGAACTCGAAACCGCCCTTGCTAAGTACCTCGACACCAAATTCGTCTCCGAGCTTGACCTGGACACGGTCCCCTATCGGATGCGGCCCGGGAAGGAAGCTCAGAAGCGCGAGGCCATGAGTGAACTTGAAAATGTTCGCGATGCCTATGCTGATGTGCTTCGTCGCAATACGATTGGTATCAGCGTTACGGGTCCAGGAACCGTAGACTTTATCAAGAAGGCCAAGGAAGAAGCGGAGGTGCTCGTTGTTAATGTGGGGGACTTCTACACTCGTATCGCAGACCGAGTCACTCCTACAATGGGCCCGGCTGCAGAGTTTGGGGTCAGCCAGTATGGAATGGTCATCCAAGAATTGCGAGCCATTGGCGGGGAACTGAATGTCGTCAGCATGCCCAGTCCCAAGTGGTCGGAACCCGTCAACGTCGGCGATTCACAGGGGCTCTTGAAGCACATTACAGGCATGGTAAACTCCAGTGTCGGCCTCGACTTGGTGGCACTCTATGTAAGTCGTCAAATCCTTAACCAGGCCCTGAGTATTGGAGAGGAACGTAACACAGTGCCTGTGGTCCTTACGGGTCTCGATGAGGGCTTTGAGCCCGAGTTTTTGACGAAGACCTTTCACAAGGGACGGAACGCTGTGGTCCGTACCGACAAGGAGGAAGTGACAACGGAGTTCGTACTCGAAACGCTCAACAACATCAAGAAAACACTCAAAGCGCAGAAGAAGAACAACCAAGCGTAGTACCACAACCAACCCAATCAGAGCAGGACCTAAAACTATGGACTCAAACAACAACGGCAACAGCAGCGACGGTGGTGACGACCTCGACGATTTCTTCGGCCAGGCGAAGAATGGTGGCAGCGATATGAATTGGAAGACTCACGCTCTGTCGGAGACGGTGCCAAACATCTTCCGGATTGCGCCACCCGTAAAGAGCCTGAAGAGCGTCGGCAAGTGGAAGGTTTATGACCGCCTGCACTACGGTTACACCGTGCCGAACGACCAGAACCCCGATATGCCTCGTCACCGCCCCTTCAAGTGCATCGAGAAGAAGAATCGAGCCACTGGCATGGTGGAGCAGGACTGCCCGGAATGTTCGCGAATGGCGGCAAAGAACGAAGAGGTCGAGGCCCTCAAGGCCAAGTATATCTCCGAGGGTAAGTCTGAGACCGAGGCCGAGGAGTACGTGCGTGGAGCGCGGAAGCTTCTGAAGCCCTACAACCTGGACAAGAAGTGGTACCTGCTGGCCAAGAATCTGGCCGGCGAGTGGGGGACCCTGAAGCTTGGCCACCGCGCCATGACGGCTCTCGACGATGAGCGCAACGCCTTCATGAAGAAGAACGGAGGTGAGGACCCCCTGAACGCAGCGAGCGGATATTGGTTCGAGTTCACCCGCCAGGGTAAGAATCTCGATACTCGCTACACCGCCAAGCTGGCCCTGGAAGACCTCGGAAATGGCCAGTTCCAGCGTAAGCCTGGAACGTTGACCCGGCTGGACGCTGAGGCCCTTAAGAAGTGCCCTGACTTGGCACGTTTGAACGATAACAAGGTGCTCAGCTACGACCAGATTCAGGCTCTGGTTCGTTCTGGTGGTGACCCGACCGTGGTCGCCACTATCTTTGGGCAGTCCAACCGGCGTCAGGAGCAGCCTACCCAGGCAGCAGCACCCACCCCGCAGCCTCAGGTCCAGACTGCCCCGGCAACCCCCGTGGCTGCCTCTCAGGCGGCTCCGGCGCAGGTGGACCCCCGTGCGGCCCTCCTGGCTCAGCTCGCAGCCCTGGACGCCGCCCAGGCCGTGGCTAAGGGCTTCGAAGCAGCTACCGGTCACAAGGTAGTCTCCGTGACCACTTCTGCTCCTGAGGTCAAGAAGGCCGCTCCAGCGACTGCTCAGGCCCCTGTGGGCGACCTGATGAAGCTCGACCCCCAGGAGTTCCTGGCCATGTTCCCGGACCCCAACAAGCGCTAGTCACGGAGAGAGCCTTGGCCGCATAGCTACCTGCAAGGCGGCCAAGGCTCTGCCCACATGAACGAACTTTCAGTCATCCGAGTCCCTCGGGCAGATCCGTCCTTGCCTCCACTTGTCCTCGACTTGGCAGATATCTACATGGCCATGGGTAGGAAGGAAGAAGTGGCCATCGTTAACTCGCACAAGGCCCCCGAGCTTCTGTCGATGTTCAACGTCGCCTACCTCAATGCCAGCCGGCTAATCAATGCCCTGGAATACGAATATCAACTGGCCGAGCAGAAGGTTCGGCAAATCAAGTCCATCATTTTGTTGGACCGGATGAAGGATTTCCTCGAATCTAAGGGCCTTGCGAATGCCCGAAGCCCTCTGGGTAGTGAGGATATTCGCCAAGCCGTTTACGAACAAGACCCAGAGTACAGTCGGGCTACAACAGTGGCGATGAATCTGCAGTGTCGCATTACGCAGATCCAGGATTTCCGCAAATGTTTTCAGAACTGCTACGAATCGGTCAAGAAAATCATGGGCAGTGATGCAATGGGTTCCTTCTCTCGACAGAATCCGAATCTCATCGTACCATTGTCTGGAACCAACAATCAGGCTCCCCAAGAGCCTCTTCCGCCCGATGACGACTTCTTCGGGACAGCTGAATGGGAAACAAAATGAGTGAGAAAACCAACCGCAAGTTTATGGAGCGCCTCCTTAAGGGACCGGGGGCGGTACTCGAAACCCGCAACGTCCATTCTGATGTCATCAGCAGCCCCAGCCCGGCGTTAAACTTTTGCTTCGGAAACGGTCAGGGGCTCCCCGCTGCGTATTCGATGCTTCTCTATGGGCCTCCTCGTGGAGGTAAGAGCATCATCTGTTCCGCAATGGCTGGCCAGCTTCACAGGAACGACCCAGATGCCTTCGTGGTCAAGTACAACACGGAGTTCCGCGAAGATGCCCAGCTCGATGATAGCCAGCGTCGAATCTGGGGCATCGACCCCAACCGCTACATCGGATACGATCGAAACGACCCTGAAATTTTCGACCACATTGAGAAGGACCTGGCCGCCAACTGCCAGGACGGGATGAAACTGAAGTTGGTCATCATCGACTCGCTCAACATGATGCAGGGCCGGCGAGGGGCCAATGCCGAGACGATTATGCAACAGCAGGTCGGAGACAATGCTGCGACCATTCAGGAGGGCTTGCGTCGCATTCTTCCTATCCAGCGCAAGCATCGATTCGGTCTTATCCTCACTAGCCATGTGCGCTCGGTGATGGACAAGAAGGCCGCCAATGCAGCGAACGTCTACCTGACCCACGACACCGCTGTCCGTCCGGCTGTCAGCTGGGCAGTAATGCACCACTGCGAGTACTTCATGTATGTTAGCCCCGCAGGTGGCGCAGAAGGCAAAAAGGACGAACTGGGGAACGATTTTAAGGACAGCGAGATGGTCGATATGCAGGGCAATGCAGACAGGACCGGCCACAAGATTCGCGCTCGCGTCATGGACTCCACTATCGGACCCAAGGGTCGTTCGGCGAACTTCACTTTGGACTACAACAAGGGAATCATCAATGTCCACGAGGAGGTATTCCACCTGGGCATGAATCGTGGCATCATCACTAAGCCGAACAACGTCATATACGACTTCGGTGGCAGGCAGTGGAAAGGGAAGGAGGCCATGCTTACCGCTCTCAAGGATGACGTCCAGCTCCAACAGAAGATTCTCCAGGAGTTGAAGGCCCGCGACATGGCTGGTCTCTATGGTGGAGAGACCGTTACTACAGAGGAGCTTCGCGAGTCTGGTTTCGAGCCGAAGGAGTAGAAAGGGAGTCCGTGGAAGCCGAAATTCGAGCCTTACTGCAGGAACACGGGGTTAGCTTCAAACCGAACAGCAAGTCCTTCATCATGTCTTGTCCTCGATGTCGGAAGAGCCAGAAGCTCTACATCAGGAAGACTGACGGGCAGTTTGTTTGCTGGTACTGTAAGGAAATCGACGGCTTCCATGGACGTCCGGAGTTCGCCCTCAGCGAACTTTGCGGCCTCCCCGTGGGGGAAGTTCGGCGTCGATTGTACGGAGATGGCGCAGGCCAGCCGACCCAAATCTACCTCGACCTTGACATCAAAGACTTTGATGATGAGGACGACGACGACTTCATAGATGTTGAGCCCGGCCTCAAGCCGGTTGCCTGGCCATCGGACTTCCTCCCGCTGGACCACGAGCTGAGTGCCAAAGGGCTTCGGTACATGATGGGGCGTGGAATTCCTGCGGCTCTGGCTATGGAATATGGAGTCCGATACCACCCAGCAAAGACCAGCGTGGTCTTTCCGGTCCAGTCCCAGGGCGTTCTTTACGGGTGGCAGTCCCGCTTAGTGGAGAACGATAAACCCTACTGGGATGAACACAGAAAGAAGATGGTTCGTCCGCTGAAGGCAGTCACCAGCACCGACCTAAAGCGCGACCAGGTGCTCATGTTCGCCGACCGGCTCAATGGGAGTCGTCATTGCATCCTGGGTGAGGGCCCCTTTGACGCTCTGAAGGCCCATCTTTGTGGCGGCAACGTAGCTTCCCTGGGAAAGGCCGTGGCCAAGCAGCAGCTTGAGCTGATCCGTAATGCTGGTGTCGAAAAGCTCTACCTGGGCCTCGACCCGGACGCCTACCTGGAGATTGAGCGTATTCGCAAGATGAAGCTCGACATGGTACTCTACGACTTCCGCCCCCCAGCTGCCTTCAAGGACCTTGGAGAAATGACACTTGAAGCCGTAAAAGCTCATTTTGACAACGCCCCCATCCTGAATCCAGCTCACATCGTCTTCTATCTCAAGAATCACTTTGGAGTTTCCTAATGTCGGGTGACAGAATTGACACAGACTCCCTTCCATTCAGTATCGAGAAGCAGAAGGCCGTCTTAGGTCACATTCTCTTTGATGAAAAGTTCTTTCAGACCGTTGTCACCAAGGTGGAGCCAGAGTGGTTTGGCGACGCCCTTCTTTGCCGCATTTACGATGCTCTCAAGAAATGGAACACCCGCTGGGGGAAGCCGCCCACTGAAAACGAGCTGCTTGATTCTCAATCGATTACGAAGCTCGATGCCAAAGAAATCGTTCAAATCAAGAACGCCGTAAACGCCATCAAGGCGTTGCGGCTGCAGTACGACATGAAACCCCTGCTGGATGAGATGGAAGTCTGGCTCAAAGCCAGGCTCATTCAGACTTCTCTTCCTAAGGCGGCTCAGGCCTTCAACAGCCAGAAGCTCGGAGACAGTGTAGCCATTCTGAACAAGATGGTGAAGGATTACCATGACATCCACTTCATGGAAGATGGTGAGGTTAGCTTCCTCAACTACGGTGCCGACCTGGCGAAGGAGCAGGAAGACCGCAGCAAGGCTCTGACCTTCGGTGTGTCGGTCATGGACCGCCTCATCGAGCCCAACGGGACTGGTGGCAGCATGCTTCCGGGTCACATGACCATCCTCCTAGCGCCGACCAACGTCGGTAAAACCAGCGCCCTCATTACCATCTCCTGTGCCAACATCATGCAGGGAAAATCGGTGCTCTTCATGGCTCATGAGGGCACCCCTGAGGAGCTAAAGAACAAGTTCATGAGGTGTATCTCGGGCATGACCAACCCCGAGATGCTTCGCGCGTACCTGGACCCGACCCTAGCCAAGGTGATGCGAAACTGGGAGTTAATTCTCCAGCGTTTTCTGACCTATCGACCCATGTACAAAGCGGGGCTCATGGTGGAGGAAGTGGCTGTCGAGGTTGAGAAGCTTCAAGAGAAGCGTCGGATGCTCACCGGTAGGGGTTATGACCTCCTTGTCGATGACTATGCAGCCAAGCTGACCTGCATGGCCAATTCTCGCGGCAATATGCAGCCCCGTCAGATTCAAGAGGAGGTCTACAACCAGTTTGTGCAGATGGGCCTCCGACACATGCTCCATGTCCTAACGGCCATCCAGACCAACCGAGAGGGGTCAAAGGTCAACCGGAAGGTTGGCAGCATGAAGAATGAGACCCGCCTCCTACAGATGGAAGACGTTATGGAGGCCTGGGGTCCTATGACCGCTGCTGCCATCGTCATCAGTTTGAACCGCAGCGACCAGGACGCGGCACTTCGTAAAATCACGTATTTGCTCTGTAAATCCAGGAGTGGGGAAACTGGCTGGGCTGTGGTTTGCAATACAGACTACGATCGATGTAGAATTCATAGTAACGACATGGGAGCCTTCTACTACCGTGGTACTGAGTCTATCGGGCAAAAGAGTGCCGGGCTCATGGAAGGATTCAAAGGGCAGCTCGTAACATCCGAAAAGTTAGATCTCTTCGAGGGGAACGGAGTCTAAAAGTGACTAAGGGCAAGGACCAGACCGACCGGCTAATCAACATTCTTGAGCAGGGCGTTGATTGGTCTACGCGAACTGTCTATATCATCGGAAACATTGATGATGAGAAATCCTTTGGGCTAATCCCAGTCGTCCGACTCCTCGATGAGAGCAAGGGACCCATCAAGGTCTTCCTCAGCAGCCATGGAGGCGATGAGTCGGCTGGATTTGCCATCTTTGACGCGCTCCGCCTGACAAAAAATGACGTCCGCATCTACGGTTTTGGTGGAGTCTACAGCATCGCAGCTCTCATTCTTCAAGCCGGAGGTCTAAGGTTCCTGGCCCCACACTCTCAGGTGATGATGCACAATGGCAGCATCGGCATCGAAAGTGGCGGGTCAATGGATAGCGACAAGGTCGAACAGCTGGGACGCGAAGCTGCTCAGAACAACGCACGCTACCATGAAGCCATTGCGACCCGAAGTGGGATTGCGGTAGAGAAAATCCGAGCCTTTTGTCGAGAAGAGAAGTATTTCCGTGCTGAAGCTGCAGTTGAACTGGGCCTGGCTGACGGCCTTGCCGAAGATTGGAGAGACCTGTGAGCATTGTGACCGACAAGCTGAAGGAGCTGGCCCCGAAAGCCCTGCCGTACATCGCTGTTCTGGTGGTCGGTATTGCTATTGGCTGGGGTGTAAAGCCATCTCAGGTCGAGACCCGAGAGGTTCTGAAGGTTGTCGAAGTCGAAAAACAGGTCGTGGTCGAACACGAGACTGTTCGGGTAGAAATTGTCAAGGTTAAGGACACCCAGGTCGTGGAGCGGTGGCACCGGGAGAAGACCGAGGAGAGGAAGCCTGACGGGACTGTCACCACCAAGGAGGTCGAAGACAAGAACATCGACTCCATCGTAAAGGAACGAGAAAACAGCACTGAGGTCAAGGTCGTTGAGGTGGTCAAGGAGGTCGTGGTCGAGAAGGAGGTCTTCAAGGAGAAGATCGTCACTCCCGTCCTGGCCCAATGGCATGTGGGGGTTCTTGGCGGGGTCCAGCCTCAGTTTAGCCCTAGCATTGGCGTAGCCTCCTGGGCTGTAGGCGGTGAGGTCGAACGCCGCATCGTGGGGCCCCTGTTCCTTGGTGTCTGGGGCATGGGAACTACGGCGGGCGCCGGCATGGGCGGACTTAAGGTGGGTTTTGAATTGCCCTGAGAAGACTTAATCTTGTAAACATGCAAATATACGGTCTTTTTGAATCAGATACGCTTGAATTGCGATACATCGGACAAACCCAAAAACCGCTTTTGGAGAGGCTGGCTGGTCATCTTTCTCCAAGCCAGCTTGAAAGCCAAAATCGTAAAAATAACTGGATCAAATCAGTAAAAATGCGCGGATCCTCTGTGGTGATTCACCCTATTCAAACCCTTGAAACGAAAGGTGACCTAA
>Ga0315274_10008899_pt1 | contig 14539 bp, 16 predicted proteins | sample YL17G02_20_MG_FD_203700 | JGI IMG/M metagenome (GOLD analysis project Ga0315274, IMG submission 203700) | Sediment microbial communities from Yellowstone Lake, YNP, Wyoming, USA - YL17G02_20 | ecosystem: Environmental > Aquatic > Freshwater > Lake > Sediment | place: USA: Wyoming | collected... | reverse complement strand
TTTCGCCCATTGCGCAAGATTCCTTGCTGCTGCCTCCCGTAGGAGTCGGGGCCGTGTCTCAGTCCCCGTCTGGCTGGTCGTCCTCTCAGACCAGCTACCCGTCGTCGGCTTGGTGAGCCGTTACCTCACCAACTACCTGATAGGTCACAGGCCCCTCCTCAAGCGCCTTGCGGCTTTAATCCTTCACCTTATGGTGAAGAACCACATGCGGAATTAACTCCAGTTTCCCAGAGTTATTCCCCACTTGAGGGCAGGTTGCCTATGTGTTACTCAGCCGTTCGCCACTGTCTTTCCCTTGCGGGAAAAACCGTTCGACTTGCATGCATAAGGCACACCGCTAGCGTTTATCCTGAGCCGGGATCAAACTCTCCATACAAATCTTAATTAGCTGTTTCAATCTTCCTTCCGCTATCCAATTGTTAAGGTGCTAGTGACATCTTATAAATATATCATAGCTTCTTATCCTTGTCAATACAGCTATACTCAGATTAGCGGGCAATCTGTTCTCTCTGCTCTGAATAAGAGCAGGAGTGTTTAAAAGGGGGCACATACGGGGACCCCACAAAAATAAAGTTTTTGTGGGGTAAAAATCCTCCCTTAAGAAAAAATTCCCCCTTGGGGATAAGTTACCAAACTACTGGCAGCCAGATGTTTTAAGCCCTATAATAGAAATTGGACCCCTATTATAACAGCACATAGGGGGTATACGCTAAATGCATGCCAAAGCATCTTACAAAAGGAGGGCAGGGAAATGGCAATAATTGAAGTCAGCGTCAATCCTATAGGAACAGGGTCTCCTTCAGTTAGCTCCTTTATCGCCCGGGCAGTGAAAGTATTGGAAAAAGAGAAGGACATAAAGCATGAGCTGACGCCGATGAGCACGATTGTTGAAGGTGATTTAGGGCAGTTGCTGAATCTGGTACAGAAGATGCATGAGACTGCCTTTCAGGCCGGAGCTATGCGGGCAATAACTCTTATTAAGATTGATGACAGGCGAGACAAAACCTCAACCATGAGCAGCAAACTGGAGTCACTGAAGAGACATTTAGCACAACAATGATAGTCTTTCCCCCCCTGCTAATTGGGCTTGGTCTTGCCGTAGGCACCTATGGCACCCTTATCGGGGTTGGCGGTGCAGTAGTGCTGCTGCCAGCCCTGATACTACTTTATCCTGAAGCTAGTCCGAGTACTCTTACTAGCATCTCCCTGGCTATTGTCTTCATCAACGCGCTTTCCGGCACCATCGCCTATTCCCACCAGCGCCGCATTGACCACCGGACTGGAGCCCTTTTTGCGCTAGCAACGGTTCCTGGGACTGTTATCGGGGTGTGGGCTACCCAATTTCTCTCTAGGGAGACCTTCTCTCTTACCTTTGGTATTATGCTTATCCTCTTTTCGGTCCTCCTCCAGTTTAGACCCCAGAAGAGGCTACCCCAATTGTTTTTCAGTGGTAGCACCACTCGCACCTTGGTGGATGCTCGGGGCGAGACTTTCAGCTACTCCTTCAATATGCCTGTGGGAATAGTTTTGAGCTTTGCTGTCGGCTTTCTAGCCGGTCTATTGGGTATTGGCGGCGGCATTATCCATGTGCCTGCTCTGATTTATCTGTTTTCCTTTCCTGTTCATATAGCCACGGCGACTTCTCACTTTATCCTAGTCTTTACTGCCCTCACCGGCAGCCTGACCCATGCCGTAAGTGACGTCTATTCCCAAACTTGGCAACTGCTGCTGTGGCTGGCTGTTGGGATTATCCCTGGAGCTCAGATAGGTGCCAGGCTCTCTCAGAGGGTGCGGGGTATCCTGATAGTGCGTCTCTTGGCGCTGGCTCTCGGCGTGATGGGAGTCCGTCTCCTATTTGTTCGGTAGCAACGCCATGAGAATCTCAGGAAAGCTTAGCTGATTTAACTCTCACCGGCAAGCCAGCCACCATAAAGTAGACCCCATTGGCACGCTCAGCCAGCATCTGGTTGGCTCTACCCAGCAAATCACGATATAGCCTGCTTATTTTATTTGCTGGCACCAATCCTAAACCGATTTCATTAGTAACGATAATGAAGCTGGCGCTACTGTGGTCGATACATTCCATCAGCCCATCTATTTCACTCTCCACTTCCTTCTCAAGGATGGAAGCATCGATTTGCTCATCGGTTTGGTGGCTATATTTATTAAAAATGTTATTAATCAAGAGGGTGATGCAATCCACAATCACCACTTGTGCTCTGCCGATTTCCCTCTTTATTTGGCTACCAATATGGGTGGTAACTTCGATTGTGCTCCAGTCTTTCGGCCTTTCTCGCTTGTGCTCTTCAATGCGGCATTTCATCTCCTCATCACCAGCCTCCGCCGTAGCCACAAAGAGCACTGGCTTACCAACCTTCGCAGCAAGCTCGTAAGCAAAACGACTCTTCCCGCTTCGAGCGCCACCCGTTATCAAAATGCACCTTTCGCTCACTCCGCACCCCCGTATGCCACAATTATTTCGGCTTTAATTTATACCCCGAAATTTCCAGAAATCGGTACCCCTCTTTCACTATCTTGCCTGTTTTCTGGATTTCTATCCGCTGGTTGAATATCGGACCGTCAATGACAAAGGTATGATACTCACCGGCTTCACCGCAGGGCGTAATATCCTTGGTTTTCCTCAATTCGTCTAAATCTCTGATAAAGCCTGCGTCTACCTTACGCCCCATCCATTCTTCATCAAACAGGTCAGCCTTGGCTGCAACCACTATTGCCTCGAATCCTGAAGCAACGAAGTCGCTTAGTATCTTCTCCTGGTTCTGCCCCCACAGAGGTAGATGGGGAGTCATATTTGCCTCATGGCATACCTTTTCCACCCACTGTCGGTGCTCATCGAGGTCGATGTCGCCGAAGATACCTCCGCTTAATCCCTTCTGTTTCAGACTGCGGAGCGTGTCTTTAAACTCGTTCTCATAATTGTCCATTGTTGTTCGTCGCTGAATTATCGGAACCCCGATAGCCTTCGACTGCATCTGCAATAGCTCGACAGATAGCCCATGAGTCCACGATATCTTGCCGTCTTCGGTTACCATGTTTAGCAGGTAGCAAACCTTGAGACCGCTAGCCTTTGCTTTATAACAGGCGAAGCAGCTATCTTTCCCCCCGCTCCATGAGGCAAAAACTTTGTGCACAGTAATTCCTTTCTTTATCTCAAATGGGAAGTGTCATTTAACAGGCTTAATACTGCCACCTCGGGGTATATGTTCACTATGCTTAGTGAAGCCAGATCGAGGTGCATCTGACGCCAGTGCCTTGGGTCTATCCCCAGAAGGGAGCAAATTATGAGTCTCAATGGTCCGCCATGAGCCACAATGAGTACGGTTTGCTCCTGGTCATGGTGCTTTAGCCTCCCCAGAAATTTGTTCACCCGTTGTTTGAGTTCTTCGACGCTTTCCCCGTCAGGAAACTTCAATTGAAGGTCCCAGTTCAGGCACAGGCCAGCCAGTTCAGGATAAAGCTGTGTAATCTGTTCAAAAGTCAGGCCCTCAAACTTCCCGTAGTCAACCTCTCTCAGCTCAGGACAGGTGGTAATCTCCAGCTTGTGCTTGGAGGCAATGGTTTCGGCTGTCACCATAGCTCGTCTCAGGTCGCTGGAGTAAATAACATCAATCTTTTCGGCAGCTAATCGTCCGCTCAATTTCTTAACCTGGCTTTGCCCGAGGGCGCTCAGCTCGGCATCCCTTTGCCCGACAAATATCCGTGCGCTGTTTAACTCAGTAGCGCCATGTCTCGCCAGAAGTAATTTTGGCAAATATTCCTCCCTGCTAGGCTAGCCCCAACCACTGGTTATGAGCCAGCATCGAAACCAGAATAAGAACACTGACCTCAGCTATCTCGTTTATCGCCCCATAGTTATCACCGGTCAGGCCGACAAACTTGCGCTTCAGATAGGTAGCTGCCGCCGTCGCTATAACCCAGGTGCCTCCCATTAACACCAGCGCCGCCAGATAAGAATAAGCGACGTTTGGCAAGAGAGTCAAAAGCATGACTACCGCTAGGGTTATGATAGTAGCTACACTGAACCTTTGCGGACTTGCTTGCTGCTTGAATACTGTCCCCAGACCTTCAGGTCTGGCATAGGGGTAGGCAAACAGAGCATAAACCATCGCCCATCGGCTTATTACCGGCATAAGGATGAGAGTGAGCGTCATCATAGATGGGGGCACGCTATTTAACGAAATAAACTTGACCAGCAGCAATAAACTCACGCCAATAACGCCGAAGCCGCCAACCCGGCTATCCCGCATCGCCTGCCATCGTGCTTCTACCGTCTTTTGTCCACCAATGCCGTCACAGGTATCGGCAAATCCATCAAGGTGCAGTGCGCCGGTAATCCCTGCTAAAGAAGCAATCAGGAGCACATTAACCACCGTCGGCGGCAAAGCCAGACCCAGTAGCCAGTTAAGACCAGCCAGAATAAGTCCAATAATAATCCCAACCACCGGGAAATAGACCTGCGAGCACCCCAGTTCCTCCGGAGTAGCTTCGCGCCGTAACGGAAATCGTATAATTGTCAAAAACTTCAGCGCAGCTAGAAAGCTCAACTTAAGACTCTTTCCTTTCTGATACCCCAGCCTCATCGAATGTGGACATCTCCGCCAAAATTCTGGCAGCAGCTTCAGCCAGAAGTATACCCAGCGCAGCACCGGTGCCCTCGCCCAAGCGCATGCCCAGATTGAGCAGTGGCTCGAGTCTCAGATAATTGAGTATTATAGGATGCCCTGCCTCAGCCGAAACATGTGCTGCGATAAGATAGCCCTTCAGTCCGGGCACCATGGCGGTGGCAATAAGAGCCGCCGCCCCGGAGATAAAGCCGTCAATAACTACGGGAATTCGGTGAGCGGCGGCAGCCAGCATCACTCCAATCAGCCCCCCAATCTCAAAGCCACCGACCTTTGCTAGCACATCCAGTGGTTGCTTTGGGTCAGGGCAGTTAACTGCCAGTGCTTTTTCTATCACCTCTATCTTGTGTTTTAATTGCTCATCGCTTAAGCCGGTGCCTCTGCCAGTCACTTCAGCTACGGGTCTTCCAGTCAAAACAGCACAAATGGCGCTGCTGGCAGTGGTATTCCCGATGCCCATATCACCGGTGCCGATTATATCCAGCCTTTTTGCCACTTCTGCGTTCATTATTTCAATCCCGGTCTCTATTGCTTTCTCAGCCTGCTTTGTGGTCATGGCTGGACCTTGTGCCATGTTTTGAGTACCGGGTGCGATCTTGCGAGATGAAAGCCGCGGGTCGAGTTTTAGCTCGGTAGCCACGCCTATATCAACTACGATAAGCCTCGCTCCAGCATGGCGGGCAAGCACATTTATCCCCGCCCCACCCCCAAGAAAGTTGTTGACCATTTGCGCTGTTACTTCTTGAGGCCAGTTTCCTATCTTCTCCGCCACCACCCCGTGGTCGCCCGCCATGGTTATAATAGCTTTATGTTTGATTTGAGGCACAGGCTTCCCCTGGATTCCAGCCAGTTGAATGGACAGCTCCTCTAGCCTGCCCAGGCTGCCCTGCGGCTTGGTCAGCCTGTCTTGCCTCGACTTGGCTTCAGCCATCGCTTTCTTGTCTAAAGGTTTTATCATCTCAATGATATCGTCTAAAAGTCTAGTCATCCTAATTTTCCCTCACGTTTTAAAGTTTTAACGCTGGCAATAAACTTCCGGCACTCGGACATGGTGCGAGATGCAACACGGATATACTCAGGCAATCCAAAGGAGGTGCAATCGCGCACAACGATACCCTGTTTGAGTAAGCCACTGCGGAATTGCTTGGCGTCACCCACCTTTACCATGAAAAAGTTTGCCTTTGAAGGAACTACGGTAAAGTTAATCTGGGAAAGCTCGTCAATCAGAAACTGCTTTGCCCGTGCCATTTTTTGCTTGCACTGCTCCAGATATTCTGAGGCATCCAGAGCAACTATTCCTGCTTTCTGCGCCATCGCATTGACATTCCAAGGTGGACAGACACGGTGTAGATTATCAATAATCCCCGTATGAGCAATGGCATAACCAAGGCGTAGGCCAGCCAGAGAATAGTCCTTTGTCATGGAGCGAATAATAATCAGGTTACCCCCCCGAATCAGGTCAACAGATGACCATCCTTCTTCAACAAAGGCGATGAAAGCTTCATCCATGATAAGCAGGCTATTCTCAGCATTATCTAAAATCGCTTCAACCTCTTGTCGGGACAGGTAATTCCCTGCTGGGCTACTAGGGTTGCAAATAAAAATCCCTCTAGGGTGGTGCTTCTTTATCAGACTGATAGTTTCATCTAGTCTCGGGACAAAATCATCCTCTGCCTTTGCCCATTGCTTAACAACTCTCGCCCCTGCGATTTGGCAGGCAAGCTCATATTCGCCGAAGGTTGGCTCAATGATTATTACGGGGTCACCTTGTTTGAAGTAGGCCAGAGCGATAAGTCGTATAAGCTCGGTTGAGCCGTTTCCAGCCAGAATGTTATGTGGCGCTACCCCTATCCTTTCCGAAAGACGCTCCTTGAGCTCGGTTGCTTCAGGGTCGGGATATCGGTTGATAACGGCTGTATTGAGAGCTTTCTTTACACCTGGCGGTGGCGGGAAAGGATTAGAGCTCACGCTAAAGTCGAGGACATCCTCAAGAGTAAGACCTAAATCCCTCAGTTCAGCTAGATTCGACCCGCCATGATAACACGTTTTCAGGTTTTTTACTTCAGCTCTAGGTCGCAAAGACAAAGCGAACTCCTCCTACTATTAAACAGACTGCTGTCCAAAAAAGCATTGCTATCAGTACTATCTTCAAAGCGGAATTGATGGTCTCTGGTACCAGCGGGGCGTTTCCCTTCCCTAGTTTATAGTGTCCCGCCTTTTCCAGCTGGATATTGAGTGCCCCAGCCATTGCTGACATAGTCCAGCCGGCGTTTGGGCTCTCGGTTTTAGAATGCTCGCTGAGTGCGGTCTGCCATGCAGCTGAGGCTTTCCTTTTGGTGAAAAAAGCAGCCGAAACCAGGAGCAGCGCTGCCAACCTTGCCGGTATAAAGTTAAGCACATCGTCCAATCTGGCAGCAAACTTACCCAAATATTCATATTTCCCATGATAGCCTACCATAGAGTCCATGGTATTGACTACCCGGTAGGCAATGGCTCCTGGGACACCGAGGAGCAAGAAATAAAACAGGGGGGCAACGAAGCTATCGCAGGCATTCTCAGCTACCGACTCCACAGTAGCTGATACGAGCAATGGCTGCGGCAATCCACGAGTGTCCCGACCAACCAGAGAGCGCAGCTCAAAGCGTGCTTCATCCAGATTGTCCTTCAGGAGAAGTCGCTTTACCTTTAATGCTTCCTGCCGCAGTTCTCTTAAGGAAAAAGCGCATTTGAAAAGCAAACCTCCCACAATTACATATGCGACAAAGTTTATATCTTTCAAATAGAAGAACAGAAAATAGGCGGGGACTGTAAACAGTCCCATAGCCAGTAGAGTCATACTACATCCATAGGCAAGCTGAGCTCGGGGTGAGAGTTTAAGACCGCCCTTTTCCAGGAATGAAATGACCTTGCCTATCCACACCACAGGGTGTAGGATGCGAGGTGGTTCCCCTAAAGCGAGGTCAAGAGCCAGTGCAACCAACAATATTAGTAGAGTGTCCACAGCTTTATATTTTTGTCATTTCTAAAGCAGCATCCTATATAGGATAGGCGCCACATGTTCGGCAAAACGAGGTTCCCTCCGGCACGTTTATGCCACAATCTGGACAGCTCTTTGCATTACTGTCCGTCGCATGAGGAACACCTATCAGAGTCCGGTAAATCTCATAGTAGAAAAGATGCTCCTTACTTCTAATGACGACCTTGTCTTCGTCAAGGTATCTCCTCTTCTTTTCACTGAATTCAAGGTCGGAGATTCTTGAATCAAAAAGGGATGGGAGTATGGTGGTACCTGTCCCCACTTCTATCGGTGCCTTGACTCTCCACACCAGTTCCTCAGGCATAATCTTCTCAAAGGCTTTGCGCAGAATCCACTTGCCCCACACCTGTCCCCTTTCGCTTCTAACCTTTAGCCCCGCATCTAATTCTGTAGCAAAGGCTCTGAATTGTGCATCTAGGAATGGAAGCCTAACTTCTAACCCCAGGTCCTTGGCTAGGTATATTGAAGAAAAGCGCATATTAGCCCATAGCTTTTTCAGTGCTGTGTCCAGTTGCTCCTTTGAAAGTCCGAAAAGGAAGCTATAGCCACCAAAGAGCTCGTCGCCGCCATCTCCCGTCATGAAGGTCAATATACCCTGGTCTTTTCCTGCTTTCAGTACAATATAGATGGCGGCACTATTACGGATTTCCATGGGGTCAAAGGATTTCATAATCCTAATTACTGCTTGGATACCCTCCTCCAGTTCCTCATTCCCAAAATAATGGACATAATGTCTCAACTTCAAACGGCTCGCTACTAATTTGGCATACTCAACATCCGGTGCCGGGGCACCACTCAGTGCCACCGTAATACAGGTTGGTTTGACCCACTTTGAAGCAAGATAGGCAAGTATAGCTGTGTCCAGCCCTCCTGAGAAAAGAAGCCCGTCAGCAAGATTGCGTTTTACACTTTCGCCAAGTTTTTGAACAACGCTTGCATAATCCAAGTCTGGCGATTCCATAGTCTTGTATACTGGTACCTGTTTCTCCTTTACTTCTCTTAATGGCACAAGCTTCTATTGAAATAGCTCAGGGTGGATGATTTTCGCTATCTCCTCTAAGCCCTGAACAATGCGAGGTCCGGAGCGATTAACCAGGTCTCCGTCAATCGGATAGACTCTGCCCTGTTTTACTGCCGTCAACTCTCCCCAGACAGGATGCGGTTCTATCTCAGCTAGCGGTGTTACCGCTGACCCCATTCCTGCATCCACGATTATAACATCCGGATTGGAGCTAACCACCTCCTCGATGCTGAACTGTACCCATGGGGACGCAGCTTTCGCTGCGATATTTTCCCCTCCGGCCATAGTGATAAGCGAGTCCACAAAGGAGCCGGGTCCGGCTGTCCATGGATTATTTAGGTCAGTGGTAGCGAATGTATAGAAAACCCTGGGTCTAGGTGTGCCTTCCACTCGTTCAACAACCTGCGACATGCTTGCCTTCATATCATTTACAAGCTTATCAGCGCTCTTTTCCGTATCTGTAACTCTGCCCACTAAATCAATATTCCTCAGAATGCCATCAATATCCTCAGGTTGGAGAACGATATATGTAATCCCTAGCGCATCAAGCTGAGTCATCAGGTATTCAACATGTCCATCCGTGAAGACCAGCTCCGGCTCTAGCGCTACTATCTTTTCTATGGAGGGTTCGTAATAGCCGCCAACCTTTTCCTTTAGCTTGGCTGCTTCAGGGTAATTGCAATAATCGCTGACCCCGACTATTTTCTCATCAAGACCGAGAGCAAAGAGTATCTCGGTTATGCTGGGCACATGAGATACAATCCTCTGGGGAACCTTCTCTATTCTTATCTCTCTGCCGAAATCGTCAACAAAAGTAGCTGGCTCAAATGACGGCTGACAAGCGGCAAGCATACCGATTAACAGGCTCAACATAATAAAGCCGATACCTAATCGTTTTAATCTCATTAGATTATTACCTCCGTTAAACTTTAGGTTTGTATAGGCAGTGTGGGTCGGAAGCAAACATGTCGCCAGTATGAATATAAGCGCTTGCTCGACATCCCCCACAGATAGCGTTGAATTCGCATATCCCGCACTTACCTTTAAGGTTTGTTCGGTCAGCTAACTTCTTTACCAGCTCAGAGTCTCGCATTCTAGTCATAATTTCCTCAAATGAGTCTTTTCTCACATCACCAAACGTTAACCCTAGGGGGCTGCAGCCATAAGCTTTCCCATCATCCTGTATCTCCAACCATTCATTTTCCTCAAGGTTATTACAAACACTACACCGGCTCTTAAGCGCTAACTGCGGTTCTCTTGTCTTCAGAATGCGATTATAAAATATGTCATAGGACATGAGCCCGATTCTGCCCTCTAACTGTTTGCTGAGGGGATAAATCTCATTGAGTTCCTTTTCGTGCTCTTCGGCTGATGGCTCCAGAGGTACAAGCTTCGTTCGCTGTTCATCAACACATATTGGCTGTGGAATCAAAGATGCCAGGCTAAACCCTTTCGAGCCGACTTCTAGGGCTAGATTTACTAAATCCCGAATTTGGTGGACGACATATTTGGTGTTAACTACACTTAAGGAGCAGAGAATACCTTGCTCTGAGCAGGCTGAAGCAGCATTAACACTGCGTTCATGAGCTCCTTCCCCACGAAGCATGTCATCGACTTCTTTCAGCCCGGCTATGCTTATGATGACTTTGCAATTATGGAAAGACAAGTTTTTGGCGATTTCCGTCCTATCATTTATGGCACATCCATCGGTTTTGAGATAAAGGTTAAGCTCAAGCTTTGAAGCGTATTCAATCAACTTGAGCAGGTCGCTTCTGAGCAATGGCTCTCCGCCGGTAATAAACAGATTCTCAACACCAAAACCTGAGGCCATATCAAGTAACCTTTTTGCTTCCTCGGTATTAAGCTCTTCCGATGAAGCTCTCCCGTCACCTAGGGAATATGCGTATCGCCTTTCTTGGGCTCTGGTGCACATCCAGACCAGGTGTTTCAGACCTTTCAACCCCTCCTCCTTCAAAGACAAAAAATTAAATCCCCCTCTCTGGTTACAGCGAGGGGGATTCCTCAGCACATTGTGCTCATTACCCCACCCCCTTTCTCCGCGGAGGTTCATGGACACTTGGAGGTTCAGCGTTCTGACTTCCCCGATTCTATCGGGGTCACAGCAGGCGGGACTGCGTCGGGTTTGCACCGACTTGCTCTCCGATTATGCCTTAATTCAGGCACCTCCAGGTCAGCTATTCAATTGTGTTTAGCATATAATAATTTCAACCAAAATGCAAATATAGCATCAGCCCCTCTTAGAAATAAGTATCCCCTTCCCCTAGATAAGTTAGTAAGGGGAAGGGGATACAGGGGATAGGGTTACCATAATCTCCTACTTTACATAACAGCTTTACATAACTATAAAAACAATTCCTAGCCTCGGTTAGCTTCGAGTTGTTTCTGGAAAAAAGCATTATTAGGATAATGTCACCCCCCTTTCTAAATATCCTGACCTAGCTTAGCCTCAACCGAAGACAGGATAGCCCTCGCCTCTGTTTTGGACAAGCCAAATCCCCTTGCTACCTCGGCAAGCGGGACTTCTTCTCCGGTGGTAAATCCTTTGTAAAGTAGGTAAATTTCTTGAGCCTTATTCTCTATCCCTTTCGCATCGAGTTCAATCAAACCGGTAACCTCATCATGTTCTGTGGCGAGAATCCGTATTACCGCAGCGTCATTTCGTAGCGCCTGAGCATAATCGGCCTTTGCCTTCTCATGCTCTCCCAGATTCTCGTAGGTAACGGCTCTGTTATAGTAGAATCTGGCATTATGTGGGTAAAGTCGGATTGCTTCTGAATAGCATTCGATTGCGCTAGTAAAATCTTTTCGGTCCAAATGCCTGTTCCCCAGAATATACCGGGTTATGGCATTTACGCCGGAGTCGGGCAGGTAACTCACATCTTCTGGATTGCTTAGCTCCTTCAGCGTTAAGTCCTCAATCCTCCAGATTCTGCCTCGCTTCACTCGAAGCCCCATCCTTTGGTGGTTTATATTCTTTGAACCATACCACAGGTCAACAAAGCGCAACTGACCGTCCGCTAGTTTCGCCAGACAAGCCGTGTGAGGCACATACCTTCCCGCATTGTCAATAACTACCTCAATAACACCTATACCCACCCCACATACCCGCCCCAGCAACGTAAATAGCTTGGCATAGCCCAGGCAATCAGCGCTTCTTTGCGATAAAACCTCTCTCAAATCAAAAACCCTGCCCCTCTTTACATTGGCTCGGATAAAATCATATAGCCAGCCGGTGCCCGCATCTTCAAGCTGGCTCTTCTGACCGCTATTCGGAATGCCTGCCAGCTTTGCCTTAATTCGGGGGGCTAGCTCCAACCCGCTTTCCCAACTAGAGACAGGCACATAATTTTTTAATAACTTTGGCAGTTCGACTCTATGCCAGCCATCAATAATCGCGGATACCTGCTCCATCTCTGGAGCGTCATTAAAGGACACGATTTTATTTTTGCCGTGCATTTTTAGATTATTTTAGCGCCAATATCAGCCTGAAGCAAAGGTCACTATGCAAATAGTTTGATACTTCATGTCAGGTCAACTAACATTGAATTGGTTAAATGCCTGAGAATATATCATTTGCAGTTGCCTTCGGTGCTGGTCTGCTTTCCTTCGCGTCTCCTTGCGTTCTGCCTCTGGTGCCGATGTACCTCGCCAGCCTCTGGGGCCCCGAAATCTTTGAGTCAGACGCCAAGAGAAACCGTGTTCCCATGTTTTTACATGCACTTGGCTTTGTGGGTGGGTTCTCCGTTGTTTTCATTATTCTGGGAATCGGCGCTGGTCTGATAGGGTTTGTCATTGGCTCGCACTTGGCATTAATTCGCCAGCTGGCTGGCAGTCTGCTGATCGCCTTCGGCGTGTTCATGCTTGTCGCTGTCAAAGTTCCACGGCTGAACTTCGAAAGGCGCCTTACCTCTTCTCAGGGAATAGCAACCGGTTATCTGCGGTCTTTCTTTACCGGAGCAATATTTTCTCTGGCATGGACTCCCTGTGTCGGTCCTATTCTGGGAGGTATCCTGACTCTAGCTATGGCTTCGGAAACAGCTTGGCACGGAGGCTCTCTCCTTGCCGTCTATTCTCTAGGACTTGGATTGCCCTTTTTAATTATAGGCGTTGCCTCTGATTCTATCGCCCCTCTCTTGAAACGTATCCATCGGTATTCCAGCTTAGTCTACATTGGTAGTGGTGCTCTGCTTATAGCGATGGGCATTCTCACTTTGGCTAACAGGCTGATTTGGTTTTAGGCACAGTTTGGAGTAAAATTAAAAGGATTTAATTATTAGATTGGTGAGAGCGATTTTTTCTAAAAAATTTATTCTGCGTTTCTGTCTGCTCATAATCTTGGGACTAATAGCTGCTGGCTGCGCCTCAAGCCCCCTTTCGACTTCTACATCTGATGAAACACCGGCTAAAGGTGCTCAGATAGGTAAGCTGGCGCCTGACTTTGCTTTATTAGACCTGAGCGGACAGCCTGTTTCCTTAAGCAGCCTTACCGGGAAACCGGTGCTTGTTAACTTCTGGGCAATCTGGTGTCCCCCCTGTCGTTACGAGATGCCCTTTATTCAGGAAATACACGACGAACGGTCTGAGAGTGGACTGGCAGTGCTGGCAATTAACGTAGGTGAAAGCCGTTCTACGGTAAGTGAATTTATTCAGGAGAATAATTATTTCTTCCCGGTGCTGCTTGATACCGACCAGAGAGTAGCCTTGGAATATGGTATCCGCACGTTTCCGACTACAATTTTCATTGATAAGGATGGCATTATTCAAAATATAAAAATAGGTGCTTTTCTGAGCAAGTTTGAGATAGAAAGAAGCCTAGATAGAATTATCCCTTAGTTCATAAATTGAAAGGAGGTTGAAATGGGTGGTGTTTTAGATGAAGCTTATGCGGTAGTCCAGTGCAAGGAGTGCCCTTGGTACAAATCCTGTGTGATGCCGATGAGGTTCACCGCTGAAGATATTCGCCGTCAACTAGAGTCATCAGCGCCGGGGCTGAATTTTTCGCAGCCGGCTGACTTGGGCTTGCAGAATCTCCTCTCCAGCATGGCGACTGCTGCTCAAAACTCGTTGCTGGAAAGTTGTCCAGGCTTCATCGAACGTTTACGTTCCAACCCAAAACTTGCCCAGCGTTTGAAAGAAATTATGCAGAACTGGGGCAAAGAGGAAATAGCGGATAAATGAAAATATAAGAGGGGGCTGCGTTTGGCAGCCCCCTCTTATATTTTCGAAAGCTCAACAGGCTCACTTAGCTTTTGTCACTCGGCATAATACCGACCTCAGCCCGGCAATCCCCAAAACCGGGTCGGAGGTTGCATTGCTTGTCAGGAAATTGGCATTAGCCTCAGCCCATCCCATCTGAATACTGACCACACTGGAATGGACATCGTCCGTGAGCTTAGCCTTTATCTTTATACTGCCCCTCGGTGATTCGACTTTTACCCTATCTCCATTGGCTATGCCGAGCTTGCTGGCAGTTTCCGAGTTGATTTCGATAAATGGCTCAGGCAGAAGCTTCTTCAAGCTGGGCAAATTACGGTATTCCGAATGGAGATAGGGTGCCAACCTTGACCCTGTGGTTAGTGTCAAAGGATATTTCTTTGCTAAATCTGGGCGGCTAATCGGGCTTTCTAGAGGCTCACGGAAGGTAGGTATCGGGTCGATTCCCAGTTTATCCATCGCCTCTGAATATATCTCAACCTTCTTGGATGGAGTATTGAATCCATCTTTAAGGTATTGTTGGAATTTCTTTTCCCTGTAAATTATGCCGCCCGGATTCTGTTTAAGTTGCTCAAGGGTAATTCCGCTCGGCTTGAGCAACTC
>Ga0315274_10008896_pt1 | contig 14542 bp, 10 predicted proteins | sample YL17G02_20_MG_FD_203700 | JGI IMG/M metagenome (GOLD analysis project Ga0315274, IMG submission 203700) | Sediment microbial communities from Yellowstone Lake, YNP, Wyoming, USA - YL17G02_20 | ecosystem: Environmental > Aquatic > Freshwater > Lake > Sediment | place: USA: Wyoming | collected... | reverse complement strand
CCGAACAAGTTTGAGGCCCACTTCGCCCTGCGAAACGAAGAGCCGGCCTCGGTTACTTTGCAGGAGGCGGTATCCCTGGGCAGGGAACTGCAGAAACGCACCGGGCGCCCCCTCTTCGTAACGCTTTCAGACGAGGGCATCCTCTCGGTCAGTTCCCAGGAGACGTATCACGTTCCAACCATGCGCCAGACCGGCCCGATTGACATCGTTGGAGCCGGGGACAGCACGATGGCGGGCATTGTGCTGGCGCTGTGCAGCGGGGCGAGGCCGGAGGAGGCCGCCGTGCTCGGCAACCTCGTTGCCTCCATCACCGTGCAGCAGATAGGGGTGACCGGAAGCGCCAGCCGGGCGCAGGTGCTGCAGCGTTTCGGAGAGTTCGGCGATCAATTTGAGCCGCGGCGAATAGCGTAGGGATTGACTGGGTGCGGTGGTGGCCTACCTGGGAATAGACAAAGGTGGAACGCGTCACACCTTCGCGCTGGCGGATGAGCGCGGCGACGTCTTCCGCCGCCTTCAGCACGAAACCGACCGCCATGCCGGAGCGGAGGCCGAGTTGGCTTCCCTGCGGGTGGACGTTGCATCTCTAATAAAAGAGGCATCAGCCCTCAACTCCCCCATCGAAGGAATTGGCATCAGTTTTGGCGGTCCGGTTGACGTGATCTCCGGGAGAACCTTGCTCTCCCATCACGTTGCCGGCTGGGAAGGCGTTCCTCTGCGGGAACTCTTCGAGGGATGGTTCGGCTTGCCGACTGCCATTGACAACGACGCCAATGCGGGAGCCCTGGGCGAGTGGAAGTTCGGAGCCGGAGTTGGCTGCCGCAACATGCTCTACGTCAACGTCGGGACCGGCATCGGGGGCGGAATCATTGCTAACGGCCAGTTGCTGCGGGGGGAGCGAAACCTGGCGGGAGAGATCGGACACATGACCCTTGACCCGTCCGGCCCCCTCTGCACCTGCGGCAGGCGTGGCTGCCTTGAATCTTTTGCAAGCGGTCCAGCCATCGAGCGGCGCTTTGCGGAGCGACGGGGAGGGCGGAAGGCTCAGCCCCTGACGAGCCGCAAGATATTTGAGATGGCCAGGGGGGGTGACGCGAATGCTGGCGCCATTGTGGTGGAAACCGCCGACTACCTGGCCCGAGGCATCGGAGCCGGCGTGAGCCTTCTTAGCCCAGAGCGGATCATCCTCGGCGGCGGCGTTTCCGAGGCGGGGGAGATCCTTCTGGGCCCATTGAACGAATTGCTGCCGAAATACATCCTGCCGCAAGCGGTTGGGATCCGGGTCGTCTCCGCGCAACTGGGCTATGACGCTGGCGTCCGCGGGGCGATTGCGTTGGCGATGGGCAACTATCAATGAGAACAAACATCAACTAACCACGGACTTGTCCACCGTAGCTCCAGCGAAGGTGGATTACACGGATTTCACGGATTATTAGTGGGAAACCCTCGCCTGAGACTTTCTACCTGAAACTTGAAACTCCGTAAGCGATGGCTCTCATCAACTGGTTGAGAGGATTAGGCAGTCACGAGCACAAGCCGCGGCCGGGTGCCCTTGAGATACTGAAATACATCGGGCCTGGGCTGCTGGTTACGGTCGGCTTCATAGACCCCGGCAACTGGGCCTCGAACCTGGCGGCTGGCTCCCAGTTCGGCTACAAACTGCTCTGGATGGTCACCCTCTCTACCATCATGCTGATCATCCTGCAGCATAACGTAGCCCACCTGGGCATCGTAACGGGACTGTGCCTTTCGGAGGGCGCGAGCAAGCACCTGCGCCCCTGGATAGGGCGAGCCGTCCTGATCAGCGCCGTCATGGCTGCCGTCTCAACCGCCTTAGCCGAGATACTGGGGGCGGCGATCGGGCTGCGGATGTTGTTCCACATACCCTTGAAGGTGGGGGCTTTGTTAACGGTGGCATTTATCTCGTGGATGTTGTTGAGCAACTCCTACCGCAGACTGGAGAGGTGGATCATCGGATTCGTCTCCCTGATTGGGCTGTCGTTCTTATACGAACTGAGCCTGTTGCACATCGGATGGGGTAAGGCTGCGACGGGGTGGGTCATGCCTGGGGTGCCCGCGGGCTCGATGCCGATCATAATGAGCGTTCTGGGCGCGGTGGTCATGCCTCACAATCTTTTCCTGCATTCGGAGATCATTCAAAGCAGGCAGTGGCACCTGGAGGATGAGAGGGTCATCGAGAGGCAACTGAGATACGAGTTCACCGATACCCTGTTCGCCATGATCGTCGGCTGGGCCATCAATAGTTCGATGATCCTGCTGGCTGCCTCCACCTTCTTTGTCGAGAAGGTTCAGGTGAATACGCTTGAACAGGCCCAGGAGATGCTCCGTCCCCTGCTTGGGAACGCAGCGGCAGTAGTTCTGGCGCTGGCACTGCTGTTTTCAGGAATCTCCTCGTCGGTCACCGCCGGCATGGCGGGCGGGAGCATCTTCACGGGCATGTTCGGGGAGCCTTACGACATCAAGGACCGCCACACCCGCTGGGGGGTTCTCATCACCTGCCTGGGCGCCGTCCTCATCATCTTCTTCATCTCCGACGCCTTCAAGGGACTGCTCATCTCCCAGATGGCCTTGAGCATTCAACTGCCGTGGACGATAGCGATCCAGGTGGTGCTTACCTCTTCGCCTCGCGTGATGGGCAAATATGCCAACACTTTGCCGCAGAAACTGGCGCTGTGGACGGTCGCTCTAGTCGTGGCCGCCCTCAACGTGATGCTGTTGGTGAGTTACGTGAGATGAGGGGAGGAAACAGCAACCACGGATTCAGAGTAAGAGTCCTGGGGCTTGAGTCCTGAGGCTTGAGCAAGAGCACTTCAAAATGGGGACAGACGGCATCATGAGGAACCCCTTTATCCGCAGATTTCGCAGATTTCGCAGATTGAATGAGAATGACCTTGCCGCGAGCAGTGGCTCAGGCCTTGAATGGCAGGCGAGCATTCTCTGACAAGTCGGGTATACTGTGAGTGAGGCGGAAGCGCACAAAAGGAGGGTTACCTATGCGACGCAAGAAGCTGCTGGTCATGGGGTTGGCCGTCTTCTTCGTTGTGGGTTTATCCATCTTCCTATTCGCGGGTCGGGGCGGGTGCAGGCGCAGTGAGACGCAGGAGGAGTATGCGGTTTACGCCGCACTGCTGGATCATGAGGCCTTGGGCGGGGGAGCGCCAGGAGTGCTGGTGATTAGAGACAAGACGACCGTAGGGGAGGAGGTGGACGGCAACGACCAATTGGTTCTCTATGTGAGGCAGAAGCACCCGCAGATGGACGAATCTGTAGCCAAGGATTTTGTCGCGAAGAACAAGACACCGCACCTTCTGGCCAGGAAGTTCCCGGTCAAACAGGAATACGTCCTTCTCTCCGAACAGGAGGCAGACGAGATATTCAAGCACGGCTGGTGGGACGACTTCTACCGTAAGTACCCGAATTCAGGTGGGATAACGGAGTTTTCGCGGGTGGGCTTCAACTCCCGAGGGAATCAAGCCTTGGTCGGTGCAGGCAATAGCAGCGGCGGCCTGGCGGGGATAGGCCTGATTATCCTCCTCGACAAGGAAGGCGGGACTTGGCGGGTAAAGTGGCAGGAAGTGATCTGGGTGTCGTAGCAGGGGGCAGGCGATGAAGGCCACCTCTACCCCTGCTTAAACCGGTTGGTGAGGGGGAAGCGGCGGTCTTTGCCGAAGGCGCGGGGGGTGATCTTCACCCCAGGGGCAGCCTGGCGCCGCTTGTATTCGTTCTTGTCCACCAGAGTGAGAACCTTGCTCACCACCTCGCCCTCGAATCCCATCCTCACGATCTCGTCGAAGGCCATGTCGTTCTCGACGTAGGCGGTGAGGATGGGATCGAGGATGGCATAGGGAGGGAGGGAGTCGGTATCGCGCTGGTTGGCGCGGAGCTCGGCGGTCGGCTGGCGGGAGATGATGCTCTCAGGGATGACCGGGCCGAGGGAGTTGCGGTAGTGAGAGAGTTCATAGACCAGGGTCTTGGTTACATCCTTGAGAAGGGCAAAACCGCCCACCATATCCCCATAGAGAGTGCAGTAGCCGACGCTGATCTCGCTCTTGTTGCCGGTGGCGAGAACGAGCCAGCCGAACTTGTTCGAGAGCGCCATCAGGAGGGCGCCGCGGATGCGGGCCTGAAGGTTCTCCTCGGTGATGTCCGGCTTCAGGCCGGAAAAGGTAGGCGATAGGGTCGCCAAGAACGATTCAAAGACGGGTTCGATGGGGAGGATGATGAAGTTGACCCCCAGATTCTCCGCCACCTTCTTGGCATCGGCCTGGGTTTCCGCCGAGGAGAATCTTCCGGGCATCGAAACGCAGGCGACCGCATCTTTGCCCAAGGCATCCACGGCAATGGCCGCGGTCAGCGCGGAGTCAATCCCCCCGCTCAGGCCGACCACAACCTTCCGGAAGCCGTTCTTTTGGACATAATCCCGCAGGCCGAGGCAAAGGGCCTGGTAGATTTCGGCGGCTCGTGGAAGGCCGGGCATCAACCGGGGAGGACAGGGGGGGCGCGATTCGGGCGGCCTGGGTTCCGCCCTCAGCACCTTGAGCCCTTCATTCTCTTTCCCCTCCTGCTCCTGCCTCCTCCTCGGGTCGCGCAGGCGGCTGCGAAAGACCCTGTCCACGTCCAAATCCGCGATGAGCAATTCCTCCTCGAACTGGGCAGCTCGGGCCATCAATTCCCCTCGCTCGTCAAAGATCATGCTCTGGCCGTCGAAGACGAGTTCGTCCTGCCCCCCGACCAGGTTGCAGAAGGCAACGGCCGCGACGTTATCGGCGGCTCGGGTGGATAGCATCCTAGCCCGGGCCTCGCCTTTGCCGGCGTGGTAGGGAGAGGCTGAGATGTTCAGGATAAGATGGGCATCGCCCCAGAAAGCCTCGGCAGTCACCGGCCCGGCCGGTATCCAGATGTCCTCGCAGACGGTTACGCCTATGCCAACGTCTCCGAGGGAGAGAACCATCGGCTCGGCGCCGGCCCGGAAGTAGCGGTTTTCGTCGAATACGCCGTAGTTGGGGAGGTGCATCTTGTGGTAAACGCCCAATAACTCGCAATTATTGATCACTGCGGCGGCGTTGTAGAGATCCTCCTGGGAATGAGGAAAACCCAGCACGGCGGCGATGCCGGAGCAGCCGCGCACTATCGCTTCCAGGCATTCCTGGGTCCGGGAGATAAAGCGGGGGTTGAGGAGCAGGTCTTCGGGGGGGTAGCCGGTGACGGCCAATTCGGGAAATGCAACCAGTTCCGCCCCCGCCTCTTTCGCCTTGGCCACGAAGGCGAGGATCTTCTTTGCGTTCCCCTCAAGATCCCCCAGAGTCTGATTTATCTGGGCCAGGGCGATTCTCATCTTGCCTTACCTTACTACCTCATTGCAGGCAGATTACACCCGTGAACGGGATCCGCGCAAACTGTGGTTGTCGGATCACTGCGCAATTCGCCCGATTTCGCTGCGCAAGGCCGCCAGCAGGCTTCGGATTGCCTTGCCGCGGTGGCTGACCTGGTTTTTTTCTTCCGGCGTAAGTTCGGCCATCATCCGGCCATCGGGCAACAGGAAGATGGGATCATATCCGAAGCCCCCTTCGCCGCTGGGGGCGAGGGCAACACTGCCTTGGCAGGTCTCCTCGACAACCACTTCTCGGCCATCGGGAAAGCAAAGGGCCAGGAGGCAGCGGAAGCGGGCGCCTCGCTTCTCCTGGGGCACGCTTTCCAGCCGGCGGAGGATGTCTCGGTTCCTATCTGCAGGGGTAGCCTCGGGTCCCAAGTAGCGCTGGGAGGCGGCCCCGGGCCTCCCGCCGAGAGCATCCACCTCCAGGCCGGAGTCGTCGGCCAAGGCAGGCAGGCCGGCGGCGCGGCAGACGGCGCGGGCCTTGCCCAGGGCGTTCTCGCGGTAGTCGTCACCTTCTTCGAGATCCCCCTCAAAGCCCGCCTCCCGCATTGAGATGACCCTGAATCCCAGTGGCCGGAGAGCCTCCTGGAACTCCCTGACCTTGCCCGGGTTATTCGAGGCCATGACGAGGGCCATTCCGGTTGAGACGTTCATTCTCGTTTGCCAATTCTGGCAGAAAACGGTCCCGCGGGCAAGACTGGCCGGAGACGGCAACCCCTTTGCGCCCAGCAGCCGTGCGCGAGGAGCCTAGGGTCATCCTTGTTCCGGGCAAAGATGGTTAGGATTTGCCAATTATGGTATTATGAATATGGAGGAATGCTAGGATGAGAAGATTCAGCACAGTAGGTGTTATTGCCTTGTCTCTGGGTATTTATCTCCTTCTTGCGGGCGCTTCCAGCGGGGAGGCAGCGCTCACGGCAACCTATCCTGATGGGAGCCCTAACGGGGCCATCCTGAAAGATGGGGTGACGCTGAACCGAAATGTGACGCTGACGTTCCACCCTGACGATCCGGGAGCGGAGGTCACGGTCTTTCTGGATGGGGTATTCTACGCGGCCCTGGGGAGTCCTTTCGTCCTTCCCCTGGAAATGAAGAATGTAGCCACTGGGAGCCACGTCCTGCGGGTGGAAGAGCGGTCGGTTTCCGGGCAGGTGAGGCAAAGCCTGGAAGTCAATTTCCAGGTCAGTGGCGACGTGCGCCCTGACCTGATACAGAACGGCGTCATCCTGCAAAGCGCCGTGCCGAGCGGGGAGCCGCACGAGGTGCAGGTGGCAGCCGTCGCCAAGGTGGTTGGGACTGCAGAAGGTGAAGAGTATCCTCTCATACTGCGATCCCTCAACCGGGCGGTCAGAGCCAAGTTCATGGAGACCTTCAGCCAGTTGACCCCGGGGGGAAGGCCGACGTTGGAGCGGGAGATTCAGGATGGGTCCGTCTGGTTCTACCTGCCCTCGGAGGACAAATACGTCATGACTCCCGTGCCGGACAAGGGACAGAAGACCCAGTTCACGGTAAACCCAAGCGGAGCGGCGTTGACAGGACCGGAGGAGGCGGGATCGGCCAATCTGGGCATGCTGGCGCTGGGAATGCCGAACGCGAGGGTGAAGCCGGGAGAGGGATGGGCCAGTGAGATTGAGACTGTGGTGGATTTGACCGGGATGTCGGGGAAGATCGCCACGGGTCAGCACGTACTAACGGGCTATGATTGGGCGGGGGATCGGCTCTGTGCGGTCATCAGCAGCAAGTACTCCCTCGAAGGGCCGCTAACGGTCAAGTTCGGCGACCAGCCTTTCCTGCTGTCGCGGGTTACGGCGGAGGGAACCAGAGAGAGTTACTATGATTTCGAGGCCGGTCGGTTCCTCCAGGCCAGGGATAGCGTGAACTGCTCGATTTTCCTGACCCAGGAAGAGAAAGATCAACTGGAGTCACTCCTCAAGCCAAAGGGGCAAGCGCCGGAAGTTCAGGTCGGCTTTCCGCCGTTGGGTGCGGCCGGCTGGCCTCTGGTGAGGGATGCAACCCTCGCCGCAGCGTTCGCCGCATCCAAAAAGGACGGAAAGCCGGTCATGGCTTTCTTCACCGCCCCCTGGTCCGACAAAAGCAAGGAAATGGAGGCCAGGACGTTGAACGATCCTGCGGTGATCCAGGAATTGATGAGGTTCCACGTCGTGTATGTGGACTATGACAAGAATGTGGCGCTCGCCGACAGGTATGGCTTCGCAGGAGTGCCGGCACTGGTCTTCTTCCCGGCGCGCTCTGAGAATCCGATCTTCCCGATTCTCTCTGTCACATCGAGCGCCGACCTGATCCAGAGCATTCGCAGCAGATTTCCCGTGTCCGGACTGTCGCCGGCGGTTCCAGGTTTCCAGCCAACTCAGCCAGTGCAGCCGGTCCAACCCGTCTGGACGCCACAACCTGCCGGGGGGTCGCCTGGCACGGGGGCTTCTCAAATGCCGGCTGGCTTGGTATTGCCGACAAGCGAAGACGAGGGGAACAATGCGGTCACGCCACCTATGACCGCCCCGACACCTGCAGCCGTGTCTCTCCCCCAGGCACCAAGGCTCAGCCCTGCCGCAGCGGCTATTCCCCCGGAACTCACCCCGTGGCTGGGACCGGATAGGAAACTGCTCCTGGAAGCTTTACCCATGCTGAGACAGACGAATCCCCAGCTACTTGCGGCCTGGGTTCGGAGCTTTCCCGACATCTTCCCGAACGAAATCAGGAAGCCTCTGGGCCTGCCCATCCTGGTTGGAGGGCGGGAACTGCCGCCGGTGCTGGTTCCGGCGCAACCTGCCGCCCTGGTGGTGAATTACAGTTTGGACGTGGTCACCCTCTCCCAATAGGGACGATCGAAGTCCTGGCAACACGGGGGCCGGCCCCAAGCCAGCCCCCTTTTTGTTAGCCAAGCCGGCCTTGCAGGCTGGTGGGCGCGGCCTTACAATTCGGGGGAAGAGATAGGAGGTTCTTTGCCGGATGAAGAAGAAGATATTCGTTGTTCCCCATAGCCACTACGATGCAGCATGGCAAAAAACCTACGAGGAGTATCTGGACATAAACTTCTCGAATATCTATGAGGTATTGGAGGTTCTGGACAGGGACAAAGATTTTCGCTTTACCCTCGACCAGACCGCCCTCATCGAGCCCTTCTGGGAAAGGCATCCCCAACATCGTTCGGCATTTCGGAAGATGGTGCAGGAGGGCAGGCTCGAACTGGTATGTGGGATGTACATAATGCCCGATGTCAACATGCCCAGCGGGGAATCCCTGGTTCGGCAGGCCCAGGAGGGCAAGAAGTTCCTGCGGGAGACGCTGGGAATGGACACCAACGTGGGCTGGATGCTCGACATATTCGGCCAAAGTCCCCAAATGCCCCAGATAATGCGGAGGCTGGGCTACGAATATTACGTCTTCGGCAGGGTTATGCCGGAGGATAGCGCTTCTGAGTTCATCTGGCGGGGGCTGGATGGCAGCCAGATAACCTGCCACTGGATGCCATACCATTACAGCATCTTCTGGCGAGCGCCAGCCAACCTGGAGGATTTCAAGGGATTCGTGGATAGCCGACTGGAGATGCTGAAGCCCCACAGCCGGCTGGATTACTGCCTGATGCTTGACGGGGCGGACTTCGCTCCGCCGGAGGGTTGGGTGGCGGAGATGGCCAGGCAGTATAACGCTAGCCAAGAGCAGGTCGAGGTAATCGTTGCCACCCCCAGCGACTTCCTGAAGAGGTTGAAGGACGAGCAACTGCCGGTGGTGGAGGGGGAGTTCAACACGGTGTTCCAGGGCTGCTATTCCGCCCGGATCGAGGTAAAGCAGGGGAACCGCCGCTCGGAGGTCGCCCTTTTGACGGCGGAGGGCCTGGGGGCGGTGGCGGAGGCGTGTCGGCCCAGCGGGACGAACGTGGCCGAAGAACTGCGACCGGCCTGGAAACGGGTGCTGCTGAACCAGTTTCACGACGTGATCTGCGGCTGTCACGTGGATTCGGTCTTCAAGGAGGCCATGGCCGATTTCCAGGCGGCGGAGAAGGCAGCGAAGGAATCCATGGCCCACTCCCTCTCCTTCTGCGATGCGCCGGCCAGGCCGAGGAAGGACAGCCTCCAGACGCTGTGGGTGTTCAATCCCCTTGCCTGGGACAGGACGGACGTTGCGGAGGTGCAGGTAAGCCTGGTGCAGGGAGGAGTGCGGGACGTGCACGTGGAGACCGAGGAAGGGAAAGAAGTGCCCTGCCAGTTGAGCGAGGCCAAGAATCACCAGAGCGAAGGACTGAAGGAGTTCAAGCTTTTCTTCCTCGCCTCCGACGTGCCTGGGCTGGGCTACAGGCGCTACAGATTGATGGCAGGAAAGGGGAAAGCGACGAAGAGTCCAAGCCTCACCTGGACGTGGGACGAGTATAAGCACTTTCAAGAGGCAAAGATGACCAACGGGAAAGTCTCCCTTGTGGTCAACGGCTGGACAGGGATGGTAACTTCGCTGAGGCTGCTGCAAGGTGGCTGGGAGTTCATCTCCCCGGAGAACCCGTTGGGGAATGTCATCATCAGGCAAGAAGACCGAGGTGACCCCTGGGAATACAACGCCCCTTGCATAGGGGGGGCGACCGTCACCACCTTCACTCCGATGCCGTTTCCCAAGCCGTGGCAGGCGAAGTTCTCTAACGAGAACTACGGCTACTCATATATGCGGGGAGGCCCGCTGTTCGCAGAGTTCAGCGTGAGGGGAGTTTTCGGGACGGGAACTCGCGAAAGCCGGGTCAGGGTTTACGCTCATACGTCCCGGATAGACTTCATAACGAGTTTGGTCAATCAGGAAGAATGGGTTCGGTATCGAGCGGCGTTTCCGACCTCGCTGCGGGTGGGGAGAATCGTCCATGAGGTGCCCTTCGGAGCCATCGAGCGGCCCGAGGGAGAGTTTCCGGCGCAGACCTGGATGGATTACAGCGATGACGAAAAGGGCCTGGCCCTCCTCAATCGCGGGCTGCCAGGCAATAACGTTACCGACGGGGTCATGATGTTGTCGCTGCTGAAGTGCAGCCCCCTGAAAAGCGGCTCGGGCGAGGGCTTTGAGTTAGGGAAGAAACACGAGTTCCACTACGCCCTCTACCCCCACGCCGGAGGGTGGCAGGAAGCAGCGCCGCCCCGTCTGGGCGCGGAATATAACTTTCCCCTGGTGGTGCGCTCTAGCGAGGGAGGCGGCCCATTGCCAAGTTCTTTCTCACTGCTGAGGGCGGAGCCAGAGAGCCTGGTCGTGAGCAGCGTGGCAAACGAGGGCGGAAAGCTCCGGGTCAGGCTCTATGAGGCGCACGGGAAGCGCGTTGCCGCCTCCTTACAGTTAGGGCAAACGATCAAGTCGGTGCGGGAGACGAACCTCCTGGGGCAGCCCTCTCGGAAGAAGGTCTTCTTCGAGGGGCGGCAGGTGAAGTTCCACCTGAGCCCCTTTGAGATTCGCCAGTTTCAAATCGAGCCTGAGTGAGGGTGGGCTCGAAACCTGAATTGACCGTGGGAGGAGCAACATGAAACTCTTTGCAGTGAAGGAATTGATCGAAATGGCGGTGAAGGATGAGGAAACCGGAATTGCGTTTTACCGGGCGCTGGCCGAAACCACCCGGTCTCGAGAGGTGAGGGAGGCCTGTGCCGCCATATCAAAGCAAGAGGAGTTACACGCGGAGCGCTTCCGCAAGATGCTGCCCGAACTGGAGGACTATCGCGCCCGAGAGGAGTATCCCAGCCAGAATGAGGAATACGTCGAGGCCCTCTTGGAAAGCCGCGCCTTCCCCATGCCGGGGACGGCAGCGGACAGGGCCCGGGCCGTGGGAAACGACGCTGAAGCACTCGATATTGCCATCAGGATGGAAAAGGATACCCTCCTCTTCCTTCAAGAGATGAGGAGCCTGGTGCCCGAGAAGCAGGTCCAATACGTCGAGGCGGTGATCGAGGAGGAGCGGGGCCACGTGATGGACCTCACGCAGTTGATGCAGAGTTTGCGCTAGGAGATAGAGGTCGAAAGGCGAAAGCCAGTTCCGCTATTCCTTCCTCTCCCCGGGTGGTAGGGATTCTCAGCCCCCCGCCCTTGGGGCGATTTCTCAGTCTATAACCTCGTGGTGGGTCCTGTTCCTCCCTGTTCGACATCCTTCAGAACCGAGCGTGCTATAATCGCAGTTTTGCGATAAGGAACAATTGCTTCAGGGAAAGACTGGCTGAAATGAATAAGCCGAGGCGCTACGGGACAAAATGGTTGGGTGAGGCGCTTGCTGTGGGTGCCCTATTGGGGCTGGCCGGGTTGGCCTCGGTTCCGCTGGCGATGGGCGACTTCTACCCCTCTCACGACCTCCTCTTCTGGCCCTACCGACTTTGGGAACTCGATCGCTGCCTTCACGACGGCCAGATCTTCGCCCGCTGGTTCCCGGACTTTGGCTGGGGAAGGGGGATGCCTTTCCTAAACTTCTACGCCCCTCTCTTTCTCTACCTGGCAGAGGGACTGCATCTGGCGGGATTAACCCTGCTGGGGGCCCTGAAAGTTGCCATCTTCTTTGTCCTGGCCGGATCGGCTCTTGGGATGTATTTTCTGGCCCGACAGGATTTTCGGCGGGAGGCAGCAGTTCTTGCGGGGGCTGCCTATCTCTTCGGGCCCTACTTCCTGACCGTGGTTTACCTCCGAGGTGGGCTGGCGGAGGCATTAGGGTTCGTCTGGATGCCCCTTTGCCTGCTGGCGGTGAGGAAAGCGGTGACGCAGGGGGGGCGCGCCGCGGTGCTGCTCAGCGCGGTTTGCCTGGCGGGGACCATAACTACCCACAACATCACGGCGATGCTCGTCCTGCCGATCGCTCTGGCCTATGGGCTCGCAATGGGCTGGGGGCAGCGTGGCTGCGGGAGAAGACTCGCCATCTGTTTCGGCGTGGGACTGGGGCTATCCGCCTTCTTCTGGTTTCCCGCCCTTGTGGAGAGAAGATTCGTGCGCATGGAGGACATAGTCGCCGACCGCTATCAATACCAGCGCAACTTTGCTTCCCTGGCGCACCTCTGGGATATTACCGGCGAGAGGCTACATCCCCTGACCAGCGACGGAGTGCACCTGACCCTCGGAGGCCCCCAGATTTTGCTCGCGCTTCTTTCCCTGGGGATGCTCGGCCCGGCCGGTGTGAGACGCCGGAGCGTCGTATTCTCCTGGGCCTTGTTCGTGATAGGATTCTTGATGATTCTCCCGCTATCGAAGCCGTTATGGGCAGCAGTCCCAACGCTGAAATACGTCCAGTTCCCGTGGCGCTGGATGGGGATATGCAGCCTTCCTCTGGCCTACCTGGGCGCCGCCGGGCTTGAGGCGGTGCTGGAGGAGAGAGGCAAGTTCCCCCAGGTGAGGCTGCTAGCCGCTGGGGGAGGTCTGATCCTGCTCCTGCCCTCTCTGGTCGCGCTCTGGCCCCCCGCTGCCACCAGCGCCACCACCCTGCCCCTGGCGGCATTGATTGTAGCCCTCGGAACAGCCCTCTACCTTGCCAATCGGCCAGGCAGTTCCTTTCATTGGTCTGCCAAGGGCGTTGCCTCGTTATTCTGCTTGGGTGTGTTGGCCCTCTTCTTACTGGGGCAGGGGGAGCGAGGGCCGTTTCCAATGGAAGTATCGCCGAGGGAACTGACGCTCGCCGGATGGCTCAACTGGGAACGGAAGTCTGGGTTCGTGGGGACGACCATCAAAGGAGAATACCTGCCCCGGTCCGCGCCCCGAGAAGCACCAACGGAGCCGCCACCAGCGCAGTTCCTCCGTGCCGAATCGCCTGACGGAGCCGCCATCCAGGAGGTTCGCCGCTGGAGCACGGGGCTGGAGGCGAAGGTGTCGGCGCGGGGCAATCGAAGGCTGATTTACGAGAGGTTCTACTTCCCCGGCTGGTTTGCCTGGGTGGATGGGCGGCGGGTTCCGGTCAAGGCGAGCGCAGAGGGGCTGATAAGTTTTCCCGTGGCCGCCGGGACGCACAAGGTTGAGGTGCGGTTTGGCCTTACGCGCGTCCGGCTGGGGGCAACCCTGGCGAGTTACCTGTCGCTGCTGTTGATGGCGCTCCTGGCGCTGACTGGGCATCGGAAGAGATAAGTGCTACAATGGTGGAGGAAAGGGTCAGGCGGAGAGAGGTTGCTCAAGAACACCTTCATTCATACCCCCGGAGTGGGACGCTCAACCGAAAGGCGCATCTGGGAGAGCGGGATATGGGATTGGGAGGAATTCCTGGAGGATCCGGGGGCGGCAGGCCTGGGTCCGAAACTGACTGAGACCCTCGAAGAACACCTCCTGGCCTCGCTGGAGCGCCTGGATGTCCTCGACCATCAATTCTTCCGCCGCTACCTGCCGACCAGGGAGCACTGGCGGGTCTATCCCGCTTTCTCCGAGAAGGTAGCCTACCTGGACATCGAGACCACGGGCCTCTACGACGGGGATGCAGTGACGGTGATCGGCCTTTACGACGGGGATCGCATGAGGGCTTTTGTCAGGGATGAAGAGAGGGAACTTGACCTGGAGGGAAGCGGGTCAGGGGAGGAGGGAAGGGTGACCGTGCTGCCTTTTTGGGAGTTTGCGGAGGCGATAGACTCCTACGGGGTGCTGGTGACTTTCTACGGGAGCGGTTTCGACCTGCCATTCCTTCGCCGGCAGTTTGGGGATCTTAGAGCAAGCAGGATTCACCTGGATCTTTGCTATCTGATGCGCCAGTTGGGGTTCTCCGGCGGGCTGAAGAGGATCGAGCAGAGGCTGGGGATCGGGCGAAGCGAGGAAACGAGCGGTCTGAACGGCTGGGACGCAGTGCGACTGTGGAACCAATACAAGAAGGGAAGCCGGGAGGCTTTGGATTTGCTCCTCCGCTACAATCGCGAGGACGTGGAGAATCTGCAAGCACTCCTCACCTTCGCCACCCGGGAACTCCAGGAGAAAATCTGGAGCGAGATGGGCGCACTCCCTCCGCTGGGCGAGGGGTAACTCCGCAGCCGCCACGGAACCGCCAGCGCGCGCTCGGCCGGTGCCGAGGAGGAACTAGGCCTCATCATCAACTGCGACATCAAGTGCCGCATGCGGGAGGCGGACAGTGAGTGAAGAACACAGCACAGGCCCGCCCGGGTCCGTCCGTCAGAGGACGCCGGACGTCCGACGACCGTTGGCGGACGGTCGGGTTCTGACGGACTTCCAGCC
>Ga0315274_10008893_pt1 | contig 14544 bp, 14 predicted proteins | sample YL17G02_20_MG_FD_203700 | JGI IMG/M metagenome (GOLD analysis project Ga0315274, IMG submission 203700) | Sediment microbial communities from Yellowstone Lake, YNP, Wyoming, USA - YL17G02_20 | ecosystem: Environmental > Aquatic > Freshwater > Lake > Sediment | place: USA: Wyoming | collected... | reverse complement strand
CGAGTCCGCCTTGGCGCGCATGGTGAAGCGGTCGGGCGCGCCGGGCTGATGGGCATCCGTAGCGCATGCCCGGTCTGCTGTATCCGCGCCGCTACGTCGAACGGTGACCGAGCCGGCGGTGCCAGGAGCGGATCTGGTCGGCGTGGCGAGGGTGGATGGCGTGCCAATGGTCGCCGGAGGGCGCATGGGGACGACCGAACGTTGTGCGGAAGCGGCTGAAGTCAAGCTCGCCGGTTTCCACCTGCTGGATGATAGCATCGAGCTCGTCAGGGTGTGTGTCCAGGATGCCGTCGATGAACTTGCGCGCAGCGGGGTCGTTGAGGAAGGCATAGGCGTCTGGCATGGGCAGATCGATGAGGGCCTGCCACATTACGGCGATGGCCAGCGCTTTGTAGTAGGCTAGCGACGGCATGTCGTGTCCGGCATCGCGCGGATCGTGCTCGTCGGGATCCAGGCGGCGATGGCTGTAGCAGACGCGGCGGCCGTGTAGGGCGTACCGGCGGCAGCCGGGCACGGCACAGTAGCGAGGTCGCGGACGCTGCTTCACCATGGTCTCCTCCGTGGCTTGGTTCGTTGGGTGCAGGATTGCGAGTACCGCGCATAGAACTTGTGTTCTATACCCATTATACACCCAACCGTGCATCTTGTCAAGAGGTAATACTGGGCTTCCAACAGGCAATTCCTGCCCGACAGAGACCCTTGAGAGGACGTTCGATGACGGAACCAGGACAGGGTACGGGTCCTTCATATCGGCTCACCACAACCATCCTAGTGATCCTGGTCTCGGTGATGGTATTGCTGGGAGCCGCTCTCGTAGCCGTCATACTGCGTGGCTGCGGGCCGGACGCAGTAGAAGCGACAGCGACGCCGGTGCCCACGGTCACAATCACGATCCAGGGACTGCTGCCGGTCGCAGAGCTGGCGACGGTCAAGTACCTGACCGTCGCCGAGGTGCGCAACGAGCGCATCCCCGACGATTTCCGCCAGGTGCTCGGGATCAAAGAGGAGCTGCTGATGCTGGTCTATGCAGACGTGAAGGCTGGCTTTGACCTGCAGAAGCTCACGCAAGATGATCTGCTGGTCGATGGTCGGCGAGCGCGGCTGGTTCTGCCGGCGCCCGAGATCCTGAGCGTCACGCTGAACCAAGAGCGGACCCACGTGGTCTACTACCGGGACTCGTTGTTGATGGACAGCGACATCGATCTGGTGCAGCAAGCGTACCGGGTGGCAGATGATGCGGTGCGCAAGGAAGCGGAAAGGGCTGGGATCTTGGACCAGGCAGCAGCCCTCGGTCGGGCATACTTTGAGAACCACCTTCGCCAGCTCGGGTTTGCTGACGTCGAGGTTGTGGTACGGTAAGGTGGTAGTTAGATGCGTTCTTACTCCTGCCCAAGCGCAGGAAGGACCGCAGTGCACAGCCTCGGAGGGTGAGGAGATGAGAGACACGAGTCCCAGCGAGGGCCTGCGCCGGCAACGGATCTCCAGGCGAGAGCTCATCAAGCTGGCAGGGGCCACCCTGTTGGTCGGATGTCGGCCTGTGCAGCAGGTGAGCCCTGCCGTTGCCAGCGCACCATCTGCCACAGCAGTCGTTGGGCCATCCAGCACACCGACCGACACCCCTGCGCCCACGCAGACGCCTCGGCCCACCCGCACCCCGACGCCAACACCCACGCCGGTGCCGACGTTGATCATCCACCGCCCGGCCGCGGTCCGGATCTACCCTGACGTGCCAAGCAAGGTGGTGCGCACGCGCCATGCTGGCGTGTGGACTGGTGAGACGTTGGTGCCAGGGGCTCTTCGACAGATGCTAGATGCCTCGATCGCTGCCTTGACCGGGCTGACGGATGCGCGGCAAGCGTGGGCTGCACTGTTTGCCCCGGATGAACGCATCGCGATCAAAGTCAATACCATCCAGAATAGCCTGGTCTGGACCCACGTCCCGCTGGTCATGGCTGTTGCAGAGTGCCTGCAGCAGGCAGGGGTCCTGGCTGAGCAGATCGCGATCTATGATCGCGATAGCGCAGAGCTCAAGAACGCCAGCTATGAGATCAACGAGGATGGCCGCGGGATACGATGCTCTGCAACCAGCAACCGCTATTCCTCAGGCTGGAACCTGGTGGGCTCGCCTATTCGGCTCAGCAACATTCTGTTGAGCTGCCATGCAGTGATCAACATGCCCATCCTCAAGTCGCACTCCCTGTGCGGGATCACCTTTGCCATGAAGAACCACTATGGCACGTTTGACCGGCCCGAGAGCTACCACACTGGTGAAGCGATAATGCGCGGCATAGCCGAACTGAACGCCCTGCCGCCGATCCGAGAGCGCCATCGGCTGGTCATCGGCGATGTGCTGACCACCTGTCTCCGAGAGGCCAGTACGTGGCCCTACTGGCGCACGCCTACTCCGGGAGATGCCATCCTGATGAGTTTCGACCCGGTGGCTCACGACACGATCGGTCTCGAGATGTACAGCCAGCTGTTAGCCGCCGATGGCGGCGACCCGACGATGGCGCGTGACAAGGCGGAGGCTTGGCTGGCGAACGCAGCCGCGCTAGGGCTGGGCACAAACGATGCATCCCACATTGAGCTGGCTGAGCTCTCGCTGTCATAGGGATGGACCCTGGGCGGGCGCTCACGAGGACAGAGGACGGAACAGGCGCCTATGTCGCTGACACTGATCACCGGAGCGCCGGGCTGGTTGGGAACCCGGTTCATCCAGGTCTTGCTGGGGGGATTGCCGGACGTGCCCGCTCTTGCCGACCCGGAACCCTCGCGTCGAATTCGCTGCCTGGTGATGCCAGGCGTGGATGCATCGGCACTCGCCTCCTTGGACGGTATCGAGTGGGTACGAGGTGACCTGCGCGATCCGGCTGCTGCAAGGACGTTCTGCCAGGACGCGGAGGGGGCGACGCTTTTCCACAGTGCTGGCGTGGTTCATCCGACGCGGTTCGTACGCGAGTTGTATCAGGTCAATGTGGATGGCACTCGTCATCTGCTCCAGGCTGCGCAAGAGGCTCACGCTCGGCGAGTCGTGGTCGTGTCCTCCAACTCACCAGCCGGCACGAACCCACGACGCGACCATCGGTTCGACGAGTGCTCGCCCTACAACCCGTACATGGGGTACGGCCGTTCCAAGATGATGATGGAGCAGGTGGTTCGCGAATACCAGGCACAGGGCAGGATGGAGACGGTCATCTTGAGGCCTACCTGGTTTTATGGCCCCTGCCAACCACAGCGGCAGACGACGTTCTTCCATATGATCCGAAAAGGCACGGTACCCATCGTCGGAGATGGTGAGAACCTGCGCTCCATGGCCTATCTGGATAACCTCTGCCAGGCCATGCTCCTATGTGAACACCGGCCAGCCGCAAACGGGCACACGTACTGGATCGCCGATTCCAGGCCGTATTCGATGAACGAGATCATTGACACTGTGGAAAGGTTGATGGAGAGCGAGTTTGGGCTTGCAGTGGCACATCGGCGGGTCAGGTTGCCCTCGGTGGCCGGCGAGGTGGCGGGGCTGGCAGATGCGGTGATCCAGGGGCTGGGAGTGTACCACCAAAAGATCCACGTCCTGTCTGAGATGGGCAAGACCATTGCCTGTTCGATCTCCAGGGCACAGAGGGAGTTGGGATATGCGCCCTCGGTTGGCCTGGAGGAAGGAATGCGGCGATCGCTGGCCTGGTGTCTGTCAGCAGGCATCCGCATCTGACCCCTTTGGCCCGACAGGTCCCGGATGGAGCGTTGAGAAGTGAGGGATCGAGTGGCTGCCGACCGGTCAGTGGACCTGAGTCTGGTTCGGAGGTCGCCCAGATGGGTGGTTCCTGTTGCCTCATCCGGCCTGGCGGGCCTCTTGATGTTCCAGGCCTGGTCCTACGTCTACAGGCTGCCTCTCTCGTTGGGGCCACGGGTTGTCCTTGAGCCCTGGCTTTTGCGGCAGGGATTTATCCTGTACGAGCAGATCGCTGATCTGCACACTCCCCTTTTGCCCCTGATTCTCTCGGCGCTGCTGCCCCTGTTTCCAGACGCGCTGACCTGTGCCAAGGCCACCCTCGTTGTGCTCATCTCCCTGTCCACGTTGCTCACGTTCCTGATGGGACGACGTACAGGCGGCTGGCTCGCCGGGCTGTGGGCAGCTTGGTTCTTTGTCACCTGGTCTCCCACGATCGGCTTTGGCAAGCTGTGGCACGAGACCCTGCTGGCTCCACTCTACCTGCTGTTGCTGCTCGTCTATGACCCGGCTGCTCCCCGTCGCCCGGCCTGGTCGTCGCTCCTGGCCGGCTTGCTCGGCGGCACGGCAGTGCTGGTCAAGCAGCACGCTGCGGCGGTTCTGGCTGCGCTTGTGTTGTGGAATGCCTTCACGAGCTGGCGTTCCCGGCGCTCGATCCCGGTGGTCCTGCGCGATGCCGTGCTGTTGGTTGTGGCAGCGCTGTTGCCTGTTCTGGCGCTGGCTATCGGTCTCCGCGCCCGAGCCGGCACGCTGACTGGCTTCTGGCACTGGACGGTGACCTATGGCCTGACCAGCGGCTATCGGAGTATGGCTGCTCTGGGCCCGGACCTCCCTCAGGTTGGGATGGTGGTGTCGAGCTGCCTGCTGCTACCCGCAGCGATCCTGTGCCTGGCCGATCTGAAACGGCGAGGCAGCGCCTTGTGGCTAAGGCTTGCCTGGGGCTTGACGGTGCTCGTCGCCAGCAGCCTGACCGCATACCCTCGTTTTCATCTCTTTCACCTGCAGGCTGCTCTGCCTGTACTGGCATGGTTATCGTCCATGACACTGGCGCATGCCTTGCACCGCGAAAACGCCGGCCGGCTTTTCGCCACGGGCACAGCGCTTGCTCTGTCGGGATTCTGGCTGGTCACCGCTGGTGCTGCCTACCGGCCGGCCTTGAATGTAAACCAGCCTCGCCCGATCTGGGAGTACTCGACTCTTGTGCCGCTGGCAGATGAGGTCAGAGACGCCGTGGGGGCGAGCAGCCGTGTCTATATCTACCCCAATGATGAGGCGACAGCCAACCTGTACTATCTGCTGCGTTGTCTGCCGCCCAGGTTCTGGGTTTTCGACTATACGTGGTATGCGGAGGCTCGGATCCAGGCCAAGGTGGTGCATGCCCTCCAGGAGGATCCGCCCGACTGGGTCATCCGTCTTCCCGGCGGACTGGACGCCCCCGGCGAGGCATCCGAGATCGCGCAATACCTGCAGGAGCATTACCGCCGGGAAACTCGGCTGCGCTGGGAGCAGGGTGAAGTCTGGCTGCTCAGGCGTACGTTCTGAGGTTGGCATTCTGTGGTGTGCAAGAGCCAATATGCGCATCTTGCCGATGGTCAGACCGGAATTCGTTGTGCCTTGGGCATGTGGTGAGTTGACAGCGGCTCGGAGCTGACATATGATCTGCCAAGAGACAGCCTGGTCTAGCGCGCCATGGCGGCATGTGCTTGCTGGATTCGATCCATTTGACTGGTCCCGGGAGAAAGACCCAGCCCCTGGCCTCGGGACGCACGTGTAGGCACAGGCCTGTTTCGAGGGAAGTAGAAGATGAGGTGGAGACTGCGACGACCCGACCTGCTGTATCTGGTCGAGACGCTGATGCCACAGCATGCCAACAGGGAGCGCACGGTCGATCTCATACAGGACGATGACCGGCTGATCGGCGATATGCTCGACGATGACCGGCTGTTCCAGCGGCTGATGGCCAGCGAGGATGTCCTGGTGCGGGTTTCGCCCTGGCTGTTTTTCTCGGTGCTGCTCCGACGTACACAGCGTGACATGGAGCAAGAGTCTTTCACCGTGGAACGACGCAATCGGCAGAAGGTGGTTCTGTTTGACACGGATCGCGTCCTGGACTTGATCAGCCAGGGACCCGTACGCGACTATCTGGCGACGATGTTGGCCTCGTTCGCGCGCATCGAGAGCATAACGGTGCCGGTTCAGGTGAGAGAGGGCGTGTGGCGCACGTACCGCACGAACGAGCTCGATATCGAGGGCATGATGCGGTACTCGGAGACGACGGACGAGCCGTTCCGCTTTGAGCCATACAGGCGTATCGCGGACGTCTGTCTCTTTTTGACCGGTCTCTTTCCCGAATACATTGAGGCCCAGTACCGGTATCCACAAAGCCGCCAGCTCAGGCCACGGGCACGAGGCCGCGTCTGCGTGAGCCAAGATGACTATGAAGCCCTCGGACGTGTGTTCTACCGGCGGGCAGCAGAGCATGAAATGGCTCGCATGGAAGGCCTGGACAATGTGCTTACCACCCTGTCCGAAGAGTTCATCCTGGCTGAGAAGCCGCTAGACCTGCTTGCGAATCGCTACCTCCGGCTCAAGCGACATGCGTTGTTCGGCCTGTGAGGGGGTGGTAACCGATCCGGTTTACGCTTTGTTTGCACATGATTCACGCAACATTTATGCATGCCCCCTTGTTAATGGTCTGGTTATGGTGTATAATATGAGTAGACAGGCAGAAGGTGGAGTTCTGCCGAGCAGACGGAGAAAGGGGTAATCACTATGCTGTTCCTGCCGCGTGAAAAAGGTCAAGGCCTGGTTGAGTACGCGTTGATCCTGGTCCTGGTGGCCATCGTCGTGATCGCCATCCTGTTGCTCTTGGGCCCGGTGATCGGCAACGTATTCTCCAACATCGTGAACGCCATCTAGGCAGCCAACTCATCGTTTCCAGAACCACTGCGATCAATCCATTCATCGGACAGGCCCCCTCCTCAGGGGGCTTGTCCCTTTTACGCCCTCGAGCTGACTTGTCTCCTGATCTCTACTCTCGGGCGACTCGTCCACGGTAGCCCTGAGGAGTGGCCCAGAACAGGGCTCAGCCTCTCGGATGCACAAGCGCTCAGTATCCTCTGCTTTTGCGCAACAGTCGTGCCCATGGTATACTCCAGACCGGCTTTGGCCTGAGCGGTCGACGATCAACGGACCAGGCTTGCCTTGCTCGCCATATGGAGGAAAGGATGGGAGAGACCATGGGTCATATGCAGGCTGTGCACAGCAAAGAGCCGATCCGCCTGTTCAAGTCCGGTTTTCTCGAGTTCTTTACGCACATTCACCCACTGGTGGTGCTGGTCATCTGGCTGCCTGTGGCAGCCTTCTTTCTAATTAGCGCTATTGTGGCACGGGTGCGAGGGATGTCGCCGGTGTACATTCCTGTGGCGTTCCTCGGGGGGCTGTTCACGTGGACCCTGGCCGAGTACGTGGTGCATCGTTTTGTGTTCCATTTCCGCCCTCGTACGCCCTGGCAGGAACGTGTTTCCTTTCTGTTCCACGGTGTGCACCACGCTCAACCCTGGTCCAAGACCCGGTTGGTCATGCCGCCAGTGGTGAGTATCCCGCTGGCGCTGCTGTTCTACGGGGCCTTTCGCCTGCTCGTCGGCCTGGCCTTGGGAGCGCCGCACTGGGTCGCGCCCCTGTTCTCGGGCTTTGTGGCCGGCTACCTGGCCTATGACATGTTCCACTATTCCATGCACCACTTTCGCATGCAATCCGGCATTCTGCACTCCTTGCGAAGGTATCATATGCAGCATCACGGTGCAACCCCAGATCGGCGATTTGGGGTAACCTCGCCCCTGTGGGACATTGTGTTCGGCACCAAGCCCGCGCAGTGAGCCCGGGCAGGCGTGGCTGGTAACTGACAAGCGCAGAAGGATGTCGCTGACCAGGAGGACAGTGAATGGCACGCAAGGCACACCTGGGTTGGCCACGGGCCTCCACTCGTTCTTTTATCCAGGAAGCACGACGTACGCCCCGGTATACCGTCTGGGACTGGCTTCATGGATATGTGTATGCCCGTTGGCCCTATCTGTACATTGGTATCGCGGTCGGCGAGCACCCGCTGGCCCGGATTCTGAAGCCTTTGGCGGACATGCTGTCTCGGGTGTTCGCCAGCGGGCAGGACGGTGAACAGGCGGCAGGGACTGCCTTGAGGTCAGAGGAACGGCGCCCGGATCGGATCACCTTTGCGGACACCTATCACGGCAAAGTTGTGCGGCCAGAGGCAGCCAGGCGACTGGTCACAGTCACCCGGGAGGTCCGTCTCACCAACCTGGAGACAGTGATCCCCTATGCCCTGGCCCGGGATATCGTGCTGCACTACCCCGATCACATCGTGGCGCTAGAGTGCCCGTGCCGTGCTGCCCGCCCCGATCCCTGTCTACCGCTCGATGTCTGCCTGATCGTAGGCGAGCCCTTTGCCAGCTTTGTCGCTGAACATCACCCGCGCCGTTCGCGGTGGATCACACAGCATGAGGCAGTGCAGATCCTGAGCGCAGAACACGAACGAGGACACGTGCACCACGCATTCTTTAAGGATGCGATGCTGGGCCGCTTTTACGCCATCTGCAACTGTTGTGCCTGCTGCTGTGGGGCTATGCAGGCACAGCAGCAGGGTGTGCCCATGCTGACCAGTTCAGGCTATGTCAGCCAGGTATCCGCAGATCGGTGTGTGGCCTGCGGCGCGTGTGTACAAGCCTGCCCGTTCGCAGCGCTGTCGATGGACGGCGGGAGGGCTGTCGTGGATACTGGGCGGTGCATGGGGTGTAGCGTGTGTATCTCCCGTTGCGAGCGTGGAGCGCTCTCGCTGGCGCGGGATCCAAGCAAAGGTGAGCCGCTAGAGCTCGATGAGCTCTTGGCCAGTGCTAGCGTCGGGGAGCGGGAAGCAGCAGGGCTCTTTGCCTGAGGCGCCCGCGGTTCGAGGAGAATGCGTTCTGGGGTCTTTGCGCTGGGAAGAGAGCCGTTGGAGGCCCTGCGCGACGATCACCAATTGGGTCTGGCATATATGCCTGGCTAGCCGGGATGGAACCCGTATGATGGAGGGGACGTGGAGTAGGTGGCCATGACGGAGATCGGGAAGGAAGACAGGCAGATGATACTGCTCGAGGGGAATATCGGGGCTGGCAAGACCACTGTGGGTAAGACCATGGCCGCATCGGGGGTGTTTGGCTTTATCGAAGAGCCGACCAAGGCGTGGCGCGAGGGTTTCGCGTCCAACATGCTACAGCTCTTTTACCAGGATCCCCATCGTTGGGCGTTCACATTCCAGGTCTGTGCCTTTAACACCCGCGCCAAGACGTGGAGCGAGGTACTGGCCATGACCGACCACAGCAGAGTTGTGTTGGAACGCTCCATCTTTTGCGATCGGCACGTCTTTGCCGAGAACTGCTACCGCACCGGGCTCATGTCGCTGACCGAGTACCAGCTCTATTGCGGGATGTGGGAGTTCCTGGTGTCGAACTATTGTGTCCAGCCGAACATGATCCTGTATCTGCGCACGCCTGCCGAGATCTGTCTGCGGCGCATCCGAGACCGGGCGCGCACCGAAGAGAGTGGTCTTTCTCTCGACTATCTGCTGCAGTTGCAGGGACTGCACGATGAGTGGCTGCTCAAAGAGCCCCGCGCGGTCCTATTGGATGGCGAGCATCGGTGGACGGCGGACGAGATCCTGGCCCTGATCGAGTCCATGCTCAGCAAGGCGTGAACCCTGCCGCCTGTTGACATGGGACCTCCCGGGGTGTGTGGCCGAGATCGATCACGGCCACAATGCGCCGCAAGGGGATGGTGGTCGGCACAAGCTAAGGCAACGGCCGCACGAGGAGGCGAACGGTGAGAGACAAGCTGGGTGTCGGGGTGATCGGCACAGGCGCTTTCGGGAGCCGGCATGCCGAAGTCTACAGCCAATCGGACCTGTGTACGCTCAAGGCGGTGGCCGACATCAACCCGCAGCGGCTGAACGAGGTCTGCTCGGCCTTGCATGTGCAGGGGTACAGCGACTATCGCGACCTGCTAAGCCGCGATGACGTTCACGCAGTCAGCGTCTGCACCACTGATGACCTGCACGTCGACGCAGCGGTTGCCGCCGCGCATGCGGGCAAGCATGTCCTGGTGGAAAAGCCGCTGGCTCTGAATCCGGAAGATTGTGAGCGCATTATCCAGGCCTGCCAGGCGTCAGGGGTTATACTCATGGTGGGTCATATCTTGCGCTTTGATCCCAGATACCTGGCAGCGCATGCTGAGATCCGGGAGGAGAGGATCGGCAAGTTGGTTCATCTATATGCCCGGCGCAACAACCTGGCTCGCAATGCGCTACGGTTGGCAAGACACACCTCAGTGCTGTTCTTTCTGGGCATCCATGACCTGGACATGATCAACTGGTGCGTTGGTGCAAGGCCTGAACGGGTATATGCCGAGGCGACGTTCACGAAGCTGGGCGTTACCCCTGACACCGTGTTGGCGCTGATGCGCTTTGCCGGTGGTGTCCTTGCCTCGCTGGAGGTATCGTGGATCCTGACCGATTCGTACCCTGGGAGGCTGGATGCTCGGTTCGAGGCCATGGGCACGGACGGTTCGGTGCAGGTGAACGGCGGCAGCGAGAATGTGACGATCGTCCATGCGCCCTCGATGCCTCAGCCGGTCGAGTGCCCAGAGTTGTTCTATGCGCCCGAGGTGCACGGTCAGCGCGTGGGAATCCTGCGCGACGAAGTGCATCACTTTCTGCGCTGCGTGGTGGAGGACCGAACGCCGATCGTCGGCGGCCAAGATGGGAAAGCGGCCGTCGAGGTAGCTTGTGCCATCCAGCGATCACTGGAGATAGGTCAGGTGGTCGAGCTGCGTTGACGGTGCGGAGCAGACAGGCGCCGTCAAGCGGTGCGCTAATGGGCAAGCAGGTGCCAGGTGGATGCCCGGACAAGGTGAGGGATACCGGCGATCGATGACAACAAGGGGAGGTGGCAGGGATGAGGGGAGTTGTTTTCCCGGGTGATAGGCAGGCCGAGGTGCGAGAGTTTCCCGATCCGGAACCCGGCCCGGGCCAGGTGGTGGTGCGGATGAAGGTGTCGGGACTGTGTGGCAGCGACCTGCACATGTACCGGCAAACGTCAGCAGAGCGGGCAGGCAACAACACCATCCCCGGCCATGAGCCAAGCGGGATCGTGGAGGCCGTTGGGCCGGGGGTAAACACCGTACATGTGGGCGATCGTGTTTCCGTGTACCACTACCTGGGTTGTGGGCACTGCAAGCATTGCCGGGCGGGCAACATGCAGTGGTGCCTGGAGCGGAGAGGGTACGGCGGGCCGATCCATGGCGCAAACGCTGACTTGATCCTGAGCGACGAGCGCAATTGCCTGCCACTGCCCGACGAGATGAGCTTCGCGCATGGCGCTCTGATGGCCTGTGCAGCGGGCACTGCCTTTTCGTCCGTGCGCAAGCTCACGGTTACCGGAGAGGACACCCTGGCGATCTTTGGACAGGGACCGGTTGGTCTGTGCGGCCTGCTCATGGCCAAGGCCATGGGAGGCCGGGTGATCGCCGTGGAACCGATCGCCGAGCGGCGTGCCCTGGCCAAGGCCCTGGGGGCAGACGAGGTCATTGACGCTGGGACGGTGGACGTCATAGCAGCCATCCGAGACCTGACCCATGGCGAAGGGGCCGACATGGCTTTCGAGACCTCGGGCAGTGTCGCCGGGCAGAACGGTGCGGTTGACTGCCTGCGCCTGGGAGGGAAGGCAGTGTTCGTTGGCTTTGGGGCGCGTGAAAAGACGATCAGCCCCGCGCAGTTTATCGGGCGGCAACTCACCCTGATGGGCTCATTTGTGATGCCAGCGTTCATGTACTGGGATTTGGTGGACTTTGTCACCGAGCACGAGTTGCTACTGGAGCGCATGGTCACGCATGGCTTCTCCATTGAGCAAGCCCCGGAGGCATTTGCGGTGTTTGATTCGGGACGGACAGGCAAAGTGATCCTGGAGTGGACCTAGCGCTCGGGTATCTGCGGCCAGTGCCCAGCCCGAGCAAGGCGCGGATGCAGCGGGTTTCCAGTATCAGGCTGAGAGTTGAGCAGGAAGGTTAGGCTATGGTGAGCAAAACACAGACAGGTCACGATCCTCGTTTGTTGTCTCGGCGTCGCTTTCTGCAGGAGATGAGCGCGGCCGCGGCGGGCTTGGTGGCTGCTGGGTGCGTGCCTGGCGCAGGCAAACAGACGCCGAAGGCCGATTCCACGGGGCCAGCACCGAGCCCGCAGGTGGCGATCGCCCAGGCGACCAGCTATGACCGTACACTCGTACGCCAGAAGGTGCGGGATGTGCTGGATGCGATTGGCGGCCTGCGAGGCGTGGTTCACTCTGGAGATCGGGTGGCGATCAAGGTGAACCTGACTGGCGGTACCTCGGTCCAGCCACTGCCCGGGGTGTCAGCCATCGACAGCTATGTGACGCATCCCGAGGTGGTGCGCGCGTTGGGCGAGTTGGTGCGCGACGCAGGTGCGCGCGACCTATATATCGTTGAGGCAGTGTACGAGTGGGAATCGTACAAGCTGTGGGGATACGAAGAGGTGGCAGAGGCACTCCATGCGACCCTGATCGATCTCAACGATACCCGGCCTTACAGCGACTTTGCCACTGCGCCGGTGGGGGATGGGTGGTTCATCTACAAGGATTTCACCTTTAACCACATCCTGCAGGAGGTGGACGCCTTTATCTCGGTGCCCAAGATCAAATGCCACTACAGCGCTGGCGTTACCCACTCGCTCAAGAACTTGGTCGGCCTGGTCCCCTGCCGCTTCTACCGGCTCACCCCCGAAGACACCTATCGCTCGGGTTTCCACGGCCAGGAAAACGAGACCGGGACGCGGCTGCCGCGGGTGATCGTGGATCTCAACCGGGCCCGACCCATCCATCTGGCGCTGCTGGATGGGATCAAGACCACCGAAGGCGGAGAAGGGCCCTGGATCCAGACCCTGGCTCCCGTAGAGCACCATGTGCTGATCGCAGGCAAGGATCCGGTAGCCACTGACGCAGTAGCCACGGCAACGATGGGCTTTGACCCAGCAGCGGCGCCGCAGAACTCGCCGTTCCTGCGCAGCGACAACCACCTGGTCTTGGCACACGAGCTGGGATTGGGTACCCATCGCCTGGAGGACATCCAGGTGGTAGGTGCGACGATCACGGACGTGCGCCGCTCGTTCCAACCCTGTTGGTAGGAGAACACATGAACACCCTGGAAGCGATTGAGCAGCGGAGAAGCATCCGCAAGTTCCGCGATACGCCCATACCGGACGAGGTGGTGGAAAAGATCATCCATGCGGCCACCCTGGCTCCCTCTGGCAAGAACAGGCAGCCATGGCGTTTCATCGTGGTCAGACAGGACAAAAGAGCCGACATGGTGCGCGCTATGCGGGAGGGCATTGCGCGTTTCAGGGAGCGTGGGGTGGGCCCCGGCAGCAGCGAGTGGACGGCCAAGGTCATGGAGCAAGCGCCGGTCACGGTCTTTGTGTTCAATGATGGTGCCGAGTATGCACAGATGCCCAGAGACATCGGCGGCTTTTTCATGAACAGCGTGGATGTCCAGTCGATCGGCGCAGCGATCCAGAACATGCTGCTGGCGGCCCTGGATATGGGCGTTGGGTCACTGTGGATTTGCGATGTCCTCTACGCGTACGAGGAGCTCTGTAACTGGCTGGGCCAGACGCATCAGATGATCGCCGCGGTGTCGTTCGGATACCCGGACGAGCAGCCCAAGGCCCGGCCGCGCAAATCGGTCGGTGAAGTCACGGAATGGCGGTGAATGGAAAGACCCGAAGGGGTTTCGCAACCTCTTCGGGTCTTTTCTTCTAGACGCTGGGCACCTTCCAGGTAGCCCGGTCCTTGAGCAGAAAGTCCATCCCCAGCTCTCGCAAGGCCTTCTCCGAGGGGATCGTGGTATGGACATCCCAGCCGCAGCGCTCCAGGTACTCGCGGTTGAGTGTCTTGTGGTCTACGGTGACGCCCTTGACGTTGCCATCGATCAGGGGGGGTTCTCCGACCAAGCGACCCGGCACACTGCGCGTCAGCGGGCTATGGCCCTCGCGCAGGTTGAACGCATGGCGGATGGTGCCGATGCGCAGGCCGGTCTTGTACACCTCGTCCAGGTCAAAGTCCCAGCCGGTCACGGCCGCAAGCTGCTCCGGCAGCGACTGGATCGGGTAACTCATGTAGCCGAAAAGGCACAGCCCGGCAGCGTTTACGACATGCACCGAGTTGACCAGTTTCCAGTGGTTGTCGGCGACTCCAGAGTAGATGTACTTGTCCTGCTCCTTGAGCTCCAGGTCGGGGGGCGTGATCAGCTCTCCTCCCTGGGTATGACGGCCCGGGGTAGCGTCGAGCAGATAGGTGGACGCCAGGCCGGGGGTGAACTTGGGGTCATGAGCAGGCACTTCCTGACCCTGGACGTGGATGGCGAACTCGGTGCCCACCTTGCCCAGTTTCTCCCACGCCCGCTTGATGCCGTCGGCCAAGACGTCGCCAAAGCCTTCTCGCCTGGCGATCTTTTTCGTCATGGCGACGATGGCCTCGGCATTGCCCCACTTGAGCTCGATGCCACCGGTCTGCTGTTTGGTCAGCAAGCCGTGCTCATAGAGCTCGATGGCATAGCCGATGGTGGCTCCTACCGAGATGGTGTCCAGGCCATAGTCGTTGCAGATCTCGTTGACCTTGACAATGGAGGCCAGGTCATCGTTCAGCAGGTTGGTGCCGAACATGCACAAGGTCTCATACTCGGGCTTGTGACCGATGCCC
>Ga0315274_10008891_pt1 | contig 14545 bp, 13 predicted proteins | sample YL17G02_20_MG_FD_203700 | JGI IMG/M metagenome (GOLD analysis project Ga0315274, IMG submission 203700) | Sediment microbial communities from Yellowstone Lake, YNP, Wyoming, USA - YL17G02_20 | ecosystem: Environmental > Aquatic > Freshwater > Lake > Sediment | place: USA: Wyoming | collected... | reverse complement strand
TCTTCCCTACGAAGCCATATCTTACTTTATAGGTTAAAGGATGGTAGTGCCAAAGTTTCGATCAGAGCTTATCAGATTGCGGCAGATCGGTCAATAAGGAGGATACGAGGAAGCTGCAAATAATTTTTATACTTGCTTTTATCGACCTTTTTCTGTATATTCTGCCCACCTAAAAAATCTTATCATTCAAAAGGAGGTAATATGCCTACATCAAAGAAACCCATTACAAAGAACCAGATTGTTACTCACTTTGCTGAGAAGTTTGAACTCTCTAAAAAGACTGCTTCTTCAATCATTGATGAGATGGCGATGTTAGCCACCAATGAAACCAAAAAAGCTGGAACCTTCACATTCCCCGGTGTTGGTAAACTTGTCCTTGTTAAGCGCAAAGCTCGTGTGGGGAGAAATCCAGCCACGGGTGAACAAATCAATATTCCCGCCAAGACTGTGGTGAAGATGCGTGTCGCCAAGGCTTGCAAGGAAGCAATCGTTCCTCCGAAGAAGTAATACGGTTAGGTAGGCGAAAGGTGGGCAGACGATTTCCGCTAAGTTACCTTGATAGGAATCCCTACAAGAGGATTCCGATTGTAATTATTTTGCAATTGTAATTCTATTATAATATTTTGTTAAATGCCGAAATTCAATTACAAGAATCACCATAGGCGAATTGTCATTGACGCGATCCGGATGGCCTCCATTGATGAACAGCATGCCCTGTTTACCTGTACAGCAGAAACATGGTCTGGTATTTCTGCAGTTAGTGCTGCGGACCGCGCGAGACCGTTTTCGTCACTTCGAACCATAACAACTCCCCAATAGATGTCATCAAGTTCTTCTTTTGGATAGTTTACCCATTTACAAACCTCTTCCATTACCGCAGCAGCAAGCCTTTCGTGGAGAAGATCCTTAAGCGAACCTCCAAACGATCCAACAGGAGTTCTCACTGCAGATACTATAAATGCATCTGTTTTACTCATTATGTAATCTCGCTCATCTCCCCGGCTACGAAATTTAAAAATAATAAGTTATCAGTTTCTGAATACCAAGGATTACGCAACAGTTGTCGCCTCGTTTCTTCTTTTTTCTGTCTTGTTGTTTTTAGCTTTAAAAGCACGGAAGGGCAACTCTATATTATTTATGCCTTTATTTTCACAGCCCGATTTCAAAATAATTCAGGCGAGATATCCTTCTTAAATGCACTTATTTTGAAACTAAATTAAAGTCATTAAACTTCACTAATTGCCCACCGTCGACTACCAATGATTGGCCGGTGATGAATGATGAAGCATCGGCCACTAAAAATAAGGCTGCGCCAATAATGTCATTCACATCTCCAAACCTTGGTATTGGATTGTCTTTGATTACCTCGACTCCGATAGGATTATTCCAGAGAGCCTCACTAAGATGGGTCTTTATGATTCCTGGTGCTAAGGCATTCACTCTGATGCCAAAGCGCCCCCACTCGCTCGCTAGACATTTAGTTAGATGCAGTAAAGCAGCCTTGGTCACATTGTAAGCATTGATACCGACGAAAGTCTGAAATGCACCTATGGAAGCAATATTAAGGATAACCCCTCCATGGTCTTTCATCCAATTATGATAAACCAATTGAGAGAGGAAGAAGGACGCCTTCAAATTTGTCTCGAATATTTTATCCCATGCCGCCTCAGATAATTCAGCCAGAGATCCATAAGCAGGATTCGAACCGGCGTTGTTCACTAGGATGTCTATTCGACCGCCCCAATCCATGGCATGTTGAATCAGCTTTTTTCTTTCTTCATCAAATGAAACATTTGCTGTTACTGCAAAAACTCCCCCCCCTGCATCTTTTATTTCTTCGGCTGCCTTGTCTATTCCGTTCTGGCTCCGACTACAAACCACCACACGGGCCCCTGCATTTGAGTAAGTGTGGGCAATCCCTAATCCGATCCCTCGGCTTGCACCAGTAATCAGGGCTACTCTACCACGAAGGGAAAATAGAGAATCGTTGCCCTTTTTTATTTCCATAGTTCCCCTAGTAAAGTTTAGTGCAAACACCTAAAATCTTACCTTTACCAACAAGAGCCCAATTCGTTCTTGATCTTTCGTATTATCGTACATGGCTTCACACTGCACAATTTTGGGTTAAAACAAACTCTTCCCGCCCCACTTTTTTTAATTCCAGTCCTACAATTAACCTACTTTTCCTCTTATTTGTTTCAGGCAAGGGGTTACTCTCCTAAAACCAAAACGGATCAGCCCTGTCCAAAATAACCTAAATATTTAAAGGTTCCCCTTGAAATTATTAGGTTTTTGGACAAGTTTTGCATGTTTTCAAAATCAGGTTCCATTTTTTTTCTTTAAGCTGATTCATTTTGCTGTCCAAAATAATGGGGCGACAAGAACGTTTTATGGCCACAAAATGCCTTTAAACAGGGTTAATTCAAAGGATCCAGGGGATACCCGCACCTTAATAAGCATTTTGCTGTCCAAAATACGAGCTTTTAAAAAACCTAATTTGGACAAGAGTGAAAACGGATAATTCTTTTTAATCGATTAATGTTATTCATCGCTTTGCACCTTTTTGAATCTCTCCAATATCTTCCTCGGCGTCACAGTCAGTCTTTCGTATCTGGGCAGGGCTTCATTTATTCCAAAAAGGTATTTTGCTATGTTCTTCAAACTTTCCAGATCGTATCTGGACATCATAGCAATTGTCTCCATCTGTGGTGATCCACCGCCATGAAGTCCTGCTACCTGCATCACTCCTGCAAACTCTGAAACTATAAGTTCTTCTATGCCTCTGAAGCATCTATGCTGATTTTCTGAAGATACTTTTGGATTCCTTTTCAAATATTTGTTCGCTAACCTTCCAGTTTCTTTAGAGAAAAACTCTTCCTCAAAAGGCATGGTAGCACACAAACCTCCTGCAAGGTCAGCAACGATCCTGTACTCGTTATAAATTTCTTCTCCGGCTAATCTTCTGCTAGCATTGGTTAAGATCTCATCTGGTATATAGGTTCCCGATGACGATCTCTCAGCTCGATATGCACTCATCTGGCCAGCAGCAAAAACGAGTTCTGCCGTAACTATCAGGTGAGATAGTTTATCTCTGACGTGATCTTCCCTTTCAATACCATTATATTCCGCCACGAGTGCTGCCGCACTAGCAAGAACCTCTGAAAAAGCGGTCTTACATCCAGTGTAAGAATGTCGATGAAAATGGGCAAAAAGTAGTGCAAGAAAGCCAGCAAAAGGCGTTTGCCTTGGGTCGCCCTTCCCATCTAAAAAGACTCTTTCTCGAGGAATGAATACATCGTCAAAAATGGTAAATGATTCGGCATCACCTACTTTTGCAATAGGAGCTTGTAAATACTTCCTTCGATGATGATATGCGGGTCTAACAAGCATTTTTATCCCTTCCCAGTCAGCGGGAATAGCAAAAGCAACAGCATAATCGTGATCTTTTTCTGTCATGAATCGAGTTGGTATGGCTATGATCTCATCACTTATTGGAGCAGTTGTATTGTCAATCTTGGCACCTCTTACAACAATACCATCAGGCCTACTCTCGACTATCCTAAGGTAGAGGTCAGGGTCGGGTTGCTCATGTGGTCTTCTTAAACGGTCTCCTTTGGGATCGGTCTGAGCACAATTTGAACATACGTCGTTATCTTGCCAAAATCTGAGATACTTCAAGAAATTCCTGTTCGTATCAGTGCCCAGAACCTGGTCCATCTCATAGGTGACCACAGAAAGAGCGTTCATGCCATCAATTCCCATGCACCTCATGATACAGCCACCAACCCGATGACATAAAAGTCTTGTCATTTGTTGCTTCTCTAAAAGGTCTTCGATACTTTGGTGAATATGTGTGAACCTATTTATCCTTTGACCAGTCAAATGAGACGTCGCAGTACACAAGTTTTCCCAGTTCCTATCGTTTGCTAAGTCATAAGTTTCTTTTATGATGTGTAACTGCGAACCAAGCCTTTCATCGGTTCTATCTACTTTCTCGCCACCAATGTATAAATTTCTTGACATCTTCTTGATACGCTCATAGTATTCTTGAAATGTTTTCACTCCCACTATCAACCTCCTTCGGGGTCATAATTTTCCTTGTTAAATCGCGTGTTATCCCCTTTATAGACGTAACAATGGATCAGAAAGCTAATCGCCACATTTTCTATTTTTCACACCTGAACTTTATCCAAGGATTCCCATTTTCCAACTTTTCCCTTTAGCAGGTTGCTGAAAAAATTCATCTTTTCAGCAACCTGCTAGATTTCAGTCCCCCATTTCTTCTTCTCTTTGTTATGCAAGTGGGCAGAAGCCATATATAAAATTTAATCTACTTCACACCTTGCCAATTGTTTTTCCGGACTTTGAGTGTATAATTTCCGGATCCGCATATTCGATACTTGCTAAGGTGATTAGCACCCCATTAGCATTCTTGGGATTTACATAATGCTCTGTCCAACTCTTCATGCCAGATAGTTTCATGGCTTCATCACCTTCCCACTTCTTTTGCTGACCACCCCAGGATGGTTCAAGACTTACTCCTTTCATCTCAATATCAACCTCTCCAGCAGTCCTTTCCGTTTCAAGGGTGATCATGTACAGTCCTTCACCCCGTTTCTTAATAAATTTTCCTATTAGCATCTCCCCATTGGGATCATTTAGCGGAGACAAGAACTCAATTGTCACTTCTCCATCTCCTTTAGTGTTCCCAATCTGAAATGCCACAAATGCATATCTGTCCTTAGGTTCTTCACCTCTCATGAAAGGTTTTATTCCAAACATTTTCTTCCAATTTTCTACTGCTGCGTCCAGGTCTTTGACTGCAATCGCTATCCTCTTTACCCTTTTTATCCTTACCATGACACACCTCCTAATTTAGTTTTCTACTTTAAAATTCTGAGATTAGTTTCATTTATTGTTAACAAGACAGCTTAAATATTCTAATTCGTTTGCTACCACCTCCTTCCCTCAGACAAGCGGTTCTTCGAAACAAAGTCTTCCCATCTGGAAAATAAATTACAAATTACTAAGCTATTTCTATCCCTAGTGTAAAACCCTTACATTCCTAAATATGTCTTCCTAATGAGTTCATCTGCAAATAACTCTTTCGCTGTTCCTTGTGCGATTATTTTTCCTCGAGACATAACATAGTTTCTATCTGTTAGATCAAAAGCAAAACTCACATCTTGTTCAACTAAAAGGATAGTAAGTCCCATTCCATGAATGTCTTTAATTCGCTCAAAAAGATCGATTTTAACCTTAGGAGCAAGTCCAACTGAAGGTTCATCAATTAGTAGTAGCTTTATTGGTGACATCAATGCCCTTCCAATAGACAACATTATACGTTCACCACCAGATAATGTTCCCGAAGTCTGTTTCCGCCTTTCTTCCAAAATAGGAAATATTCTAAATACATTTTCCATTTTTTCTTTCACGACCCTCTTATTTTTGGATAGGTAAGCACCGACAGTCAGATTTTCAGCAACTGTCATCTCTGATAATAATCTTCCTCTCTCAGGGCAAAGAATAAGACCTTTACTAGCTATCTCGTGTGCGGATATATTGCTGATCTCTTCTCCATCAAAACTCACTGTGCCTTTGATTGTTATCTTACCTCTTATGGTACCTTTTTGCGTATCTCTTTCCCATTTCACAAGGCCTGCCATATTTCGAAGTAATGTGGACTTCCCGGCCCCGTTTGGCCCTATAAGGCCGACCATCTCCCCAACATCTACTTCCAAACTCACATTGTTTAATACTACAGCCCTATCATAGATGACTGTAAGATTTTTTGCTTCAAGGAACAAACTTCTTCATCTCCCTTCCGATATAAGCTTCAACTACTTTTGGGTTGTTCATCACCTCTTGAGGAGTACCAATAGCTATGACCTCTCCAAAGTTGATAACAATTATGCGGTCAACTATTGGCATAAGATCAGATAGCTTATGCTCCACAACAAGCATGGCCGGCCCTTCGCTATGCAACCTCCCAAACCGGCCACCTTTATGTAACCTCTTTAAAGATTTTGCTATCAGCGCAGTTTCAGCCTGATTTAATCCGCCGAAAGGTTCGTCAAGAAGAAGAAGCTCGGGCTGTGTAGAAATAGCTTTAGCAAGTTCCAAACGCTTAAGATCTCCATGTGATAACACTGATGCTGGTTCAAGGGCCAAATCACTAATACCACAGAACTCAAGAGCATCACGGGCTTTGAGCTCAACAGTTTTCACCCACTCTCCCGTCTTTTTTGCCCTCGGACAAAGGCACGCTATCATTACATTGGCAATAACCGGGAGGTGCCTAAATGGTTTTACTACCTGAAAGGTTAAAGCAATACCTTTATTGATGATTGCCGCAGTGGATAAGTTCGTAATGTTTTCCCCTTTAAACCTCACCGTTCCTGAGTTAGATTTTAGAATACTGGTTATAAGACGTAAAATAGTTGACTTTCCAGCGCCATTAGGTCCTATTAGGCCGACAATCTCATTCCGGGAGATCTGAAAAGTTACATTTTGGACTGCCGTAAGTCCCCCGAATTGCTTGCTAAGTTTTTCAACTTCAAAAAATGGTTCGGTCAACTTAGTCCTTCCCCTCCCTTAGTTCTTTACGAGATACCTTACCAACGTCTGTCTTAGGAAGCTCGCCGAGGAATTCAACTATTTTCGGGATCTTATAAGGAGCGATTTTCTCCTTGCAATATTCAATGATATCTGCTTCAGATAACTTCCCACGCGAATCCGATTCAAGAACGACCATGGCTTTAATAAACTCACCAACCTTAATGTCTTGCACACCAACAACTCCAACCTCTTTGATTGCCGGATGTGTTTTTAACACCTCTTCAACCTCGCGTGCGAAAACACGAAGTCCTTTGTATTTTATGAGATCACGCTTTCTATCATATATATAAAAATAACCGTCTTCATCCATCTTTGCTAAATCGCCTGTCCGCCACCATCTAATGCCATTTATCATGCATTCACACTCTTTGGTACTCTCTGGATTATTCCAGTAACCCTTTGCGGTTACCTGTGGACCGCTTACCACAAGTTCTCCTATTTCACCCAAAGATACAAACTCATTCCTTTCAGGGTCAACTATTGCAGATATTGTATTGGGTATAGGAATACCCATAGACCCAAATTTGGGCTTAGAAAAAGGGGTACCGTGGGTAACAGCCCCGGTCTCTGTCATCCCATACATTTCATGAATTCGAACACCTGTCGCATCATGCCAATCTTTTGCGGTAATATCATTTAGTGCATCAGCTCCAGACATAACAATCTTTATCTCTTTCCAATTTACCCTTCTTGTTTTTTTGTACTCTTTAAGGGATTCATAAAAAGAAGGAGGCCCCAGAATATAAGTCACCCCATATTTCATAATAGCGCCCAAAATGACATCTAGATCAGGGTTACTGATTACGATCATCTTATTCCCATGAATTATAGAACCTATTACCCCTAAAAAGAGGCCAGCAGCGTGATAAAAAGGCATATAGGCTGCTAAAACCTCCTTACCCTCCTCGAGTATCTTCGACATGAACACAAAAAAAACTGTGTCATCTGCAATAATATTATAATGCGTCAGCATGACACCTTTTGGGTGGCCAGTTGTTCCAGAAGTATAAGGAAGTATAACTATGTCTTCTTTTGGATTAATCTCAACCTTTGGTGGATCCGGAGGATATTCCTTTATCAATTCTTGTAATTGATAGAACTCCTTCTTTTGATACAAATTAGTGGGAGGCAAAGCCATTTTTTGATATACGCCTTTCATTATGCTTCTCCCCATAAATTTTTTGATAGTTGGCAGATAATCACCAATGTTACTGAGTATGAGATTTTTAAATTTAATGCCAGTCTTTTCCACAGTCTCATAAAGTATATCCTGACAAATAATGGTCTCGGCTCCACTGTCTTCTATTTGATGTTTAACTTCATTAGAAACATAAACAGGGCTTATTGAAGTTATGATAGCCCCCAGTTTCACGAGTGAATAAAACACAATAATGGGGGCTGGAGAATTCAATAATAAGACCCCTACAACATCCCCTTTCTTAATCCCTAAATGCGACAGAGCTGTCGCTAGGCGGTCAACCTGCTCTCTTAATTCCCCAAATTTTATTTTCTTCCCGTAAAATACAATGGCGGTTTTGTTCCTAAATTTTAGAGTTGCCTCATCAAAGACCTCACCTAAAGATTTCGAGGGTATTTCCACTTCGTACGGTACTCCAGACAAATAAGATTTTAACCAAGGTTTTTCTTCATAAACAGACTTCAAAGTAATCCTCCTTTTCTATATTAAGTTTCAATTTAAGTTGCAAACCTGAATGAACAATAGTTGTATTTTAGATTTACATTGTTGGTTTGGAAATTTAGATTTCATGCCGAAGCTCGTTGGCCTCAAGATGCAGTTGAGCCCGACAACTTCTGCACAAGCGCCGAGAGATTGCGTTCACTATTTTACATCTTGGGCATCTTATCTCAATTTTATCCCGTATCCAAACCGTAATTCCTTCAGGCATAAAGAGGAGTACAACTATGAGTATCGCAGCAAGCATAACACCATGGTATTTTTCACCTACAGAATAATTACGAATAAATTGTAATAAGGGATAGAGAATATAAACTCCAGCTACAGGTCCATAGATAGTTCCAATTCCACCAAATACGGTCCATAGGATGGGCAAAATTGAGAATAAAAGTTCTAGATTTGAAGGTCCTGCAGCATTTACGAGATGCGCATAAAGAGCCCCAGCAATTCCAGAAAAAAATCCACTCATAGCAAAAATTCCTAACTTATATTTTGTTGTGCTGATTCCAGAGACACGAGCAGCGATTTCATCTTCTCGTATGCCGCAAAGAACAACTCCAACCCTTACGAATTTGCTTTCAGGGTCAGAAAACTTATACATAATATAAATGGAACATACCATGATGAGATGTATAAGATAAAATTTGAAGTTTTCGGAATCTGATATACTATCTATACCATAAAGTCCCAATTCCCCGCCGGTCAAATCAGGAAAAGTATTAACAAGACCTGTTAAAATTATGGGGAAAGTTAGTGTCACAAGTGCCAGATAAAACCCTCTTAGCCGTAAGGTTGGAGCGCAAGCGATCAAACCTACTATTACAGCTCCAATGCCACTGATGGGAACTGTTATCCAAAATGGTAAGCTAAGATGTAGATTGAGGAGGGCTGCTAAGTATGCACCAACTCCTAAAAAAAGGGCCTGGCCGAGATTTATCTGTCCAACAAACCCTCCTAGCAGATCCCAGCTGCAAGCATAAATAGCGAATATGGCTGTAATGTTAAGAATTCGTAATACATAAGTGTTTTTATTAACAAGAGGGAATAAAAATAAGAATAGAATAAATGCCCATAGAATTATCCTCGACGGAATCTCGAGAACTTCTCCCCTTAACACGCCATAAAGCATTCTGATGATTCTCACATCAAAGCCTTTCTTCTTCGAAGACCACTCCGAACATACCTTCGGGCTTGATTAACAAAATCACCACCATAACAGTTAAAGAAATAACACTTTTCAAGAATGCCCCACCCGGAACAAGGAAAATAATAGTTGATTCGGTGAACCCCAATATAATAGATGCGATAATTACCCCTTTAATGCTTCCCAATCCCCCAAGTATAACCGCTGCGAGAACTACTATAAGCGGTTGTGCCCACATGAGAGGATGGACTACTAAAATTGGGACTACTGCAACAGCAGCAACACTCGCAAGGAAAGTTGATATTCCCATTGTTATAAGGCATATTCGATTTACGTTGATTCCAAATACGTTGGCTACTTCGCTGTCCTGCGATACGGCTCTTATTGCAAACCCTAGCTTTGTGTATGAAAGCAGTAACCAGGTACCGACTATAGTTATTGAACACATACTAATAGCAAAAAGATGTTGGTAAGTTACCCTGACACTAAAGATCTCAATATATCCTTCTAAGAAAGGAGGGATCCCACGATAGTGTCCCTCGAACAAAATTAGGAAAATTTCTTGAAAAAGTATTACTAACCCGGTAGCAACAATTATTACTGCTATTTGATGCTCTTTTATTCGCTCAAAAAATATTTTATAACAAACTATTCCTAAAATGCTTACGATGGGAACAGCCAATAGAGCAGAAGATGTCAAATAGGACAGATCTAACCTGGTGGTACCAAATAGCAGAATGAAACCAGCAATCATATAAAAAGCTGTATGGGCTAAATTCAATATCCTTGCTGTCCCGAAAACAAGAGAGAAACCGATCGATAAAATAGCATATTGCCCTGCTGTTACCATGCCATTTATTATGATCATGGTCAACATCGTAATTTGTCCCTTTAGTTATGAGTGAGCAAATTTGTTTTAGTTCTATGAGAATGACTACAGATTGAACTCAATTACTACCGCCTGAAGGCGGTAGGTTGTTTATCGGCTGCAAGCCGGCTTAAAGTTTATCCTATGTTATGTGCTAATTTTGAACTCATTATCGCTCTGAGGCTCTTCCCCTGGGACTCTATATGCTCCATGATCACCTCAGCACCCTGGTAATATACAAGGTTTGTGGAGTAGATCGATAAAATTGTATGCCGCAAATTATAATAAAGTGATCGCTTAAAAGCGATGGATATTTCTAATCCTAAATGAGACATTAAAATTGAAATAAGGGTACAGAAACCAGTCTGCTTAGACGGCATTCTGTACCCTCAGCTTATTTACCTTTTTTCTTCCAATATTCTAACATGTTGGGAGGAAGTTCGTAATCACGGGTACCTTCATACCTTATACCTTCCCAGCTTTTATCACCCAATACAGAACGGCCCGTCGGCCAAATGGTTACATAGTCACCATCTCGCCATTGGATTCCTACAAGGGTGGTATATCCTGGCCCGTATATCAGGTCGTGAGCCCACTTATGACCTTCCGGATGAAAGGCAACTCTTGGGGATGCAACACCTACAAAGTCGATGTTCTCCAATTTTTTGATAAGAGTATTACTATCAAGGGTACCTGTTTCTTCAATAACTCTTTTTATCATATAGATAGCATCATGATTACCCACTGCCACAGCTGCAGGGAACTCTCCAAACTTCGCCTTAAATTTATTGTAAAAGGGTAAAGTCTTGTTTGAAATCTTAGTTGAACCACTCAGCATGTTATAGCTTGCTTCATAATTACACATGCCACCTGTATTCTTCCAATGCATCGGTTGCATAGCTTCATTATTAAAACCTACCAAGCCGATAGGGATTTGGAGTTGGCCCCACTGACGTGATACGGTAACTCCAATTGGACCAGCAAGAATCGGGAATATTAAATGGGTTCCAGCGTCTTTAATTGCTGTGAGTTCTGCTGTCACATCACTAGCATGTGGAGATGGTCTCCATGATCCAACCACTTCCCCATCCAATTTGTTAACGGTTTGAATGGCCATTTCCAACATAGCGTCAGCAAATTTTGCTTTTTCCGCGATTATAGCCACTCGAGGTTTTTTAACCTCTAGTTTATTTCTCACGCTGTACATAGCCTCTTCAAGTACGCCGAGTGCGACTGTGCCGATTCCTCTGACGCTCGGTACCCCTACCCTAAACCAATATTTGTATTTTTCATATTCCTTCGCAACCCGTAAAGAAAACTCGGGATGACTACAGCCAGTGGTCATAAAAATCACTTTATTGGCGGACATCATATCCATCATTGCTAACGCCGCTTCTGACCTGTTTCCGCCCATCACGAACCTTACATTATTAAGTTTAACGAGCCTCTCCACAGCATTTAATGCATCGGAGACACTAATTAGCTCATTAGAATCTGCTATGAACAGCTCCACTTTATGTTTTATTCCTTTAATGCTTATGCCTCCATTTGCATTTATTTCCTCTGCCGCCAATTCGGCTCCCCTGCGGCCATCAATACCAGCGAAGAATTTCATCGGTCCATACACTCCGATCTTAACTGTTTGGGCTTCCGCCCCTATGCAGTAATGAACACCGAGAAGAACCATCAGAAAAACAGTAGAAATGAAGCAAAAAATACTTTTACATTTTGACATTTTAACCCTCCTCCTTTCTGTTCTCTTTTAGGTTTAGTGGTTTAACTGGGTCTTCGCCCCTATTCTGCCCTTTAAATTTCACCCATAATATTTGCCCGAATTTTTTTCTGCCAATAAAAGCAAAAGGGAAAGTTATTATATTTTTATCTTATGCCATTACCTTCTAAAATAATCTTGTATTCCAATATGGAGGTTTATATTTCCATTCTCGTGTTATTTTTATACAGTCAAACTCCCCGAGACTAGTAGGATTGGAAGTGCGTTGGGCCACATTTAACACTAATTGTCCCAATTAAACAAAACATTAAGTTCACTAAGCAGGCTTGGGCAATATATCAAGATCTTTTCTTCTTTTTTCTTTGAATTCTGTTCATTTTTTTAAACCTACGATGCCCTTTGGAAAGGAGATTCTCAATCATTTTCCTCTAAAGAAACTAAACCAATTTTAATTGTATTCTTAGTTTTTTAATGTTCTTTATTTGATGAAAGATCTTCGGCTCTTTTTTCTAGAATCCGATCTTAGTTTGTACAGTTATAAATTTTTTTATTATTAGTCTAAACTTAAGCCCCCAGTAACCTCCAGCACTTGGCCTGTTATATATTTAGAGGCGTCTGAAATAAAGTAATAGATTGCATTCATTACGTCATTGATGTCCCCTATGTATCCCAAAGGGATAAGATTATTTGTTTCAGTCTCTTTTCCATTGTCTGCCATTACCGGTTTTATTCCATTGATAAATCCAGGAATAATACAATTAACGTTAATTCTTGACGGGGCCATTCTTTTGGCCATAGCTCGGGTAAGGGCTATAGTTTCTGCTTTTACGATTTCATATTGGAATGAATTTCTATGGCTATCCCAAGCCCACGGGGCTAGATATAGAATCCTTCCTGACCTCGTCTTACTCATGCTTTTCTCGAGAGAATCGATTACTTCCTCGACGTAACTGAAGCTAGTTTCTAATCTTTCGTTAGTCAATCCTAAATTAGTATAAGAAGTAGTTGCTTCAGAATAGCTAAACCCCAAATCCTCAATAATGACATTGATGGAGCCGAAATCGTCAACTATTTGCTTAAACAGGTAGGGCGTCATTTGACCATACTTTTTTACCGAATAGAATTTTACTACTTCGGAACCCTCTCCGCATTGAAAAAGACCTTCAGCATCATTACTCGTAACATTACCGTGGATTGCCAATCGTGCACCCTTGGAAAGGAGAAGGCGTAAGATCGCCTTGCTAAGCTCGGTTCTTGGATTGATGAAAAGGATTAGTTTTTCGTCTAACGGTTTCCTATCCTTTAACTGATTTGATTCAGAACGATTTAAATTAAGCAAGCCATTGAAGAAGATCTCGAGGATAGATTTTTCCATCTCTGTTCGTGTTACCTGTTTCCTCAAGTCCCAGCGCCTGAGCACCCAAGCATCTATCATACTCGTGATAAGATTGGCAACTATCCTAGTATTACAATCTCGAAGCATATTCTTTTTTATGCATTCTTCCAAAACTTGTTCCAATTTTGAGATATGCTTTCTTTCTCTTTCGAGTATACTTTTCACGCGGGGCATACTCAATGTGTGTGTCTCTTGATAGATTAATAGGATTGCATCAGACCATTCATACATAAGGTCAAATTCAGTATGGATAATTTCTTTTAGTTTATCCAAAGGGTATTCAATGTCTTGTATATTTTGTTCAAACTTCTCTTCTGCTATTCTAGCCAAATGCCCATGGATAAGAAAAAAAATATCTTCCTTGGACCCTATATAATCATAAATGTTACCGGCGCTTATCCCCGCTTCCTCCGCCAATTCCCTTAGCGTGGTTTTATGAAATCCTTTTTGGGAAAATAACTTAATAGCAGCAAATATGATTTGTTCCCTTCTTTTTTGGACTAACTTCTCACTTTTTATCGTGGTTGGTATATCATTCATGGTTGCAAAATTCCTTTATATCTAAAAATAATTCCGAATGATTGTTTTTTTACCGATTGGTCGGTCATTTTATATAATCTAAATCTGTTTGTCAAGAAAAAAATTTTAGAATTAGTTAGCTTATTTAGTTCGATTATATGTCACTTAACTAATTGTTTTATAATGATTTTTTTGAATAATAGTTATAATAAAAAGAAAATTTCAAGAATATTTAAGTTTTTTATTGACATTATTTGGAAATTTTTATATAAACCGTTCAAAATAGAATCTACCATTCGGAAAAAATTATTAAGAATTAATTTTATTTACAAGGAGGTGCTTTCAATGAGGGAGGTGATTATAGCAGGGTATCTGAGAACAGCGCAAACTAGATCAACTCTTAATGATCCAAGTCGGGATTGGTTTTATAAGTTGAGAGCGGACTATTTGCTATCAAAGGTAATTCCCGAACTCATCCACAGGACTTGTATTGATCCTATTGATATAGATGACTTTGTACTGGGATGTGCTCTCGGTGTGAACGAGCAGTGGACTTACGGAGGGCGAACCCC
>Ga0315274_10008890_pt1 | contig 14545 bp, 6 predicted proteins | sample YL17G02_20_MG_FD_203700 | JGI IMG/M metagenome (GOLD analysis project Ga0315274, IMG submission 203700) | Sediment microbial communities from Yellowstone Lake, YNP, Wyoming, USA - YL17G02_20 | ecosystem: Environmental > Aquatic > Freshwater > Lake > Sediment | place: USA: Wyoming | collected... | reverse complement strand
CCGGTCACGTGCATACCCAAGTTGGGCCTTTACATGACAATCGCCGAAGGGATGTTGGGACTTTCCGGATTCACGGTGACTTTCCGTTTCGTCGGCGAGATCACCAAATCCATGTCCTCCATGGGAACCGCGCCGAGAAGAACACGGTCTCCAAGGACCAACGCTCCCCCGTAACAACTGCGCCTGAGACAGGCAATCTTAACCGGACCCACGTATGGAACGACTTCCTTCTTTCCGTTGGCGACCGTCACCTCCCGGCGCTCCAATTCCTGCAGGTCGAGCTGGATTCTCACGTGTTCCGGGATGCACAGAGTGATCGCACCGGTATCAACCAAAGCTTGAACTTGGACCGGACGCATATCTGCCTTCTGCGGATTGGAAAGCGCCACTTCCACATGGATGATACCCATGTCTTATCACCTCCTCAACCAACCTACCACATATTCGCAAAGGCCGCAACCCGAATAGGAAAAAAGCCCAGAGTCTCTGCGGCCCAACGGTGTGCATCAGGCGCGGCGCGTAGCGAAGCGGAGCGCCGTCGCCTGCATGCACGGGTTGGGGTGCGACCCGCCGATTTGCAGGATGGCGCGGAGAAGTGTGTTCAATCTCTACCACACTCCACTGCGCAGATTGAGGCTCAGCAATGCGCGGTTGCGCTTTTCCCAGAGGAAGTGCCTGGCTGCATAGTCCCGCCAGGGACGGCTGACAATAGCCCACCGTTTCAACGGTGGGACAAGCCGCGGTCCATTATCCCCCCGAGTCCCGGAGGGACGGCTGAGGCCCCATCCGGAAACGCGTTTCAGCCGTCCCTCCGGGACTGGGCGGGGAGAGCCGGGCGCGGTTTCCCACCACTGAAGTGCTGGGCTATTGTCAGATGTCCCTCCGGGACAAGAGTGCTATTTATCTCCTGCAAATCGGTGGGTTGCACCCCACGGGTTGGGCTGGCCCATTATTTACGCGCAACTCGCCCTTTGAGTGTCCATAATCTGAGCAAGTCATCGGCTTTTTCCGTCTCTCTTACAGCCATAGTACGCGGCTGGCTTGATTCGATTTTCAGGGTTGAGTTTAGTGCTTTTCGGAATTTCGTCCAACTCATCTTCTCTCCGCGCTTTGGGTATTTCAAGTGAAATACATACCTTTCTTTGCCTTGTAGGTTTCTGATGTAATGGTCAACAAAAATTAGGCATGCGGGTGGACACACAGAAATGCTCTTGTCCTTATGCCTTATGCACTGAATTATCCAATCGCCCGCTTCAAGTTCATCTGCCATTTTAGGCTTATGAGGCCAGTGAAATGTTGAAAGCATAGACTGCGGTGTATTTTTGAGTAATGCAAGCGCCTTATCTTTGCTTTTCTCAAACGCTTCTATTTCAGAGTCGGGAAAGGAAAGGTAGTCCACCAAATTTACAAGCCACAGTTTTGCATGAGCCGCTCGGCGAGTGCGCTTACCTTTTGTTGAGCGTTTGCTGATGAAGCGAGGAGGTTTGTAAATGCTTTTACATTCGGCCAAATATTCGGGCAATACAGGCTCGATACAGATACGGTTTAGAAATTCTTTCGCTCGTCGGGCTATTATTGGGTCGTCAGTCAATATTGCCGCTTCATCTAAAATATCGCGCGAGTTTTTCGACACATTGGCAGACCCAACCAAAACTTTTCTGTCGGCAATTACGATTTTTGCGTGCAAATTCCGCCGTGTGAAAACTTGAACTCCGCGCCTTATGAGTTTTTCAATTTCATGGGGATCTGTACTACCTGCTTTGACTGTTGCAGGACTCATGTCTACTACTAAACGGTCGCCGCGCCTGAGTGGAAAGAGTCTTGCGCCATCATGCCCGAAATATGCAATCGCCGCGTCTATATGCCGGGATGTTTTGATGACTTCAGGCAAAGTTCGCCAAATATCATCGTTGATTAGCAAACTTGCTTTGCTCATGATTGTCTCCCGATGGTTTCAAGCGACTTACGAACTTGGAGTAGCCAGCCCAACTTCTTCTTATATGGTTTCCAGATAAACCCGCTTCCGGGTTTTGTTTCCAAATAACGCGCCGCTCATATGGTTTCCGCATAATACGCATCGCCTTTCCCTTCACGAGTTGGCCATGGTGGCTTGCGGTACTTGGTTGGCATCTTCCCGATGATCTCCATCTCTTTGACGAGCGAGAACGTCAACATGCGGTCTCGATTCAAGCCGGCACGGGCGCTTGGACTTACGCACTCACGGGAGTCAGAGCAAAAACACGCCCCAGTCTCGCGGCGCTCTTGATGTCCCCGCGCCGCAGAGCGTTCCGCACCTCATCCAACTTGTATGCGTCTTCAAGCAACAGATAGGGAGACCACCCGCTCTCGTCTTCCATCACCTCGACGTCCACTTCCGCCACATAGCGGCCCTCATGGACTAGTTTTGTCTTCTGTTTTTTGTTCATTTCTTTCTCCCGTTTAATACCGATAGTGCTCCGCCTTGTAAGGACCCTCGACGGGCACGCCGATATAGCCGGCCTGCTTCGGCGTCATCTTCGTGAGCTTCGCCCCGAGCTTGGGCAGGTGCAGCCGCGCCACTTCCTCGTCGAGCTTCTTGGGAAGCGTGTAGACCCCGATCTCGCGCGGGTTGCCCCAAAGATCAATCTGCGCCAGCGTCTGGTTCGTGAACGAGTTGGACATCACGAACGAGGGATGCCCCGTGGCGCAGCCCAGGTTCACCAGACGCCCCTCCGCCAACAGGAAGATCGAATGCCCGTCGGGGAACGTGTACTGGTCCACCTGGGGCTTGATGTTCTTTGCGCGGATGCCGGGATAGGCCTGGAGCCGGTCCACCTGGATTTCGTTGTCGAAGTGCCCGATGTTGCACACGATCGCCTGATCTTTCATCTTGAGCAGATGCTCGAGGCGGATCACGTCGCAGTTGCCGGTGGCGGTCACGAAGACGTGGGCCTCGGGCAGCGCCTCCTCGACGGTGGTGACCTCGAAGCCTTCCATGCAGGCCTGGAGCGCGCAGATGGGGTCAATCTCGGTCACCAGCACCCGCGCGCCGAAGTTCCGCATGGACTGCGCGCAGCCCTTGCCTACGTCGCCGTAGCCGCACACGCAAATCGTCTTGCCGGCCACCATCACGTCCATCGCCCGCTTGAGACCGTCGGCCAGCGACTCGCGGCAACCATACAGGTTGTCGAACTTGGACTTGGTGACGGAGTCGTTCACGTTGATAGCCGGGAAGAGAAGGGTTTTCTTCTCCATCATCTGGTAGAGCCGGTGCACGCCCGTCGTTGTCTCTTCGGAAACCCCTTTGATCTCCTTCACCACGCGATGCCAGTGTTTCGGGTCCCGTTCGAGCTGGCGCTTCAGCACGGCGAGAATGATCGCCTTCTCGCGGTTGCCGGTGGGTTCATCGAGGATGGCGGGGTTCTCCTCGGCTTGGTAGCCCAGGTGAACCAGCAGGGTCGCGTCGCCGCCATCGTCCACGATGAGGTTGGGCCCCTTGCCGCCGGGGAAGGTGAGCGCCCGGAGCGTGCATTCCCAGTAGTCCTCCAGCGATTCGCCCTTCCACGCGAAGACGGGCGTGCCGGTGGCGGCGATGGCCGCGGCCGCGTGGTCCTGCGTCGAGAAAATGTTGCAGGAGGCCCACCGCACTTGGGCGCCGAGCGCCTTGAGGGTCTCGATCAGAACCGCCGTCTGAACGGTCATGTGGAGCGAGCCGGTGGTCCGGGCGCCGGCCAAGGCCTTTTGCGGGCCATACTTTTGCCGCGTCGCCATAAGGCCGGGCATCTCCTCCTCGGCAATGGTGATCTCCTTGCGCCCGAAATCAGCTGAGTTGATATCGGCGACCCTGTAATCCAGGCCCGAGAAGTCGGGCAGCTGGATGCTCCGCGGAGATAAGACACTCTGCGCCATGTTGCGTTTTCCTTTCGCCGGTACGTCTATCCAGCTAAACCAGAATCTCGTGCAACCGAACGGGACGGGCGATTCCCTTGAAGTTGACCTGATCCGTTTTGCCCGTTTTCAACCCCTCCGGTCCTTGCTCAATCACCGAAACGGTGGCGGCCATCCCGCTGCCCGCGTTCGCGTCGGCCCAGTCCTTGGTCAGGAACGCAAGGTTGACCGTTTCCCCCAAAATGTCGGGCCGCGCATAGTCCGGGTGCCCGACGGAGCCGAGGTAGATCATCCCGGCGCTGAGCCCGGCGCGCAGGTTCCCGCTGACGATGCGGCGGGCCAGCGCAGCCGCCTCCAGCGCCCGAGCCGCGTGCCGGGTCCCCGAGAAGAACGCGAGCAACGCGTCCCCGGCATATTTGACCGGGACGCCGTCGCAGCGCAGCACGGCCTCGGTCATCTGGTGCAGCAGGCCGTTGATCCAGACGGCAAAATCCCTCGGCGGCAACCCCAGCGATTTCTCATAGGCGCCGTGAATGTCCGAGACAAACACCGTCGCCTCGAAAGTATCCCGCACTTCCGCTGTGGCCCCCAAAAGGTAGTCCGTGGAAACCCCGAGCAGCCGGGCGAGAGGAGCGAGAATCACCACGTCCGGGGCGTTTTCCCCCCGTTCCCACTTCGACACGGCCTGGGGGCTCAGCTGGAGCGCGCTGGCGATATCCTGTTGCCGAAGACCCCGTTTTTCCCTTTGGGCGCGAATTCGCCGACCCAACTCGCTCAAGAGCATAACGTCCCTCCGCAAGAACCGCCGTGTCCACGATCCACGGAAATGGATTTTAGCCGGGGCAAAAAAGAAAGGCAATGAAGAACTGCTTGATTCCTGTAACGGTTTCGTTGAGCGGACGGGAAACGGTCCGGCCCCGCGCCATCGGGGGACAATGGCGCGACGCCCTGACTCATTCCCTCCTCCTGGGTCTGCGCCGGAAAGAAGCCGACGGCTACCCAGAATCTATGACCCTGGGTCATCCTTTCAGTGTCCGCCAGAGCGAAACATTTAGCTCTTTTTTCTTGACGCCGAGGATTCCCTCGTGCCAGTGTGGGCTAAAGAATTAGCGCATGCCGATTCTTTCCTCATCGCTATTCCTTCAGGAGACCCCCATGGCCCGCCGCAAGACAAAAACCCTGACCGAACTGGAACTTGAAATCATGCAGATTGTCTGGAAGGAGGGGGAGGTGGTGGTGGGCGACATCCGCAAGGCGACCCACGAGGCGGGCAGGCCCCTGGCCCGGCCCACCATCCGCACCATGCTTACCATTTTGCAGAAGAAGGGTTACCTTAAGCGCCGGCCCGAAGGTCGCGCTTACGCTTACCAAGCCCGGGTTTCCCAGGACGAGGCACAAACGAGCATCGTCAGGGACGTGGTGGAACGCGCCTTCGAAGGGTCGGCCCTGGGCCTCGTCGCTTCGCTGCTGGGCGGCCGGATGGTTCCCGCCAAGGAACTGGCGCGGGTCAAACGCCTGATCGCACAATATGAGAAGGAGGCGAAACATGAGCGCCCCTTATTGGCTTGAGGCTTTGGACCAGGCGGGCTACAGGGCAATGTGCTACCTGCTCGCGGCGCTCTGGCAATCGAGCATTCTGCTCGTGGCGACCGCCGGTTTGGCCTGGCTGCTCCGGCGGCGGCGGGCGGCGGCGCGTCATGCGCTCTGGATGCTGGCCCTGACGGTTGCGCCACTGCTCCCCCTGCTGACCAGCGCCGCCCGGCACGCTGGCGCGCCCCAGGCCCCCCTGGCGGTTATACCGGCTTATGAGGCGCCCGCTCCGGCTCCGTTGGCGCCGCTGGGGCGGCCTGCCATCCACGAGAGCGCCCTTCCCCCGTCGGGGCCCGCGCCCGATCCGGCGGTGCAACCCGCCCCGGTTCAGCCCCCCGCTCATCCCCCCTCTTTCACTGACAACCCCATACGCTATCCCTGGTCGCTTGCCCTCCTCGCTTATGCGGCGGGCTTGATCGCGTGCCTGTCACTGGTGGCGATCGGGCGGCTGCACATCCGGCAATGGGTCCGGTCTGGGCGTCCCGCAGCGGACGAGCGGCTTGAGCGGGCATTTACCCGGGCGAGCGCGTTCTTGAAGCTTCGCGGGCGCTTTGAAGTGTTGATTTGCCGGCGCGTGCCGGCCCCGCTCTCGCTGGGTCTGCGCCATCCCCGGATTCTGTTGCCCGAGGGCTTGATTACCCGTCTGACCGGCGAAGAATTGCTGGCCGTGGCGCTCCACGAGCTGGCCCATGTTCGCCGCCGGGACTCGCTTCTACTCACACTGTCCACGTTGGTCCGCGCCGTCCTTTTCTTTCACCCGCTGGTCTGGGTGGCCGTCCGGCAGGCCTCGGCGCTGGCCGAACTCTGCGCCGACGATACCGTTCTTGAAGCCACCGGCGCACCCTTACCTTATGCCAAGATGCTTGCCCGCCTGGCCGAGGAACTCCCACCCCGGCCGCTCTCGACCGAAATGGCCACGGGCCTCATCTTCAGCAAAGGCGCCTTCCTGCGGCGCGTGGAAGCCATTCTCGGCGACCGCACCCGCATTCGCCGCCTCTCGCGACTGGCCTTGTGGTCCACCCTAGCCGCAGTGGCAATCTCCGTCTGCCTGGCCATTGTGCTGCCCATGGACAGCAAAAAGGCGTTTCGGGTTTCCGGCGACCCGCTCGATGTACGTCTGGTGGGGATTGCGCCCGACGGCGAGGACCTCCTGTTCAGCCCCGAGGGCAAGCCACTGGGTTCCTGGCGCGCGGCGGGCAGTGGCCGCGAAGTCTGGTCGGCCGAGGAATTCCGGCGCGATTATGTCTTTCAGCTCCCACAAACCTCCGAGCCGGTTACCTATCTGCCGCCGCTGATTTGCCCAGTGGGAAGCGAGCGGTTCTATCCTGCCCAGGGATTCTTGGGCCAAACGCAGCGGTGGGAGGGCGGAACGACGGTGAGTCTGTGCAGCTCTATCGTTCTCGACAAACGCTTCCACTTTCCCTTCGACCGTAGTTATTCCTACGGACGCCATATTCCCACACATGTGGACATCACCTTCAGGTTCTACCAAGGCCGGCGCGGGCCGGCCACCTGCCGGTTCACGGCCCCTTTCGCTTACGACCGCGTCCAGAGGGACCCCAATCAGATTGACTGCGAATTGACGATCCGCAAAGAGACGGGGAGAGGGCAGCGGGGAGAAGGGCTGACTTTCGAAATCAAGGCCATCATGCGGGATGGCCGGGAAGCGGCCCGGTTGGTTTGGGAAGGCCTGGAAGCCGCCCTGTTTGTCTATGACCGCCAGGGCCGGGCGCATTGGGCGGATTATCGGGGCGGGGGATTTAGGAATCATCAGGAGATCCAGGGGAAATACTTTCTCAAGGGGATCGAGCTGGAAGACGTGCAGTCGGTTGCCTTCAACGAACAGCCGCGCACCAAGATCTTCCACAATGTCATTGCGATCTTTCCCGGCGCGCCGGAACGTCATCACATGGCTTACCTGGATGTCATGGCTGCCCGGCTCGGCCTGCCGGCCGGCGATCCGGAAAGTGTCCGCCAATACCAGTTCAAATCCGCGCAAGAGGCGATTCGTGTCCTGGATTGTCTTAGGGATTACTCGCGGCTTTACCAAGTCCATAACCGCTTCTTTATTTCGGACCTCAAACCGGAGTCCTTCAGCCGTGAGGAATTGGAGAAGCTTCGCGCGGCGGCTTGGGAGATCGTCAAGTCGTCCGACCCTTCTTGCCGCGTTTTCGGGGCGGCGATCGGTTTGTGGGGATGCTGGCCGGAGTTCGCGGCGCCGGCCCTCGAAATGGTTCAGGGGAACGATTCCAATCGCGACGTCGTGGCGCGCGCCCTGTTCCTTTATCGCGAGCATCTGACCGACGCCCAGTTGGGCCAGGTGACCGAGATCCTGCTGCAAAGGGATGACCCAAGGACGTCAGGCGAACTCAGAACCCTTCTTCTTCGCTCCGCCGGCCGGCCCTCTGTAGTCCAAGCCCTTCGCCGCCTGGCCGAGTCGGACAAGCCCTGGCTCTGGATGCCCGCGTTGGATGGGTATCAGCTTGATCGGCTGCAAAAAGCCGGACCGCTTTCGGAGAAAATCAAGCTGCGGCTGGTGGCTACGGGTTTGGGCGCTCAGATTCCGGACGCCGACCAGCTGGCGCCCCAGGCCTACGCGCTGCTTCCCCCGCTATTGACGCCCCAATTCCTCCAAATAGACCTCTCCAGTTTCTCCCAAGCGCTTAAGCTGGTGACCCAGCATCCAGATCGCCCCGTGGCTACGGCCCTTTTCGTCCAATTCCTCGAACGCCTGCTCAAGGAGTGGAATACCTGGCAGGTGGAAGGCAGGTCCAACCAGAACTGGTGGGCCGTGGACCGGATCGTCAAGTACCTGAACTTGTGGCATGGGACGAACCTGGGCGGCCTTGGTCCCGATGTATCCGAGGAAACATTCAACAACTCCAGTTATGACTGGCAGGCCGTCGCCCGGCAGGCCATCGAGTGGGCCCGGACAGGCAACGACGCCAGCCAACTGCCGGTTGCATGGTCGCCCAAAGCCGGCGCCCTGAGAATCGTCTGGCGCAACCTGCGCGACCCGGAGCTGAGCGTCATCGGCGTGTGGGACCCGCCGCTGGAGCCGGCTGAGTCACCCGCCTGGACACCCCTGGAACTGGCGGGGGATTTCCTCAACTATAAGATTGGGAGGGATGACACTGCCGGTAGCGCGACTTTGGTCTTCGACACGTGGGCAGGCGTCATTAAGGGGCATTTCGTCAGTTCCCTGATCCGGTTCACTCCGGGCCAGCTTCCCCTGGAGGTCACGCCGCCGCCGCTGACCGGGGCCATCGGCATTGATTCAAGCGGGAACCAGCATCAGACGCCGCTCTGGCGCGGCTCGTGGGAGGTCTGGCTGGAGCCGGCGCAGTCCTCCCAGAGCGTCTTAGTGGGGAGCGCGCTGTTTGGCCTCTGGAGCGCGAAATACCTGGCCGGGGGGCCGCTCGGCGCGCCGGAACCCAAGGTCTTTGCCCGCCAGCCTCGCGACCAGGTGCGCCGCTACGTGCTGGAGCGGCGCTCCTTCGAGGGGTGGTCGGAGGCGGAGATCGCCTTGCGCCACGCCATGGATCAGGATGCGGGTTTTGTGTCCGAGGATCTGCGCCCCTTCACCGAGGTCCTGAGCCGCGACGGCGCCGCCCGCGCCTGGCGGGAGTTTCTAGGCCGCGCCGACTTGGCTCCGGAGATGAAGGTCTTCGCCTCGTGGCGCGTTGGATCTTTGTCTGCCACAAATATGGGGGCGGACGATAAGCCGGATTCTGCGGCCGCCGAATCGGCTTTCGCGCAGGCCCGCGCGGTGGACCCGGAGCTGATCAGCAATGAAACAAGCAACGCCACGACCAACTGGGCAAGCCTGCCCGGCCTGCCCCAGGATTGGGCGCGCCGCCTGGCCGAGGCCCACGCCTGGCTGACAACCCGAACGGACGCGATGCTGGAGCGTAGCGCCCGCCGGCCGCTCATCGGAAACTGGCCGGACCTTCCACCGGTCAGGGATATGAGCAAAGCGCCGCCTGAGGATATCGCGCGGGCGATGAAGCAACTTCGGGCGGGCCTGGAGACGGGTTTGACCTCATTTCAGGCCAATCTTCCCAGCCGGATTGAGCATATCCGGCGCGAGGATCCCGCCGCCGCGCAGTCCCTTGAAGAAACGATCCGCCAGGCAAGCCAACCAACGTTCATCAAGCAGGATCATGTTCGAGATGAATCAAATCCCCCCACGGAGAATACGGACCCTCTTACGACGAACACTCTCGCTGGCCTGGATGCCACGCTTGAACTCAACAAATCCAGTTACGATGTCGGCGAACCGATCATCGCCAGTCTGGCGATCAAGAACATCACGGGCCGGAAGATCTCGCTTGAAACGGGGAGTGACGGTCGCTCGGGCCGGGCGGAGCGCTTTCGCTTTCGTGTGAGTGATGACAAGGGAAGGGCTGTTCCAGACCCGCTCAAAATCTTCGTTTCATCGAATCTGGCTGGAGGGCTGGGTTCAAGGGTTGACTTGGCCCCCGGGGAAACGCACACCGTGAGCGCGTTGTTGAATCTCTATGCGTCCCCCCGCGCCCCAGGCCTTTACACGGTATCCGGCGACTACCAGCTAATCCAAAGCATGGATGACGCAACATCGGGGCGGCTGACCTTGCCGCCTGTCACTTTCCGGGTTGGAAGCGGGTCCAGCGGCATGGGCCAGGAACAAGGGCGCGCATTGTTCAGCAAGTACAAACTCGACACGATTCACCCCTGTGTCCTGTATGGGCTGCAAGACCGTACAAGCCGCATTCCGGAGTTGATTGCGATGATAGAGCCGAAGACGACGCCCCCCGAAAGTCCTTTCGCTCCGCCGGCCGAGCGGAATGCGCCCTTCGATGCCATGAAATCGCTCGTCCTGATGCCGGACAAAGCGGCGGTGTATCGCGCCCTCGAGAAAGGGATTGCCGCGCGCTGGCCGGACTCAAGTTCCAAGTACGATTATCTCTTTCTCCCCCTCGGCCATATCTATCGCACGGCGGTCACGCCGGAGAGTTTACCCATCATCGAACCGTCGCTTGATCACGCCAACGCGGCCGTTGCCGATCTGGCCTTCTTGACCGCCCTCTCGATGGGGAGCGCCAAGGCCCTGGACCGCTTGCCCGCGGCGCTGCACTCGGCCGATTCCTCCAAGCGCCAGTTTGCCCGGGAAAATGCCTTCCAGTATCTGAACCGCGGGCTGGGGAGTCCCGGCTACGCCATCGAAGGCATTCCGACCGAGCTTGTCCCAAAGTACGGAGACGCCTTAATGGAAGGATTCAGACAGGAAGAGGGAGACCCGGCCCGCGCGGACTCCAAGGACTTTCCCGACCTCTTGCTCTGGGGCTATCTATTGGAGTTTCACTTTGCCCATTACCGCCTCTGGGAAGCCATCGGGATCGCTGTGGAGAGCAATTCCCCGGTCAAAAATATGGCGGCGCTGCGTTACCTGGCCAAATGCGGGGAGAATGCCGTCTTCCCACCGCTCGAAAAAGACCAGATAGCGCGTCTGATCCCCTTTGCTCGCCGTCAGATGCAAACGCATCCCGACGCGCGGGCGCGCGCCCTGGCAATGCGCTGCCTGGGCCTTTGGGACGACACGGAATCCATCCCCGCTTTGACGCAGGCCCTGGATGCGCCGGAAAAACCGCTGCGCCTTGCCGCCGCCGAGGCCCTGATCCTGCTTCATCATGCTCCGCTCCTGGAAAAATGCATCGAGCGGCTGGTCGAAGAGGATGAGGCCCCCGATCCCAAACACATGATCTGGGTCGCGCAACGCCTCGGCATGAAGAACGCGGAGCAATCGCTTCGATTGGGGTTGCCGGGTGGGGTGGCAGCAACGCTTCCCAACAATGCGAAAGATTCCGCTTCGGACGAATCCACCTCGCGTTCGATCCGGGAGATGCGGGAGCGTCGAAAAGCGGCCTTGCGCCGTTTAGGCGGTGGCGCGCCCGCCGGCGCCAAACCGCAAACCACATTAGCTGGGCCAGAGGGCATTCCCCTCGATGTTCAGCGTACGATTGACCGTCTTGCCTCGCCGGACGCCAAGGAGCGAGCCAAGGCGGGGGCGGAGTTGGGAAAAATGGGCGGCGCCGCGGCCAAGGCTTTGTCCGCACTCCTGAAGGCCATATTCAGTGACGGAATGTGGAATACAATGCCCAAGGATGCGCCATTCTTTCCTGAGGATTGGGCCGTCAAGCAGATCGGCCGTGCGGACCCCGTGGCACTCAGTGATCAAATTCAAAATCCCGATCCGAAGATCTCCAGCACGGTGACTTCTTATCTTGGCGAAATCGGAGGACCGGAGGCATTTCAGGCGCTGCTCGGCGCGATTCACCATAAAGACTCTGAAACGCGCCGGACCGCCATCGTCGCCCTGGGCCGGTTCAAAGACGTTCGGGCTGCCGATTCGTTGCTCGAGCTGTTAACCAGCAAGGAACAGATGGACCGCGCCAGCGCCGTTTTGGCCTTGGATGCGATTTTCGTGTCCAGGCCACATGATCAGCGCCAAAGCCCGCCCCTCGATCCGCGCGTCAAGCAAGCCTTGCTGGCTTGCCTTCGCGACAGCAGTTGGGACGTGCGCCGCTACGCGGCCGAGAGTCTGGGGCCATTAGGTGTTCAGGAAGCCAGGGAACCCCTGCTGGAAATGCTCAACGGGGACGACGGGAAGAACATCTTGGCCTCCGAAGCGATGCGCTCGCTGGCCCAACTGGGCGATCGGCGGGCGACTCCCCTCATGCTCGCCCGCTTGCGGTCAGGAAGAAACATTCGAATTGATGTGATCCAGGCGCTGGGCGTGATGAAGGATCCCCAGGCGGTCGAGCCACTGATCAAGCTGATCCGAGAGGAAACTGCAAAAGCAACGTCGAACAACGGCTGGACCGTAGGAATGGCGGCCAGAGCCTTGGGTCATATCGGCGATCCGCGCGCCTTTGATGTTCTCGCCCAGACGCTTCATCATCCCGACCAATCAGCCCGCCGGTTCGCGGCGCAGGCTCTGGTCGACTTAAAGGACCCGCGGGCCTTTGAACTATTGATTGACGCGCTTGATCGGGATCAGGATCTCCTGGTCAGACAGGATGCAGCCACCGCCCTTGGCCGGCTGGGCGATCCGCGCGCACTAGATCCGCTGTTGATGTTATTGAAAAGCGATCAGTTTGGGCTGCGCCAAGGTGCCGCCCAGGGATTGGGTGAATTGAAGGACTCGCGCGCCGTTGGCCCTCTGATTGACGCGATTCCCGCCCTCAAGATGCCGCAGGATGAAGACGTTCCCTGGCGGCACGAATATCCTAATGCCGCCGCCGAGGCGCTCAAGAAGATCACCGGCCAGGATTTCGGTGAAGACGCCGAAAGATGGCGCGAATGGCGCAAGGCGCATCCCGATTTCAAACCTGCGCCAAGGCCGGATGCAGAGACCGAAAAGCAGGTCGGCCGGACCCAGGTGGATCTAAACACGCTTTCGATCGCCATGCAGGCCCATCTGGTTGACACGAACGCTTACCCGAAGAGACTGTACCAGCTCACGACCCCCGTGGCCTATCTGAGCGCGTTGCCGGAGGATCCCTTTGCCACGAGCGATACGCAGAAACTAATCAAATGGAAACCCGATGCCAAGCCATCGCCCCTGCTTTACAGTATCGGTCCGGACCGGATGGATCAGGGGGGCGCCATCGTTTACGATCCGACCAACGGGACCACAAGCCCCGGCGATATCGTCCGCACCCTCAAGCCGGGCGAAGCCAAAAGCTACGAAGAAATCCACGGCGCCCCCCCGGGCAAAGAAATCCAGAAGGATGCGCCGATCGAAGACCTCATCAAGGCGCTGGAAAGCGACAACATCAACCAGTGGAGCCGGGCCACCACATTCCTGAAGCTGCGCGGCGAGAAGGCGAAACCGGCGGTACCGGCGCTGATCAAGGCGCTGGATAGGCCCCAGGTGCGCGGGTCGGCGATGTATGCGCTCCAGGGGATCGGGCCGGCGGCGACCGAGGCGATCCCCGCAATGATAAAACTAATTGAAGACCAACCTGAAGCCCAGGGAAGCGGTGAGGGTCCTGCCCAGACGCTGGTCAGCATCGGCCCGGCGGCGGTCCCGGCGCTCAAGGAAGCGGCGCGGCCGGTAGCCAATCCCGGCGACCGCGAAATCGCCCGGCGGCTTTGGAGCTGCGCGGCGCTGGTCAAGCTCGGCGAAACCGACCCGGCCTACCTGCGCTACATTGGCGATGTCATGCAGTCGAAGTCGTGGTGGATCTCCTACAAGGGTTTGCAGGCCGTCCAAATGGTCGGCCCCAAGGCGGCGGCGCTGACCCCCGAACTCAAGCGAATGATGACTGAACCGCAATTCCAGCAGCAGGAATCCATCAAGCGGGCAATCATCACGGCTTTGCTCAGGATCGGCCCGGCGGCATCCGAAGCCCTGCCCGAGGTGATCTCGGCGCTCGACGCCAAGGATTCCCTGGTGCGAATCGAGGCCATCCGGGCGGTGAGGGCGATCAACGGCGAAAAGGCCCAAGCGGCGATTCCTCAACTCATCCAAGCGCTTCAGGCGAATGACAAGTCGGACGCGTTTGTCAGCCAGCAACAGCCGCGCGTTCGCGCCGAAGCCGCCGAAACACTGCGCGCGATGGGCCTAGCGGCGCGCCCGGCCATGCCCGAACTGATCAAACTCCTCGACGACCCGGATGAGTGGGCGCGGGCCAAGGCGGTTCAGGCGATCAGCAACATTGATCCCACTGACCCGGAGGCGCTGGCCGGTCTGATCATGACGATGCGCGACCCCGAAGGCCGCGTTTCCCGGGCGGCCAATATCGCATTACTGAAAGCAGGACCAGTGAACATTGAAGTCATCCGCGCGTTCATCCGCGCCGTGCGAGAGAACGCGGGTCGTTTCAGCATCAGTGGGGATCGGACCGGTTTCGTGAGCGACATCGTAATCGCCAGCGAAGGATTCTTCGGCCAGTTGGGGCCGGAGCATCGTTACGCGGTTCCGGACCTGGCGGACCTGGCCCGCGACCCGCACCCCGGGGTGCAGCGGCTTGCCTTTCAAGCATTGGCCAATATCGGTGAGGTTCCCGCCGACCTCATGCCAACGCTGATCGCTTCGGCGCAA
>Ga0315274_10008889_pt1 | contig 14546 bp, 10 predicted proteins | sample YL17G02_20_MG_FD_203700 | JGI IMG/M metagenome (GOLD analysis project Ga0315274, IMG submission 203700) | Sediment microbial communities from Yellowstone Lake, YNP, Wyoming, USA - YL17G02_20 | ecosystem: Environmental > Aquatic > Freshwater > Lake > Sediment | place: USA: Wyoming | collected... | reverse complement strand
TGTGGGAACTGATCATGGGCGAGCAGGTCCACATCGGCGGGCTGGCCTCGACAATGGATTTGGCAGAGAAAGCGAATATCCGGCCGGGGGCAACGGGCGTGGACCTATGCTGCTGCACGGGGGCAGGAATGCGGGTTCTGGTTCGATTTCGCAGCGTGGAAAGAATGCAGGGCGTGGATGCCACGCGGCGCGTCGTCGAAACGGGTCAGTTTCGATGCCGGCAGCAAGGGCTGGCCGACCGAATTTCCTTCACGCCGGCCGACGTGTGCGACAGCGGCCTGCCGTCGGGACTGGCCGACTTCGTGTGGGGAGAGGACGCCTGGTGCTATGTGGCCGATAAAGCAAGGCTGATCGCCGAGGCGGCGCGACTGGTCAAGCCGGGCGGCGCGATCGCCTTCACCGACTGGATCGAAGGGCCGGTCGAGCTGACCGCCGCCGAAGCCGAACGGCTGCTTCGCTTCATGAAGTTCCCCAGCATTCAAGACTTACAGGGCTATTGCGATCTGCTGACAGCCAACGGCTGCAAGATCGTTGTGGCCGAGGACACGGGACGTTTTGCGCCGTATGTGGACCTTTATCTCGATATGCTGAACAAGCAAATGACCTATGATGCCCTGAGAATCATAGGATTCGACACGGCGCTGCTCGAGGCGATGGGAAAGGAAATGCAGTTCATGGCGGCTCTCGCTCATGAGCGGAAGATCATTCAGGGCCTTCTTGTGGCGCGGAAATGAATCCATGCCGTCCATGTCGTCCATTCCGTCCATTTCGTCCACGGGGTTCCCAGCCAAAGATCAGCTGAGCGAGAAGACATGAGCAAATCCTGCAACAATTCGAGTGTTTCGATTCAGCCGACCGATCCCTGCGCGCCGCCTGCGCCGTCGTGTTCGGTCCGGCAACCCTGCGCCGACGGATCGAATGGGCCGCTGGCGCATTTCCGGAAGATGATCCCCAACTGCCTGGCTTATGCGCGCGCCGCCAAGAAGGCCGGTCGCCCGGTCGTCGGCATTCTCTGCGAATATGCGCCGCGCGAACTGATTCTGGCCGCTGGCGGAGTGCCGGTCTGCCTGTGCGGCGGTTCGGCGGAGACGATTCCTGCGGCCGAAGAGCATTTGCCGTCGAACTTGTGTCCGCTCATCAAGTCCACTTACGGCTATCATCTGGAGCGGTCGAATCCGTTTCTCGAAATGGCCGATCTGGTCGTGGCCGAGACAACGTGCGACGGCAAAAAGAAGATGTTTGAGTTGGTGGCCGAATCGCGCCCGACCTATGTCCTCGAACTGCCGCAAAAGGAAGACGACGCGGACGCGCTCGACCACTGGACGCGCGAACTTCGCAAATTCAAAGGCGAGCTGGAATCACGATTTGGTGTTTCGATCGCGGACGACGGAATCCGCAAGGCCATCGGCGTGATGAATCGCGAGCGCGCGGCGCGCCGCCGGCTGGCCGAACTGATGACGGCCGACGCGCCGCCGTTGACCGGACGCGAGCTGCTCGAATTTAAGAGCAGTATTTCGGGCATTCCGGCGGACCTGGAGCAATATGAAAAGGCACTGGAGTTCTACCGGTCGAAAGCGCCCAGCCCGACGACGCCCGCGCCGGTTCGAGTCCTGCTGACCGGCGTGCCGATTGTTCACGGCGCCGAGCGCGTTCTGGAGATCATCGAGGGGCACGGCGGCCTGGTCGTCTGTCAGGAGAATTGCACGGGCCTGAAACCAATTCTCGAAGACGTTCGAGAGGACGCGGACGATCCCGTTCGCGCGTTGGCCGAGAAGTACTTTCGCATTCCCTGCTCGGTCAAAACGAGGAACGACGGACGGCTGCGAACGTTGCGCGAACTTGCCGCGGCCTATCGCGTCCAGTGCGTCATCGAGCTGATCTGGCAGGCCTGTCTGACCTACGACGTCGAATCGTACCGCGTCAAGCGGCTGGCCGAAGGCGAACTGGGCCTGCCCTATCTGCGAATCCAGACCGATTATTCGCCTTCCGACTCGGCGCGCATCGCCGTCCGCGTCGAAGCGCTGTTCGAAATGGTTCGCAGCGGCGCGACCGGAAAGACCTGTGACGGCGAACCATGAAGACAATTGCCTACTGCGACCCCTTTGTTCCGGCCGAGTGGATCGCGGCCCATGAAATGAGGCCGAGCCGGATCATGCCGAGCACGGCCCCGGCGAGCGGCGCAGTGATCGGCATGTGTCCCTACGCTCGATCCTTCGTGAGCGAGATTGCTTCGCGCGACGACGTGGATGCGGTGGTCCTGGCTACGACGTGCGATCAAATGCGGCGAGCCTCGGAAACCCTCGCGAAGTCGAGCGGCGTCGAGGTCTTTTTGCTCAATGTGCCGGCGACGTGGCAGACAACAACGGCCTATCGGATTTACGGCGATGAGCTGAGGCGATTGGGGCGGCTTCTCGTGCGGCTCGGCGGGACCGCCCCGTCGCTCGACGATCTGGCGCGAACGATGGCCGAACACGAAGCGGCGCGCTCGACTATTCTTGCCGCGCAAGGACGGCTTTCGGCGCGGCAATTCTCGCAGGCGCTTGCCGACTTTCAATACGGCGACAAAGTGGACCTCGATTCGTTTGAACCGTGCGCGCGACCACGCGGTGTTCCGGTCGCGTTGGTCGGAGGCCCCCTGTTGCGCAGCCATTTCGCGCTGTTCGATTGGATCGAGTGTGCGGGCGGCCACGTTGCTCTGAACGCCACGACCAGCGGCGAGCGCACACTACCCGCGCTTTTCGACCGCCGCGAACTTGGCGATGATCCGTTTGCGACGCTGGTGAACGCCTATTTCGGAAGCATCCCGGACATTTTTCGTCGGCCCAACAGCGAACTCTATCGTTGGCTCAAACAAAAGATCGTCGAGCGCGACATCCGCGGAGTCATTTTCCGCTACTACACTTGGTGCGACCTGTGGCACGCGGAGGCACCGCGCCTGAAAGAGTGGCTTGGCCTGCCGCTGCTGGTTCTCGTGGCGGGCGACGAAGAGGGTCTTGATCGCCGCGACGCCTCGCGAATCCAGTCGTTTCTCGAGATGTTGAAATGACCGAACCGCCGCGACAGATCACGCTGGACGAATGGGATGCGCGTCACGAGGCGTTACGCGCCGGCGGGCTTCAGGAACCTTTCTACGGCGGCCCGCTTCGCCGCCACGTCGCAGACGGCGATTTCCGGCTGCTGCGGTTGCGCTTTGACGATTCGGCGGCGGCGCTCCGGCTCTGGAATTTCCTGCTCACCGAGGAAGATCGCCTGCATGCCGCGCGGGCCGCCGGAAAGAAAATCGTCGGCGCGATGAAAGACCTCGGCACGGTTCCCGTGATGGCCTATTCGCTGCCTAATCTCGTGGCGTTCTATCCTGACGGCGCGTGGTGGATTCCGTGCGTCATGGAGCTGAGCGCGCCGGTCTTCCGCGCGGCCGATTCGCTAGGCGTTGACGAGTCGTTCTGTCCGGTGCGAGCGATGCTCGGTGCGTTCGTAACGGGCGGGCATTTTCCGTTCCCCGATTTGCTGACGTGCAGCGTCGGGGCGACGTGCGATGATTTTTCGGCCGTCGCGCAGCGCCTCAATGGTTTGGGCTATCCGATCTTGTGGTGGGAAATCCCGGCGCGCCGCCGACCGGACGCCGACGAAGACGCCATCGAGTTGCCGGGAGGATTTCGCGCGCCGGCGGCGCAGGTTGCCTATGTGAAAGCCGAACTCGAGCGGGTTCGCGAAAGTCTCGATACGTTGGCCGGCGAGCGGCTCGACGAGACGGCGCTGGCGGCAGGAATCCGCACGGCCAATTGCGTACGACGGCTTCTGGCCGAACTTCGGTCTCTCGTGTTCACCGCCGCGTTATGTCCGCTGCCCGCGCTCGAAATGCTGATCGCCGAGATGCTCGCGATCCATTTCTGCTCCGATCGCGAAGAAACGATTGCCGTTTTGCGGGATTTGCTCCATGAAGTGAAAGGTCGAATCGAGCGAGGACAAGGAGTCTTGAACGGCGACGCGGTTCGGGTTTTTTGGGTCAATCCGGTGGCGGACCTTCGGGCGATGAATCTGCTTGAAGAATGCGGCGGACGCATCGGCGGCACCGATTATCTCTTTTGCCACGCGCTCGACGAGATTCCCGAAAACCTGCCGCCGATGGAAGCGCTGGCGCGCACGGCGTTGGCTGATCCGATGGTCGGTCCCGCGAGTGATCGCGCCGGGCGCATCTGCCGCGAGATTCGCCGGTTTGGCGCCGAAGCGCTGGTCGTTTCGCGCATCCCCGGCGCCAGCCATTGCGCCACCGAGGGCGACGTGATCAGAGAAATGGCGCAATCGCAGACGGAGATCCCGACCGTGGAAATCGAGGTCCCGCCCGTGTGCGACTCGCTGCAGGCCACGCTGCGGACTCGGCTGGAAGCGCTCATCGAAACGGCGAGGGAACGGAGAAACCGATGATTTGCGCGGGAATTGACGCCGGCTCGCGGGCCATTAAGATCGTCTTGATGAATGCCAAGACGCACGAAGTGTTGGCGTCGGGACACACCGACCAGGGCGTTACGCAGGCCGCGCTTGCCCAGCGGCTCCTCGAACAATTGCTCGAGCAAGTCGGCCGCCGCCGCGACCAGGTGGCGCGGATCGTGGCCACCGGCTATGGGCGCAATCTGCTCGATTTCGCCGACACGACGATCACCGAGATCACCTGCCACGCGCGTGGCGTCCGTCATCTCGTCCCTGAAGCAATGACCATCGTCGAAATCGGCGGCCAGGACAGCAAGTTGATCCGATTGAACCCGCAGGGCGCGGTGCGTGACTTTGCGATGAACGATCGGTGCGCCGCCGGCACCGGCCGGTTCCTCGAAGTCGTGGCCGACCGTCTGTCGGTCGAACTGGGCGCGCTCGGCGAGTTGGCTCGACGCAGCCAAAGCCCTGCCGTCATCAGCAGCATGTGCGTGGTTTTTGCCGAAACCGAGATCGTCGGCCTGCTCGCTTCCGGCACGGCGCCCGAAGACATCGTGGCGGGCGTCCAGAAGGCGATTGCGGCGCGCGTGGCGGTGATGGCGGGCCGGTCGCTCGATCCGCCGATCCTCTTTACGGGCGGCGTGGCGTTGATTCCGGGAATGGTCGAGGCGCTCCAGTCGGCGCTCGGCCATCCGGTGGCCGTGGCTCCCCAGCCGCTGATGACGGGCGCACTGGGAGCCGCGCTCCTGGCCTGCCGCCGCGAAGGGGCGGCGCGAACCCACTGAGATCGCGCGCGCCCGGTGCGCAGTCCCCACTTCCCTCCCGTCCATTTCGTCCACCCCGTCCATTCCGTCCATCTCATCCACCCCGGGGCTTTTTCTTGCTTTCCAACCCACGCTGTGCTCTATGCTTTCGCGACATCGGCAGTAGCGCTACCCATTGAGACCGACGGAAGGAGGTGAAGAGAGTGCTCCGAAGAACATGGATGGATGTGTTGTTGGCAGTGGTTGTCGTGTCGCTCTCGAACGTGGGGCTTGCGGGCCCGGCGAACCGGGATCGCGGCGGTTTGATGCGGCAAGCGCCTCGCCCGAAGATCGGCGACACGGTCGCCGATTTCACATTGCAGGACATCAAGGGCAAAGCGGTGAAGCTGTCGGCTTTCAAGGAGAAGGTTTTCGTTCTCGAACTGGGAGCGTGCACCTGACCGCCCTACCTGGAAAAAGTGCCCGCAATGGACAAGATCGCCAAGGACTTCAAGGACACAGGGGTCGTGTTCTACATGCTCTACACGCGCGAGCCGCATGCCGGACAGAACATGGGCAAGTTCGATTTCTCGAACAGGAAGCAGACGGCCACGATGCAGGAACGCATGGACTATGCGCTGGAGATGCTCAAGGAATACGCCCAGGTTCGGCCCGTGTTGATTGACACGTTCGGCGAAAAGTGCCTCCAGCAGACCATCGGCGGCGGCATGCCGAACAGTCTGATCGTCGTGGACAAAGAAGGCAAGATCGCCCTGTGGCAGGGCTGGTCCGATCCGGTCGCGCTGCGCAGGAAGCTCGAAGAGATGACCGGAAGCCGGCCCGCCGAAGCGGCTCCCACGGCGGAAAAGAACGACGTCGGCCCAAAGCGGAAGAGGTTGGGCTCTACGAAGTCTGAGCGGTAGTCTGTTGCAAACACTTTCTCGGGCCATGGGTGTCCGAGCCGATTGAAGTGGAGCCAGGGGGAAGCCGACACGGCTTCCCTCTGGCTTTTTGGAACGATGAAGGATGAACGCTGAACGATGAAGGATGGGATGGTTGGCTTCAGTTCATCCCCCCGCGCCGGAATACCTCGCACGGCACGTCAAAATGATTGACAAACGCGCGACGGTTTCCGTTGCTTAGGGCGAAAGAAGTGCGCCGGGGCGCAACTATCTTCTTCGAGGAGCAGCGAACAATGAGGTCACGATCATTCTGTGCGCGGTGGGTGGGTCTTTTCGCAATAATGACGGTCGGACTTGTCGGACCTATCGGACCGCGGGCCCTGGCGGCCCAACCGCAGTCCGATCGTGTTTCGTCGGTCAACGAAAGCGACGCGACCAAGGTCGCCCGCGAGATTCTCGGCCGCGCGGGAATCAACCGGGGCCTGTGCGCGGTGGTCGGCTGCCGCGACGGCGAACTCCCCGCGGCCCTCGCCAAAGAAAGCCGCTTCATCGTTCACGCGATGGATTCCGACGCCTCGGCGGTCGCCTCGGCGCGCAAGGCGGCTGATGACGCCGGACTTTACGGCACGCGCGTGATCGCCGAGAAAGCGCAGCTCGCCTCGCTCCCTTATGCGGACAACACGATTGACCTTGTGATTGTCTCGAATCCCGACGCCTCGGCGCCGCGCCGACTCTCGCAGGACGAGATTCTCCGCGTTCTGCGGCCTAACGGAAAGGCGCTGCTTCGACAAACCGGCGGCTGGACCGAACTGGCCAAGCCCGCCCCCCAGGGAACCGACAATTGGACCCATTGGCAGCACGGCCCCGACAACAATCCGCTTTCCTCCGACGCGGTCGTCAAGGCGCCCTATCTCACGCAATGGACCGGCGAACCCTACTACATCGCCATGCCGGCCGTCACGACCATCGCCGGCGGCCGCACCTTCTGCGCCATGGGCCACATCGCCCATCATGAGCGCGAAGAGCCGTGGCTGAACACCGTGTACGCGCGCAACGGATATAACGGAATCGAACTGTGGCGGCGCAAGCTCCCGCCCGGCTACATGGTCCATCGCTCGGCCTTCATCGCCACCGACGACGTTTTCTATATGATCGCCGAGGACGGCAACGGCCTCCAGATGCTCCACCCCGAAACCGGCCGTCCGCTCGGCGAAATCCGCATCGCCGATCTTCGCGGCGAGTGGAAGTGGGTGGTCCTGCAGAACGGCATCCTCTACGTCCTCACCGGCGAGCCGGATGCCCGTGAGGTCAGGCGGGTCCGAAGCGACCGAACCCATTGGAGCTGGGCCGAGCTCAGCAACGGCTACTATCGGCGCGAGATTCCGTGGGGATTCGGCCGCACCCTCGCCGCCTATGACATGAAAGCGAAGAAATTGCTCTGGACCCACACGGAGAAAGGCGTCATTGACTCGCGCGCCTTGGTCATGGGCGAAGGAAAGATGTTCTTCTACGGTCCCTACTCCTACGTCGGCTGCCTCGATCAGAAAACCGGAAATCGCCTGTGGACCAACGACGATCCGCGAATCCGCGAGATGGTTCAGGAAGAAGGCTTCGGGCTGTCCTCGACGCCGGGTTTCCGCACCGAGCCGTTCGCCCTGTTCACACCGAAGGCGCTTTGTTTCTCCCCCCAAACAAATCAGCACGTCGTCGGCGTTTCGACCGAGGACGGGCGGTTGCTCTGGCATCACCGCAAGACGACGAGCAATCCCAACACGCTCTATGCCGATGGCCGCCTGCTTGTCGGCGTCGGAAGACAGGGAAGCACGCTCGCTCTCGATCCGGTGAGCGGCGAGCAAATCGAGGATTTGGGATTCGGCAAGCGAAGCTGCGCGCGCCTGACCGGCTGTCCCGATGCGTTTTTCGCGCGAGGGCAACCCGAGGGCGTGACGCGCTACGATCGCCAGACCAAGAAGATCGTTCTTAACGGCGCGATGCGTCCGTCGTGCATGGACGGCGTCATTCCCGCCAACGGGATGCTCTACATCGGGCCGTGGTTGTGCGACTGCAACCTGTCGCTGATGGGTGCGATGGCGCTCAGCCCGGCGGGCAACTTCCGGTTCGACCGCCTGGCAACCGAGGCCGAGCGCCTCGAACGCGCCGCAGAGACGCCGGCCGCCGGGCCTTCGAAAAAGGGAACCGGCCTTGCTCCCTTTGATGTGACTTCGAGGGATTGGCCCGCGTATCGCAGCAACAACGCCCACAGCGCCGCGTCGGACGCGCGCGTGGCCTCGAAACTGATCCAGAAATGGGAACTCGAACCGCAACGCGGCGTCACGCCGACCTTGCCCACGGCGGCGGGCGGCTTGATCTTCGTGGCCGGCGACGACGGCAAGGTGCGCGCCCTGTCGGCCGGAACCGGCGAGACGCGCTGGTCGTTCCTGACCGCCGGGCCGATTCGCGTACCGCCGACCCTCTGGAACGGCCGCGCCTACGTCGGCTCCGGCGACGGCTACGTCTATTGCCTCGAAGCGGCCACGGGCCGGCTGCTGTGGCGATTCCGCGCCGCGCCCGTCGAGCGCCGCATCATGATCTATGGCCGCCTCTGCTCCAGCTGGCCGGTCAACACGGGCGTCCTGGTTCAGGACGGCATCGCCTACGTGGGCGCGGGCCTCATTGATACCGACGGCACCTACGTCTATGCGCTCGACGCCGCCACTGGCGCGATCAAGTGGGAGAACAATTCTTCGGGCCATCTCAACAAAGACATCCGCAAGGGCATCTCAGCCCACGGGCGTCTGGCCGTCGCCAGCGGGAAACTCTGGATGGCCGGCGGCAACGTCGTTTCGCCGGCCATGTACGATCTCAAGACGGGCGAATGCCTGAATCGGGGACCGGTTTTCGGTCCGCCGCAAACCAATCGCGGCGAAGAAGTCTGCATTCTCAACGACAAGACTCTGCTCGCGGGCGGGCGGCTCATGTTCTCGGCCTTCGAAAACGTCGTGGACCCCGGCTACTTTGAGATGATCCGAAGCGACATTACGACGCAATCCACCAACCTCGTCACGGGCAAGATAACGCCGGCCTGGAACGAGCGGTCGTTCGTCTATGTGAATGGGCGGCGCAGCAAGATTCGATGCTGCGACCTGGCGGAAGTTGAGAAGGTTTTCGGGAAACGCCGCGACGCCGAGCCGACGCTCAAGAAACGCTGGACGGCCGATCTCCCGTGGATGGTGGACGTGGTTTCGCTGGCGATGGCGCGAAACGCCGTTGTGGCGGTTTGCGAGACGACCGGACCGCGGCCTGCCGGGCCAAAGGAGGTTGCGGCGCCGGCGGTGACCGACCGTCCGCTGGTGCGCGCGGCAGCGGCAGGCGGCGTACCGTTGCGTCCAGCCATGCCGCGTCCCGGGCAACAGCGTCCCGCGGCTCAGCGGCCCGAGACGCCGAGCGGCGGTCCCGGCTGGGCCGTCGTCGTCCTCGATCCCAAAGACGGCGAGGTCATCTGGCGGGGCGATCTGCCGTCTCGACCGCTCAGCGGCGCCCTGCTTGTGGATCGCGACGGTCAGATCATCGTCGTGCTGGACAATGGAAGGATCGTTTGCTTCGGCCGGGAGAAAGGCTTCCGGCTCTTCGCGCAAGCCGAGCAAGAGAGAAAAGGATAGCAGTGCATGAATTGGTGTTTGCGCTGCCTTTGGAAGGTGGAAGTGATGTCGAGAGATCGGCGGATGAGGATCGCCGTTTTTCTGTGCGCCGCGTTCTCCGTTTCGCGCGGATGGCCGTGCGACGACACGGTGCGCGGCAAGGCGTTCGAGGAGTCGCGCAATGTTCACCGGCTTTGCCTGATCGCGGACGGCGCGGACTCGGCCAGTCAGGCGGCGTTCTCGCGGCTGGAGACGTGGCGCGCCCAGTCCGGCGCGGCGATGAACATCGAGCTCGTTCGGCTCGACGCGCACGACGAGAAGGTGAACTGGGAAGACTATGGAATCCCCTCGGCGCCGCCCACCCTGCCCGTGGCCGTGCTGGCGGGTTTCGACAACGCCGGTCGCCGGAGCTTCGTGATTGACCACTGGGAGCTGGGCCCGTCCGACAACGACCTCGACGCGCTGACCCGCTCGCCGGTGCGCGAAGCGATCCGGCGGGAAGTCGGCCGGAAATGGGCCGTCTTGCTTTACGCCCCCGGCGTAGGTTCCGGCGCGCGCTCCGGCGAGACCGTCGTCGAGGCCGTATCGAAGCGATGGTCGCAAGAACATGCGCCCGGGATCGCGGTCGTTCGGCTCGATCGTTCCGATCCCCGCGAGCGATTGCTTTGTTCCTTTGCCGGACTTGCACAGCGCGACAAGGATACTCCGGCCGGCGCTCCCGATTGGGTCGGCGTTGTCTTTGGCCGCGGCAAGCTGATGGCGCCGCCGCTCGAAGGCGCCGAAATCACCGAAGCCGCCCTCGAGGGGCTTCTTTCGCAGTTGATTGAAATCTGTTCGTGCCTGCGACCGCCCTCGATGATGGGCGTGGACATTCCGATGGGTTGGGGACCGGAAGACGAGAAAGCCGTGGTTTCGCTGCTGTCGCCTGAGGCGCAGAAAGCGCTCGAAGCCGCACTGGCTTCCGACGAACCGGCCGCTGCGCCATCGAGCCACGCAATGCTCAAAACCACGCTCTCGGCAATTGGGTTGCTGACCGTTGTTGTGTTCGGAGGGACGGTCGCGCTCGCGCGTCGGGAGAAACGCCGCCGCGCGGCCTTCACTCTGATCGAACTTCTGATCGTCGTGGCGATCATCGCCATCCTGGCCGCGATTGCGGTGCCCAACTTCCTCGAAGCGCAAACCCGCGCCAAGATTTCGCGCGTGCGCTCGGACATGCGCACGATCTCCACGGCGCTGGAGGCCTACTTCGTGGACTGGAACCACTATCCCTATTTCGACCGCTACAATCTTCCGCCCCGCTATAATGAAATCATCTACCATCTCATCCCGTTGACGACGCCGGTGGCGTATCTGACGACGATGAACTTTCGCGATCCTTTCCTGTCGGGCGACTGCCGCGGGTACAACGACGGAATCCCGCGCTACTACTACAACTATCGCAATCATGAGTTCTGGCAGTCCACGAGCGCGCCGGGCTTCATTGTGCCCGTTTGGGTGCTCAACGGGCTGGGTCCCGACGGCGCGCCCAACCAGGGCCTCAACAGCGAGCTGTGGGCGCGCGGCTACGTCGCCGCCAACAGCGTCACCATTTACGATCCCACCAACGGAACGGTCAGCGACGGCGATATGCCGCGCACCGGCGGCGAAACCCGTTTCTACGGCTATCCGAAGTAACTCCCCCCCGGTGAATTCCGGGAGGCTCATTCGGATCCGGCGAGGTCGGCCAGCCGACCCCGCCGGGATTGCGGAGGCTGCCTACTTCGCCACGCTCTGCGCCGTGCGAATGTGTTCGCAGACGCGCATGATGTCGTCGCGGAACCTCTCATAGTCCGTTTGCAGACCGTTGATGTAGGTGCTCCAACCGGTGCTGCACTTGGCAAAATGGACCGCCTCTTCGATCTCTTCCGTCGTGGCGCCTTCGAGCCGGGCCATCTCCGTGTGATACAACGTGCAGAATCGGCACTTGGTCGCGGCGGCGATCCCCACGCCGATCAGTTCTCGATACTTGTTTGGAATCACGCCCTCCTCGACCTGGAGTCGTTTGAACAGATGCCACTCCAATTCGAGCGACGAATCGGGAACCGAATCGAAGAAACTGGGAACCAGACCGAAGTTGGCTTCGATCTCTTTGTAGATTGCGTTGCGGCTCATGGCTGCTTACCTCTCTCGTGAAGACTTTGCGAATAAATGTAACAAGTCCGGGATGTCCCCTCTGAACCTCCCCTCCCGCCCTTCTGGGATTTCATCGTCCAGATCGGACATCCTGCTTCTGAACGAGCGAATTGCGTGCCAGCCGGGAGGGGATGTCCAACCTGTTGAGTCCACACGACTTGCGACCCCTGCCGCCCGATGGCTGCTCGTGCGCTCCCCCGTTTGGCATGGCTGAGTTCATGCGGCTGGCAAGAAAGTGGCGCAGGCTGTCAGCCTGTGCGAACGAGCACATGTTATGGCATACTTCCCGTTGTCCGGCTCCTTCACAGGCTGGCAGCCTGCGCCACTCCGTCACAGCAAGGGAAGAACCCTGCGGTCGGCGGCGGGAAAGGCGTAGCGGTCAAAGTCGGCCCGACGAACCCATCGGATGGCCGTGTGCTCGTGGGGCCGCGGCGCGCCGCCGATGTGCCTGCAGCGATAGACGTGGAGCGTAATCCGGAAATGCGAAAACGCGTGAGCGACCGACGCCAAGTGCGCGCCGACGGCGATCTCAATTCCCAGTTCCTCGCGGATTTCGCGGACGAGGGCTTGTTCGTGGCTTTCGCCGGCCTCGACCTTGCCGCCGGGGAATTCCCACAGGCCGCCAAGCAGGCCGCTGGGCGGGCGTTTGCCGAGAAGGAAACGCCCGTTCTTCTCGATGGCCGCCGCGACAATGTGGCGATGCGGCAAGGGCTTCTTCGCGCGGCGTCGCGGCAGATGCGATTGGCAGCCGAGCGCGCGGGCTTCGCAGCTGTGGCGCAGCGGACATTGTTCGCAACGCGGCGCTCGCGGGGTGCAAACGCGCGCGCCCAATTCCATCATCGCCTGGTTGAACTCGCCCGGCACACGCGGCGGGACGAGCCGTTCGGCCACCGCCCACAGAAGCTTCTGCGTCCGCGCTTCATCTATGTTTCGGCCAATGTTGAACAGGCGCGCCAGCACGCGCTTCACATTGCCGTCGAGAACAGGCGCGCGCTCGCCGAACGCGATGCTGGCGATGGCGTTGGCCGTGTAACGTCCGACACCGGGGAGGCGTTGCCATTCGCGGGCGGTCCGAGGGAACCGTCCACCATATCCGTCAACGATGGCTTTCGCGGCCCGAAGGAGATTCCGCGCGCGGGTGTAATAGCCCAGCCCTTCCCACAGTTTCAGCACCCGATCTTCGCGGGCTGCGGCCAGCTCGCGCACCGTCGGGAACGCCGCGGTGAACCGCGCGTAGTAAGGAAGAACCGTCTCAACGCGTGTCTGTTGGAGGAGGACTTCGGACAACCAGATGCGATAGGGATCGTGCGTCCGGCGCCAGGGCAGATCTCGCGCATTGGCGCGATACCACCCGAGCAATCGGCGGCGAAGAAAGGGTGTCTTGAGTTGAACCCGATCGCCCAATGACATGGACACGAATGTCACACGGCCATCACGTCCGTGCCATTATTATTTCACTTTTTCCGTTCCTGGCCTTTGACTCAACACTCAAAACTCAACACTCAAAACTGCTTTTCACTCTTTCCCGCCGCGTCGAGCGCATTCACGACGGCCGCTTTGTCTTTCGGCAACGTCGCCAGAAGATCAGGGAGATCGTAAATCTTCAGCGCGCCATGCACCGCGTTGATCAGCTGGTTCCTGCTCACCGGCGTCCGAACGACATCCGACCATGAGACCAACGAGCGGTCGAGCCGAAGCGAAGCAAAGAGGTCGGGTTCGAGAGCGGTCGCGTGCAGCGCCGGCGGGCCGACCTCGCCGATGGCGACGAGGTGAACGCGTCGCGGCGCCGCCCCCGCCCGATAGCCGGCCATGAATCGCCCGCAGACCAACACGTCCTCAGCCCGCATTCCCACGTAGGACTTGGCGAGAAAGTAGGCCAGGAAGTACTCCTTCCAGTTGGGACCGAAGTTCTCTCTCCAGCCCTTGCCGCCCTTCTTGCTTTCGGTCTCGCCGATTCCGCGCAAATCCACGGCCAGGACCAGATGCCCCTGGCGAACCAGCTGCTCGATGGGGCCGCCGCGACCGGCATCGGCCTGCTTGCCTTCGCCGTTCAGATAGAGATAGGCGTCGGCGCCGGGTTTGTCGGGCACGAAAGCCAGCGCGGGCAGCCAGACGCCCGGTTCCGGTTGCAGAACAAGTTTCTCGATCGTGTAGTTGTCCGCCTGTTGTGTTCCAATCTTCTCAACTCGGGGTTCCGGCAGCTCGGCCAATCGGCGGATTCCCGCAATCTCGCGAACCTTTTGCAGGGCTTCGGCTTTCGGCGTGTCGGCCCAGAACTTCCGGCGTTCCTTCGCCAGTCTCTCCTCGATCTCGACGTTGATGTCGAAGACCGACCGCGCGCCTTCCAGGAGCATCGCCTGGCCGCGCGGCGTGCACTGCAACTGCTCGTCGGTCATCACGTCGAAGTCCGGCTCGCTCGCCGAGTCAGGGGCGTTGAGCAGCCAGCGCCGCATCCAGTTGATCGTGGCCAACCGAAGCAGCGGCGAGAAACCGTGAGTCGCGTCGGTCTCCGCGATTTCCACGCGCTCGGGATAACCCATCCGCGTGTACCAGCGCTTGGCCTCGCGAAACGTCTGCCACGCTCCCTCGATGTCGAAATAGTCGCGCGTGGCCACGCACATCTCGGTCGGCAGGGGCGCGCGCATCAGAATGTAGTCGGGATG
>Ga0315274_10008888_pt1 | contig 14546 bp, 8 predicted proteins | sample YL17G02_20_MG_FD_203700 | JGI IMG/M metagenome (GOLD analysis project Ga0315274, IMG submission 203700) | Sediment microbial communities from Yellowstone Lake, YNP, Wyoming, USA - YL17G02_20 | ecosystem: Environmental > Aquatic > Freshwater > Lake > Sediment | place: USA: Wyoming | collected... | reverse complement strand
CGCCAGCGTTGTCGGTTCCGGCGCAACGCCTATTGTCCCGTTAGCGTACAGGCCGCTCGTGTCCCACACAAGGTCGTCGCCCAGCGCCGGAAGGCTGTACGTGGTGAACTGGCCCGTGATGCTCGAGAAGTCCATGATGTTGAAGTCATCGCCCATCTCGGGCGCGAATGAGTTGATGAGCGAAACCGAAAGGCTGCTGCCGCCCTGAAGCACAACGTCGCCGCTTGACGCCAGCACATCATACTGCGTCCCCTGCAGCCTCGCGAGTCGGCCACAATCTCGCGCCGGGATAACAGAGGCTTGATTCGTGCGCGGAGAGCTCTACAGTCATGGGCGACAGGGTTGGCAACCGGGGTCAGCCGGGCGCCCACCGGGAGACTTCGCCGCACTGGAGTGAAAAATGCGGTCATACTGGCTGGTTCCCCTCGTGGTTTTAGCGCACGCCGTCGCAACGGCGGTCTCGGGTTTCTGCCAGGAGGGGCCTGCTGCATCTCTGCCGCCGGGCGTCCAGGCCGTGTGGGACCTGGGCAAGGCGTACAGCCAGACTACGCCGACGCGCGAGCGTCTGTGCATCAACGGGCTCTGGCTGTGGCAGCCCGCGGATCCGAAGAGCGACCGTGTGCCCGGCGGCGACTGGGGATACTTCAAGGTGCCCGGGTGTTGGCCGGGTATCACCGACTACATGCAGAAGGACTGCCAGACGGTGTACGTGCATCCGGGCTGGAAGGACGAGAATCTGGCCGACATCACGGCGGCCTGGTATCAGCGTGAGATCACGATCCCCGCTTCGTGGACGGGTCGCCGCATTGTGGTCCGCGCGGACTACCTCAACTCCTTCGCGGCGGTGTACGTGGACGGGAAGAAGGCGGGCGAACTCCAGTTCCCATCGGCCGAGGCAGACCTGACAGCGGCGTGCCGTCCGGGAGGCACGCACGTTCTCAGCATGCTGGTCGTGGCGATGCCGCTCAAAGGCGTGATGCTCTCCTACAGCGACAGCAATTCGGCCCGCGCTGTGAAGGGGTCCGTTGCGCGGCGTGGCTTGTGCGGCGACGTCTACCTCGTCGCCACGCCTGCAAAGGCGCGTCTCGGCGAAGTGAGGGTGGGCACTTCGGTACGCAACGGGACGATCACCTTCGAGGCCGCGCTCCACGATGTCGCGGCCGATGCCGCGTATGCCCTGCGCGCCCAGGTCAGCGAGAACGGCCGCGCCGTGAAGGAGTTCACGAGCAAGCCGTTCCGAGCGGCAGACCTGAGAGACGGCCTGTTCGCCTTCACTGACAAATGGAAGCCGGACAGGCTCTGGGTGTCCCTCCTATAAACTCCATCGCCGTCGAAACCTGTGGGTTCTTGAGCTTCCGCTGTTGTGCAGCGTCGCTTTTGCGCCAATTCACAGCGGCGATCGGTTCGTCGACCGGCACAAAGGGACTGTTTTTGCCAACTCGGCGCAGAGAACCTTCTCGGAACGGGTTGGAGAGAACTCGGATTCTGTCACGCCGCCCGCGTGTAGAGGTGGTGTAAGCCGCCGAGATAAGGCGTCGAAACGACCTCGCCTTTCGCGGGCGGCTCCACGGCCCTCGGCATGGGCGCGTTGCGGCCCAGCGCGAGGTGGGTTCTGGCGTGGTGGTAGTACGCGAAGTATTCCTTCAGAATCCGGTGCAGGTGGTTCTCGTTCAGCACGATGACGTGGTCCAGGCACTCGCGGCGGATGGACCCGATCAGCCGTTCGACATAAGGATTCTGCCACGGTGAGCGCGGGGCAATTTTAACTTCTTCGATCTCAAAATGCTTGAGGCACTCTCGGAAGTGCACTCCGTAGATTCCGTCCCGGTCCCGCAGGAGGAAACGCGGCGCCTCCTCATAGGGGAAAGCCTGAATGACCTGTCTGGCCGTCCATTCGGCGGTGGGATGGGTGATGACGTTGAAGTGGGCCACCCGACGCCGGTCGTGCCAGAGGATGACGAAGCAGTACAGGACGCTGAAGGTCACCGTGTGCACGGTGAAGAAGTGGATGGCGGCGATCTGGTGGGCGTGGTTCTTCAGGAACGTGCGCCAGGTCGGGGAGGGCGGCTTGCGGGCACGAACCATGTATTTTGCCACCGAGCCGTCGGCGACGTCATGGCCCAGCAGGCGAAGTTCCGCCTGGATGCGTGGGACACCCCAGATGGGGTTCTCCCGGGACATGCGGCGGATGAGGTCGCGGACCTCACGCTTGATCTCGGGCCGGCCGGGCTTGCGGCAGCGCGACTTCCATCGCCAGTAGAGCCGGAAGCCCTGCCGATGCCACTTGATGACGGTCTCGGGCTTGACGATGAGCAGGGCGGCTCGCCGGCCGTTCCAGAGTCTGGACAGCCAGGCCCAGAAGATGCGGTCGCGTTGCCGCAGGGCAGGGCGTTTGACGGACCGCTCGAGGACGGCCAGTTGCTGGCGCAGGGCCAGGTTCTCCATGGCCAGGGCAGCCCGGTTGGCGAGCAGGGCTCGCAGCAGGATGCGGATCAGTTGTATCAAGCCCAGGGTGAGGCCGTCCTTTCTGGCTGGAAGGGCTCAAGCGTAGCCGTGAAGAGCATTGCAGACAAGAGGCGTAAGTGCTTGTAGAATAAGGCGGATGGAATATTTGGGAGCGACACGCCGCACTGACGGCGTGGAGGAAATCCAGGCGGAAAAGATCGGCGTCGGCGGAGACATGCCTGGTCTACCGTGGTCGGTCGGGGCGCGCCGGCCAGGCGGCCGTCGGCCCGTTGCCGATCAGCCCTTCGGCGCGAGGCACAGAATGCGCCCGTCCCTCAAGGCAACGAGGAGGCGCCCATCGCGGTCGATGGCGATGCCCCAGCAGACCGGTCCGGCGGGCAAGGCCCGCTGCCAGAGCATCCGGCCGTCCTCCATGCTCACGGCGGCCACGCCGTACGTTTCCTGCGGCGGGGCGTCGGGCGTCTCGAAACGCCGGTCCACCCCGGCGACCACCACGGCATTCCGGGCCACGGCCACGGCGACGTTCTCCACAAACGGCTTGGCGGTCCACGCCGGCTTGGCCGGGGCGCCGGCTCGCGGTCGCAGCAGCCTCACGGAACCGGTCGCCACGTCGATCGTGCCGGCCGGCCCCACCAGTTCCGCTTGCTCGATGTAGTGGAAGTCATCCGGCCGCGAGTACAGGGGGAACAGCCCGGCCGCCGCCACGGAGCCGTCCTGACGGAGGAAGAGGTCCTTGCCTCTCGGCCCGCGTCGGTCGCTGCCCAAGGACTGGGCCTGGACTGGCTGGAATTGCCCATCCGCCACCCCGTAGGATGCCACCGCCACCGCGTTGCCGCCCGCTAGATACACCTTTCCGTCATTCAGGAGGAGATGCCCCTGGACGCTCACGCCGGCGCCCTGGCCGCCGACCGTGTTCCCGGAGTTGTTGTTCTGCCAGCGGATGTTTCCGGTGGCGGCGTCGAGGGCATACACGTGCGTTCCGTCGTAGTTGGCGATGCCGGCGGCGACGTAGGCCACGCCGTCGGCCACCAGCACGCCGGACGCTGCCGGCCAGGTCGAGGCGAGCGAGCCGTAGACGGGAATCTTCCTCTCGACGGGTGCGGCCCGGAACCGCCACAAGAGGCGACCACTGGCCGCCTCGAAGGCATAGACCCAGCCATCGGCCGAGCCAACGAAGGCCCGGCCCTCGGCGATTGCCGGAGGATACAGGGCGGCGCCGCCCGTGCAGGCCGTCCAGCGCTCTTTCCCGTCGCCCGCCCCAAGGGCCCGGACCATGCCGTCCGAGCCGCCCACGAAGATCAGGCCGCCGACGGCCACCGGCGCCGTGGGGACATAACCGGCGCGGGGCCCGAATTGCCAGCGCACGGCGACCTCGGAAGCGACGGTCACGGGGGAGCAGGCGCGGCGGGCGTTGTCCTGGCGATAGGTCGGCCAATCGCCCGGCGTTTCGGGAAGCGGGGCCGGTTGCGCAGGGGCGGCGGCCGGGCGATCGAGGCGGTCGGCCTCGGTGGCTTTCTTGGAGTAGTCGAAACTGCCGGACGGCCCCAGGCAGATGACGCCAATCAGGGAGAGGTTGCAGCCGCACATCCACGGTCCCCAGTAGAGTTGCCCACCGGCAATGACGACCCCGTCGTGGCACGCGGGCCGCATGGGCGTGAGGTCCAGCCCCTTGCCGGCCGCCACGTCCCAACACTTGGTGCCGCGCCCCCGGACAAACACTCGGTCCACCCCGCCCGTGGCGCGGGTGCATGACGTGCGTTGGGGCAATTGCAGGAGAGTGTTTCCGGTCAGCAGGTCGAACTTGCGGCTGGGGTGGTCCGACCCCATGGCGTACAGCGCGTCGTCGCGGATGACGAGTTGGAAATTTCCCTCGGCGGGGTATTGCCAGAGGAGTTTTCCATCGCGAGCCGAGGCGGCCACCAGTTTGGTCTGCTGGGGCCCGGCGAAGTAGAGGGCGTCGTCGCTGCACTTGGCATAGGCCGACGTGGCAAACCCCCAGACGGCCCGCTGGGCGGGTCGCTGATCGGCGATCACGCCGATGACCTGCGGGTCCTCGGTCTTCCACAGCACCTTCCCGGTCCGGGCGTCGAGGCACCCGAGAAACTTCTGCGGGCTGAGGAAGTAGATCCGCCCGCCCTTCATGCACATGGCCCGGGTATCGAGCGCCTCGGCCTCGCGGTGGTGCCAGAGGACTTTCTTCGTGCGGGGGTCGATGGCCAGAATCGTTCGGCCGAAGCCCCAGCCGTACTTGGGGATCTCCCACCAGGGCCAGCCAGCGCCGCGGAACGCCGGTCCCATCAGTTTGTCGCCGGGCGGCTCCTTCTCGCCCACCAGGGCATAGAGCACGCTGCCATCGAGCGCCATCCACTTCCAAACCGGACCGTCGCTGATCCCTGCCGGTGCCTTGATCTCGTCCTTCAACGCGCCGGTCGCCGCATCGAAGAGTTTGCAGGAAACCTGGTCGGCCAGGTAGAGCGTCTCCGGCGTGGCGATCATTGTGTTGCGGTGAATCATGAAGTCGGGGTCCAGTTGCCGCGTCCACAGGATCGTCCCGTTGTAGCCGTTCATCGCGATGAGGGTGTTCAGCATGGGCCATTGCGGCCGCTTGAAGGCCCGACTGCCGAAGGCCTTGAACACGCGGCCGCCCGATGCGACCGTGACCTCCGGCATGGGACAATACCAAGGCTCCGCAAGGAACTGCGTCAGATAGGGCGCACGGGCGATCCGGTCGGTGGACTGGGGGTTGTTGTCCGGGCCGTGGTAGGGGTGGCTCCAATCGTCCACCCCCTCGGGCATGGGCTTCACGAGGGTCGCCGAGCCGATCAGGCCCTTACCTCCCGGCCGCAGCACGCGCAGGACTTCTTCTCTGGGCACGCGCCCAGCGGCCGCACCGCGGACGACGACGAGGTCGGCCAGGTTATCCGCCAGATGAATGCGGCCCTCGGCCCCCTGGTCGATGTAAACGCGGCGGTTCAAGAGTCCGGCGGCGTGGGCGGCACGGCGGGCCGCCTCCACGTCCTCCGCCGCGGGGAGTTGCACGTAGACGAGCAGTTCGCTTGCCTGGGCCAGTTCCATGGCGAGGTCGGCCGCGCCGTCGCCCAGGATGGCGCAGACCCCCCGGGGCGATTCGAGCGCGCCGAGAACCGGCTGCACGTCGGCCCCGGACGCCGCGACCGCCGGCTTGGGCGTGTCGGTGAACACCACGCCAAGCAACACGATCACCAGCATACGCAGATTCTGGCTCCTCATGGTGTCTGCCTCCTGTTTCTCCCCGGCCGAGACGACCCGGCACAACGCCACCTTATGCGCCGCCGCACCCGCTGTCAACTGTCAACGGGTGCATGACCGTAGTTGCGCGCCCCCATGAACAAGGGCTGAAATTGAGGTCAGATTCACACTTGCCTGGGGCGGGTCCTCGTTCTTGCCTGGAAAACGAGGTTTTCGTCCGGCAATTACGGTCATGCACCCACTGTCAACGGGTGCATGTGTCAACGGGTGCATGACCGTTCATGCGGCGGGCCGAAGACGGCCGCGGCCGACGGCACGGCCTGGTGGGCGATGATCATGGAATGCCTCGGCGCGGCCGTCCTCGCTGAGGTAGGCCGCGCGGACCTGTAGGACGGACTCGGCCCCGCCCCGCACCCAGAACTTCTCGGTCCCCTTGACCCTGTGGTTCACCTGCTTGATGAGCGACTCGACGACGGCGCTGGTCACCGGCAGCCCTTGCCGCCGGTATCGCGGGTAATCCATTCGTTGGCGGTTGCGGCTGACGTAGGCCAGTGTGGCGGCCAGCACCTGGCGCGGTTCGTTGGGTGGGCCTGGGGTCGAGGCCGGACCAAGGCGCTTGAGTTGTTCGGCCAACGCCGCCTCCACCTCACGGACCTGGCCGGCCCAGGCCGCCCGCAGCATGCGTTCATAGAGTCGCCAGGCCCGCGTGGCCTGGCCCCGATACGCCGCCGTCGCCGCTGCATACAGGTGCACCAACAGGTGCAGGAAATCCAGGACTTGCTCCCATTCAGGGAAGTGCATCTGGCCTAGCGGTTCGATCCAGTTGCCCCCGTCGCCGACGATGGCCCGATGGGGGGCCTGATAGAAGCCCCGCCGCGTCGCCTCCGCCGCCACCATCCATCCGAACTCCTCGGCCGACTGCATCGTCGCCACCGCCGTGCGCATGAGACACGTCGGCCTATCCGCCGGCGCCCCGCTCGCCGGCGTCTCCGGGGCCCTGGCGGCCGTCGGACGCGTTGCCGGGTCCGAGCGCACCTCACGCATCTCCTGGCACAGGCGCATCACCCGCGGCGGGTCCAGAAACGCCTGCGGCGGCTGCGGTTGCGGGTCCCGGTCGCCGGGGGGGCACAGTAGGTGAGAAAACACCCCACCTTCGTGTCCGACCAGTGCGGCTGGCGCACCCCCGGCCCACCGTCGTCGGCCCGCAATTGAATCTTGCCGGCATCGAGATGAATGGCCGCCACACGCGGCGGCTGGGCGTGGGTGGGCGCCAGCCGTCCGGCCTTCATCCGCTCGACATCCCGATCCCGCTCCCCCAGCCGCTCCTGGTCTTGGCTTACTCGCTGCCCTTGCGGTTGTCCGGATCATCTCAGCGCCGGAGGATCTATGCCCGAATGCTTCACGATATCGCCCACTGTTGCCATCCGCTCCGGCCCGGCCGCATCGAACCTCGCCGAATCAAACGCACCGGCTCTCCTTACCCGCCCCTCATCATTCCACGATCTCTGGCGAGAGAAAAATGCTTATCCTAATGCCATTAGGTGGAAGGCCCGACGGTTGATTCCAGGAACCTAAGCAGACGACCGCACGTAGCGGTATGTCGTCGGCAGCCGCCAAGGCGTCTTCGCTCAGGGCATGACGCCTGGAGCAGGCTTGCGAGAGCCTCGAAGCGAGGTATAATCCTAGTTAGCAACCCGCGATAGTTGTGGGCGGGGCAATCCCGTTCGTGTCGTCACGCAAGTCGGGGGGCAGTTCAATGCATGCATTGACGGTGCTTTGTCTAGTCCTATGCACGCCCGTCTTGGCCGCTGAGCGCCAGTCGTCTTTCGCCATCGACGATCTCGGCGCTGTCCAGGGACCGTGCAGCCGCGCCTATGCCGTCAACGGTCCCGGCCAAGCCGTCGGCGAGACGGGTCCCAACGGTGCCTCACTGGCGTTCTCGTGGGAAAAGGGCAAAATGACCGTTCTCGGCACGTCCGAGTATTCCATGAGCCAAGCTGTGGATATCAACGATCTGGGCCTGGTCGTAGGCTGGGCGCGGTTGGCCGCCAATCGGCAGATGCTGCGAGCCATCGTCTGGCGTGATGGCAAGGCCACCGACTTGGGCGCCGGCACTGCCGAGGCCGTCAACAAGGCAGGCCATGTCGTCGGGGCTGGAATGAGCCTCGGCGCCTACATGCATGACGGCGCCAAGGCCATCGGCCTCGGCACCTTGCCGGGGTACGGCACGCTGGCGGCCGCCTACGGCATCAATAACTCGGACGAGGTGGTCGGGTATGTCCAGCGCGACGCCGTCACGTGGGCCTTCTATTGGAAGGACGGCAAGATGACCGACCTCGGAACGCTTGGGGGGCGGCGGAGCATGGCCTTCGCAATCAACGACTCGGGCCAGATCGCCGGTTGGGCCGAGACGGCGGACGGCGTCGAGCACGCCTGCGTGTGGGCCAAAGGCAGGATTGTCAACCTCGGCGTCGCAAAGGGCGGAAGCCGGGCGTATGGCATCAACAACGCCGGCGAAGTCGTCGGCGCCATCCTGGCCGACCTGGCGTACTGGCGGAGCAAGGAAGCCGTTACCCAGCCGCCGCCGCTGCGCAACAACGCGGGGGGCAAAGCCTTCCTGTGGCAGAAAGGAACGGTCACCGTCTTGGAGAAGGCCATCACCGGCCACAGCGGCGAATGGCTCCTCACGTCAGCCGCAGACATCAACGACGCCGGCCAGATTGTCGGCGACGGAACCCGCAATGGTACGACTCGCGCGTTTATGCCGACACCTGTGCGCCCTGCAAACTCCGGCCGGGGTCCGCAGGGTGAATGACGGGTGTCAGCGGGTGTGATCTGCGAAAAACCAGATGAAGGATTCTTGCGCGAAGGCCAAACGCAGCGGCGAAGAGCGGGGCAGACAAGAGACGTAAGTGCTTGTAGAATAAGGCGAACGGAATATTTGGGAGTAACAACGGTTGATCTTCGGAGTGTGAGACTTCGGCCATGGAACTACGGATTTCTTATCCGTGACTCTTGATGTTGTGAAAACCGGAAGTGCTCACAAAGTCGGTTCTTGAGCAAGCCCCATGAGACACTAACTCCTTTTCGTACAAGGGATTAGGGCAAAAGCATAGACCGTTGGAGTGGGATCCCTTGACGGGAATCGCACATTCCTTTACAACAGGTGTACGGCAGAAGAATAGTCGTCGCGGTTGTCGTGCCAGAAAATGGGCTTGTGGCCCAAGAACCGTAAGTGCTTTTTGCGGCATAGCTTGCGCCTGTAGCTCAAGTGGACAGAGCAACGGCCTTCTAAGCCGTAGGTTCCAGGTTCGAGTCCTGGCAGGCGCGCCAGTGTTAGGTATGGACAAGTGTTGACAATCGGCGACAAGTGGCGACAACCTTGGCGGTTTCCGCGACGCCTCTGCCGCGGCTACCTAACTCCGCTTCTTGGCATAGGGCGACTCAGAATGGCGTAAAGGGGCGTCGGCGCGCTGAAAGGGCGCTGAAAGAAGTCTCTGCGCCGGGCGACTGAGGGAAGGTCCAGATGTGCCGTCCGTCTTACGCCCCTGTGGCCGCCAGGGCCGCGACGTCGGCCCGTGGGGCCTCGATGGCGGGCAGGGCGTCTAGGGCCAACGCGGAAGGTCGTCAGGCCACCCGGTGAAGGCTGATGATCGGCAGGTGCTTGCGCCCAGCCTGAAACGTCACTATCAGTTCCAGCCGGACGCCGGGCTTGCCTTTGATGAGCGTCTGCGGCTGGGCACAGGGTGAGCCGCGCGGTCAGCGCGGGTGGCCGAACCGCCGGTTCCGCTCTCCTGGGGGCCGTCCGTCTTGCTGCGCACGCCGAAGCATGCCGAAGCATTGCACGCGGGCCGCCAGCCTGCTATATTCTGCCCGCGGCGGCAGACGGGCATCTCCGGACCCATCTAATGGAAAGTCGCGGGCTTCGCCGGCGGGAGTTTCTCCAGCACGTGGCCACAGGCACGGTGGCCATTGCGATGGCGCCCGCCCGCGCGAACCCCCAGCCATCCCCCGACAGCACAAGGAGCCCCTCCATGAACAAGGTACTTATCATCGTCGGCGACGCCACCGAGACCATCGACACGCTGTACCCCTACTACCGTCTCCAGGAGGCGGGCCTGGAGCCGGTGGTCGCCGCGCCTGAGAAACGCCGCTACCAGATGGTCCTCCACGAGGTCAAACCCGGCTGGACCATCACCAAGGAATGGGAAGGCTACACAATCATGGCCGATGTCTCATTCGCCGAGGTGAAGCCCGAGGAGTACCTGGGCATCTTCTTCTCCGGCGGTCGCGCCCCCGAGTACATCCGATACGACGAGGACCTGATGCGCATCACGCGGCACTTCTTCGAGGCGAACAAGCCCATCGGCTGCGTCTGCCACGGCGTGGAAATCCCCGCCCGGGCGGGCTGCGTCAAGGGCCGACGCATGGCCACCGTGCTAAAGTGCCGCTTCGACCTGGAGGTTTGCGGCGGCATCTTCGTGGACGAGCCGTGCGTCGTGGACGGCAACCTCGTCAGCGGCCGCACGTTTCACGACCACGGCCGCTACATCGGCCCGTGGATCGAGATGCTGCTGAAGGCCAAGGCCGCGGCGAAGTAGCACAATGCTCTTGCGCGGTGGGTCTGTCGCCATGCGGCGGCGACCTGGGCCAGGTTGGGCGGTATGTCAGCGGCCGGGGCGGCCTCTTGGCTGGCGCGCTGAAAGGGCGCTGAACGGGCGATTGCGCCTTGACGTAAGCCTTTCACGGGGCTGGAGTTCTTGCCGGGCGTCGGCGGTTTCCTAAGCCGTAGGTTCCAGGTTCGAGTCCTGGCAGGCGCGCCATTTCGGCAGTGGAAGTCCTTCGGTTACGCAGGCGGATGCCGCTCAGCGACCGGCCCCGGCGGGCTGGCGCATGACGGTGCGGACGCCGAAGGGCTGGAGGACCACGCGGCCGTCGGCCAGGGCCTGGCCCGTCACGGCATCGACGAGCGGGCCTTGCTCCGCGGCCAGGTTCGCCGTGCGCTGGACCGGGTCGTGGTTCGCCAGGAGCCAGCGGCCCTTCGCCTTGAGGACCGTCACGCGGCTGCCCTGCGGCGCGAGCGAAACCGAGAGGTCGTCGGTCGGTCCCCACGGAAACGCCCGCCATGCCGCGGCGAGCACGCGAAGGTTGCCCTCCTGCCAGGCCGTGCCTTCGTGGCCCGTGCTCAGGAGAACGTACCGCGGGTTGGCAGCCATCATCTTCAGAACATTTATGCGGTACGCCGGGCCGGACCACATGTAGTAGTCGTTTATCCAGCCGATGCCCTTGGGGCTCTCGCTTTCGTTCTGCTCGGCGATGCGGAACTCGGCGATCCAGCCGTCGTCGAACTTCCGCACGTTCGCCACGGCCTGGGGCGACTCCAGGATCGCCAGCCCCGGCGGCGGCACGTGGCATCCGCGCCACAAACTTCCCGCCATGCCGCCGATCACGCCCTTGACGTGCTCCGGCAATCCGTCGTAGAAGCCTACGCGGTCCACGATCTGCGTTTCACCCTTGTCGGTGGTGATCGTGAAAGGCTTTGCGTAATCGAACGCGTACGGGACCGGCAGTTTCAGCCGCTCGCGTGCGCGCAGGTCCATGTACATTGTGGGCACCTCGGTGACGAGGTCGTCGCGGACGCTGCGGATGGCCGCCGTGAATGCCTCGACGGCCTTTGGCAGTTGTGCCCGCCGATCCGCCGAATCGCGGTCCTCTCCGCCGCTGCCGAAGAACCGGACCGAGCAGATCGCCTTGTGTTTTGCCGCCGGCGCCAGGTAATACCGCACCATCTGCTTCAGCCACGGCCCCATCTCCGGGTCGAGCCAGTTCAGCGGCATGACCATCAACCTTGCGTTATACGAGCCGCCCTCGTACAGGTTGGTCGGCTTCTTCCAGCCGTCCAGCGAATCGATGGCCTCCTTGATCGGCCTGGGCATTGGGGCGATGAGTTCCTCCGGCAGCGTGCCGGTCTTGATGCGGTCCATCAGGAACGCATTGAAATACTTATAGAAGCCGAAACTGGTGCGGACCCCGAGGTCGTCCAGCAGCGCGAGGGAATTCTCGAATGCCGGCTGCCCGAACGGCGGGCCGCCTTGAGTCCCCGCAGAACCCGCGAACCTGAGGAAGTTCACCCCGATGTGCTGAAGATACCGTTTCAGGAAGTCGGTGTTTGCCGCGTCGCGCATGTAGTTCTCGGCGTGCCCCAAGGTGCTGAAGCCGAAGTACCGCTCATCCTCGGCCGCCACCGGGTGCGCTATCCGGAGCGGCGACAGGAGCGCAGCCGGGTCCGCCACTTCGTACAGAAGCACCTCGCCGACCGCCCACGGCTGCAACTGCTTCGGCCCTTCGTGGTTCGGGGCAAGGTCCCTGGAATTGCGGCTGTCGGCGAAGAGTATGGTCACCTGCGTGCCCGTGCCGCCGGGGATGAAGAGCGGCGTCCATATCTTCGCCCAGGCCTTCGTGTTGACGCCGTACGTGGCGCTATAGAGGGTGTCGAGGCCCGCGCGGAGCGCCTGGTACCCCTTCTGCACGGAGACGCGGAAGTGCACCCGCCGCGGGGCATCGTCGGGGTACGTCACGACCACCACGTGCGGCTTCTCCGGGTGCTTCACGGTGAGCGTGTAGCCGAAGACCTGCCAGGCGTCGGCGGCCACGCGGGCGGGCCGGCCTAGGACGGTCTCGATCCGGCTAGGGTCGGCGTAGTCGGTGACTTTGTGCGGATCGTTCGGGTCGCCGCAGCGGACGCCATCGACAAACTGGACCGCCTCCTTGGGAATGGGCAGGTCCGCCAGGCCCGCTTCCCCGAGATCGGCAGCGGCGCTCGATGCGGACGCGCCTCCGAGGAATATGACCGCACCCACCGAGATCGCCGAGGCCATCGCACCCATCGTCTTGCCGATCATGTCACCCGCCTCCTTCTGGGTCAATCGCCGATTTCCCTTGCCGCCGCCTCAAGGCGCGCCGTGGCCAGACCCAGGCGGTTGTTCTGATGAACATACTTGAGCAGAGTCCCGGTCCACTCGTCGGTGGTGACGCCCTCGGCTTTCGGGTTCCCCGCCAGGACCGGCAGCCAGAAAAAAACGGGCTGGCCGGGGATATGCTCGCGGGTCCAGCGGATGGGCAGACCATAGTAGCGGGTGAGGAGCGTTTGCTCGGCGGCGCGGACCTCCTCGCAGAGTTTTTCGCCGTCGGGCCGCGCGCCCGCAGCGCGCGAGAGCATCTCGGCCCGCCGGATGACCGCCTGCCGCCCTTTTCCCTCGGCGAGCGATATCCGGTAGTTGTCCGGCACCCGCTCGGTGCGCGCGGCCTGCGGCTGGGCGGGGGCGTCGGAACCGCCGAGCGCCGCCACCGCCTTCTGCGCCTGGTCGGCTGAGGAGTGCGCCGCCAGCACCTCTTTCTGGATCTCCGCGGCAACCTTCCGGGCACGACCGATGTCTCCAGCGGCCAGGGCCTGTTTCGCTTCGGCTTCCAGGGCCGCGGCACGGTCGGCCTTCTTGCCGCGCGCGTCGGCCAAGCGGACGAGGATTTCCAGTTCCGCCAGCCGCGCGGCAATCTCGATCCGGTCTGGTAGCGTGGTGAACCGCCGGCACACCGCGGCCACATCGGCCGGAGCGGCGCCCGGCCCCTCGGCGGCCGCGGTCAGCGAAAGGCTGGTGCTCGCCATGCGCGGGAACTCGTGGTTGGCGGCGAACACGCGGCGGGTTTCCTTGGCGGTCGTCACGGCGATGGGGCCGACGCCGGTATCGACCGTGCCTTCGCCAGTCTGCGTCAGGACGGTTGCCGCGGCCTCGCGGCTGAGCGAGAGCGCGGGCTTGTCGCGCCAGGCGAGCGAGGTGCCGTAGAGGGAGACCTTCCGCGGCGCACCGGCGGCGACCTCGGCGGCGAAGAACTGGCCCGTCGCACGGCAGTCGCCGATCGTCCAGGCCGACGCCTCGCCGCTCCGGAGCGCCTGGCCCACGATGATTGACGGCTCGCCAGGCACGATTACGCCGTGCGCCTTCTCCGTGCGGATAACCTGGAAGACGGGCTTGAAGGCCGCATCGGCGGCGTGCGGCACGTAGGCGAAATCGGCCACGAGCACATCGCCCTTCTTCATCTGGAGCGGCAGGTGGCCCCGCCACGACTCCACGCGGTGCGGCGCCTGCTTGGAGTCGCCCTTCAGGTCGCGGAAGAGGGCGATGTCCACCAGTTCCTGTTTGACGAAGGCGTTGGCCAGCGGCACAAACCCCAGGGCGCCCGTCCCGTCTTTGCTGCGAAGGTCAACGGGGCCGTTGACCGGATGCGGCACGCTGGCCTTCGGCCGCACGTTCGCCGGGTCGAACTGGATAGTCTGGCCGTCGGCGGTCACGGCTTCAAGGTCGCCGGGGTTCGCCAGCGACTCCTCGATGTAGAGGGCGTCGAAGGCGGCATCCTCAAGGGCCGTCACGGTGTTGAGCACGATGACCATGTCATCGAGGAAGGCGTTGCTGGTGCGGACCTCGAGCGCGGGGCCGAGGCGGTAGCGGCAGTGCGTGAATCCGTAGAGCCGGCCCTCGGGCGAGCCGCTGACGATCGCCTCGTCGGGGAAGTACGGCGGCGTCGAGAACGTCTCGGCGCCGGCCCGCGCGACGACCAGGGAAGTCCGCTCGCCGCCGGTTTCCACGTTCTTGTGCGGGTCCCAGTCGAGCCAGCATCGGGCGGAGTCAGTCCGCGCGGCCACCTTGCCGGACTCGGGGAAACGGAACGTGCCGGGCGTGGTCAGCCGGTGCAGCGTGCCGCCGAGTCGCGCGAAGTCCCACGTCCACGCCCAGTGCGGGTAGCACGATGCCTGGTAGGTGGAGGTCTTGACGGCCACGCGGCCGAGGCCCTGCCAG
>Ga0315274_10008886_pt1 | contig 14547 bp, 17 predicted proteins | sample YL17G02_20_MG_FD_203700 | JGI IMG/M metagenome (GOLD analysis project Ga0315274, IMG submission 203700) | Sediment microbial communities from Yellowstone Lake, YNP, Wyoming, USA - YL17G02_20 | ecosystem: Environmental > Aquatic > Freshwater > Lake > Sediment | place: USA: Wyoming | collected... | reverse complement strand
CGCTGAAACCGACAAACTCACGGTTGACATTGACCAAGTCGGTTCCACAATCGCTGGCGCAGACTTGACTGTCGAAGTCGTATGCGACCAAGCGGTGACGCTTAGCTAGGTGTTGAATAATGGCTGATTGGACTACGCCATCTGCGGTTCATAGTAAATGTGGACAAACAAGCCCTTACCTTGCGACGAAGGCGATAGACACCGACACAGGAACGTATTGGAATCATAGAACCGCTGAGCTGCATTGGATTATTTTTGATATGGGAAGTACCAAGACAATCACTAAAATCAAACTGTTTCAAGTCGCAGGCTACAGATGGGGTGAAAGTTCAGGTCTCACCGTGTATGTGGGCGACGACCCCGCAAATCTTGGTGCCTCAGTTTGGGACGGAGTATTAAACGCTGACGGTTGGCAAGAGAGTGGAGCCTTCAGCAAGGATGGCCGATACATTAAGTTGGTCACCAAGTTAGGCGCTAACTATGAGCGTATGTACGAGTTTCAGGCTCTTGCAGCAACACCTGCTCCGCCACCGGCAGCTGGGATTTTGGTGCAGGTGATGTAAATGACTAAGAAACGCATTGTGGCCACTATTGATGACAGATTACTAAGTGAAATAAAAAATATTCATGAGGCTGAAGTGAAGTCGGCGGAGGAAAAGGATCGAACGATGCCTCGTTGGAGCAACACGGTTGAAATGTTGCTCCGCAAAGGCGCAAAAGCCTACAAATCAAGCTCCATTGGGTTCTGCTAACTTGATGGGCGATGCGTCTCCCAGTTAACAGTCGGATGATGCTGTCAGAAAGCGGGTTCTGACTTAGTCTTCGGATGTTCGCCTCTGCTTAGGATTTGGAATCTCGCCGTGAGTGATTGCAGCATGACAGTTTGCACATAAAAGCTTGTACTTGTTTTTGTTGCGCGCGCATTGAGAGATGACGTGACTATTACAGTTTTCAAGAACCCGCTTTCATTTTCAACATTCTTTGGGACTTCAAAATCGATAATGCGTATTCAAGCGCTTGGATAAAAGTGTCTGCTTCAGTATCGCCGTAAAGTTCAATTGTAATTTCCTCGGGGTCTTCCTTTTTAATGCCATTGCATCTGAGTTCCCATGCTGTTCCACCTTCATTTCTCAGCTTGAAAACTGTAACCCCGCCGTGTCCAGCATCTCCTCCACAAGGCGTGTTGGTTCCCACTTCAATTGAGAGAATGTTCGCTGAACTAAACGTTTTCTTATATGTCTTTATTTTCGCGACCAATTACAAATCACCTCCTGAAGAATATATCGAGCATAAGCAACATGAAGAAGAAAGAGAGGAAATTAATCAATTTTTTGTCTCGTCTAAAAGCCTTTATCTGCATTTACATGCTGGTAGTAACGGTTGACAGACTGATCTATAAAGTAGGAATGCGTCTATGTTTTCTGTATGCATGCATGCAAAAGTGAAGATAGAGTAAATCAATCTCAAATGATGGGAAATGCATAAGAACTATAGTGCGTCCTTGGAGAGGAAAGCCTTAACTGCGATATTAAATAATTGGAGAAAAGCACATGCGAAATGTTACTAAGGAAATTTTCCTGAATAGCTTGGTATGTCCTAAATTGGCATGGTTAATAAGATCTGGTGAAGTTTCTCAGATGGTCCCCGAAGCGACTCTGGGCGAGAAATTTCGAATAGAGCAGGGAATTGATATTGGTAAGAGAGCAAGAGAACTTCATCCTAAAGGGTTTCTGGTTAACGAGGCAGACATTATGTCTGCTTCAAAGAGGACAACGAGTCTGATGAAGGACCCGAAATTCTCGACAATTTTTGAAGGCGCCTTCCTCATTGATGGCTTTGTAGCTAAAGCCGATATATTGAAACGAGCCAATGGCAGTTGGCACATGATAGAAGTCAAGTCCAGTGTGAATGACAAAGAGGAATTCATAGATGACATGGCGTACACATTCATGGTTCTTGCCCATTCTGGTGTCAATATCGCGAAGGCTTCACTGTTATTGGTATCCAAAGATTTTAGACTCGGAATGGGAAACGCTGAACTTTTCATAGAAATAGATCACACAGATGATGTTCAGGATCGAGCTGCTTTGTTTGAGCCTTTTTGGGAGCCAGTCGAAGAGGAAACCAGAAGCCCGATAAAACCCGAGCCGGCGCTTAGGTTTGAATGCCGAAGTTGTGTACTCTTCAAAGAATGCCTAGGCAAGGGAATTGAGAATCACATATTTGAAATTCCACGAATAACCCAATCTAAATTTGATGAATTGAAAGACTTGGGAATCGTGCGCATCGAGGATATACCAAATGAATTTCCCTTGACTGAAAAACAGGTCACTGTGAAGAATTGTGTACAATCAAAGAAGCCATTTGTTGGGAACAACCTTAAACGTGAATTAGGTTCTATTTCATGGCCGGCTTATTATCTGGATTTCGAAACAGCTATGACGGCAATACCGTTGTATCCAAATATTGCCCCATATACTCAGCTGCCAACGCAATACTCTATACACAAATGTTCTCAGCCAGGTGGAATTATCGATCACTTTGAATATCTGGCTGACCCAGAAAGGGATTGCAGAAGAGAGCTTGCTGAGAGCTTAATCCTTAACATCAAAGGGAAAAGCAGCATCATTGTTTATTCCAGTTTCGAAAAAACTATCATAAATAGTCTTGCAAAAGCTTACCCAGATCTTTCAGAAGAATTGAGCCTTCTAACAGCTCGATTAATAGACCTTGCCTCAATCATCGGAAGCCATTTTTACCATCCAGATTTCCATGGGAGCACATCGGTAAAGGTTACACTTCCTGTTTTAGTGCGCGATATGTCATACGATGATCTGGAAATTGCAGATGGTGATTCTGCTATGGCGGTTTTTGCCTATATGGCACTTGGCAAATATCAAGCAAGTGAAATCGAATCAGTCAAAAGAAACCTTTTGAACTATTGTAAGAGAGATACATTGGCTCTGGTCAAATTACACGAACGCTTGGTCAGATACATTTAATCGGACCCCAGGCTCTGAGTTTTGATTCTATGCGGTTTCTGGGTTCAACGTAATCCTCTTTAATTTAGCGCTTTAAAATGGTAGCTTGAACGACAGGAAATAACAGCACACAAAGACCCAGGAAGAGTTACGATAAGCAACATTAAAAGTCACGTTAAACACTCGTCAAATAGAACCCAAAACAACAACAGAAGCCAAAATAAACCCCAAAACACAGACAAGCACCCAGCCAAAAACACCAAAAAATTTTTCCATGCATGCATCGTGATAGTCCGCATACTGTCCGGCTGAAAATCATCTGCGCTGCGATGTCCACTACGTATATACTGTTCTGTTTCTGCCCAAGGCAAAGGACCCAAACTCTCAAAGTTAGGTCAGCTAGAAAAACAGCAAACTTCAGGCAACTAGGATTAGTTGAAGCTCACTGCTTTCCTAGCTGCCATGAACGTTTAAAATAATGCGTAGAGAAGGCGTAAAAGACTTGCGATGACCTAAACCATTAATCTATGCCAGCAAAATCAGAAAATAGCCCAAAAGGATCTTATTTCTCTTCAAAACCACACAAATGACACTTCTTCTATTATGTAGACGTCTCACAAGTATTAAAGTAACTATCTGTTAGAAGCAAATGGAACCGACTCAAAAAGCTTTTATGTTCCCATTATCAATTCAAATTCGGAAGCTTATGGTCAACAAAGAAAATGTAGTTGGGACTGTAATATCTGATGAAATCTCACCAAGCTTTGAAATCTTTAGGTTCAAAGCAAAATATGATAAATATGTTACACCAGGGTCGCTGCTAGCTACTTCTATCTCTAAAGACGTTTTCTTGGTAGGAAGAGTTACTTCATCACATGAATATAACCCACATGAAGAACCAAGCAAAGTTACAGTTAGAGATACTATGGAGCTATCTCCGGATTACCCAAGAGAGGATTTATCCCTCACAATACACCGAAAATATGAAGTAGAAATAATTTCTGAAGTTAAAAAGATTGGAGAGCAGAGGTTTGAGGTACATCCTCCCGAGAAAATGCCTAAATCTGGATCTGAAGTGTTCGTGCCCCCTCACGAAGTGATTATGGATATAATGGGGTTGGAGACTGATCCTGAAAAGAGTTTGAATTTAGGAATCGTGGCTGTTACTTTAGCAGGAGAGGAAAACGTGCCAGCAAGAATAAAAAGAAATGTTATCCAACGACACGTATTCATTGGAGGCACTACTGGAGGAGGAAAATCATACGGCGCAAAAGTCCTTGCGGAAGAAATCCACAAACAAGGGATCCCAATTATTTTCTTTGATACACAATACGAGTTTGCCCCCTTGACTGAAGCGCTCGGCGGGAAAGTGTTAAGACCTGGCGATAACTACCGGACCAAACTCTCTTCATTGTCCGAGGCTGAATTATTAGATCTGATCCCGACCTTAAGCCACGAACTACATGTTGCAATATTGACAAGGGCCTTCCTTAGGTTAAAAGATAGGAGTTCGCCTCCAGTTACCACACTTGAAAGATTTAGCCCAATCGGAACACAAAGAAGGGGATTCAATCTTCAAGACTTGTTAACAGAAATTCAAACTGTTGCAACTGAGATGACTGCTGGTCAACATACGATAGATATAATTATGGACAGAACAAGGCATTATTTGAGTAGTTATGATTTTATTGGCGAGGAATTCGATTGGTCTAATACATTGATTCCTAGCTCTGTCATTGACATAAACTGCAAAGGATTCGGTAGACAGAGTCTTCAACTTGTGTTAGCTTCAACTTTACGAGAATTGAATGAGCTTCGCAAGACAGGAAAAATAAATCCGTTTGTGTTTTTTATTGATGAGGCCCACTTGTTCGCCCCTCAAGACGAGGAAAGCCCATGTAAGCAAATCATTCGAGAGTCAGTAAGAATGGGAAGACATTATGGAATTTGCACTGTTCTTATTACCCAAAGCCCAATAGATATCGATAAAAAATCGATTAGGCAATGTAACACAAGATTATTGTTTGCCATCGAACCAGATCAGTTACAAGCAATTCAGGGAGTCAAATCCGATGCGACACAAGAGATGATGGATAGATTACCAAAAGCACCAGTAGGAACATGTATCCTTACAGGAACTTATGAAACTATTAAGCATGCCATCCCTGTAAGAGTTAGATTAATGGAGCATCCAGAAGCAGATGCAGGGCAAGCTCCAGATATTTTCTCGGAAATAGGTAAGAAAAATGAGTAGTCAATCAGAACGTTCAATTGTTTTCGAAGAAATTTTGTCGAGAATTCAGGCAGAAAGTAGACGAGACCCTTCAATTGTATCTTCGGCTCAAGTTTTGTTGAGCGCGAGTTATTTTGAGGAAAGAAGAGACATTGTTACAGAAGCTCGGAATAAATTGATGAAAGAGGATCCACGAAAACTATACTTACATTGCATTAAGGATCTTGTGACTTTAATAAGAGAGGAAGCGAGATCAAGAAAATATATTTGGGCAAACCAACTTAGTGATCTGGCATTACAAGGTTTAGGCATTAAGATTGATGACTTGGCTTTTAGGGGAATAAGTTCGGAAGATATCTTAAGTGGAGAACCAGACTGGCGCGAAATAGAAGATCACATAAACAAGAATGTCTTAGGGAACTTCTTCATTGAAAAAATCTCCGTTCCACCTGATAGTGAGTTGTGGGGGGAGGAATTTCCCTTGAGAATTGGTGCGTGTGACGCAAGTCAGCATAGATTCAAATTGAGAACTCCATTCAATGTCAATTTTTCATCACCAGTAGTGGTAAACAATGCTGCAGGTGTAATAAAAGAGCAAGGGCCTGATAAGCCAAAATGGAGATACGTGCCTGTTCCGAAGAATACACAAGATTTTGAAGACTGGGTCATAGTCGGGTTTAAAGATTATACAGAATTAAGTGAAGACGATTACGAATGGGCAACAAAATCTGCTATGGACGTCGGAGAATTCTATGTCGAAGAAACATATATTTTTCCTCATGGTGGACTTAAACTGAAGCCAGACATACACTTGAGAGATGGAAGAATTTTTCCTCAAGATCATGCAATGAATTGCAACCTTCAAAATAGACACGGTGAACTGACGCGAGAGGCTACATACCGCATGACGACTACCTTAAGAAAGGCTAAAGAACTTGGTATCATCTATTGCGGTGTTGCAAAATATACAAATTTGAAGGTTTACAGCACCATAATTGATTGGTATATAAGAGAAAAAATGAATGAAGAGAACTGGAATATTACTAGACACGTCCTTAGCGACAGCGAAGTCATCCGTCGAATACTTTACAACGAAAACTTCAATGGATTAACATTTAACGAAGTTTTTGTTACTTGCCCTATTATCAGGTCCTATTTTACAACTTCCAACCTTAATAGGAGAACCAACAAACAAGTTGAAAACGATCTGTCCTCACTTGAAAATATTTATCATAGTAGAACCCTTACAGCGCGAAAGATAGTTGATGAAGCGCTAAAGTCTGCGGTAGTAATGTTCTTTGTAGGGCATTCTAAAACCCCCGAGGTATATTTCCCAAGATACGAATTTGTTTATTACGGAAACGACGCAAGGTTGAATATTACGAAGATTCTATCAGCGCTAAGGTTGGCTTCTTTTGAAGTCGATGAAGATCATCTATGGGGCAGAGAAGAACCCCTTCGTACGCTAATACCAACACCCACTCTGATAGCCCATGATCTCAGTAAAAAGATGGGTGAGGAATTGGCTTCCGACTGGGCTGCCAAGACTCATGCTGAATTTGTAAAAATGAGAAGAGAACACATCAAACCCAAATGAATGCGAGAGAAACCACTTGGACCTTGGAAAGCAATACACATTTCGCAGCATGAGGTACGTTGTAGTATGATAAATAATGCTCTCAATGATCTCCATAAATTAGCACCTTCCTCGAGATATCAAGGGAGCAAACGACGCATCTTACCTTGGTTGTACAAGAACCTTAAAAATTTGGAATTCGAAACTGTTTTGGATGGATTTGGAGGAACTGCAAGTGTCAGTTATCTATTTAAATCAATGCAAAAGAAGGTTACTTTTAACGATATTCTCTCGTCAAATTATCATACTGGGATTGCCCTTATCGAAAACGACTTCGTAAAATTGAATCAGTTTGATTTGAAATTTCTTCTTAATAAAAACGGGTTTAGATATCCGTCTTTTATTCAAAAAACGTTTAAAGATATTTACTATCTACATTCCGAAAACAAGTGGCTTGATATTGTGGTATTTAATATTGAGATGTTATCTGAAAATTACGAGGGAGAAATACTTAGAAAGAAAAGGGCACTGGCTTTTCACATGTTATTTCAAGCTTGCTTAAGCAAACGCCCCTTTAACCTATTTCACAGAAAAAATCTATACTTGAGATCAGCCAACGCAAAAAGAAGCTTTGGAAATAAAACGACGTGGGATACAGATTTCGATACTTTATTTCTTAGATTTAGCAATGAACTTTCACAGAAGATCTTTTCTAATGGTTTCAACAACAAGGCAATTTGTACTGACATAATGAAGTTGCAGGATAGAGACTTTGACCTAGTTTATTTTGACCCACCATATACAAGGCCAAAAGAGAAATCCCCAAAGGATTATTATTCTTTTTACCACTTTCTTGAAGGATTAGTTGATTATAATAACTGGCAAAAAAGGGTAAACTGGAAAACAATGAATAGAAGCCTAACAAAAGAAAACAATGAATGGAACAAGAACCCCTTAGAAAAAAACTTCGATCACCTCTTCAAGAAATTCCAAAATTCCATGATAGCAACATCCTATGGAGAGCCCGGGAACCCACCCGTCCAAAAAATCAAGGAACTTCTGCTGCAGTACAAATCCAAAGTTAGAGTTGTGAAAACGAAATACAATTATAGATTGAACCATAAAAACGGGGACAAGATGTATGAAGTGTTAATTATCGGAAAATAATTCCTTACATTGAATGAATTACTTCTTTTTTTAGACCCCAAACTTTTCTGCCAAAACGTGTCAAAGCCCAATTCATCCCACGTTTCTCAGCTATTCTCTCTCCAATCTGCTGCTCCAATTAACGATTCATATGCCGGAGAATATAGCGAACGTGCCATGGCTGAAATCTCCTAGTATGCATAAGCCTGTTTACAGTTAAGGCGATGTCCCGAGAAAGTTTGCCATCCTCTCCGGCACCATATAACTCTTCCAAAACTAAGCTGTCAACTTCGTTTTCACAAACAACCTCATGAATGTAGCTTTGATCAAAAATCAAGTAGCCACCTAAATCTAGGCCCTTAACAATAAGCCGCTGAGTACGCCGCAGATCATCTACTTTCCCTTCTATACGGTGAAGGACCTTGAGCAAATGCTTGTAGGTGCCCTCTTTTTCCCAAGGAGCACGATACTTCTTCTTGGGCTTTTCTGAAGGTATTTGTATAGGCTTAGTGGTTTCCATCATTCTTTTCTCTAGCGCGCGCGTAATCAATGTCATAGGCTTCTACACGCTTCATGCAGAGATTTCTTGAACAAAGAACATCCGACGGATTTTCACAGCGTAAGAAATCCGACAAAGACTTTACAGAACCCATAAATCAAGCTCCACTCGCTAATTTATGGTCATATGTTAGTGCATTTTATAGAATAACAGTGCATTTTATTCTATTTTGTTGAATTAGCCTTAAATGGGCTTCTTTTCAGGTTCTATGTGCATTAGGGTAGAGGCTCAAATCGTGGTTTCAATCACGCCCGAATCAGTTCGCGAACGCATCAACGTTTCTGCAGCTGAGTGTCCAGATGATGTAGTGAACCGCTTCATAACTGACGCTACCGAAACAATCGAAGTCGAGACTGGCCTCACGATTGATCCTGTTAACTGCACGGCTGCCGAGGCTGTTGCCATCCGCAACCTAGCTGCAATCTACTGCGCATGCAGAATCACGGGCGGCTCCGCTTCCGGCCTCAGTTTCAGGGTTGGAGACCTCACCGTCAACGAGTCGACCAGCTCTTCGCCTTCAGGATTAAGCAGCAACAACCTGCAGTTTTTGATGAATGAAGCCACGAAAATCGTCGAGAAGCTGAACCAAGCCGACTTCAGGGCGGTGGCCGCATAGTGGGCACCGTTCCAGACGCCTATTATCAATTCGTGATGCACTATGCGCCTTATTTCTACGTTGTTCCGACTGCTATGGCTGCTGATCCGCCTGCCGGGCAGAAAAACGTCACCGTTGCGGACGGTTCCAAGTTTCAAGCTGGATTTCCAGTCGAAATAAAGGATGAAGCACATGCTGAATGGAATGAAGTTGACAGCGTCGCAGGCAATGTTGTGACCATGAAAAACAACTTGGCCAATACGTATTACGTGTCTAAAAGCGGTAAAGTCGAAGGGCCTGACCCAGCGTTTATGCATGGAGCTTTTCCCGCTGCCTTTGCGATTGAGTTTCTCTATGAAGCATATTCAGCTAGTCAGTTTTCGGCGAGACAAGCGGAGGTCCTTGCGAAGATTGTTAGTCTTGCAGAGTGGCTTCTCACGCAGCAGTGCATCGATCCAGCGAAGAAGGCTTATGGCGGATTCAAAAACAGCGAAACAGGAACAGAATACTGGAGCATTGACGCTGGGCGATGTATTCCAGCTTTGCTTAAGGCTTATGCTTTAACCTCGGATGCGGATTACCTTAACGCTGCAAAACTTGCTGGCTACACTTTTCTCTATAACATGCAGCATCAGCCCGAGTTGTTGGGCGTGCATGACAAATACTATGGTGGCTTCGCTAAGTACGTGACGATTGCTGACGCTTGGTCGCAGCACATGGCCATCGAGGATCTGTATGACCTTATTGCTTTGAAAATGTTGGCTGACACCTACGACGTGACGAATGCTTCACGGTATAATTCGATGATGACAGATGCTGTGGGCTTCTTGCGCAGTGGCTTCGAGGATTTCTATTTGTGGTTTGACCCGGAGCCAATCGGAGACGGAAAATGGCATAGAGTGGGCATTAACGAAACAGAGATTTATGATGATCCCTTTAGCTTCGCCTTGCTTGGCCTTTACACGTACGAGAGCTGGAGCGTCACTTGTCAGCGGGTGTACAACTTCATGCAGTCCATCAGGGCCTCTGGGCAATATCCAGCCTACTGGCCGGAGATCTGTTGGCCAGGCTACATGGATGTAATCACACGCTTTCCAGCATGCGCCTATTATGACGCGCTCACAACGGGAATTCTGTGGAAGATTCGCAAGGAGCGAGATCCTCCGAGCTTCAAACTTGCTCACGACGTCGTAAGCAAGTACAGCGACGAGTTTCTCTACTGGGGCCCCGTCTTCACCGACTACAGCCCGATCACGGCTCAGAAGGCTATGGCAAACGTCACCTGGCTAGCCAGAATGTTCCTGAACTATCAAGAACCCTTAACGCGATTCGCGCAGATCCTGAACGGCAAAGGCGAGGCTGTTCTGCTTTATCCGATCCGTCAGGCTGTGGAAACCGTGAGTTACGGCGAGCCCTTGGACGTGTTGGCGATTGTTTCGCCAGTAAGAGTTGAAGAGGTCCTTCTCGAGGCCGGCTACTTGCTGAACGACTACCTTGCGTTCTACACTTTCGTTCCAGTGCGTCATCATGACAAGATACGTCGCAAGGGGGAGGACTACGAGATTCAAAGTGTTCAGCCGTTCACCTACGAGAACCAGACGATCTACTTCAAATCAATCGCCAGGAGGCTGGTTGCGAGTTGAGCGTTCTTGAACTTGAAAACCCTGTGGAGACTCTTTTGCGGTTGATTACTACGAGGATCCGCGTGACCAAGGACAGCGGTTCGCTTGCAACCGTCTTAGCCACAAAGGAAAGTTATGACCGAGAGCTCCTGAAGGAATACGATGCGCAGATAACGATAGGCCTAGACAGCAGCCAAGACCAGAAGCTCGAGCTCGCGGGACGCTTGAGACGCCGCTACATGGTTTTTCGATGTAACACTTACACGGTCGACAAGGCGGCTCCGGGCTCAGATGCGGGTAAGGTGATGCGGGACAAGGTAACTGCGCAGATCAACGCTATCATCCGCGAGAACCGAAACCTTCCATATCAAACTGTTTACAACTTCAGCGGGCTCGGATATCCAAGCGGAGAGCCTCACAAGGCTTTGGATGCTGGGGCAACGACTGAACTCGCGCCCTCGAGCGTTAATTGGGCTGAACTCACAAACCTGGAGTATCAGAAAATCTGGTCTAGTGACGATGTCTGGCACTCAAAAGGCACCAGTGTGAATAATGAGTATGCGCTGATGCTTTTCAGGTTCAAGTTAGGTCCCAGAGAGCAATCCGTCAAGAAGATAGTGCTGAGTTTTGAGGGTTACGGTACGGCTCCGGCGGGGAACGGAATTACCGTTAAGGTTTGGAACCATGTCGCTGGGGCCTGGCAATTGGCTCAGGCTGGAACTGGCAGCGGGGACGAAACCATAACGATCACGCTTTCGGCGAACTGGCCTGATTTCATCGATTCGATCGGCTATGTTTGGCTGTTGGCGAAGACCACGAACCCGAGCAATGGAGCTACGGCAGCGGTCTTGTACTGTGATTTTATGCAATGCGTGATTCAGGTTTACGGGATCTCATTCTGCGACGTCATCAGTTATCGGAACATTGACGTCACCGACGTTAAGCCGTACCTTTTCAGAACCGAGTTTCTGTTGAAGGGCTGGCTTTTCGAATCATTGTCAGGAGCGTTCTAGAAAAATGGTTGAAAAACCGAGAAAAATCTCCTTTGGCTTTGCGTGTCGAAGCCTGTGTGGTTTGAGTCTCAGACGTCCGCATATGACTTGCGTTTACTGTGCATCGAGGAAAGCCTACTATGGGAAAAGCCATCGTCCAGTGCGGTTCATAGACACGTATATTCTCAACATCGACCGGGAGAGGCGGTTAGCAAAAGCCAAGGATGTTGTCCTCAAAAAATTACTCACAATTTGTGAGATGTTAGCCACTTGACGGTCATGAAAATAATCATGAATAAAAAGGGAGTGTGAGAAACAGAAATGGTTGAAACGTATGGAGCGCATGAAAACCGCGTTTACTACGTAGAAGAAAGCGTCTGGGGCGTAACACCTACAAGCCCAACAATGGCGAGTGTTCCAGCAGACGAGGTCGACCCGGGAATAAACCCAGGAAACATAAAGCTGAGAGGAGCCGGCAGCTACGATCTGCAGGTGATCAAGAAGGGTCTAAGACAGGTTGGGCTTAAAGTAAGCTATCCGTTGCCTTCTGAAGCGCCTGTCGGATTGCTTCAGTGGGCGAAAATGGATTTGAACAAGAGCCTCAGCATGCAGGTACTCTATTACAAGGGCATTTTCGCTTCAGCGACGGACATAATCTCAATGCTGTTCACCGGGATGAAATTCAACAAGGTAAGCGTTCAGTGCAGCGTAGAAGATGTCATAAAAGCAGTCGCAGAGTTTCAGGGTCTGAACGTCGCATTGGGAACTGCCAAGATAGCTGGGGCAACTTATGGGGACCTCAGCGGAGCCGTGCCCTTCAACGAAAGCTACGTGAAGAAGGCCACTGTCGCCCTTGAACGCGTCACTGATTGGAAGTTTGACGTCGAGAATAACCTCAAGCGAGTGCCAGTCATCCGTGCTAGTGATGGTGACCTGCCGAAGTATTTGCCTTTCCGCCATCGAGTTCTAAGTGGAGAGTTGACCTTCGAATTCGAAGACATAGAAGAAGCTACAGAGGTCTTGGCTGACACGGAGTTCGCTTTGGAATTCGGGCTTGGCGGCACATGCAAGGCTACCTTCTCAGGCTGTAAATGGGACAATGTTTCATTGCCGACCAAGATGGAAGACCTGATCTCGCTCAAAGCTGCATTCGTGGCCAAGGGCCCCATGGCAATCGTCGCCAGTTAGGAGGCTTACCGCATGAAGACTGAAGTCTTGGAAATTGGTGACCGCTTCGGCACGGGTGCTGAGGTGACGATAAGTGGCAGTTGAAGTTAGCGTTTTGGAAAATTTCGGTCGAGAGGCTGAACTGAAAAAGAAATGGTTGAAGATGTGGGAGAATCTTGGAAAGCGAATACTTAGGATGCCTAAGTGGATGCAAGAAATAGTGCTTGAAGACATCAACACAGCCATCAGAAACCGAATAAACGTTATGGAGATAATTCAAAATGCGAAAAGAAACCATTGAAGTTGACGAGCGTTTTGGCGAAGAATACAAGGGGCGCTATGTTTTCAGTGAGATCACTTGGGCAAGGCGTAACCGGATAATCCAAAAGTACACTAAATACAGCAGGGTCTCTGGGCAGGTTGAGAGCAGCGACTTTGTCGCGATACAAGCTGAAACGATTTGTGCAAGTCTGAAAGAACAGCCTAAAAACGAGCCCATAACCCTCGCGAAACTACTCGGCGAAACTGAGGGGGTCGGTGTTGAGCTCGGCGAATTACTGAGCAAGGTAACAAATCGACTCTGCAACGTGTCAAAAGAAGAGGCTACTTTTTTATCAGAGCAATCCGCAGACAAAAGCCAAACGAAGCCCTCACAGAATTCCGACTCTCTAGAGAGTTCGGGTGGACCCCAAACCAGCTCGCAAGACAACCAGCAAAAACCGTCCAGCAATTCCTTGTGATCCTGAACCAGATGGACAAGATGACAGAAGAGGAAATCGAAAAGGCTAAGCGGGAGGCGAAGACGCATGGCCGTTGAAGTTTCGTGCAATGTTGAAGGCATCAAGGAGTTTCAGGCCGCAATGACTAGGTTTGATTCTGCCATGCAGAACCAGGTTCACCGTTTCTTGACTAGCTGGGCAGCCGATGTGAAGGCTTCAGCGATGCGAAACGTGCCTGTGGTCACTGGACACTTGCGAAGCACAATTTACGCAACGATCAAGGATTGGGTCGCTCAGATCGGTGCCGAGGCTACCTATGCTTTGTTCGTTGAATTGGGAACTAGGCGCATGCAGGCGAGGCCTTATCTGTATCCAGCGATTCGGGAGCATCTGCCAAGCCTCCAAATCAACATTATTGGCGCCATTGAGCAGGCTAAGCGGGAGGCTGGTTTCCGTTGAGTTTCAGTGAATTGGGCATAAGCATTGTTGCTCAGAACTTGGCAAGTGCAGAATTTTCTAGGGTCGCTTCTGACGCTGGCGCCATGGCTGCGCAGGTCTCAAGTCAAAGAATGTCAATTAACGCGGAAAATCTGGCTAGTCCTGAAATCAACCGAGTTGCTGAAGATGTAGCCCGCGTAAAAGCTGAGGTTGAAGCTTCGGCGCTAAGTATTAGTTTTGCTCCTATCGAAGTGCCTGAAATTCCTTCTATCGAGGTTCCGCCTGCGGAGATAACTTTTGCTCCGGTGATTCCGCCTAATATTCCGCCAATTGAAATTCCGCCTCTGGAAGTCAATTTTGCCCCGATTGAGATACCAAGCATTCTGCCAATGGACGTTTCAAGCTTTGAAGGCGCCCAGGTTACTTTCGGCGAGGTGGGGGCTTCAGCGATTGAGATGGGCGAGAATGTTAAGGCTGCAGGCTCCAGCTTCACCGAGATGCAGATGCACGCTGAAGACA
>Ga0315274_10008880_pt1 | contig 14552 bp, 8 predicted proteins | sample YL17G02_20_MG_FD_203700 | JGI IMG/M metagenome (GOLD analysis project Ga0315274, IMG submission 203700) | Sediment microbial communities from Yellowstone Lake, YNP, Wyoming, USA - YL17G02_20 | ecosystem: Environmental > Aquatic > Freshwater > Lake > Sediment | place: USA: Wyoming | collected... | reverse complement strand
GCGCCATGAAATCGAATTCCAGCGGGATGTCGATGAGGCGGGCCAGGTCCGCCAGAAAGACGAACGCGCCCTTGAGTATGCCGACGAGCAACAGCGGCCTCCCCCGGTAATCCTCGGATATCCTCCGGGCGATATCTGAAACGCGGTCCCCGATCTGCTCAGAGGTGAAAAACGTCTCCCCGATCTCGACTTCCTGCTTGCCCAAATCGACCTCCCGCTCTTATGGCTATCGGCTACCCATACTATTCGCCACCCGGGAAGATGCGCAACCTGATGGCGCTCCGGTCCCCCTCCCTGAGTCTAAAGCGCTCGTCCAGACGATGGCCGGCCACCCAGACGACCTGCCCTCCCGACAGGACGATCGGGCAGCGCGACCTCTCGCGCCGGGGCAGCTTCATGTCGATGAAGAAGTCCTTGAGCTTTCTGGTTCCTGGACCCCCCAGCGGCTGGAACCTGTCGCCCGGCAGTTGGTTTCTGACCTCAAACGGCCGTTCCAGGTCCGGCCTGACATATTCGACTCGCGGATCGTCGCTGAAGACGACCTCCAGCGCTGTAACCTCGCTGGCCTCCAGGATGAGGCCGCTCGCGGGCACGCTCACCCTCCCCGGCACGGTGAGGCTGAGCCGGACCAAAGGTTCCTCGCCACGGCGCTCCCTGAAGACCAGGTGGTCGTATTCTCGCTCGACTACTACCGAGCGGGGCAGGTCCAGCCGGGCACCCGTCCTGCCTCCAACAACTTTCTCAAAAATATCGGCGACGTGACGCCAGCCCAGGTTCGCCTCGTCCGGCCTGAGCCACGTCCACGCCTGGCGTACGATCCCGCGCTGTATGGAAGGCGGCGTGTCCAACAGCGGCCTTATCTCAACCCTGACGTTGTCTTCCCCCACCATCGCGACTCGCTCGATCGCCTCCGATACCTGGAGACCGATCAACTCGCGATCATGGCTCAACGATTCGACCTCGCGGAGTATCGTCTCTTTCACGCCCGCCCCGAACTCCCGGGTCAGATTCGGCACCAGATGGTTGCGCACGCGGTTTCGCATGTAGATATCCTTGATGTTGCTGGAGTCAATACGGGGTGTGACTTTCATGAGAGCGCAGTACTCTTCAACTTCTGCCCGCCATACGCCGATCAGGGGCCTGATGAACTTTCCCGAGACGGCGCTGATGCCCCCGAGCCCGGTCAGGCCCGCGCCCTGTATGACCCTCATCAAAAAAGTCTCCACCTGGTCGTCCGCGGTGTGGCCGAGGGCGATTCTCCGGGCGCCGATCTCTTCCGCGTACGACATCAACCGCTCGCGACGTACCCGTCTGGCGGCATCCTGGGGAGACGGGCCCCCTTCTGCGACCAGCGAAGGCACGTCGATCGACTCCACTCTCGCTGGAAGGCCGATATCGCGCGCCAGTTCTTCAACGTAGCGCGCATCTTCCACCGATTCCTTCCCCCGAAACATATGGTCCAGATGGAACACGTTGAGATCAAGCTCGAACCGGTCGGCTATCCCCTTCAGGAACATCAGCAGCGCCACAGAGTCGGGGCCTCCCGACACGCCGACGACCACCTTGTCCCCGCGGGATAACATGTCGTGGCTCGCTATCGTTTCCAATGCTTTTTTTTCGAGCGTGGATTCTCCCATCTGTCGGGCCCTCCCGCCCGCCTTAGATAACGCAGGTCACCGCCCGCATAAAACATGGTAAGCGTCGCGGAGAGGCTTTTCAATCGGCGGGATTGCTCGTGCCTCCTTCAGGTGCTGCGCTTCCGTCGATGAAACCCCTGCCGTTCCTGATCGACACGCCGGTCCCCAGCTCGCGGGAGTAACCGGCCACGGTACCCAGCCATGAATCTGCCGCGCCGCCGTTCAATATGACCGGGCGACTTCCGCTGATGACCATCGGCACGATTTTCGCCTGCACGAGCCCCCGGGGACCAAGCAGGGCAACCAGTGAAAGGGTCTTGGAAGAGATCTCGCGTGGCGGAGAGAAAATAAAGTTACCGAGGCTGTAAGCGATCAGGCGGTTCCTGTAAAGCTCGAACCCCTGGACGACGTGCGGGTGGTGCCCGAGGACCAGGTCGGCCCCGCTGTCCACCGCCAGGCGCGCAAGCCCCCGCTGGTCTCCCGACGGGGAGGTGGCAAGCTCGATCCCCCAGTGGAAGGAGGCCACCACGTAATCGCACTTCTCCCTGGCCCTCTTTATGGTTTCCGCTACCGTGTTCTTGCCCCATGTCGTCGCGCAGCCCGGGCTCCTCGACGTCGCCGGCCAACCGTCCGGCACGATCGATGTGAAGGCGACGAACCCCACCTTCCTGCCGTGGGCCTCCAGCACGGTAGCGGTATAAGCCTCGGCGTCGTTCATCCCCGCTCCGCACCAGGCGACGCCACTCTCCTTCAGGTGGCCCAGGGTTTCGACGAACGCATTTGTTCCGTAATCCTTCGAGTGGTTGTTGGCAAGCGACACAACATCTACCCCTGCCCTTTTTATTCCCCCCGCGGAATCCACCGGCCCGCGGAAGCAATACTCTTTCCCCGGGACCGGCTCCCCGGTCGATGAGATGCAGCATTCGAGGTTCACAAAGGAAAGATCGGCAATCGAAAAAACCGCCCCGGCGTCCGGCCACGGGTAATCGACACCGTTGGAGCTCAAGTAAGGGGTTACCCCGTCGCCGAAATTGACGTCACCGGCGGCAGCCACACTCACCAGCTTCTCGACCTCCGCCCTGAGCCGGGCGAGCGGGCTTGCGGGCTTATTCTCGCGCGATGTGCTCGGCCTGCTCGAAGTCTTGCCGCATCCACACGCAAGTGCCAGGCAGAGCGCCAGTATTCCCACGGTGACCGCGAGTATCGCGAGGCCGGTCCTGCTGGATTCTCTTTGCGGCAATCTACGGGCGCCTTTCCGCTTGTGTGTATTCCCTGTAAATCATAACCATAGAACGTAGCGGCGCAACCGGACTAATGCTCTTCCCGGGTCACGCTAAGTACCCCGTCCCATAAATACGCTTGCATTCGATCACCGCTGCATCCGCTCCTGCCGCGTTCCGCTTTCTCGGAGTACTCAGCGAGTACGCCTCGGTCGCGCGCCTTTTAAGGACCGGCACCCCGACGCTCTCGGTGCGACACCGTATTTACTCAGACGGAGTACTAATGGACTGCAGGAAGGTTGAATCGGGAAAACGAGACCCTGCTGCTTACGGGATGCTAACGCGGAAAACCGAGCCACCGCCCGCGCGGGGTTCGCACCAGATCCTTCCCCCGTGAGCGGAGACTATCTCCCTGGCTATGTAAAGCCCGAGCCCGATCCCTGGCTTTGAGTGGTGCAGGACATCCTCGACCTGGTAGAACCGGTCGAATATCTTCTCCCGGTCTTCTTCTGGGACGCCGATTCCCCGGTCGAGCACCGCCAGCCGCGCCTCACCACCGCTCCTCTCGATCTCTATCTCTATTGCCGTGCAGTCTTGCGAGAACTTGACAGCGTTCTCGAGCAGCATGACCAGCAGCTGGGTGAACTTCTCGTGGTCAACGTCAATGGTGCCCACACCTTTCGAGACGACAACCCTGAAATCATTTTCGCACCCCGTTACGCGGACATCATCCAGCGCGAGGCGTAGTAACATCTCGGGGTCCTCGGCCCGCTTTTGTACCGGGAACCTGCCCTCCTCGACCCTGGAGACGTCCATGAGCTCATCGACGTAGTGGGTGAGGCGGTCGGAAGCCGCGTCCAGGTCCACGAGGATACCCCGTATGGATTCATCGGACATCCTCCCCGCATACTCCACCAGCGTCTTCGCGTACCCCTTGACTATGGTTATGGGATGGCGCAGTTCGTGGGACGCTATGGTAAGGAAGTTACGCAGGCGCTCGGCCTTTTCGGCAAGGTCGCGCTCGAACTGCTTCTCCCTGGTTATATCGATCATGGACACCACAACCCTGTCCACCCCCTGCAGCGGCCCCATGTTCGCCAGGACGTTGAGCACCTCCCCACCCCGGTTAATCATCCTGCACTCAAAGTTGACCGGTGCGCCTCCCTGCATAATCAGGGTGCCCCTGAGGCTGTCGAGGAAATCGCCTGCATCCTCGGGGAGCACAAAATCCACGAAGTTCTTCTTTCCCTCGACCTGCCTGGCGGAAAACCCGGTCATCCTCTCGAACTCGTGGTTGACAAAAGAGATAATGGTGTCGCTCTCGACCAGGCACATGGCCGTACCTGTCGATTCGAAGATGCTGCGGTATCTCTCCTCGGACTCTATCAGCGCGGCCTCGGCTTCCTTTCTTTCGGTCATGTCGATGCCGGTGCCGATCACGTACTCGACCGAGCCTGCCCCGCCGAATATGACCGAGTTAGACCACGCTATCAGCCTGCGCTTTCCATCCCTGGTCAGGCAGTGGCTCTCGTATTCCTCGCGCACCCCTCCCTCTCCCGAGGCCTCGAAGAAAGCCCTGGCCGAGCCTGTCTCCTCCGGCATGGAGAACACATCCCAGAAGTGCCGGCCCCTCACGGCGCCGAACGAGCAACCGGTTGTCTTCTCGCAGGTCCTGTTGAAGAGGATGATCCTGCCTTCCCCGTCGAGCACCACGACCAGCGCCTCGGTCGTATCCAGCACCTCCGAGATGAAATCGCGGTCCTTCTTCTGGGCCTCCTCCGCAAGTTTTCGCTCGGTAATATCCCGCGCGTTGATAACGACACCCACTGTACTTGAATCCTCGAGCAGGCCCTTGCCGACGAACTCGAGGGTGCGCCAGGAACCACTCCCGTCCTTGAATCGTACCTCCGCGTGCTCGGTGACCTCGACATCCCGGAGCACCCGCGCGTTGGCTTCAATCAGCCTGTCGACATCCTCCGGATGGATGAGTTCACGGATGTTCCTCCCTCTTACCTCGGACCTTTTATATCCCAGCACCCGATTGACCGAGGGGCTTACGTAGCGGACGTTACCATCAGTGTCGATGATCATAATGATGTCCAGGTTGTTCTCGATAATGGAGCGGAAATGCCTCTCTGAGAGACGGAGCGCCTCCTCGGCATGCCTGCGTTTCTCTTCCTTTTCCAGGGACTCGATGGCAAACGAGATGTCATCTGCCAGCGCCTCCAGCAGCCGGATCTGCTCTGCATCGAAGAACCCGGGCTCCCCCGCGTAGAGGCTCAGCGCCCCTATCACGTCCGGTCCGACACGCAGTGGGAACGCCGCGTGCGAGAGATAGCCGCGCTTGATCGCTTCCAGCCGCCACCGCAACGGGCGCTGATCGCGCTCGAGATCTTCACAGACTTCGTACTTTCCTTCCCGGACGGCCATCCCTGTAGGGCAGAGCCCCTCAGGGATCTGGAGTGCGGAGAACCGGACATCTTCGAGGTAGCCGTCGATCTGCCCCCAGCACGCGGCCGGCCTCACCGACTGATCATCCGCATCGACCAGGCCGACCCAGGCCATCCTGAACAGCCCGTCATCAACCGCAATGCGGCAAACCTCTTCGTAAAGCGTCTTTGGCTCACGGATGCGAACGATCGCCTCGTTGATCTTGCTCAGGACCGAGTAGAGCCTGTTGACCCGCTCGATGCTTTCCTTCATGTGCTCGGTCTCGTTCTCACACACATCCATCGTCGCCCCCCGGGCGCGTCGGCTCGAGTGTTGTCCGATGCGGTGGAACGCCCGCTTCGTAGCAGGTGGGTTGGTGTATAAGACCAGGACCGCCCACCCCTTCAAACACCCCGGAACGCCGTAATTATCTAACTTGCGCGTTTTTATGCTTCATTGTTTTCTTCGGCAAATGGGTCGAAATCTTTAGCGGCCGGGGCCGGGGCGCGAACACGGCGAACAGTAGGCGGAGGGGCCGGGAATACAAAAGGGGCGCCTGCCTTTTAAGCGGGCGCCCCCGAATTGCACGTTAAAGACCAGGCCTGATCAGGGATCCAGGCCGATAGAGTCCGTTGCCGCCTGGCGCAGCACGTCGGGCGTGTTCCAGTACATCGCTCTCTCCACGATGACCGGCTGGTCCGAAGTCACCATTATCGAAACATCCCAGGTGTCGGGCACGCTTTCTGCCACGTTGAAGCTCTGGCGCGTACCGGGTTCCAGTGTTGTTTTCGGCCCCAGCTTGAGCCCCGTGGGCGTCATGTACATAATCTGAGCCTTGACCGCCTTCGTCCCGGGATTCTGTAAGAGCACCCAGGTCTCGAAGCTGCCAGTCGAGTCCTTGCCGGTCGAGCCTTCGGCGAGGAACCAGGTCTTGCCCGCCGCGGAGACCCCGATGGAGTCATGCGCCGCCTGCCTGTATACACCGGCGGCGGAATTCCAGTAGACCGCCCGCTCGGCGATGATCGGCTCATCGGAGGTTACCCTGGTCGAGACGTTCCAGTTGCCGGGAACAGTCTGTCCCACGCTGAACGTCTCGCGTGTGCCGGGCTGGAGTGTCGGCTCGGGGCCGTCCTTTTCGCCATCGGGGGTCATGTAGGTTATCTTCGCTTTTGCGGGCTCGGTGCCCGGGTTCTGCAGGAGCACCCAGGTCTCGAAATTGCCGTTAGCGTCTGAGCCGGTCGTGCCTTCCGCAAGGTACCAGGTCACGGCGGACTGCGTGACGCCGATCGAGTCGTGCGCCGCCTGCCTGTAGACGCCTGAAGCGGAATGCCAGTACATCGCCCTTTCCGCGATGACGGGCTCGTTGGAGTTGACCTTGGTCGACACGCTCCAGGTATCAGCGACGACATCCGCGACGTTGAACGTCTGGCGGGTACCGGGCTCCAGCGTCGGCTCGGGGCCTTCCTTCTCTCCGTCGGGGGTCATGTAGGTTATCTTCGCCTTCGCGGGCTTGGTCCCCGGGTTCTGAAGGAGCACCCAGGTCTCGAAGTTGCCGTTCGCGTCCTTGCCGGTCGAGCCCTCCGGCAGGTACCAGGTGTTGGTCGCGCCGGTCACTCCGATGGAACCGTGGGCCGCCTGCCTGTTGGTCGCTCCCGCACCCGCGGAGTTCCAGTACATGGACCTCTCCGCGACGATCGGTTCGTCGGATGTCACCTTGGCCGACACGCTCCAGTTGTCTGGCACGGTCTCACCCACGTTGAACGTCTGGCGGGTGCCGGGAAGAAGCGTTGGTTTCGGGCCTTCCTTCTCTCCGTCGGGGGTCATGTAGGTTATCGCCGCTTTTGCCTGCTTGCTGCCGGGGTTCTGCAGGAGCACCCAGGTCTCGAAGCTGCCTTTCGCGTCTTTGCCGGTCGAACCCTCGGCGAGGTACCAGACCTTCGATCCCCACTGCTTCTGGGTCAGCGCCGAGGCGGGGTTGGATACGTTTACGGTGTTCGTGTCGGACTCCAGGTAACCGGTCTGGTTGTCCAAAAGGGTAGCGGTGTTAGAAAGGCTCAGCTCCCCGGTGGATGGGAATTCGCTCGGGCCCTTCAGGGTTACACGGTAGCTCTGCTGGTAAGCGGGCGAGTCGCTGGGCAGCTTGCCCAGTTTCCACACGATCGTCCCGTCGTCCGGCATTCCCCCGCCCGAGATGTCGGAGACGTAAGCGACCATGCTCCTGTCGAACTTGTCGATGAGATCCACGTCGTTAGCCCCGGTCTGACCCGCGCTCCTGTACTTCACGGTGTATTCGAGGGTGTCGCCAGGAGAGACTTTACCGTTCTTGTCCGCGTCCACCACCAGCTTCGCGGTCTTGGTTATGTCGAAATCGATCCGGGCGGCGAACCAGTACCAATCCACGTAGAAGTCGGCGTAAGCGCCCTCGGGGTCCACGTTATTCAGCTCGACGGTATAGCCGCTTGTTGTCCGCGTAACATATTTGTCGACCTCGAGGAGCTTGTCGTCCCAGGATTCGTCTTGGTTGTCATTGTCTGTGCAGACGTCCGCCCATTCGCGACTGCCTATCGGAGGCACCGGGTCCGCCGTGAACTTGCAGCTCACAACGTCGTCGGCCCCTCCGTCCGAGACGATGATCCCTTTCTCTACGGAAGGGAGCAGGACGCCGTCCACCCCGAGCCCGGTCTCTTTGTGCGTAATCTTGGCACCAGTCTGACCGGCAGCGTCCATGATGTTGCATCCGTCCGCGATAGATACCTTCGCGCTGGTGATTGATGAGTGGGTGTAAACTACGACCAGGCTCGCCCCCCACCACACGCGCATGGGGTTTGGAAAAGTCCATTCATCCTGCGTTCGACGAACTTGATATTCTCTTCCTGGTTCTCCCTTTTTCGCGTCGTTCACGATGTCGGTTACTTCCGCGCGAAATGCGCGACGGTGATTGACTCCATCCATGAACTTATAGCCGAGATACTTGACCGGGTGTCTGCCGCTTTCACCAGAGAGCGTTACTCCGTCCAGTATCATCTCGTCCGAACCCTTCGGAGCATCGCCCCTCGCCCCGATCTCCGTAGCGAAAGTCCCAAAGTCGCCCGCCCAGTAGAGGAAGGCCCGCTTAACAGTCGCGCCCCTCGGAATGCGGTCAGTCATGTTTATTGATGGCAGGTTTTCAGGGTGCTCCGGGTCATTGGGCTTCCCGATCAGGCCGACCCCGCGCGAGCATATACCGACGTTTCCAGAGACTTTCAGGAATGGAATTGTTTGCCCGTCCCTGCTTCTCTCCGGGGTCGGGTCCTCGTAATCCACGTGATATTTGAGAGCGCTGACACCTGCCGCCCTGGCCTGCGACGCGCGCGCCCCTGTCAGCGCCACGCATACCGAAAGTGCCATCAAGAACACCACCAGCAGAGCTATTGCCTTTGTAGCGGTCTTCACACGTTCCTCCTTGCTTCCGAGAACCTTATCGGTCATTCTCGTAATGAAAAAAACCGGCCTCGCAGCCGGTCGGTTTCACCTTGTCGATGAGGGCCTGTGCTTTAATAAAATAAAGCCTCGCTTCCAAGCCCCCGGTGGTGAGACCCACCAGGCTGCTTTCCTGCGAGACCTCAAACGTACAGCCCTGTTTCCCTTCGCCCTGTATAACGCTTCCCGGCCAGTATAGATACCCCTGAAACACAAGAAAAATAGTACTTATGGTTGATGCCGGGTTTAAGACACGCGTATGAAATGGCGCCTCCCGCGGCGAGCCCCGGGACCCCTGGCAGAAGCACGCTTTCAAATGCGGATCCGCAGACCCTCCACCGGATAGCTCATGCAGGGATGTATATAGCCCGAATGTTCATCGGACCATCGCCTGTGCACCCGCGCAGGCGCGAATACCTTCCCCCCGAGGAGCCTGGTGCGGCAAGCGGTACATTCCCCCGAGCGGCAGACGGCAGCAACAACGATCCCGGCGCGCTCCAGCGAGTTCATCAGGGGCTCGCCGGCCCTGGCCTTGAGGCTGCGGCCGCTGCGCTCCTCCACCACCTCGAATTCGCTGTCAGGCGAAAGGCCTTCCGGCCATCCCGGTTCGCCTGTAACGTCGGTGGGTGACCCATACGCCTCTTTCTTTATTCTCCTTCCCAGAACGCCGAGTTCCTCGAGCGCGCCCTCGCATAACGGGTACATTGCCGCGGGGCCGCAGATGTAGAAGGTCTTTGATTCTACCGAATCCACCAGCGAAGAGATCATGCCCGCGTCGAGCATGCCGCAGAGCCCGGCCCAGCCCCCGGGAGGTTCCGAGATCACGAAGTCGACCCGCAAGCCCGGGTGCTTTGACGCCAGTTCACCCAGCTCCTTCTCATAGATGATGTCGGATGGGTCGCAGCTTCCGTAGATGAGGTGCACTCTATACGGCGGCTTCTTCTCCGCGGCCTCCCTGATGATTGACATGAACGGGGTGATGCCGCTGCCGCCCGCCAGGAAGACCAGGTCCTGCGTGTCGCTCACCGGCTCGTAGTAGAAGCTCCCGCCAGGCCCGGTCGATTCCAGGATGTCGCCGGGCTTTATACGGTCGAGCAGATAAGCCGAGACAAATCCGCCTTCAACGCGCCTCACGGTGAGATCGTAGTAGGGTTTCCCCGGGTCAGAGGCGATGCTGTACGGCCGCGAGGTCAACACGCCGTCGATCTCGACGAAGAGGTTCACGTACTGCCCCGCCCTGAAACAGGGGAGCTGTCCATCCTCCGGCAACAACCTCAAGGTCTTTGCGGTCTTCGTCTCTTCGATCACCTCGGAGACCTTAAGGGGGACCCTGTTCGGGTGCAGGCGCGCCATTACCTGTTTGGCATGCGAGGCGGCGGTGTCGGTCAGCTCCCCGGCTTCCCCCGCCTGCTCCTCGAGCTTGCGCTGTATTCTTTCCATCACCTTCGGTTCCCGTCCACCGCGCTCCATGTCGTCCAGTACATCTGCCGAAGCCTTATAACCGGACGCGATACACGGCTCGTAACCGCCCCCTATGAACGTGTAGGCATTGGCGAAGTATAGGCCGTCGAGCGGCCCGCGGTTCGGCATGCGCGCCATCCCCGTCCCCTGGTACGTCTCGTCGAACCCTATGATGCTCCCACCGAGGTTCCCCGTGTAGCGCATGTTTGTGAGCGGCGTGGCTACCTCGACGACCTCGATGTGGTCACGGAGACCGGGGGCGACCCTCTCGGCGAGGTCAAGCGCCTTGTCGGCCAGCCGGTTCTTGGCCTCCACGTACCTGTCGGGAGGCATCTTGAGCCACGCGTCGGGATACGCGATAGCGGTGATGACAACCACGGCCGTGCCGGGCGGAGAGATATCCGGGTCGGCGAGGTTGTACGCGGTGACCGCGGCTTCATCGAACGAGCCTTCGGGGCCGGCCCTCATCATCTCCGCGTGCTTGTCGAGGTCGTACCCGGTATTCACGAAAGTCTCGTGCGTCATTAGGCCGAAATCCGATATGGGACGGTCCAGCCCGAGGTATACGTTGAAAGTCGACGCGCCGCCCGTGCCGGCGCCCAGGCGCCTCAAGTACCACGCGGGTACGTTATCAGGCCCGATGAGGTCGAGACAGGCGGTCACCGGGTTGGCGTTACTGACCACGTACCGGCAAGAGATCTCGGTGCCGTCGTCGGCCACCACGCCGGTTACGGCGCCCCCTGACGTCACGATGCGCTTCGCCCCGTTGTTGAGCCGGACTTCTCCCCCCCGCTCCTCGATCACGTCCACGAATGCCTGGGACAGGGCCTGGGACGTCCCTTTTATGTGCGCGGGGCCGAACCTCAGGTAGCTCGCGTTCCCCAGCGCGTAGATGAGGAAAGACATCCTGGCCGGCGGCTGGCAGTAATAGCCCCAGATCTGTCCCAGCACCGCGCGTGCTTTCTCGTCCGGCACCAGGGGATTCAGCACGTCGGCCAGCGTTTTCCCGAAGTTCGCGGTCAGCGTGGGGAACCGGGACGGCTCCTGCGCGACCGCCTTCATCCCGACGCGGTTCGCGGAGAGCGCCTCGTCCGCGAAATCGTGGACGATCCTGGTGAACTCCTTTATCCCGTCGGCGACATCGGGGAATTCACCGCACAGGACTTCCTCGAAGTTCTGCCTTCCGATCGGAACGACGATGTCCACGTCCGGATACACGCTCCTGTAGAACTCGGGGATGTAAAGGAACTCGACCCTGTCGGCCACGCCGCATTCCTTGAGAATGCGCAGCAGAGGACCCCTGTTGTTCTCATCCCCGAGCCCGGAAAGCTCGTGCAGGGATATCTCGAACTCGAACCTGCCGCGGGTGAACGAAGACGCGTATCCGCCCGGGACGTTCTGGCGTTCCAGGAGCAGCACGCTCTTGCCGGCCTTCGTCATGAAAGCGGCTGCAGAAAGCCCGCCAAGCCCGGCGCCAATCACCACTACGTCATAATCACTCATGTCCTTCTCTCCTCACTCGCGAAAACCATGCGCCTCCGCAATCCAAGGTGACTTCAAGGTGACAGCCACCTCGAACGTTTTTAAGACCTCACCCCATTCTTTATCTCGAAGTGCTTTATGTCGAGCAGGCTGCCCGTCCGTTTGTCGCGGCTTATTAATATCCGACTGTCAGGGCTGTTTCCTGCAACCCTGAAGGACCAGGTCCATGAATATCCCGGCGATCTCGTCGGCGGAGAGCTGGCCGTCGGGCCTGTACCATGACGAGAGCCAGTTGCACATCCCCGAGATCGCGCGAACGACCATCGGCACGTTCACTTCCCGGAACCTGCCCTCGGCCACCGCCTGCTCGATCATCTTCCTGTAGATCGACTCGTACTCCCTGGAAAGCGAACGGATGTGCTCTCTCTTATCCGGTGGCAGCTCGCCCTCGTCGGCAAGGTATACGTTGATCACATCTCCCTGCCTGGAGAACATGTTCACATGCCAGCTGATCAGCCTGGAGAGCTTTTCTTCCGCGCCCCCGGGGCCTTCGCTTATCGCCCGGACGCCTTCTATCAAATGGTTTATGGCAGATTCGCAGATGGCGTACAGGAGGTCGTGCTTCGTCTGGATGTAGTAGTAGAGCGCGGGCTTTGTCACGTGGAGTTCTGCCGCGATATCTTCCATGGTCGTCGAGCGATATCCCTTCTCGCGGAAAAGCCTGGCGGACACCGAGATTATCTCGCCCCATCGCGACTTGTTCATCTCAACTCCTCGATTTCTTCTAATCTAGAAAACCCAGCTTCTCGGGCGTTTCTTCCTGTTGACTGCTGGCTTCACCAGATTATAATTCTACTTAACGATAAGTAAATATCAAGTTCGAAATGGCAGAACAGGTTAACATCCGGGTAAGATGCTGGAAATCCTTAACGAAAAGGAGGTTGGGGATGGCTGATTACGACGTGATCGTGATAGGGGCAGGCTGCGGAGGGCTATCGGCCGGCTCGCTCCTCGCCAAACAGGGTAGAAAGGTGCTGGTGCTGGACCAGGGTGACATGCTCGGCGGATGCTGCTCGAGCTTCGAGCGTGACGGGTACACATTCGACTCGGGGGCATCGGTCGTAGAGGTCATACACAGCATCGAACAGGTCTTCGAACTACTGGGGACCACCCTCCAGAAAGAGGTCGACCTCATCCCCTGCGACCCCGTGTACAGTTACATCGCCAGGGACGGCTCCAGGATCAACTACCCGTACTCGGTGGAGGGCAAGGCCGAGCTGATATCTGAGATATCGCCCGAAGACGGAAAGAGCTGGCTCGAGTTCGCCGATTATTTCAAAGGGTTCCTGGCCGAAACCCTCAAGGGGTTTTTCTCGAGCCCGATGAACTCATTCACCGATTTCGCGCAAGTGTTCGCGAAGACCCCGGGCCTGCTCAAGTACATGCCGCTTTTCCTGAACAGTTACCAGGGAGTGATGGAGAAATACTTCAAGAACGACCTGGTCAAGCAGTCGATGGCTTACCAGGCTGAATACCTGGGCCTCCCCCCGGAACTTACCCCGGGCGTCTTCGCCCTGCTCGCCTACTCGGAGCACGAAGGCGTCTACTACCCGAAGGGTGGCATGATCGCAATTCCAGGAGCGCTGAAGAGGGTCGGCGAAAAGCTGGGCATGGAAGTGCGCATGAACACGAAGGTGGATAAGGTTATCGTCCGCAATCGCAGGGCTGAGGGCGTTGTCCTGGCGGACGGTACAGAGATCACAACCAATGTGGTGGTGTCCGACATCAACGCGAAGATGCTATACCTGGAGATGATCGGCGAGGAACACCTCAAGCCGCTCTCGCGCTACGGCATCAAGAGTTATGAGCTCTCGCTTTCGGTTCCCATGATCTACGTCGGCGTCGATTACGAGCCTCCACTGGACGCGCACCACAGCATCATCTCACCTTCCATGGAAGAGCTGGCCGACAACTGGTGGAACAGGCACAGGAAAGGCCTGATGCCGAAGGAGCAGTTCGGCCTGGTCTGCTGGCCGACAAAATCTGACCCATCGCTGGCGCCGAAGGGGCACCACACGCTCAATATAATCCTGATGGGCCCGTACCACCTGCAGGGGACAGACTGGGACAAAGAAAAGCAGTCGTTTCTCGAGGGAGCGATCAGTTACCTGTCCGACTTCGCCATCCCCGGGCTGGCCGACCATGTAGTGCACGCGGACATCGCGACTCCGATGGACTTCGAGCGAAAACTGATGCTCCCCGAAGGGGCCATATACTCGCTCCAGCAGGACCTCTCCGCCTCGACCGTCTTCCGGGTGTCATCGAAATCGAAGAGCATCCAGGGGCTCTACCTCTGCGGGTCTTCAACCCATCCCGGCGGCGGTGTCCCGACGACCATAGCGTCCGGCATGATCGCCGCAAACCTGATCGACCAGTACGAGTAGAACCCGCTTGGCGCGGGAGACCAGGAGGGTCAAATGTGTAGACGGAAAAAAGCAGAGACTGAGACGGCGGTAAAGCCGCGCCGACGACTGAGGAAACTCGTGAAGATCGCCATTATCGTTGGGCTGGTTGCCTACTACATGCAGATGGACCCGTCAAAGAAGCGCTTTTTCGCCACATTGCTGAAGCAGGCCCGCTTCCTGCCTGGGCGGTACTACGCATAGTACATCTGACAGTCAACGGGACAGGTCGAACAGGCAAAAGACTTGCCAGGTGGAGCCGGCGCGCGGATTCGAACCGCGGACCTGCTCATTACGAGTGAGCCGCTCTACCGACTGAGCTACACCGGCTGATTGAAGACTAACACAACTAGTACCCCGTCTCATAAATACGCTTCCATTCGGTACGACACCGTATTTAC
>Ga0315274_10008877_pt1 | contig 14555 bp, 15 predicted proteins | sample YL17G02_20_MG_FD_203700 | JGI IMG/M metagenome (GOLD analysis project Ga0315274, IMG submission 203700) | Sediment microbial communities from Yellowstone Lake, YNP, Wyoming, USA - YL17G02_20 | ecosystem: Environmental > Aquatic > Freshwater > Lake > Sediment | place: USA: Wyoming | collected... | reverse complement strand
CAAAAACTGCCCCGAAATAAAGAAATAGTTTTTTCATGCTATTTTTCATTAATTTTTTGATTCAAAAAATCTATTATATCCCGGTCGCCGACATAACATTTTAAGCCGTCCCACAAAAACGGCACTCCGATAGAGTCGGTCGCTAATCCGCAAATTTTCGCTTTGGCTTCTAATTCTTTGGCGTTGTTTTGATTGTAATAAACCTCTTTTTCTTCAAAAGATAGTTTCTGTTTTATATTATTATTTTTAATGTAATCTTCCACTATGGCACAGTGCGGACAACCGTCGCCATAAAAGAGAGTAATCTGGCTTTCTTCTACCCGTTGGTTTTCTTCAGCAGTGTTATTCGACAAATTATCTTCTTTATTTTCAAAGAGAACAATGAAAGCAAAAATCAAAATAACGAAAAATAAAATTGTAGGAATAATGACTTTTTTATTCATAGCGATTAAAGCTTTAATTCGTCTTTTCTCTCCTCTAATTCAATTTTAACTTTTCCCAAAATCTTTGTCTTCCTGACGATTTTTTGCGCTTTTTCTCTGGTAGCGTCATTTTCGGCAAAAATTATGGCTTTTGCTGGACATAAATTGGCGCAGGTTTGGCAAGCGACCATGCAATTATTTGAACTGACGACTTTTGATTTTCTGTTTTTGTAATCAAACTTATACACGCCTCTACCGCAAGTAGTAACGCATAATCCGCAACCGATGCATTTTGATTCATCTATGGTTGGACGCCAATCGATTTGATCACGGTCTATGCCATGAAATTTAGCAAATTTCGGGTCTTGTTTTTGTTGTTCGTTCATAATTTTATTTTAAATTATTTTTTGAATTATTAAATTAAATTGCCGAATATCAAACCTGCTATTGTTGAATAAAATATAACCAACAAAACATAGACGACTGTTTTGCCTGTCCCCAAAACTTTTCTTATAACCAGCATGTTTGGCAAGCTCAAAGAAGGCCCAGCCAAAAGCAAAGCCAAAGCAGGCCCCTGGCTCATGCCTTTGGCAATTAATGCCTGAAGTATTGGGATTTCGGTTAAGGTGGAAAAATACATAAAAGCGCCGAAAATAGCGGAGATCAAATTGCCGAAAACCGAATTTGAGCCAACGATTTTTTGGATTAATTCCTGGGGCAAAAACGGCATAACGAAACCTGCCACAAACACGCCGATAAAAAGGATCGGCAAAAGCATTTTAGTAAAAGACCAAGTTTCTTTAAGCCATTCTTTGGTTGTCTCCTGGCGAAATTTAAAAATAGCGATTCCCGCAGTAATCAGCGCCAATAATCCCATTAAGGCAAATTTTATTAATTTATCAATTTGCAGTCCGTTGACTATTAAAACTCCGACCATAGCCATAAAAAAGACAATTAAAACTCTTTTGCCGACTTTTATTTCTTGGTATTCCTCCGCAAATAAACCTTTCTGCTCAACCTTTTCCCTAAAGATGGCTTGCATGGAAAGACCGACTAAAATTGAAAGAGAAATGGCGGAAATAGCTCTCGCCAAGCCAATCTTTATTCCCAAGACAGACATAGTTAAAAATATAGCGGCAATATTTATAGCTGGGCCAGAAAATAAGAAGGTAATGGCAGGACCAAGGCCAGCTCCCCTTTTTCTAATACTTGCGAACAATGGCAGAATTGTGCAGGAACATACAGCTAAAATTGTCCCAGAGATGGAAGCCAAAGAATAAGAAATGTATTTTTTAGTTTGGCCACTCAAATAACGCAGGATAAAATCTTTTTTAACAAAAACCGAGATTGCACCAGCAATAAAAAATGCTGGCACCAAGCAAGTCAAAACATGCTGACGAGCATATTCATTCAAAAGCTTAAAGCCAGACAAAATAGCGCCAGTGAACAAGGCCGAATTCATCGGCATAAAGTAAAACAGCAAGAACAACCCAACTAAAAAAATAAAGATATTGATTTCTTTTTTCATAAGCTCATTTAAGCCAGCTTTTTATTTCTTCAACATCGGGAATTCTGCCAGCGGCTTTGACTTCTTTATCAACAACAATAGCGGGAGTCGACATTACGCCGTATTCTATGATTTTGTCTATTTCACGGACGTGTTCGATCTGCACATCCGTTAACCCGAGATCTTCAATCGCCCGTTTAGCATTTGCTTCCAATATCTGGCATTTAGGGCAACCAGAGCCCAAAATTTTGATGGTCATATATTTATGGTTATTTAATAAAATGAGATAACAAAGAAATGAATTTTTTGTTATTTTTCTGATTCAGGGAATAAATAATTTTGGTGCTTTCCCGATGTGATTTGATTAAGCCAAAATCTTTTAGAACTTTTAAGTGGTGGGAAACAAGGTTTTGTGGCAAGCCAAGATGTTGCCATATTTCACAAACACACATCTCTCCTTTTTTTAATAGACACAAAAGGAGAAGACGGTTTTCTTCGGAAATTACCTTTAAAAAATCAACTGCCTTTTTTAATTCGCCGTTGGTTTTTTTATTTTTACAGCATTTTAATTTCATAAGTTTTCCACAAATATCAATCTATATTGATATAGTAGCAAAAATAAAACGGACTGTAAATAGTCCGTCATCTTTATTATCTTTTTCAAAGATTTTCCTTCTGGCTTGTAAGTTTCTGTCAACCGCCACAATTCTGATATTGCCATAATCCAGCTCTATGCTCTATCCAAAATCTGGTTTGCTCTATATTATTCTCTGTCAATTCTTGTCAATTTTGGCTCGCGGGCTGGAGTCCGTTCGAACCTGTTTAATGGAGTTATCTACTTAAAAAACCACAATTTCTTTCTATTATCTTAAGAGTGGGTTCGTGAAGTTTCTCTTTTGAAGTAGAAAAACAAAGGTTTTTTAAGATTACAGGTTTATATCCTGAATCAAATAAATCATAAGTAGTCGCTAAAACACAAGCGTCGGTATCAAAACCGCAAATATCTATCTGCTTGATCTTATTCTTCTTCAGTTTTTCTTTTAACTTGGGGGCTTTAAGTAAAGAGTAAGTATTTCTAAAAATTATCTTAGAACTATCAACCAAATCAGAAAGCTCATTAATAATTTCGATCTCCTTTCCTTTATTACATCCTTTCCATTTAAAAATCCTCCAAAGCGAAGATTTAGAATCATTTTTAAAAACTGTAAAAATAATTAAAGAATACTTATTTTTATTCTTTTTAATATAATTGTTTATTTTTCTTGCAATTGATTTCGTTTTTTTATTCTCAAAAAACTTTTGAACATCAATTACAAATAGTGCTTTATTCATATATTTCATTCTAGCAAAAAAACCGCCTCACTTGAAAAGTGGTCTCCTGTCTAAGATTGTTCTACTTCTCCTTTATTAGCCTAGCGATAAAATATATTGTTGTCACAACAAAAAGTATCCACCAAAGCCATAATAAACCGACAAGATAGTTGTAGAAATAGAGAGCTAAGATAATACCAAGGGAAAGGAGGCATACTTTGATTAAACTTACCTCCCACCAACGAAACGTCCATGTTTTGAAGATTTGCATAAGATTATTTATTTTTAATTTTTATAGACCTTTATCTTATCCTACTAAAAAATCGCCTTCTTGGCGATAAAAAATTGCCCAGCGATGGGCTTTTTAGTTTTACCCTACCCTGCTACTCACTATTTATTTAACATTGTCCGGTTTTGGAAAAGATTGAGGTTTAAAAATTGCTCTTCATGAGTTGAACCTCCGATATTCCATCTAAATTATTGATGGTTTTTTCGATTATTCCAAAACAGTTTTTGATTGCCTGATTGATTTCTTTTCCGCCAAACCTTAAAACACTCCAGCCAAAACTTGTTAATTCATTATTTCGCTCCCTATCTTTAGCTAATGCCTCTGGCAAAATATGATACCTTTCGCCGTCGCATTCCACATCCATATTGCCCTTTTTACAGAATATTCCAAAATCCAAACAGTAAAATCTTCTTCCAACCTTAACATAAAGTTGCCTTTCGGCGGCTATTTCTCTTTTTTTCATTTCCAAATACATTTTCTCTTCTAAAGGACTGGTGTCGTATAAGTCATTGATTTCTTCAGCAGTGAATAATTTTTCGCAACTTGTAGGAATATGGACAATTCTTCGCCACCTCAAACTTGGAATAGGTTTTGGCAGTTCTTTTATTGTCTTTAAATGAAACTGAAAATAATCTTTATTTGCTCTGAGATGGCTTTTTTCTTCCGGAAAAAGCTCAATCCTTCTTACGGTATCTACTTTTTTTACCTTAGCGTAAAAATTCACTTTATATTGCATTTTTTCACCAAAAACTTTGGGAAAATAAAAACCCAGATACTCAGCAAATCTTGCATTTTTTGGCGCCGATTCAACCGGAATATGATACCACTTCTGTTCTTGAATTACATCCCAAAGATTTTTTCGCGGGACAATCCCCACTAACGCCGGATGTTTGAACATTTTATTATTTAACATTTTATTTTCTGGCAGATTTTCTTCTCTAGTTTTACATCGTACCCCAACTTTCTAAGATTTTCTTGGATTTCCTCCTGAATTTTTCTATGGTCAGTTGCCTGAACTTTTAAAAGACTTTCTATTAAAAAATTATTCATATGCATATTCGCTATGTTATTAATTTAAATTTAAACAGTAAAACTTGCTTTTGTTACGGTTTTAGAAAAAGCTGCTTTATACGTGTCCAAATCAACGAAATTGGCCATAGTAAAATTCTGTCCATGTAATTCGTTTAAAAGAGTATATTTTCTCGTATAAATTATGTTTTTTATCATAGCATAGATTAAAATACACAAATCGTAATCCCTTTGAAAATCAAAAGGTTTTTGGGTTCTCAAAATTCGACCCGTTGACATCATCTCGCCACTTTCATTTTTCTTTTTCTGCTCCTCAAGGAAAGTAATACAATCTTCAGAGGAACCAAGCGAATGCATTTTATTACTGCCGGTCAAACCGATAGCCATAGAAAAAGGGGCGTTGTAAAAACGCAATGAATGTTTATAAGCGTTATATTCTCCTCTATCTGTAAAATCTCGTGCAAATATGAGAAGGAGCTTTTTAATATTTTCTAAATTTTTTTTCCACTCATCGTCTTTTAGTTTCGTTGGGTAGATAAAGTAAAAAATCCACCTTAACAAAGGGATTTCTATTCTCTTACCATCTATCTCTATTTTTATTTTTTCGGTGAAAATTTTAGAAAAATCATTCAAACCCGCAATCTCCCTATAAGTCTCAGAATAAAAAGGAGTATTCCTGTCATTTGAAAAAGTGAGGGCAACCCACAAATCCTTATTATCATGTCTTGATACGGCAAATATTATTTCAAAAAGCGTTTCTACCATCTGAAAATATAAAAAATGTAATTCTGTGCGAATAACCCGTTGAAAATCTTTGCCAATTGTTTCCTCCGTATTTTTCGTCAAGCTTGATTTTAGTTGATCAAAGTCATCGTGAGAGTTTTTCAAGAGCATTATTCTGTACAACCAATAATCCGGATCATACATCCGATAAAATTCCTTTTGGAGATTATCTAAATCATTTACGGTGAAGGTTTTCATTTTTTTATTAAGTTTTTAGTTCTTTTTTTAAACTCTTTCTGAATATCAAAAGAATTAATCGGTTTTCTGAAAAGAAAGCATTTATTCCTATTTTCTTTTGGAACTACGTAATCGATTAAACTTTTACCATCCGGAGTACCACAGTGTATCTGGTGAATAAATTCCTTCCCATATTTTTGGGGATTATTGAAATCACAATAATACAAAAAATCAGCAGTATTCAATTGGAAAACGTGCGAGGTTCCGTGTCCAAAGAAATACACCTCTTTTATGCTCTTATTGCTCATGATTTTCTCAACATCTTCAAAGCTCACTTTCGGATAAAAGGAGAAGTCTTGCCCTTTCGCCCTTAAATATTGAACGAGCGATACTATTTCACTTTTTAGAAAATTGTGTTTGATCCACGCTTCGAGCTCCAGCCAATCAAATCCCCCCAAGATAACGACCGCTTCCGCCGGAACGTTTTGTTTAAAATTTCTCAGATATTTTTTCAAAAGATAATTTTGGATTGGAAATAGTATTGCCGTTACTGGCGCGAGAAGAAATAGTAAAAACTCCTCTCTGAAATACCAAATACCATAAATGAATACGAAAAATAGATGAACGTAAACAACTGACAGTAAACCGTATCCCTTTAGTAATAAATATATCAAAGCACCGATATATGCGAAAAATTGAACCAGCTTAATATCAGTTCTTTGTAGAATTTTCTTGAAATTTTTCATATTTTATTATATTTTCCTCAACTTCAACCTAAATTTTAGTGATTTTAACCTATTTTTATTGGATAAGTTATATTTTTAACAAAAGAGGTTGTTTCTTTTTATTAATTTTAATTTTAATAAACGCTTTTTGTAATAATTCTATGTAGGTTTCTGGGGCCTTTATTTCTTCTTTCTTAAAAAAAATAGGTTTCCAATAATTGAGAAATATTCTCTTATATGTTTCTAATACAAAATTTACTCGGATAATTTTTTCCCTTTCGCACTCTAAAAGAAAAGGTGAAAATAAAATTTGTTTAGAAGGAGTTTTTTTATCATTGGTCATATCTAATAATTTATTTGTAATATCTTCTTCATTATCTCCACTTGCTGTGCATATCTGAGTTAAAAAATCATTTGATTTGGCTCGATAATTATTCTTCCCAACCCAATTTGCTTGTATATTTTCAATAATAATATTTTCTTTTGAAGCATTAACTAATTTCAAAATCATATACCAATTAATTATAGAAAAATTTTCTGTTGATATACTTAAATCAAAACCAGCGGCACTCACCATTCCAGGTATAATGCCCGCTGAAAATTGCTCAAAAGAAACGGGTTCTATTTTATTTATTCCCAGTATTTTATCTATTTTTACTAAATTTATATCCATTAAATGCTTTGGCTAAAATTGATTGGTTCATTCACTTGAATAGTCCACTTATTGAGGCTTTAATTCGTTTTCTTTTACTAATAGCCCTCGTTTTAGTAAAACAGCTTTTAAAGTAGCCGGATCATCCTTAAGCTCGAACAATCTCACCAACCGGGCATCATTCATTAATCCACCCCAGAAAGCAACCTTTGCCCTGATTTCTTTATCCTCTATTTTGGATCGTTTCGTTATGGTAATAAGTGTCCCAAGGGGCATGTATAAACCATTATTAACTTCACCCCCAGAAAAAAACGGGTCACCTCTAAACGCATCATCAAGATCCTTCCATCCCTCTTTTATGGGATATTTACTCCAATATAGTCTAATTGCCTCTGGATGATTTTTTAAGCCACGCTTTGCCGCATTTCGTATTCTACTTATTTCTTCTCCGGCATCTTTTAAGCCACTCCAGCTCTGATATAAAACATAAAAGAAATTTTCCTCTTTTTTATAAATAACTTGCTTTCGCTTGCCTGCGAAATATCTCTTTTCTGCATCTTCAAACACATTTTTTATAAGTTTTTTAATATCAGCTTCATAATATTTCATTAATTTTCTAAATCCTTCTTCTAGCCGTTGATGTATAGAGCTAGCTCCACCTCTTTCATTATTAGCTAGAGAGTTTAAAATTATATATTTTGCACCAATATTTATCGTGGAAGAATTTAATATTTTCTTCAGTACATTGAAAACTACTTGCAAGCCTGAATCAGGAATGTCCTTACTTTTATCTTTTTCTGTAGCGGCTAGAATTTGAAAAACAAACTGATAAATGGCTTCGTCAAACACAGTATCTCCAACGTTCATCGGTTTTAGTTCTATTTTTCCACTTAAAAATCGTTTACTTAGCTCATTTATCAAATCCAAATTAAGATCCTGAGAAGCCTCCCACATATCATGTAAAAACCGAGCGTATCCAATCAAATCCTTATTATCGAAATTCGATAAAAAATCGTCCGCTTTTGTATTTTTATGTTGTTGATAGATTTGACTATATTTTCTATACCCAGTTTCAATACTCTCGGAAACAAGCGACAAATAGTCGTGCATAATCTCCGGATACGAAGTCGTTCCAGAATATCGAACTTTGTCTTTAGTATCGTAATCTTTAGTAAGGAAATCAAAATAATAATACATTACCAAGCCGATAAGTTTCTGCACTTCTTCTTTTTCTATATCAGAAAGTTTTCTGCCAGTAACATTTTCAACCCATCCTATCAGATTAATCTTTTTTTCCTCAAATTCTTTTTTCAAAAGATATCCTTCCACGTTGTGAGTTTCTGTCTGAGCAACCAAGAAGTGGATTGTTTTTAAGAAGAATTCTATTAAATACGGGTATTTTATTTTTATAAACTCTAATGTAACGATATCGCTAAAACGAATTGCATTTTTCTGCAATCCTCCGGTACGATCTCTAAAAGAACCGTAAAAGAAATCTAATGCAGTGGCAGTTCGACTAATAACACGCGGAGAATAAATGGAAAGCAAGCCCACAATGTAACCAAGGGCCTCTTCGTGTTTACTTATAAATGACCGGGAGGGATCGCCAATCGTATGTGGACTTATCTGTTTTGGAACATCAATATTTTCTCTATCTATAAGTTTATTTAATAGTTCCATAACATAAGCTTGTTTAAGTTGTGGCTCAATTGGGGGAAGAAAAATTCTATGAATGATACTTTTTGGATCAGTATAAAAAAATGTTTGAAGGGGCGGAATGCGAGAGTCTATTTTTTCAAAAGTTTTTAAATATTCACCAAATTCCGGTTCAGAAATACAAAAAATAAATAATAATTTTATCGGCAATCCTGTTCGTCCTTCATTTTTAAAGCGCTCAACTATTTCAACGAGTCGATATATCTCATCAAATTGTGCGCGCTCAATTTCGTCCACCATTATTACCCAAACCGATTCTTTAATTTCTGGAATATTTCCAAATATTTTACCGACTGACGACGAAGTAAAATTAGTTTTTTCTTTTACGCCGTAAAACTTATCAAAGATAACAGCCTTCGTTTTAACCAAACCCTGATTTAATGTCGACAAAATATTCAAAATATCTGATAATATTCCGTTCCCAGATTCTCTAAAAATTGATTGCATGAAAGGAAGATATGACGCAACATCTATTTTGGGATATCTTTCTGCAAGGGTTTCTGACCACCGTTCTGCGAAAAGTTTAGAAAAATCTTTAGCTTCATTTGTTTCTGTAAGAGAAATATATGTGTAAAGCGTTTCTTTTGCATCAAAAGATTCCATAATCATTCTCGCATAAGATGACTTACCAAATCCTAAACCTCCATATAGACCAACTACATTGACGTAATTGTCTAATTTTTTTAAACCAGTTGCGACATTTTGAGCAGAAATCTTAAAATTTAATCTGTCATCATCAATACCCACAGCTCCAGATGCAAAAGATTTAAATGACAAATTTGGTAACTTTGTAATCCTTTCATTTAACCATTTTAAAATAATGATAATTAAACTTAGTATTAACCCAAATTTCCAAAAACCATTCCACCAATATTCTCTGTTTTCAGTTAAAAAAACAAATGAGGACCAGAGAAGTAGACTGTTAATTGTTCCCCAATAGAAATAGAAAACCCACGATGGTTGATTGTGTATCGCCTGTTTTTTGAGTTGAACTACCGGTTTCATAAAGAAATCTATGAGACCAAGAAAAACTAATAGAGATATAGTACATATTCCGATAAACAAATGTAAGTTTAGATGAAGTAAAGCATCAAAAGCATCTAATATTTTTTTATCAAGAGTCAAAATAAAATAAAAACTGCTAATTGAAACAACTGTTAACCAAAACGACTTCCAAATAAAAAAGTGCCTATCAAACTGATTAGTTTTTAATAATTTTGACATGTTATAGTCATTTTTAATCTTCAACAATTTTTATCTCCTTCGGCGTGAGGCCGTAGAGTTTATAAACTAATTTACCGATTTGTTTTTCGTATTCGCGGACTTTGAGTTGCTATTTGGTATTAAATAGCTTCTTTACCAATTCATCATTTTCTTTTTCTAATATTTCAATTTCTTTTTCTTTGCCTTCGGATTTGAATTGATGGCAGTTTTTGGAGGTTTCGGAAAGTTTTTGATGGAGCGGGTTTTGGGGGTCAAATTTTGAAATGCCGATATGCTCCATTACTGAAGGCGTGCCAAAACCACGACCAGCAGAAGAAAAGGATTTGATAAAATCCCGCACGGGTTTTGAATTAATAATAGCGCAAAGATAATGAGCTTCTAATTCGTTGTCGGTGGCGATTAGTGCCGTTGTATGTAATGGAATAATATTTTTGTAACCAATCGGTGTTTTTATTTTAGAAATTACAGTAGCATATATGTCATTAGACATTTGTTTCCAGACTACTTTATATTTACTAAGAGTGTAATCGCCAACTCCAAACATAGAGTAAAAAGCCTTTTGTTCTCTTAATCTCTTTACCATTTTCGAACTACTACCAAGTAAAATTTCTTTAAATTTTGTGAAGTAACCGTATGTGCGAGGAAACTCGTTTTTAAATTTAGTTTCTAAAATAGGTTCTCTTTTATGAGGATCTTGCGTTAAAAAAACAAAAAATTCTGGCCTAGCTTGCCATCGTTGGATATCCGAACCTCTTAATGATGGATAAATTAGATCAGATTCTACTCTCTCCTCTATTTTAGAAATTTGTCTTTTACCTCTTTCGGGTAAATTATTTATTATTACTTCTTTCCCGTCTAAAAGGGTTTGAATTATTTTTACCCAAAATACACCATAAGGGTCGGCAATTATGCCCGAATAAGCTCTATAATAATTTTTACCTTCTATATTTTCTAATCCTTCTAATTCAGTAGTTTGAGTCTGCCAAGCTCCAACATTTGAACCGATTGGTCTAGCAATGTATTTCTTTTTCAGTAAAAGTGGCAAAACTTCGTCTAATAATTTATCAGTGGCAATTTTCCCGATGCCTTTTTTCTTTGACCAAACGATATAAGGGAGTGGATATTCTGTTTTCTCGTCTTTTCTGAGAATTATTGCCGCGGTCTTATTAGCTGCTCCCTCAAATGGTTGAATGGAGACTAAATCGTGAGCTTTTAATACTTTCAAATATTTTTTCTCGCCAAGTTGAAATCTTCTAAATCCTTCCCCGGCACCTTTTGATTTAAAAACCTCTTGTGTTATTAGAAATCCTAATTTTGCGTCATCTTTGAGATAATAATCAGCAGAGGCGTAAACAAAAAGCATTGAAAAGTCTTTTTTGCCGCCACCGAGGCGAGTTTGAAAACCTTTAAGCGAGAATAGTCCATAATCTTTCCAGAGTTGTAAAGTGGCATTGCGATAATTTTGAGAAAGATAATCCCACCTAATCCACGGTGGATTGCCGACCACAAAATCAAATTTTCCAGCAATCATTGGCGCGAAGGCATTTTTTAGAAAGCGGGCCCAGATGCCGTTCTTGTTTTGCTTTTCAAGTTCTAAAATCTCTTTATAAAAATTCTCTATAATCTTTTCATTTGGCGGGAAGAGCACGCCATTATCTTTAAAATGCTTCATTGCAATTTCTGGTTCAAAGCCGTCTTTTACAAATCTTTCTACTAAAGGTGCTGCTATTTTCATTAATTCTCCTTTATCTTGAAGCCAAACAGTAGGAACATGAAATTCTTTCACTGAAGTATTTACTTTTGCATAATCGCCACCGTGAAAATTAAATTGTCCTTGACCACCTACTTGCTGTGGCCATAACACAGAATCGGCGAGATAAATAGGTATTTCTAAATTTGATAGATAATTTGCTAAATCTCCCAAAGCAAAAAGATAATTGGTGCGGGCGGCAATGACTGCCAAAGGATTTAAATCAAAGCCCCAGATATTGGCAACAATTCTTTTGGCAATTTCAAGCGGTGGCCATTTTTCTTTTTGACCGTGTTCTTTGGCTCGTTGTATTGCCAAAACAAGAAAAGTGCCGGAACCACAAGCGGGATCCAAAAATCTTTTTAGCGTGTTGCCGTCATAACCAACTTCGTTTAGCAGTAATTCCGCCAGCCAATCAGGAGTATAATATTCGCCAAGACGATGACGAACTTCCTGTGGAACTAAATATTGATAAAGTTTTTTAAGAAGATCACGGGTTAAGGCAGGATTTAAAGTGTTTGTTGCCGGCTCAAATTCTGAAAGGTCGCGGGCAATTTCTTGAATTATGTCTTTAACTTCAGGATTCCAAGCATCAAGATACCATCGGAAAAAATCGCCCTCAAGAAAATTTGTAATTCCTTTACGGGCATATATTCCACCATCTTCAATATCAGATAGTTGTCTTTTAAGTTCTTCTTCGGAAGCGTGCGCCAATTCTGAAGCAAGCGAAGAACTAAAAGTGATTTCACGCAATGTTAAAAGCTCGGCAGAAATAAGTTTCATCAAAAAAGCAAAGTAGGTATGAACGGAGAATAAAAGCTCCTGAAAATCTGTTTCCTTACCAACTTTATATAGATTTGAAAGCGTCTCTGCTTCTTTTTCTTGCTGCCCGCTGAATTGTTCGCCATAGACGATACCAAATAAACGCTTCCACTCGTTAAAGAAGGTACGGATTCTTGTCTGATCGCCCCAGTTTTCTAAGGCGCGAGCTAAAGCGGAAACGGCTTTTGGCGCAAGTTCGCTTTCTGGCCCAAATTTTTGGGCTAAGTTTTCGGCGGTAAGCGGAAGCCGAGTTAAAGCCCGTAGATGAATAAGTAAAGTTCTCGCGCTTTCAAGATCAAAAGAATAAGAGCCGCGAATAATAAATTTTGTTTTATCTATAGTTTTATTTTCCTTACCTTGATATTGGACAAAAAAAATAGTTTCGCCATCAAAACCAACACCAATAAGTTGGTTTAATTTTGAATGTTTAGATTCTCCAGAGAGATAATCTACCAGTTGGTTATAAGCGTGTTCTACGTTTCTTTTTGATGAAAAAGACTTTGGCGGCTCGTATTCAATTATGAGTTGGCCGTGAACAGCATCGGAACGGCCTCTAAAAACTGACTTTTCATATTTGGGAATTGAGGTTATTCCTAATTCATTTTTGATTGGTTCTAAAACCTTCTCAAACCCAATTCTTAAATCTTCTTCGCTTCTTGCTTCGTGCATTAATTTACGAACTGCCGATACTAATTCATCGGCAACTTGAAGAAGTGAGTTTTGAAAATTAGATTCTAAATTATTTTTTTTGTTTTCTTTTGGCATTTGAATTCTCCTTTAAAAATATCTCTAAATCGCTTTCTTTAATTCGCCATTGGCCAACTTTGGAAGCCTTAAGCTTCCCGGCCTTAAGATAACGCATTATGGTGCGCTCGCTAACGCGGAGAATTTTAGCTGTTTCTTTGAGGGTTAATAATTTCTCCATACTTTATTTATTATATACCAAATGTCATATTTTGTCGCCTCTTTTTTGGCTTTCTCAAACATTTTATCTCTGGTTCTTTCTGGCTGGAGCTAATCCAATTCAAATTGAATAAAAGTAAGCATTAAATTTCTCAATAATCTTTGCTGGAATAGAGGTATCAAATTTTTATTAGTTGATAAAAATCTTCTGGAAATCGGGCAAACCTATCAGTTTGTAAGCTAAATAATCTTTATCAATTTTTCTAATTGCTTTATATCCTCAAATAATTCTCGCAAGACAGAACGATTAGTGTTAGTCCGGTCTTAATTTTATATTTTTGACTTTTTCAACCCGTTTTTGAATACAAAATAGGGCGCGGGAGCGAGCAAAAAATAAACCTCGCACAGAACAAGTTCGGTGCGAGACAAAAAATTGCCCAACGATGGGCGATTTTGTGAGGTAGGATTCGAAGACTACAACCCTCCCACCAACGTCCTCCCATTCCTCGCTTCGCTTAGAACGGGCCCCTAGTTGCCCGAAGGACATTGCCTCCTCGCTTCGCTCGTCACAATTCGGTATAGCAGATTCTCAACACACCCGGAGCAAACCTAAAAGCCCCACAAGGGGGCTTCGGTTTGCTCCGCGGGTAGGATTCGAACCTACAACCTAGTGCTTAACAGGCACCCGCGCTACCATTGCGCCACCGCGGAATGAATTGTTTTAATGTCTTATTATTGATTTTAGAAACTCTTTGCCATAACCTGATTTTAATCTTTTTTCTTCTTCTCTTGCTTCAATTCTAGAACTTAAAAGTTTTTTATATATCAAAGTCCAAGGGATATAAGATTTTGTAGATGGCGTCTCTCCCCTATTGTGTTCTCTTAATCTTCTCTCCGGATTGCTACTTATCCCAACATATATCCTAGTATCTTTCCTACTTTTAATTGCATAAACAAAATGTTTTACCATTCGATTAACAGTCACCCGCGCCCTGCCTGCCGGCAGGCAGGTACCATTTGTCTACCTATCGGTAGACAGGCGCCACCGCGGAATGTGCCGCCACGAAGCGGCATTTGCAATATACAATATTTTTAATATCCTTTCAATTTTTTGAGGCCTCGGTGTTCTCTTATTCTTTCAAGGGATTTGGCTTCAATTTGACGGATTCTTTCACGAGTTACGCCAAAGACTTGGCCCACTTCCTCCAAAGTATGGGTGATACCATCTTCTAAGCCAAATCTCAT
>Ga0315274_10008876_pt1 | contig 14555 bp, 11 predicted proteins | sample YL17G02_20_MG_FD_203700 | JGI IMG/M metagenome (GOLD analysis project Ga0315274, IMG submission 203700) | Sediment microbial communities from Yellowstone Lake, YNP, Wyoming, USA - YL17G02_20 | ecosystem: Environmental > Aquatic > Freshwater > Lake > Sediment | place: USA: Wyoming | collected... | reverse complement strand
GAGGAGATGGTAAGCAGTTATATATCTCAGAAGTGGCGGATGTCATGGATAACGTTTGATGGATAGAATGAGTTTTCATTTGGGTGGTGGAGATATGAGTGAGTCCAAAGAGTGAGTCCAATAGTGCGTGTTATTTTAATGAATCTCTGATTCATATAATGATAGTTTGCTCACCTGTCTGAGTAGACACAAAAATGCTTTTTACTGATACTGTCAGATTTTTGTCATCTTGACTCGTTGAGAATTACTGAAACTATTTAAACCCACTTGTATTTTAACCACCATTGTGTTAAACTGTGATTATTATTCAAAAGCGAAAATAGATTAAACATTCCTTTGTTTCATAACTTAAAAAGCATTTAACAAAAGGAAGGTGATGTGAATTATAAACAACGCCATTATTTTTTTGTGGGATTCCGCATTCTTACCATGAAAATATTCTGTTTTGAGGAGGATCACAAAAATGTCACGTAAGCTAATATTCTTTCTAGTTACTTTAACATTTACAACTGGTTTTATCTTCCTGCAAACGTCCAATGCCGCAAACATTATTGCCGCATGGCAGTTAGATGAAGGCAAGGGTGAGGAGATCAAAGATTCATCGGGAAACGGACATACCGGAAAATTCTTTGGAAAACCTGAATGGACAGATGGTAAAAATGGCAAAGGCATCAGATTTCATGGAACCCCTGACCACATTGAAGTTGACGATGCGGATCACAAGCTAACACCAAAACATATTACTATGGTTGCATGGTTGAATCTGGACAATGTCACCGGTAATCATTCGATCCTTGAGCAATACGATTGGGCAGGAAATTTGGGAGCATACGCATGGAGAACAGTGGTGTGGGTCTGCAACTCTACGTTATATGGGGAGTAGACGCTCCTAATGCTAGAGGAGACGGTTTAAAAGCAGGTGAATGGATGCACGTTGCGGCTACTTATGATGGACAGAACCTAAAGACGTGGATAAATGGGAAAGTTGTAGCATCGGCAGTTGATGCTCAAAAGAGAGATATGGCACCTAGTGATAAAACGCTTTCCATTGGAGTAAGAGGCGATACAAAAGATATTCATTGGATGCAAGGAGTGCTTGATGAGATCGCTATTTACGACGAAGCACTCAATGAAGGTGAGATTCAAAAGATCATGAATTCTAGTCTGTCAAAACTTCTTACAGTTTCTAATCTGGATAAACTAAGCACCGCTTGGGGAAATATTAAAACGCAAAGGTAATAAACAGTTTTCAGTTTTCAGATAGCAGAATCGTTTATTCATAAAGCTTTTCTTAACTGAAAACTGAAAACTATTCGTAAAGATATATCGAAATGAGACTAATACAATTTAATAAATCCCCTACCGTTATTTTAAGAGTTGGTTTAATTGATGGAGATACTGTTTTTGACTTAACGAGTCTTGATCCATCCTGGAACAATATATACAGAATATTCATTGAAGCAAGAAAGGTAAATAACACACTTGAAGAATTCATTGATAGCCGCAAATTCCGTCAGCATTGCAGAACTACGAATTACAGCGAATTGTTAAAAAATCGTCCCGGGGATAAAGGTGGTTGGATACTCCCGCCAATAAGCCATCACGATCCCGCACATTGTATAATAACTGGAACAGGATTGACCCATCTCGGAAGTATGTCACAGCGTGATAAAATGCACAGTGATGAGATTAAGCAAAAGACAGATTCACAGAAGATGTTTGAGATGGGTTTAGATGGTGGAAAGCCTGAACATGGCAAAAGAGGTATTGCGCCAGAATGGTTTTATAAAGGCACCGGGATAATATTACGTGGACATAATGACTTTTTAGATATACCATCATTCTCAGAGGACGGTGGAGAGGAACCTGAAATAGTTGGATGTTACGTTATCGGTGACGATGGCGTACCGTATCGTCTTGGTTTTGCTATCTCTAACGAATGGTCTGATCACATCACAGAGCGTGTCAACTACCTATGGCTTGCACCGTCAAAGTTGCGGACATGCTCAATCGGACCTGAGTTAATCACCGATCAGACATTCAAGGATATAAGGGGATACTGCCGAATTTATCGTGGAAATGATATGCTCTACGATTCAGGAGAGCTTTTGACAGGTGAGAACAATATGAGCCATTCGCTGGCAAACCTCGAAGATCATCACTTCAAATACCCACAGTTCCGCATACACGGAGACGTGCATATTCACTTTTTTGGCACGATGAAATTGTCATTCGGCAGCAGGAGTGCATTTCAGGACGATGACAGGATCGAGATACACTTCGATGGCATGGGAAGTAACCTTGTAAATTATGCAAAACGTATTCCTGCCGACTCGGTTCCAATTGCTGTATGCAAGGCATAACAAATTTAAGCATTACGTTTTCGTTTTCTTACCTATTGAATATTTTCTGCTATTTCTTGTTTGATTTTACAAACAAGCTTTTCATGTACCCCTTAAGACGGCTTTGTTCGTTCTCTTGACAGTCATTAAAGACTCATGTATAATTGTTTTGATGGTATTGTCAGGAAAACATCTAATTTAGGTAATCAAAGATATGTCGCAGAACAAAGAATATAGATGGGGAATCAGAGCTAAATTTTCTACGGCATTAGGGCTTTTAGTGCTGATGTCACTTGTAAGCTTTGGGTTATTCTCATATCTTGTCACTAGAAAAACGCTGGAAAAACAGATGGAGATCAGTCTTGTTAATCATGCAGAGATAACCGCTGGAATGGTAGGAGCTGAATTATTAATAAACTTGCTACCTGAAATGAGTATTTCAAGAAGCTCTTTTTACTATACAATACTAAAAGAGAAGTTGTCTGCTGTAAACACAAAGGAAGCGGATCTAGATAATATAATCCTGATAGGCGCCGGAAATAAGGTGATAGCTGATGCTGAAGGAAAACTTATAGTTGGGAAGGAACTTGAGGCGTTAAAAGCTGATCAGGTAGAACTAAGATTGGCGTGGGAAGGTAATGCAGAAGCATCCGTATTGTTTCCCGGTAAAGATGGTCGCCCGCATAAATCTGCTTATGCGCCAGTTTTCTCAAAGAATAGAAAAGTCATTGCCGTCGTTCGTGTTGAAGCATCAGCCGGATTTCTTGACACTATAAATAGAGTAGCAGTTGTTCAGTTGACAATTGCATTAGTTATTACAGCATTAGCTGTATTACTTGGTATATTAATAGCAGGCTCAGTTGTAACCCCCATAAAAAAACTGGTACAGGCATCCGAAAGTATTGCGGAAGGTAATCTTGATACTGAGGTGAATATCGCATCCAGAGACGAAATCGGTCTCTTTGCAGAAACCTTCAATCAAATGGCGAAGAATCTGAAAAAGCTATACGAGGAGGTTGCCGCACATGGAAAACAGATTACCGAGCTTTCGGCTTCTGTTGCTCACGAAGTACGCAGTCCCATAAGTGCTATACAGGGGTTCACGGAACTTCTTGAAGATGAACTTGAAGGTGACGACTTCAGACTAGAATACATAAACGATATAAAGGGAGAAATCGTTATACTAAACTCGAAGGTGACTGACTTCATCCATTTTGCCAGACCTTTAACAATCGAACCCAATCCTCTGGATATAACTGAAATATTGGAAACTGCGATGTCTTCTATGGACAAGGAAATACTTGATAATAATATATCCGTCAGATATGTGTTTGCTGACGATCTCCCAATAATGATGGGTGATTATGAACAACTAAGAGGGCTTTTTGTGAACCTGATCAGAAATGCCATTCAGGCAATGAAGAACGGAGGAGAGCTTACCATCAGTGCAAATACCCTTAATCAAAATTTTCAGAACGATCGAAGCTTTGTAGAGATAATTATTGAAGATAAGGGTTGCGGCATTTCTCCTGAGGATCTTGAAAAAGTTTTTGACCCTTTCTTTACGAGGAAGAGTAATGGCACAGGCTTAGGGCTTTCTATATGTAAAAAGATTGTAACCGCTCATAATGGAGAAATAAGATTGGAAAGTGTTTTGGGTAAAGGAACAACAGTAAGAGTATTTCTTCCCTATTCGATGCAGATTGAGTTTCAGCCATAGCTGAAATTTGATTTGCAGTTATGCGAGGTTTTAGAAGTGAGTACCATATTAATCGTAGATGATAAAGCAAGTTCTCGCAAGGTTTTGCAACAGCGGCTTGGCAAAGATGATTATAGCGTCATCGAAGCTGAAGATGAGGATGCGGCTGTTGAATGTCTCAAGAATAACTCGATTGACCTTGTTCTAACTGATGTCAGGATGAAAGAAATTGACAGTGGTGTGGAACTCTTGAGAACAGTTAAGAAAGATTTCCCCTATTTGCCTGTGATCCTTATAACTGCTTTTGGCACAGTTCCACAGGCAGTGCAGGCAATGAGGGAAGGCGCAGAGGATTATATAGAACGCCCTTACAATACAGATGCCTTGATAGTGAGAATAGAAAGGGCAATGCAAAAAAGGCAACTGGTGGAAGAGAACAGGTTCCTTCGTGAAGAACTGCATCTCAAGGGGGATTTCAGCGATATAATCGGTAAAAGCAAGAAATTACAGGACGTTCTTGAAGTAGTCCGAAAGGTTGCAAAATCTGACGCTGCAGTGCTGATCCGTGGTGAAAGCGGAACAGGGAAAGACCTTATAGCACAGGCGATACATAATAATAGCGCAAGACGAGATAAACCATTCATCAGGGCTGAATGTGCCGCTTATGCAGAAGGAATACTGGAAAGCGAATTATTTGGACACGAAAAAGGTGCGTTTACCAGCGCATACAGAGGTAGAATGGGTAGGTTTGAACTCGCTAATAGCGGAACAATATTCTTAGATGAGATAGGTGATATAAGCCCTTCAACACAGTTGAAACTGCTAAGGGTATTGCAGGATAAAACCTTTGAAAGAGTGGGCGGGTCAAAGCCGATAACTGTTAACGTCAGGATCATCGCCGCAACTAATAAAAATTTAGAAGAAGCTATACAAAAGGGTTCTTTCAGGCAAGACCTTTATTATCGTATTAACGTTGTTCCAATATATCTGCCTCCATTACGTGAGCGAAGGGATGATATACCTGATCTCGTTTATCATTTTATTAAAAGGTTTGCTGGTAAAGTCTCCAACAGAGTTAAAAGCGTTTCTCCCGTAGCGATGGAACTTATGACGAAGTATGAGTGGCGAGGAAATATACGTGAATTAGAGAACGCTATTGAGCGCGCAATGGTGCTGTCAGACGGTGATACAATACTTCCAGAGCATCTACCTTTGCCTACCGAAATGATGATGAATCAGGATGTAGCAAAAGCAGGAACTCTCGAACAGGTAGAAGCCCTTGAAAAAAAGCTAATACTGGAAGCTTTACAGCAAGTAAACTGGGTCCGCACCAAAGCCGCCATATTGTTGGGAATAAAAAGATCAACACTGAATTACAAAATGGAAAAACATGGGATCACCGCATCTGAAGAGGACTCGGCTGAATGATAAATGACGAGTAACAGGTGACGTGTAATACCATTTCTCAATTCAAATGTGCCATTCTGAGCGCAGCGAAGAATCTCATTACTATAGCAAAAGAAGATTCTTCACTTAGTTCAGAATGACATCATTATGTAGCATTTCAATTGAGAAATGGTATAACGTAAATTCATTCCCATCACTTGTTATTCGTTACTATCACTTATGCTAACCACCGATTTTTTACTCGCCAATCGCATCTTCCTCAAAACAGGAGAGCGGAAATGCAACAGGAGCGAAGTGCATCTTCGCACGTTACCATCCACAATGGAAGATCCTGTCTTTCCAAAAAGATAGCGACCTTTCTTATCAGCACGCTCATCTTCATCAGCATTTTCAACATGAAAACCCAAGCGCAGAATCTCACTACCCCTTATAATAGAGAAGTATCTGACATCGAAATATTGGGATTATCACGCCAATTAAATGCCATAAAAGCTAGAATCATCCCGATTGATAATGAATTAAAATCGCTTGAAGAAAGCCACGTGAAAGTTACAAACGAAGTAACTCAGTTAAAAGAGCAGATGAGGAAACCTCAAGGATTTTTCGGCAAAATTACAGGGGTGTTTGGCTTCAGTGAAAGAAAACTTAAAAACCTGATGGCTGAATCGCAGTCTATGTCTGATAGGATAACAGAACTCCAGAAAATGCGAGAACCATTGATAAGGGATTTTGTCAAGATTGCAAATCGGCTGATAGAAAAATCAGAGGCACGGATAATAGTTCTTATGAATGTTTTACTCAAAAATGAATCCGGAGCAGATAAAGCTTCAGATCAAATATCTGCTATACTGCAGTTGACACGACAAGTTGCTGAACTTCGAGACACTTATGCGTCAGCATCGTCTAATCAGATATGGACAGCACCATTTTTATTGTCTTTGGGTAATGATCCTGAAAAACTCCGACTGGGTGCCATGTTTTCAAAAAATATGGCAATAGAATATCGATCAGAAGCTGAAAGAAAAAAAGGTGAAGTAAGGGATTTGCAAGCCAGTCAGAGAAGAAACGAGAAAATGATTGATCAATGGAAAGAAATTCAGAGAAGCAACGAAGAAAAGGAGTCAAGTGGTGTCGAAAGCGGAACCGCTGGTATTACGCTGGGATTCAATGAATCTGAAGCTAGAAAGAAAATAAGTAAGTTAAAGAAAGATATAGACAGGCTATTAAATGAGATTAGTAACCTTGAAGACGAAGCCAGAAAACTCGATAATCAAAGTAAAATCCTGGAGCAAAGGGCATCTCAAATCGAGGCGAAAGGGAAATAATGAGATGATCAAAAAGATGCTGATATTCATAACTTGTTTAATCCTTATAAGCCAATCCATACCTGCTTTTGCTAAAGTGGGGATATATGCTCAGGATGTTGATGCCAGACTTGAATATGATAATAACGTCACAAGACAAAGGCTACCAAAAGACTATCAAGAAGGCATCATCTGGAGGCTATATACAGGTTTGGGTATCAGGGGTTTGATACCGATAAATGGATTGGAAACTGAGGCAAAATACACTCTTGGAATGAGAGACGTCAATACAACCAACAATGAAGATTACAACTCTCATGAGGCTGACTTTAATCTCAGGTTGGGTAGTAAATTGTCGTTCAAAGAGACTTTCAAAATATGGAACAGCCAAAGCGACTTGTTTCACTTCCTCGACAACGCTGCCGAGGGAAGCTTTGGACAAAGTCTGGGGAAGAGTACGAACGTATATCTATCGTATAGGGGTGAGCAAAAGTGGTTCCAGAATAAAGCGCCGGAGGTTCAGGCACGTAACTTTTACTATCATCAGTTTGGTATTAGTATACATCATTCAATTTCAGACGATTTCAAAGTGCGTTTAGGTTACGTTGATCAGATAAAAACTTATAATCGAAAACCGATAGATTTCAAAAATGGTAGACCTATAGTATTGAATGGAGTGCAGAGAGATAGGCAAAATATTATAATACTGGGATTCGACGCTTCTGTATTCAATAATACCAGCTTGTCTTTATTAAACCAGATAATCAAATCTAATTCAAACAGCCGGGCATTTAATTTCGACGGAAATAGAACCCAGATCCTCATATTAAGTAACCCGTTTCAATGGAAGCTGTGGATTGATTTCACGTATCAACTCGTAGCATATAACCTGGGGGCTTATCAGACTCCAGACTTGGGCTACGAATTAAGTGAAAACCGAACCGACGATCAAAGCGGAATAAAGATTGGTTTGACTTACGACATATCGGATCAGGTTTCCCTGAAGGTTAATTACGAACGCATAAAGAATACTGTGTTTTTTACTAAGGATTTCTACGAGAGCAACAAAGCCAGTATAGGTATGAAGGTAAAGTTCTAATACCTTCTGCCAATTCAAAAGCAACATTGGTAGTCGTACCCTTTATGGGTGCGTCTCGCAGGCATAAAGCCTGCGTCTACCATATTGTTTTTAGATTACACAAATTGTTCCCCGGTATATCTACTCACTGCCTCCATATCCAGAGTCAAACCCAAGCCGGGCGCATCAGAAATGGACAACATACCATCCTCATCCAGTTTCCAGTCATCAGCAGCGATTTCATCAACGTAAGGAGAACCCGTTAGATATTCAACCAGATCAGTATCAGGAAAGGCAGAAGCTAGTTGCAGGTCCGCTGCCAGACCCACTGCCGTATTCCAGCCGTGAGGTATATAGCGAACTCCATTATCCTGAGCCATCCATGCGATTCGGCGTGATTCACTGATCCCACCTACTTTAGTAACGTCAGGTTGTACTATATCTAAAGCACCGCTCTGCAGCCATGACTGGAAAGACTGACGGCGGGTTAAAACTTCCCCGCCAGCGATGGGAACCAGCGAATTTTGTCGCAATAGAACGTAGTCGCTCATGGCATCAGGCTTTAATGGTTCTTCAAACCATGTAACGTCATAATCTGCAAGCATCTGAGCAGTTCGTAAAGCCCATTTATAGCCATTTTTCCAGAAAGCATCACTTCCGCCAGCATCTACCATCAGGAGTGTATCATCTTCAATAGCTTCTCGTGCGGCATACACTATGTCCTCGTCTATAATATTGCTCTGACGCCCAAAAGGCCCCCAACCGATCTTGAATGCCCTAAACCCCTGTGCCTTTAATTTTATTAACCTATCAGCTAAACGTGCTGGTTCTTCCATCAGGATTGAAGCGTAAGGCTTAACCCGATCCCGGTAGCGTCCTCCCAGTAAACGCCCAATGGGTTGCCCGGTTGCCTTTCCAAGCAAATCCCAGAGAGCGATGTCTATCCCGCTGATGGTGTGGGTAATTGAGCCACCCCTGCCAAGCCAAAAAGTATTTTGATGCAGTTTCTCACTAACACGTTCCGGCTCTAAGGCGTTTTCTCCGTGATAGAGCGGTTTCAATACAGACAATGCACTCTTAACAAGATTATCATTAGTGAAAATACTGCCAAATCCTGTCAATCCCTCATCGGTGATGACAGCTATCAGCGTATGCACACAGTCGTCAGATTCCAGTTCATCGCTCCATCCTCCCTCTGGGGTTGCTCCTCGAAGACCTGCCACCCTGATTTCACGTATTTTCATGTTTTCCTCCTGATTTCATTCTTAAACTTTTATACACTCAAGTCGGAAAAACCACAATTACTTGCTTACCAACGGATTTTGGATTGAATTGGCTGTGTATGCTGATCTGATCTTTCTGCAATAGTCCATGCACGTAATTCGTCTATAACCTCAATCAATCCTGACACCGACGCCTCAAAGATAACCTTACCTTTTTCCGCAGTAGCAGTAGTAGGATCACCATGAACACCCGACTTTGTCCAGCGCCCCCAGAAGTCGCTGAAACGGACAGGATAGTTGCTCGTACTGTCAGAACTCATGTATTTACCCATTACGTCATTGCCCGCAACAGCCCTATCCATCCTCACACGATCTGGGGCAAGATACATATATAGTGACGTCTCAAACTCGTCGGAGTGAGCTATTACCTCTGTGTCTTTTACTTTATTGAAGGCATCCAAAGCCAGAGAGAAATAGCTAACAGCGGTACAGATGGATTCAGTTGCCAGAACGGTCTTACGTGCCACCAGATCAACCAATACACCGTTAGAGCCATGACCGTTTACGATTAGTATCTTCTTAAATCCATGATATGCCACACTCTTTGTAATGTTAAGGCAAAAGGCGATGAATGTTTCAGGTTCGATATGGATCGTACCGGGAAAGTCAATGTGGTGCATATTCAGACCATAAGAAATCGTAGGCAGTACCAATACACGATCTGGTATTCGACTACCTACCTCTAAACAGACTGACTCCACAAGGAAAGCATCAGTCTCAAGAGGAAGATGAAGTCCATGCTGTTCAGTAGAGCCTGTCGGCAGAATGACAACCTTCTGCATTGCTATGGCATCATTCATCTCTTCCCACGTTAAACGATTGTAACGGTATTCGGTAGTTGCATTCATAAAATTACACCTTCTTTCTTAGTTACCCTATTCATTAGCTGTATTATCTACCAGAGGATTTCATTTTTTTTCTTTGTCACAAAGTAAACAGGGCGCTCCGTCAGTGTTACATTGTCAGTTTTAAGTTCATTTCCCTGAAAGTCTAATACTCGCCATGATTTTCCCGCTAAGGATATTTCCAGTTTTGCGCCTTCCTCTAACCATGCGATAATCACTGTTTGATCGCCAGTCTCAAATCCATAGGCTTTCACCTTTTCAGGCGCATCTATTCGCCCAAGTGAGCGCAGCGGAGATTTAAGCAAGTTTGCCATTGCTGATTGCGCTACAAGCATTTTTCTTGGCGCACCTGCCCACTCGAAGAATATACCGTCAAGGCTTTCGTTATTAAGGCTCCCCGGTGTTCCTGAATGGTAGATGATCTTTTCTGTTCCATAAGCTAACAATACGGTATTGAATTTGATCTGATTCTCAGCGGCTTCTAATTCGCTGTCCAAAGGTTTAAGCCATGAGCTATAAGGTTTATAAGGTATATCATCATCAGCGTAGTATGCGCCTTCGGTGAACCATATAGGTTTATCACCTATTTTTTCACGCAACTGGCGCAAAGATTCCCCGTATTCCTCTGGTACTGATACACCCGGGTAGATATGTAAATTAAGAGCATCAACCCATTGTAAACCACCGTTTTCAATGAATTCCTTTGTATACGTATTCGCTCCTCCAGCGATACCGCCGATGACAAATGCCTTCGGGTCAGTTTCTTTCACCGCTTGGTAAGCTACCTTCAATAATTGCACGTAATCCTCAACTTTGTAGCCTTTTGCACGAGGCAGAGAATAATCAGTGTAAATTGGTTCATTCATTATCTCCCAAACGTGCAGGCGATCTTGATAATGCTTTACCGTCGTGCGCACGTAATCAGCGAATTCCGTTAAATCCTTTGGCATGTATGCCATACGTTCCCTATTACCCGGATAGCCTTCAGACCCTACGTCTGATCCTGCACTGGATGACCAATTACTGGATGGGAACGGAAATAATGGCAATACTTTCAATCCACGTTCCAGAACACGATTAATTTGATAATCGGTTTCTGTGAATTCAAACTTTCCTTTATCTGGCTCTACGTCTTGCCATTTCAGCGACCAATCACGGAACCAGCACATCCCGATCTGCTTGCTCAAATCCAGCAGATGCGCCCATGGATAAGCGTGATTCATGCCAAAAACACATTCATCAACCTTATTTTCGTCATAAGGCTCGATGATCGCAAATCGCAATGACTGATTGAGTGCCACTTCCGCATCACTGCTCTGTAAATGCAAGCGATAAAAGCCTTTCTTTTGCACACCGGAAGGGATAAGAACTTCCAGCGATTTTCCCGAAGGTAAGTCAACCATAAGGCTGGATTCATATACGACCTTATCATCAAAGTCTGTTGTCTGCCATTGTAAGTTGACGGAATGTGCGATCTCATCGGCATTGAAGATTGTCGCTTCCATTTTCGGTTCAATGCCATAAGGGAACAAATTACCCATACGATCTGTTTTCAATCCAACTTCTACCATACTCCGCAGATGATATGGTGTTACCTCAGAATTTTTTTCTAGCTGTATGCCATCAATCCAGATTGTTCCCATATCCTGTTTTGATGCTTCTAAATCCAAGCCGAGGGCGACGAAAATCTGATCAACCTGCGGCTGGAAGGTAAAAGAGTAGCGTTTCCATTCAGTTGTGAGCGATATTTCCTTTCGCAAAGTTCTACGAAACGCCTGTCTAACTGACAGCACTCCAGCTAATTCTTCAGAATCAGCCTTCATATAGGCGGATAGGGTATATGAATTGTTTGGATCTATTGAAATCCAGCCACGATTTGCCAATAATGGTGCTTTCACTGGTATTCGGGAAAGCGAAAAATAGTCAAAATAATATACAGGAAGGTTATCTGGTGTAAGGGCGATCTTGAAGCTTGATCCATGAAATTGTGCTGTGGTTTTGTCCACTGCCCCTATAAGCGAATTCAGATTGCCACCCCAGCCGGGCAAATCAGCAATGCTTCCCCATCCGCTTGCTCCACATTCAAAACTGCTGTTGGGTAAAAGATTCACAGCATCGGTAGGAGTCACTATCTCCAGAAATCTCTTTGCTACTGGTTTAGAAGGTTCCAATTGAACGTCATCCAGCCAGAATGTTCCGATTGAGGTGTACCAGAATTGAAGACGAGTGTTTTCTGTAATCGTTTCAGTGGCTTGAAAGACGAATTCAAACTGTTTCCAGTCTTGTGATACACGAAAGGACTCCTGAAGACCGCAGTTGCTCCAGGACTTCGTATTTGAGATTGCTACCTGCACTGCACGACCTTTGATACCTTCCTGTTTTGCGGCGAATGAGATCCTATACCATTTTCCCTTTTCCAATTGTATAGTGTTCAATTGACAAAGCATCGCATGGCTGGCTGGTGAAAGGTATTCAAATCGTGTGCAGGTGAGCTTCTGGCTGTATTGCCCTTTGAAACCATCATCACGTGCATAAGTTGCAATCACCCCACTGTCACCAGAAAATTGCCAGTAATCCGCCATCCCGTCATTATTTATATCTTCCTCAAAACTACTGTTCTTGAGCATATTATACTCCTCTGCGTTAATGTTATGACTGACTATAGCAATAAAGAATAAGCTTGTAAAAAATAGAACCTCAGTTGCTTTCATATCAGTATATCTTCCAGTTTATAATACCAATTTCACTACTCACTTGTGATAACCGGAATTAAGGTTATAAAGAAAACTGGATTTCTGCCTGCACAGGAACGACATTATATTGAAAATGTTGTAACTCCACAGATTTTTGAGATAGATGCAGACATTTTAAAGATTATATCCATCGCTGTCAACATTTGATTAAAACGTCCAATACACAATCTCACTAGCAAAACAGGCAATGGCTTTTTTAGATTATATCACCTAATAATGCCAAAAATTTGCGATTATTACAGATTAGCTTCTTGATGCATTATATGTTAGTTTGGCATATAGAAGGATAGAAATTTTTCTTGACAACCTCAAGTTTTTATGCTATAATATACTTACTTATGTAAGTAAGTATCAAGTAAGTTTGGATCGAATTAATGGATTCAAACAATAAAGCGTGTGAAAGGTGGTATGATTATAACATTTCGTCCAATAGTAATCTTTATTGGTATTGCATTTACCGTGTTTATATTAAAGGCCCTCGTCGAGTTACTAATTAGGAGAACACCACATCAAAAAGGTGATAGTTTTTGGAGAAGACTTCTACTTTATCCTACAGAATTGGCGCTAATTCCTGCAACAGGTTCAACTTCACAAATTTTCGGTGTGCCATTCTCCGCAAGTGAAACACGGATCACGGAGAAAAAACAACTTATGCCCCTTTCAGTTTGAAATGAGACTCATTCTTTTTGTTATTCTGAACGCGGTAAAGAATCTTCTTTGGTTTGGTATTTGAGATTCTTCATTCCGCTTCGCTTCATTTAGAATGACATTTTAAGTCTCATTTCTATATCGATAGGTATTATGAGTCAATTCTCTGTATTTTTTTCTCCGTGAACTCTGTGCCTCTGTGTTTCTATATAATAAGCGAAAAACTGGTATAAAAAAGTTTTATTTGGACACGTAAACCCGATAGTTGAAGAAAGGAGAGGAAAACCATGCTAGCAACTGTTGACTCCATACAGCTTATATTGGAATGTTTAGAGCAAGTAGAAGCAAAGAAGCATATGTGTATTCTCCAACTGGTATATAGCAATCTAGTTGGGAAGAGCAGATTAGTTCCCGGATTGACTCTAGATGATGCTTTGTTGGCATATAAGATATTGAAGATCATTGAAGACTCACCCGATAAAGAAGAAATCATATTTGCTATGTCATTGCATTTTAAGTAATTAAATTTAGCTTTACAAACCTACAAAAGTAAGTTATAATACAGTATGTAGATATTTGTGTCAATATTACTGGGTTAAGTATTCTAATCGTAATAGGTGAGTAAACTGAATTACGATCCCTTTAAAAGGTGATGTTTATTAAAATGACATTATATATAGGAGAACTAGAATTTCTATGGATAAATACGCTGGTCAGTTGATAGCAGAAGGCCGAGAAGGGGAAAAAATATCGCAATCTGGGTTAGGCAAGAAAGCTAATCTTAGTTCGGGTACAATAGCGCGGTGGGAAACCGGAGACCTTCCTATTTCAAAAGATGCAGCCGAACGTGTTGCTGATCTTTTGAAAATAGACAAAGATATGCTCATCAAAATGGTATTCCTAGAGTCACTGCAAAGATCCTTGACAAGACAATTAGACAAGTTTAAAATGGAATATGAAGATTATCCAAGCATCTGTGAGAAAATTGACGAGTTAAGGGAGTATTTGAATAAGTTTATTGAGACCCTTAGCGTATAGACTTAGTAAAAATCATAGAAAAAAAATAGAAACAGAGATATTTATGACTAAATATACTCATTATCAGAAAAATTGGTAACATAATTAACGTCAGTTCGATATAACAATAGCAGGTAAATTGCTAAAATCCTTAACTCTGATGTTCAGAGATGGTTTCT
>Ga0315274_10008874_pt1 | contig 14557 bp, 9 predicted proteins | sample YL17G02_20_MG_FD_203700 | JGI IMG/M metagenome (GOLD analysis project Ga0315274, IMG submission 203700) | Sediment microbial communities from Yellowstone Lake, YNP, Wyoming, USA - YL17G02_20 | ecosystem: Environmental > Aquatic > Freshwater > Lake > Sediment | place: USA: Wyoming | collected... | reverse complement strand
AACAACACCAAAAAAAAAAAAAAAAAAAAACTCTCTCTTTCTCTTACCTGCCCGCCGCCGTTTGCGGGCATCCGCCTTGTTCTCCCCTGCGGCCACCTCATCCCGGGCGGCGCGCTCCGCTGCCGCGTCCGCGTAGGCGGACTCATCCCAGGTGCGGCGGTGGGAGACGTTGGCCACACCGCGGGTGGCCGCAAGCGCATCGTGTTTGCCCGCGCCGCCGCCGCCGCGACCGGAGCCGGAGGGGCCGCCGGGCATTGGGTGGGTGGGTGGGTGGATGTGTACGGTGTGGGCGTGGAGAGAGAGAGAGAGAGAGAGAGGGGCTGTGCCAGCTCCCTCTCTCCCGCATGTGCGAGAGAGAGACAAAGAGAATGTGGGGGGCTTTTTGCTTTTTCCATTCCGGCTTTTTCCAGGCTCATTCCGCCAAAACCTTTCCTCCCTCCAAAAAAAAAGAACACAATGGACGACGACGCCTTTGCCGACCCCATCCCGGCCCTCACCATCGACGAGCCCCTCGCCACCACCATGGAGGCGGAGGAGGCCGCCGCCCCTGCCCCCGCCCCTGCCGCCGCGGAGCCGACGCCCCCGCCTCCCCCGCCCCCACCACCAGCGCCGCCCGCGTCCGTCGTCGAGGCGGCGCCGGCGCCCAAGCCGGCGGCCAAGAAGGCGGCCACGCCCAAGGCCAAGCCTACGCCCAAGGCGACGCCGCCGCCGGCGTCGGCTCGCCCGGGGCGGGCGCGCAAGACCGTGGAGTTTTTTTCGCCCGCGGAGGTCAAGCAGACGGAAAAGCTGGTGGTGGTGCAGGTGAGGGGGCGGGGGGGCGGGGGGTGCGAGAGGAGCGCGCCGATGCGTGGGGGCTGATGGGGGGCGTGGTAGGCGCCCACACGCACTCATACACTCATTTTATCCCTCCACAGGGCAAGGGCACCCGGCTCGGCGACATCCCCAACGGTGCGAGAGGCAAGGCAGGAGAGGGAGAGGCGGAGAAGTGGGACAGGGGCGCGCCCAGCGGCCGGCCGCGGCGCACGCGCGCCGGATGGAGCGGTTTTTTTTTTTTTCCTGGGAGGGACAGCGGCGCCCCCGCTTTGCCGCCCATTCCTCGCCGCCACACCCACCCGCGCACATCCCCATTCGAAGGAGCGGGTGCTGTTGCGTGCACCGATTAGTGCATTGGCGGGCTTGATGGTGGACAAGCTGCGGGACAGAGGAACGCACTTGATGCGTCCACGGCTCCCTGCTCCCTCACTCTCCTCCCGCCCCCCTCCCTCCCTCATCCCTCATCTCTCATCCCTCATCTCTCTCCTCCATGCACAGTCGCCTTCAACCTGTCCTCCATCTCCGGCCGGGCCGAACTGATGGAGGACCTGCACTTTGTCCTATACAAGCGCAAGGGCCAGGCGACGACGCGGAAGCGGGACATTTTGAACTTTTCGGGGTGGGCGTACGAAGGGGAGGGCCCGGAGGAAAAGGCGGCTGCCAAAGAAAAGGATGAGGAGCGGGTCTCCCGCCTGACCTCCGACACGCTGGCCAAGCTGATGGACGCCCTGGACGTGCCCCGGGGCGGGGACGCGACCAAGGCGGCCCGGACCGGCCGCCTGGCGGAATTCCTGTGCGGCCCCAAAGCCATGACCGAGGTCGACCTGGCCGCCAAGGCGGCGGCCAAAAAGGAGAAGGCCGCCCGGGCGGTGGCCCGCAAGAAGGGGGCGGCCGAGAAGGGGGCGGCGGCCCGGGCAAAGGCGGTCGCCGCGAAAGCGAAGAAGAAGGCGGGGGGCGGCAAGGCCACGGCGGGGGCGGCCCCCGCTGGAGGCCGGGCTGGGGCTGGGGCTGGGCCGGCCGGGCGGAAGCGCAAGGCCGTGGCGGGGAGCGAGAGCGAGGGCGGCGACGAGCAGCCGTCCTCGTCCTCCTCCGACGACGACGACGAGGACAAAGGCGATACCTCCTCGGGCGGGGACAGCCCACCGCCCGCCAAGAAGCCGGCGAAAGCCGCCGCGCCTGCTGCCGCCAAGAAAAAAGCGACGCCGGCGGCGGGGGAGGGCGAGGCGGGGGCGGCGGCCACAGCGGAACCCTCCGCGCCTGCTGCCGGCGCGCCCGCCGAGGCCACGCCCGCCGCCCCGGCCCCCGCGCCCTTGCCCCCCCTCGCCGACCTGAAGGCCGCCACCCTGGCCATCCTGGAGGCCTCCGACGTGGCCTCCCTGAACATGAAGCAGCTGCTGGCGGGCGTGGCGGGTGCGGTCGGGCTGGCCAGCGCGGCCGACCTCAAGCCGTTCAAGGCCGAGCTGAAAGCCCTGGCCGTCGAGTTTTGTGGGGCAGCGGCGGCGGCTGGGGTGGGGGCGGCGCCCGCGGCCGAGCCGGCGGCCGAGCCGGCGGCCGAGCCGGAGCCAGCGGTGGAGTGAAATGAGTGAGTGAGCAAAATGGAGAGGATGTGTGGTGTGTGTGTGTGTGTGTCGCGCGCGGGGTGCCCTGTTTCTAGGGCGCGCGCGCGCGCGCTTGTGTGTGTGTGTGTGTGTGTGTGTGTGTGTGAGTGTGTGTGTGTGTAATGTAATAAAGTTTGTGTGCATAACTTGACTTCGGCGTGCGCGCTGTCCCAGGCGCGAAGTAAAAAAAAATGAGAGAGAGGCAAATCTCACACTTTCAGAGAAGATTTTGCCCTTTCGGCGCGCTCTCCTGCGTCGCGCGCCCTTATACCCCCTTTCCTCGCTCTCTCCAGCCCGAGAGCTCAAGCGACCACACAGCCGCACACAGAGCGCCAAGGGACGCGTGCTCGCCAGGAGAGGGAGAGAGAGCGTGCAGTTGCTCCCCGCAACTCTTTTTTCTGCGCCGCCCTGTTTTTTCTCGCTCGCTCTCTATCATGCCCACCACCCCGCCCCCGCCTGGGGGTGCGGGTGGCGCCCTGAAATCTCTCGCCCGTATCTTCAGGGAGCGGGCGAGCTTTGAGATGCGGGAGGAGGAGGTGGAGGCCCTAGGGGCCGAGGTGGAAAAGGCGTCGCTGGGCGGCGGCGGGCCGGCGCCGAGGAGCGGTGGAGGAGGGGGCGGCGCCGGCCTGCCCGCCTCCTCCGCCTCCTCCTCCCCACCCCAGGCGCCCGCCGTCCAGCTGCCGCCCATCGCGGCGGATGTGGCGCGTCTGGAGGCGGAAGCAGCCGAGGATGAGGCGTGGCAGGTGAGTGCGAGAAAGGAGAAGAGGGGGGAGTCCCCCACCCGTCAACAAGCGACACGAGATGCGAGAGGTCGAGAGCGAGCGGGCCCCCGCGGCCCGACCCTCCCCCCCCATCACAAATAACCCAGGCAACACAGACACACACGCACCGGCGCCCGGCCCACGCTCTCTCTCACACACACACACACACGCACGCATTCTTGCTCTCTACATTCCTCCAGGCCGCCCACCCCAACGCCTTGGCCGCCTTCGAGGCCTTTGCGGCGTCCGTCCTATCAGGAAAACGCCCCGCCATCTTTTTGGACTATGACGGCACGCTCACGCCCATCGTGCGGGACCCGGACGCCGCGACGCTGGCGCCCGCCATGCGGCGGGTGGTGGCCGCCCTGGCGCGCGTGTTTCCGACGGCCATCGTGTCAGGGCGCGGCCGGGAAAAGGTAAGGGGGGTGAGAGGGAGAAGGTTGAGGGAGCGTGCTCTCATCATCTCTCATCTCTCATCTCCATTTCATTCTCTCATTCTCGCCTCCTTTCTTTCAGGTCGAATCCTTCGTCCGCCTGCCCGAACTCTACTATGCCGGCTCCCACGGCATGGACATCGTCGGCCCCGCCGAAGTGGAGGCCGCCGCGGCGGCCGCAGAAGCCGCGGCGGCGACAGCAAGCAGCAGCAGCGCTGCCACCCTCCCCCCCCCCACCACCCTCCCCCCGCCCGCCCGCGTGCCCATTGCCTTCCGCCCCGCCGCCGAGTTCGCGCCCCTCATGGACGCCGCCCACGCCTCCCTGGCCGCCGCGGTCGCCTCCATCCCGGGCGCGGCCGTCGAACACAACACGTTCGCGGTGAGCGTCCACTACCGCAACGTCGACCCGGCGGCCTGGGACGACGTTGCCGGCGCCGTCTCGTCCCTCCTGGCCGCCCCGCCCTTTGCGGGCAAGCTGCGGGCGGGGCGGGGGCGCAAGGTGCTGGAGGTGCGGCCGACCATCGACTGGGACAAAGGGAAAGCGCTGGCCCACCTGTTGGCGGCCCTCGGGCTGGGCGGAGGCGGAGGGAGGCTCGAGGATGCGTCTTCGCTGCCGCCGCCTCCACCCCCGCCCGCCCCGCTCGCCGCGGCGGACGTCGCCCCCATCTACCTGGGCGACGACCGCACGGATGAGGACGCCTTCACCGCCCTGGCCGCCGCGGGCGTGGGCGCGGGCGTGCTGGTCGCGGCCCGGCGCCGCCCGACGGCCGCCGCGTGGAGCCTGGCCGACCCGGGGGAGGTCCTCGCCTTCCTGGGCCGCCTCGCCGCCTGGGGCGCGTGCCTGGCCGGCGGCAGCCCGGGCGCCATGCCCTCGGGCTGGCACGCCGCGCCGGCCTGCACCGGGTGGCGCCTGCGGCTGGAGGGGCTGACCCTGCCGCCGGCGCTGGACGCGGCGGCCGCGCGCGCGGCGGTCGCAGGCGGGCGGGTGGGGGGAGTGGCCGCGGCCGCGGCGGCGACGGCGGCAGCGGCAGCAGCCGGCTCCGCCTCGCCCCAGCCGCCCAGCCCCGCCGCTGCCGCGGTTGGTGGCCGGGCCTGGCCGCTCGCCCCGGACTCGCCCGCGGGGGCGGGGCGGCCACCCAGGCCGCCATCGGATGGGTGGGGCGGCGGCGGCCCCCGGCGCACTTCCTCAGGGTCCGGGCCTGCGGCGCCCCTGGCGCCGCCGCGCCTCACCCCACTCCCGTCCCCCCGCACCACCGACTCGCAGGTGGCGGGTGCTAGTGAAAACACTGAGCCGTCTGCTTCGGACGCGACCAGCCCGGCAGGCGCGGCCCGGGCGGCGCTGGCAGCGTTGAGGGGTGGCTAGAAGAGACCGCCGTGCCCGGGTGATTTTTTGACTGACAGCCTGTGTGTGTGTGAGAGAGAGAGAGAGGGACAGGGAGTGTGTGTGTGTTGTGTGTGTGTGTGTGTGTGTGTGTGTGTGAACGTTGACGGCGCTCTCATCATCTTTTGTCAAAAATAAATCCAAGCCAAGGTTGAGGTCAGAGCGAGTGAGCCCCACACCCTTGTGTTCCTTTACGTGCGTGCCCGCGCCACACGCACGCACACACTGCCCAATCGCACGCACACACTGACTCTCTCCTAGGCACGTCGGCTCGGGCTCCACCCTCCCATCGCGCATTTGCCCGCGCCGCGCGCGTCCATCTTATGCGGCCTCCCGCCGCGGCGACGACGCCACGGGCGCCGATCTGTGGCGTGCGTGCGCACCGTGGGGGTGCGGGCCTTCCCTTGCTCACGCCGCCCCGGACCAGGGTAGCCCAAGTGAAGCAGACCCAGCGCTGGCAGGTGCGTGTGCAGATTGTTGTCGTGAGACTGGAGGAGCGGGGCGTGAGAAAGAAAACGAGCGACCACCCACACGACCCACCGCCTTTCTCTCTCACCATCCCCCCCACACACACTCACACACACAGGCCCGCGCTGCCGAGCCCGGCACCAGCAGCAGCAGCTCGCCACCCCCACCCCCCGTTAAGGACGCCCCGTCCTCATCCTCCGCTGCCGACCCCGCCGCCGAGGCGGCCGCCCGCTTCCTGGAGCGCGAGGTCGAGGACGCGTCGGCCAAGGGCGAGACCGTCGCGGCCGTCCTGGGCGGCGCGGCCGCCCTGGGCGCCGCCGTCTACGCCCTGAAGGGGTCCGAGGCCGCCCAGCAGTACGCGGCGGGGTACCTCCTGGAGCAGGCCCTGTCCGTGGACAACCTGTTTGTCTTTGTGCTCGTCTTCCGGTACTTCAAGGTGCCCGCGCCCGCGCAGGACCGGGTGCTCGCGTACGGGATCGCCTCGGCCGCCGTCCTCCGCCTGGCCATGGTCGGCGCGGGCGCCGAGCTGATCGAGAATTTTAGGCCGGTCCTCCTCCTCTTTGCCTGCATCCTCGTCTTCTCCTCCTACAAGCTCGCCTTTGCGGGCGGCGGCGGCGGGGAGGAGGGCGAGGAGGAAGACCTGAGCAAGAACAAGATTGTCCAGCTCTGCTCCCGACTGCTCACCGTCTCCCCTGCCTTTGACGGCGAGAAGTTCTTCACGGCCGACCCGGCCAAGCCGGGCGCGTCCATCGCCACCCCGCTCCTGCTCGTCCTGGCCGTCATCGAGCTGTCGGACGTCGTCTTCGCGGTCGACTCCGTGCCCGCTGTGTTTGGTGTCACGACCGACCCAGTCATCGTGTGGGCGGCCTCCATGGCCGCCATCGCGTCCCTGCGTGCCATGTACGGCTTCGTAGCGACGGTGCTGGGCGAGCTGCGCTACCTAGACAAGGCGGTCGCGGCGGTGCTGGGGTGGGTGGGCGTGAAAATGATCGGGGAGTATGCGACGGGGGTGGAGGTGCCCACAGGCGCGTCCCTGGGCCTGATCGCCGCGTTGCTGGGGGCCGGGGTGGGGGCGAGCCTGTGGCTGCCGGAGGGGAAGGAGGGGGGCGGGGCCTGACAGGGGTAATGGTTTGTGTGTCAGCTGGTGGCGTGGTATTTGCGCCTGGCGTGCCCTTAGACGTGTTGATTTTTGCATTCCAGGGAGGTTGGCCGAGGGTCGCCGCTCACACAAACAAGCGGCGGCGTGGGGGTGTGTGGCCCGCTTCTCGTTCCCAATCCACGCGACGCAAAGCCGTGGCTTCTCCTTCCTCGCCCGCCTGCACCAGCTGGGTTCACCGTCCCTGGCCCGAGCGCAGCGCGTGTGCGGGGTCGAGGGCGCACGGCCTCTCTGAGTGAGACATTTTTCTTTTTGCTGCCTTCCTCACATCAGCCGGCTCAAATATGTTCACGTCCTCCCACCTCAACCGGACCTTGGCCCTCCGCCCGGATGGGCCGACCCATGAAGCGAACCTGGAAGGCGAAAAGGAGACGGAAAAAGCGGTGCCACGGTGAGTTTGCTGAATGGAAATGGGCGACGGCTGCAGACGACCCCGCGGCTCTCTCTCAACCTCCTTTCCTCTCTCAATCATTCACCGCACAGGCGGACCGTCGACTACTTTGGCCCCTTCATGGCCGCCCAGCGGGGGCGCACCCTGTGGGCGGACCCCCTGAACCCACCCACTCTGGATGCGACGGCGGCTGGGGCGCTGCAGGTGAGACAATGAGAAGGCAGCAGCAAGCCAAAAACACTTCAACCCGCCTTGCCCCTCTCACACGCCCCGCCCCCACCCACCCACACGCACACTCCAGATCCTCCCGCCCGCCTCCTACGCCGCCACCCCAGCCTCCGCCCAGGCCACCAAGTTCGTGCACATGTCCCTCAACAAGGCCCGGGCGGCCGTGCACGCGGTGGCGTGGACGCCGGAAGGGCGGCGCGCGCTGACCGCGACCCAGGGCGGGGAGCTGGCGCTCTGGCACGGCTCCACCTTCAGCTTTGAGACCATCCTCCAGGCGCACGAGGCGCCCGCCCGGGCGCTGGCCTTCTCCCACAACGGCAATTGGCTCCTGTCTACGGACGATGGCGGGGGCGTCAAATATTGGCGGCCTAACCTGGAGCTGGTCAAAGCACTGCCGACCGCCCACCGGGAGCCCGTGCGCGGGGTCGCCTTTGCGCCGTCCGACCTCAAATTCGTGACAGCCTGCGATGACTCGACCGTGAAGGTGTGGGACTTTGCGCGGTGCGCGGCTGACCGGACGCTGGCGGGCCACGGCGGGGACGCCAAGGCCGCGGACTGGCACCCCAGGCTGGGCCTCATCGCCTCGGGCGCCAAGGACACGCTGGTGAAGCTGTGGGATGCGCGGGCGGGGGGCGGGGCGATCGCGGACCTGCACGGCCACACGGCCGCCCTGACCTCCGTGGCCTGGAACCCGCACAACGGGCACTGGCTGGCGAGCGCGGCGCGCGATTCCACGGTGCGCGTGGTCGACGTCCGCACGCTGCGCGCGGTCGCCGTCCTGACGGGGCACGGCCGGGATGTCACCTCACTGGCCTGGCACCCCTCCGTCGAGACCGCCCTGGCCAGCGGCGGGTACGACGGGTCCATCCTGCACTGGCTGGTCGACCGCCCCGCGGGGCCGGCCGCGGCGGTGCGGGGCGCGCACGAGGCGGCCGTCTGGTGCCTGGCCTGGCACCCGGCGGGCCACGTCCTGGCATCCGCGGGCGGGGACGCGTGCGCCAAGTTCTGGGCACGGCCCCGGCCGGGCGACCCCTGGCGGGACACGGCCCAGCGGGACCAGGAGGCGGCGGCGGGCGGGAGAGGGGTGGGCGGGGAGCCGGGCGTGGCGGGGGCGGGCCCCGGGCGCGGGGCGGGGCGGCCCGGGTCGGCCGGGGCGGCCGCGGCGGCGGCGACCGCGGCGGCGGCCGCGACGGCGGCGGCGGCCGCGGCGGCGGGCGGCCTGCCCAGCTCCGTGTTTGGGGCGGGGGCGCTGCCGCCCGGGCTGGCGCCGGCGGCGGGGGGAGGAGCAGCAGCGGCGGCGAGGAAGCGCGGGCGCGACGATGCCCTGCCGCCGGGCTTGGGCGGTGGACCGCTGCCGCCCGGCCTGGGCGGCACCCTGCCGCCCGGCCTGGGAGGGTCCGGGAGTGGCCTGCCCGGGCCGCCGCCTGGCGGTGGGCGCGGGCGCGGGCGGGGGCGGGGGCGGGGGTGGCAGCAACAGTAGAATGAGATTGAGGTTTTTTCTTTTCAACGCTCCCTTTCACTTTTCTCTCCCTCTCTCTCACGGGCCCGCCCCCTCCGGCTCCGCCTCGGGCACGTGCACATTGCGCAGGAGGCGAAAGGCCGGGCCGTACTGCAGGCCCGACGCGGCCAGTTGCTGGTAGAGCTGGACGGTGTCGCTGTGGGTGTGGGTGTGGGTGTGAGTTAAAAACTGGAGAGAGGTTTGAGGCGCCGGGTGAGCGGTGTGGTCTTGCGTTGTTCCGTCCCTTCCTTCACCCCTTTTGCTTACCGTGGCACGGGCGCGGACGCGCGCTGGGCGTCGATGGTCCGCTCCGACATGGTGCGGGCCTGGTGCTCGGCCCGGCGCTTCTCCTCCTGTCAGCGAGAGGAGGGGGAGAGGAAGGGGCGAGGTTTAGAAGCGCGGGAAAGAGGGAAGAGGCGACCTCTGGTTGTAACTGCCTGTCTCTTTCTCTCGCGCGCGCCCTCACCCTTGCACAACCTCCCACCCCCCCACCACCACGCACCGCATACACCGCCTTCAAAAGTTCCTGGAGCGGGCCGTCCGCGCCCGACCGCAGGACTGCCAAGGCCGCCGGGTCGGCGGCGGCCAGGTCGGCCACCGCGGCCGGGTCGCCCAGCAGGCGGGCCCGGAAGGCCGCCGGGTCGAGGGCGGAGCCGTCGGGGTGGAGGGCCAGGGGGTCGGGGGTGGGGGTGGTGGAGGAGGAGGCGGTCATTTTGTGGGGGCGTGGCGCGCTTTGACGCGCGAGACAGGGGGCAGAGGCGGGCGGGCGCGGGCGTGTTGAAAAATGGAAATGATAACAAAACGAACGCGTGCGCGCCCTCCCTTTCTCACCCTCCCACGAACACACACACACACACACACACGCACGCGAGCTCTCCTAAATCTAATCCTCCTCCTCCGCAACCGGCGGGGTGGGCCTGGCTGCGTGCCCCTCAGGAAACGGCACCACCGCGCCCGCCGCGCCCGCGGGTGCCGCCGCCGCCGCCGCCGCCCCGGCAGGCGCTGGCCCCTCGCCCGACCGCACCCGTTTGGCGGCGGGCGGGGCGGACGCGCCAGGCAGCCCACCACCACCACCACCACCACCACCACCACCACCACCACCACCACCACCACCACCACCACCACCACCAAAGCCGAAGACTAGCATCGGCCCGGGCGCCCGGCGCGGGCGGACGAGCGGAGCGTCGTCAGCGCCGGCGCCACCAGCGCCGTCCTCTGGATCCTCAACCCCTTCCGACCGGGGCCGGCGGGCGGGCAAGGCGACCGGCGCGGTCTCGGGTGCCACGGGGGGCGGGGTGGCACCGGACCCAGGGGCCGGGGCGGGGCTGCCGCCCGGGCCCCGGAAGGGCGGGCGAGGCAGGGCGCCGCCCTCGCCATCATCCTCCTCCTCCTCCTCCTCCTCCCCCTCCCCCTCCCCCTCCTCCTCCTCCTCCTCCTCCTCCGCGTCGAAATAGCTCTCCTCGTCCGCGTCCATGGCCCGGGCCTCCCGGCGGGCCCGGGAGGCGGCGGTGACGGCGGTCAGGGCCACGCCCGCCGCGTCCGGGGCCGCGGTGGAGGTGGTGGCCGGCGGCAGGGGTTGAGGGGAGGGGCTTGGGCTCGAAGTGGTCGGCCTGCCCCCGGGCGGGAGGGCGAAGCTGATGGGGCCGCCACCGCCCCCGCCCCCGCCCCCCGCCCCCGCGGCGGCGACCTCCGCGTTCTGGGCGTGGCGCAGGCGGAGCCCGGCGACCAGCTCGGCCGCGCCCAGGGCGTCCAGGGCGGGCCCGTGGTCGGCCACCAGGTGGGCGACCAGCGGGCGCGCGTTGTCCCGGCGGACCGCGTCGAGGAGTTCCAGCAGGGCGCCGTCGTACAGGTTGCGCCGGCCCCCGCCCGCCGCGTGGGAGGCCAGCAAGGGCCCAAAAAGGTTGTGGCGGACGACGTACTTGGCGTAGAAGTCGTCGCGCAGGCCGACGCAGGTGCGGACAAAGCGGACCGCGGCCAGGCGGAGCCAGGCCTCGCGCCGGCCCAGCAGGGCCAGCGCCCGGCCGCCCACGTCGTAGCGCAGGGTGTAATACTTGGCCCGGAACCCGTGGCAGGCGACGCAGTAGCAGAGCAGGTCGGCGGCGGCGGCGAGGGCGGCGGGCGGGGCGGGGGCCGGGGCGGGGGCGGGGGCGGGGATTGGGGCGGGGGCCAGCAGGAGGGCAGCGCCGCCCGCCGTGGCCTGCTCTCCCGGAGGGGGGGGCGGGGCGGCGGCGGCGGCGGCGGCGGCGTGCCCGCTCCCCCCCCCCACACCACAGCACCCGCCCAGCGCCGCCACCAGGCGGCCGATGTGGTCCTCGTAAAAGGCGTCCAGGAAGGGCGCCCGCTCGGCCGGGCAGGCCATCGTGTCGGGGTCCAGCAGGGCGCGCAGGAGTTCGACGGCCGCCTCCTGCAGGCCGCCGCCCGCGTCGGGGGTCGGGGCGGTGGTGGGGATGGCCGGCGGCGGACTGGGGTCGGTAAGGGGGGTGGGGGCAACCAAGGGCGGAAGGAGGAGGGCGGGTGGTGGCCCGCCACCATTGGTGGCAGCGGGCGGCGAGGCGGCGGCTTTCGTGGCCGGCGCCGGCGCCGGCGCTGGAGCGCCTCCTGCCCCCTCCTCCACCGCGGCCGCCTCCTCGCCCAGCGCCGCGCTCACGATGCCGCCCAGCGTCGCCCGCCCCAGGTCGGACCCCAGCAAGAACTCGCGCAGGGGCCCCGCATCGTGGGCCGCCGCGGACAGGAGGACGTCGGCCGCGCGCAGGCGCAGGGCGGGGCCGCCCCGGGCGAGCGCGGCCGCCGTCACCCGGAACAAGCCCAGCCCGGCCATCCGGGCCAGCAACACCCCGCGCGCGCCGGCCGGCAGGTGGCGGGCCGTGTCCACGACCTCCTGCAGCAGGGCCGCCCCGTCCGCCCAGGCGGGCGAGCCCACCGGCTCGCACGCCAGGCGGTCAAAGAGGGCCGGCAGGAAGGCCGGGTCCGCCTGGAGCGCGGCCAGGACTTCCACCGCGTTGAAGACGGCCAGGGAGGCCAGGGTGGCGTGCGTGCCGTCGTCCAGGGCCCGGGGCAGGACCACATCCCGCAGGAAGGAGGCCCGGTAGGCCGCCCGCACCTTGGCCCGGAGGGCGTCGGAGGGCAGGGGGACGACCTCGCGCAGGGCGGCCGCGCCCGCGAGGGCCCGGCGGTGGCGGGGGCGGTGGGGGAGGGGGCCGCCGCCGTCGTCGCCGCCGTCGCCGCCGCCGGGGGCGCCAGGGTCGGAGGGGGGGGGCACCGCGGAGGGGGGGGGCGCGCCGTCAGCAGCAGCAGCGGCAGCAGGCGCGGCCGCCCCCGCGCCCGCCTCCACCAGGCCGGGCAGCGGCGGCGGCGGCGGCGGCGGTGGCGGCGGCGGCGGCGGCGGCGGCGGCGGCGCGGAGGTCCCGTCGTCGCCCTCCACGCCCGCCAGCCTGCCGGCCCCCTCCGCCAGGGCCTCATACTCCAGCGCCCCGATCACGCCGTCCGCGTGCTCATCCGACAGCATCTCCTCCAGCAGGGCGGCGTCATTCAGCAGGACGGCCGACCGCACGCACCGGTAGGCGGCGGCCAGGCCGGGCGCGTCCCCCAAGTCCTCTGCCGTCCGAAACGCGTCGAGGAGGCGGCCCAGCACGCCGGGGGCCAGCAGCTGAGAGGCCGCCCGGTCGCGTTCATAGGGCGGCAGGTCGGCCAGGGCGTCCGCCAGGGCGCCCAGCCGCCCAAACTCGGGCTCTGGCAGGGGCGGCGGCCCGGGCGAGGGCTCGCCCTGGTGGTGGTGGTGGTGGTGGTGGAGGGGCCCGCCCAGGAGGGCGCCCAGGCCGCCCCGGCCAAAGGAGGCGGCCAGCCCGCCGTACGAGCCGGCGCCGCCCAGCCCGCCATCCCCCCCCCCCCCGCCGCCGCCGCCGCCGACCGGGCCGTCGTATTCGTCGATGGCCATGCGGCCGCCGCGGGGGCGCATGGAGATGGAGCCCAGGCCGGCGAGGCCGTTTGCGGCGGCGCCGCCGGGCGACCCGCCGCCGCCCTCAGGGCTGCCCCCGCTCCCGACAGCCGCCGCCCGGGCCTGGACGTCCTGGATCTGGGACCAGACCGCCTCGCAGCCGGACGGCTCCTGGAAGGATAGGGCCATGTCGGTGCCCAGGGCCGGGTCGGGCCAGGTGATGATGGTGTCGTCTGAAAAAAAAAAAAGAGAAGGTCGAGAGAAGATGAGGTCGGGGCAGGGGCCGGCACGACGACCACGCTGACGTCGCCCTCTCCCATCCGCGCCCGCGCCAGGGCCCGGGCCAGTCCTAATCGCCAACGACCTCCAGACCCAGGCTTGATATGGTAGTTTGTACGCCCAGCCCGCGTGCAACGAGGGCGAAGCGGCGGGCGTAAAGGGTGCGCCCGGCGCGCAGACACTTTTGTTGCGCATCGCCGGGGCCCTGCCTCTCTCCCGCCAGCGCTCTTCTCTCTCTTCTTTTCCCCTTACCTCCCGACCGCACGTAGATCGCGTCCGCGGACAGGCGGTGGATGAGCAGGGTGCGGGTGTCCTCCTCCGATATGACGACCAGGCCGGCCGCGTTGGATTGCTGGGAGAGGGGCGGAGGGAGGGGGAGGGGTGAGAGGGCCGGAGCGGACAGAGAGAAGCAACACACGCATCTAATCGGCGCGCGGACGCGCCCTCGGCTCGCAACACAGCACACGCCACGCGTGTCAGCGAGGGACCGGGTGTTCTGATCGCGTGGGCGCGTGGGTGCGTGACCAGGGTGCGTGACCAGCGTGGCGCACTGACCCCCATCCACAGCGCCGCTCCTCTCTCTTCCCTCTCCTCAACCTGCTGCCGCTGCGCTCACCGGTAAAAACTCGACGCTCACGCTCCCCGTCCCCTTGTCGTCCCACGTCCCGGTCTCCTTGTTGAGGCGGTACACCTTGACCCGCTGCATGGTGGGCGTCGCCGTGGGTGGGGGCGGGTCAGGCGAGGGCGGGCCGCCGGGGCCGCCGCCGCCGTCCATCATCTCTCTCTCTCTCACAGGACGGAGAGAGGAGGGGCAGAAACCCGGAATGGCGGAGGATGGCGTCGGCGAGAGAGAAACACACTCCAATTGCGCTCTCTTCCCACTATCTCTCTCTCTCCGAATGTCGCGGGACGGGTGCGCGTGTTTGCCGTGGAGGGCGCGAGGCATGTTGCCCCCTGGACCCCCCTGGCGTGCCATGCAGGCCGTGAGCCAAGGGCGCGCGCGCGTTGGAGGGCAGTGGCTAGGAACGGTGTGCTGAAAAAAACGCCAACCTTCTCTCTCTTCCGTTTCCTCTCACTCTCACGCGCACGCACACACACCTCCGCCCACACAGGTCCCCGCCCTGCCGCCGCCGGTGGTCGCCCTCCCCACCCCGGGACGGCGACGGTGAGCAGCGAGGCGGCAGCGGTGACCGCGACCGCAACGACCGGCGCCGCTACCCACCACCACCACCCCGCCGCGGGCGGTGGGCAGATGGTGAGAGTGGTGGTGTAGCCGACCGCCACCGCGACGGCCGCGACCGGTCCCCACCCCGCCGCCCGTCCCGTTGGGAGGAGGAGCAGTCGAAGCGCCGGTCCCAGTCGCCCGGCGTGCGGCGGCCGCCACCGCCGATGACGACCGCGACCGCCTTCCCGCCACCCCCTCCGCTGCCGCTGCCGCCCCCACCTCCCGGCCCGCCGCCGCCGCCGCCGGCGCCGCCGCCCAGCCGGTGGGACCGGGCCGGCCCTGGTGGTGGTGGTGGTGGTGGTGGATACAGCGGCCGCCACCGCGGCGACCGGGGCGGTGGCCGCAACGGCGATGGCGACCGCGACGGCGGCGGCGGGCCCCCCCCCCCCCC
>Ga0315274_10008873_pt1 | contig 14558 bp, 12 predicted proteins | sample YL17G02_20_MG_FD_203700 | JGI IMG/M metagenome (GOLD analysis project Ga0315274, IMG submission 203700) | Sediment microbial communities from Yellowstone Lake, YNP, Wyoming, USA - YL17G02_20 | ecosystem: Environmental > Aquatic > Freshwater > Lake > Sediment | place: USA: Wyoming | collected... | reverse complement strand
GATTGGTGTTGAAGCCGTGTACAAAGATCAGAAGGTCGCCGACCGGAAGGTCCGTCTGTTCGTCCTTTCCCGTTTCGGCCTCTTCCATCACCGCCCTGACCCAGACATCCCGTTTGACGGCATGACTGGGCTGAGGGAGCTGCCCTTCTGGGACAAAGAGGAACGAAGCCTTGCCGGGTTCAGTCCCGAAGCCGGCTTTGGTACGGTTTCTCACGCACACGACAAAGTCGTTTCCCACGGTTCTCTTCCCCCTTTCTCTTCAGTTCTCAGCGAAATCGCTCGCTGCTTACTTTGTATCCGCAAGTCCCCGCCGAAGCGACAGAACCTTTTTCTCCAGGTGGTCTATCGTCGCGCGGCGCGATGAACCCCAGCCCGTGTCAATCGCCGCCAGCGACGTCATCAGCGATTCGTAGGCGCTGATCGCGCGTTCGACGTTGCCCGCTTTCTCATACCCTTCGGCCATCGCTTCGAGGTGTTCGGCCGACCGCCGGCCCCAGACGTTGAACGGACAATAGCTTCGGATCGAGCGCTCGAACTGGGCTTGGGCTTCAACTTCATTTCCCGCCGCCAGGGCCGTCTCGCCCGCGCGCCAGGCGCGATTCGCCCCGACGGCAAACGCGATCCAAAAGAACGAAAATGCGACGAGCGCCGCCAGCAAGACGCAGAGAAGAAGGCGAATGATTTGTCGCCCGGTCATGGCCCGGTTTCCTTCTGAGCGACGCGCCGGACGGCGCTAGCACGAGCCGACTCTCCGAGGCGCAGCCGCAAACAAGCGCTCCAGAGGTTCTGCCCTCGATGGCCGCCTGTCAATGCAATGGTGTGGTCTTTACACGAGTAGGACGGATTGGCAATCTGTCTGTCCTCGACGGCATGCTGGACAGGTTGCCAACCTGCCCGCAGCGCCAGCGCTCCCCGCTTCGCCAAAGCGCTTCGCGGCGGCGAGTGCGCGGCGTGTCCTACTTCCTTTCGCGGAAAAGAATTGACGTCCGCAACGCCGCAGTGGGATGAGCATCTCGGGGAGAACCGCAAAGAGACCAGCATCGCAGAGGAATGGCGCCGGCAGAGTTTTCCAGCGATCGGGAGGACGGCGGTGGAGCGTTCGATCTCAACAGGACGGAAAGTCGCTTGCGCAACAGCGAAGATTCGCCGGTCATTTTTGCTTGCCTTCTTCGTGCTCCATCCGCTGGCCCATTCGGCCACCTACTACGTGGCCACCAGCGGAAACGACACGTGGCCGGGAACGTTGGCCCAGCCGTGGCGAACGATTCAGAAGGCCGCCGACACGCTCGCTCCGGGCGATACGGTGCTCGTGCGCGGCGGCACTTATGGCGCTGCCGTCACGGTCAATGTCTCCGGCTCCGCTTCCGGCGGCTATATCACGTTCGCCAACTACCCGGGCGAAACGCCTGTGATTGACGGCGCAGCCCTGACGCCGCCGCTCGACGCAAGCGGCTTGTTTCTGCTGGCCGACTGCCGCTACGTCATCGTTCGCGGCTTCGAGCTGCGAAACTACAAAACCAGCGACATCGCACGGTTCCCCGCCGGGATTTTCGTTTCCGGCGCGTCGCACCATATTGAACTTCGCGGCAACAATATCCATCATATCGAGAACACGGGGGGCAACGCCTCCGAATCCGGCAACGCCTTCGGCATCGCGGTCTATGGCACCACGGCGCAGCCGATCTCCAACCTCGTCATCGAAGGAAACGAGATTCACCACTGCAAGCTCGGCAGCAGCGAATCCATGTCGCTCAACGGCAACGTCGCCGGCTTCGAAGTCGTCGGCAATCGCGTCCACGACAACGACAACATCGGCATTGATTTCATCGGCTTCGAGGGGACGTGTTCGGACGCGATCCAGGACCGCGCCCGCGACGGCTTTTGCCGCGGCAATTTCGTTTGGAACATCAGCAGCTTCGGCAACCCGGCATACGGCAACGAGTATTCCGCCGCCGGCATCTACTGCGACGGCGCCGCGCGCGTCACCATCGAGCGCAACGTCGTTTACCAATGCGACTATGGCTTCGAACTGGCCAGCGAGCATCCGGGCAAGGCTACCAGCGACATCACACTCCGCGATAACGTCTGCTATTGGAACCGGATCACGGGCCTGGGGATGGGGGGATACAATGCGACCGCTACCGGCAACACCGACAACTGCCTCGTGAAGAACAACACTTTCTTTCAAAACGACACCCTTCAGCAAGGCGGCGGCGAAATCATGTTTCAATACCGCGCCGTCAACAATACCATCCTCCAGAACATCATCGTGGCCAACGCGCAGAACGTCATGCTCACCAACCCCGGCACGGGCAACGCGGGCAACACCTTCAACTGGAACCTCTACTATTGCCCCGGCGGCGCGGCGATGGCTCAGTGGCAATGGCTGGGCGCGACCCACACGGGTTTCGATGCCTGGAAAAGCGCCGGCGGACAAGACCGCAACTCGATTTTCGCCGATCCGCAGTTTGTGAGCGCGACAACGCCCGATCTGCATTTGCGGTCGGGGTCGCCGGCGGTGGACGCCGCCGATCCTTTGGCCACGCCGGCCGCCGGCGAGCTGGACATGGACAGCGGCATGCGAAAGGCAGGCCCGCGCATGGACATCGGCGCCGACGAGCAGGCCCCTTCCGGTGCGCCCCGCTGGCGCCGATACGCCGCCGCGCTGCCGACTAATGTGCGCCACGGACGGGATGGACGAAATGGACGGTGTGGACTCATTTCACGTGCGCCCGTCTGAGCACTCTCTGCTTGTCGCCCAGGCGCGCCTTGAGCGAGTGTCGAAAGTCGAGAGTCGAAGGTCGAATGTTGAGGGTCTATCGTCCGCTTTGGATCCCGCGACACAGCGCGCGGTAGGACTCCCGGAGAAGCCGTTCGACCTCGGCCCAGTCGGCGCGCTCGCCCCCGCGATCCCGCAACTCGGCCGCCTGTGCACGAAGCAGCCCCGCCCGCTCGATGTGGGCGTTCGTCTTGCCGTAGAGAATCGCATAGAGTTGGACGATGGCGCGCCCCACCTCTTCGGCGCTGTCGCGGCCCGGCGTCCGGCGCGCCGTCCACCAGTCGAGTTCCGCGCGGGCGGCCTCGGCCGCGTCCCACGTCCCGCCACTAACTTTCTTGAGCCGTGCGTAGGCCCGCTCCAGACCGGGAAGCACCTGGTCGGAGTTGCGGCTCGAATCCTGAAAGGCCATCGCCGCGCCCGCCAGGTCCTTGCCCACTTCGATCGAATCGGCGAGCGAAAGGCCAAACTGTTTGCGCAGCAACGTGACCATCTCGCGCCCGAGACTCTGCGCGTCGCGGCGATAGTACGCCTGCCACATGCGGGTTTCAGAGGCCGCAATGCGGTCGGGGTCGAACGGGCCAAGCCAGCGGCGGCGCGCATAGCCGAACGCCAACAAGACCATGAGCAACCCTGCCAGAATCAGGACGGTTCTGCGCAAGCGTATCCCCTCACATTGTGCCCGGCAGCTCAGGACACCCAGTCATTCCGCTCTGCCCGTCACAGCTGCACTTCGACCGGGCTGCAAACCGTCTCGATCGAGCCGAGGTTCAGCTCAACCGTCACCCGGACCTTCTTGCCGGTGAGGTTCGATGGCACTTCCCATGAGTGCCGGCACGTGCCGCCTCACCCATACTCAAGGTCGCCCGAGGCGATTTCTTTCCCTTGCTCGTCGAGAATCTTGAACTTCGGCGGATCGGCCTCGCCGTCGCCCTTGCGAAAGAGGTTGTAGATCTCTCCGCCCGCCCCGACCACGCTCAGATTGATGTCAATCGCGCGCGAACCGCCCGCAAAAATCGCCGCCAACAAACCCGGCGCACGCCGTTCCGCCTGCACCTGCAATTGCAGCGGCGGGCCGCACTTCAGCGTTGCCGACTTGCCGGCCTCGACGCTGAAGGCCGTGCTCTTTGTCCGATTGTTCCGTCCCCCGGCCATCGTGACGGCTCCGCCGTCCTTCCCGGCCAACTGGCAGCCAAGAAGTTGATACGTGCCAACAGGCACTTTCACCTTGGCGCTTGAGCCGGGCAAAACCACGGCTTCCCACTTGTCGGCGGACGTTTCCCGCGCCAGCATGATCGCCTCGATCCTCGCGCCGTTTTGGATCGCCAACTCGCCCATCGGACCAGAATAGGGCTCGACAGCAACCTTCGCCAGGTCGTCGGTCACCGTCAGCGTGTAGGGATTGGCGCCGAAGTAGATCACGCTCGACCAAGGATCGGCTTCGCTGTTCATCCCGTCGGACTCGAACTTGCCCGAGCCATTGCGGTCGCGCAGGATCGTATCGCCCATTTGCTGGGGCATGCAGAGTTGCTCGCCGTCGGGCATCTTGAGCAATCCCATCTCGGTCTTGTCGCCGAACCGGAAGTTGCCGTTGGCGTCCACAAGGGCAATCTTCTGCCTGACCCCGTCGAGGTCCACGGTGGTTTCGAGCGAGCAACCCGGCTTGATCTGCATCTGGCCCGAAATCCCCAGCGACTCGGCGAGACCGCCGAAAGAAAGCACTTCGGCATAGAGGATCATGCGCGGGGCGTTCTTGCCGCCGGCCGGCGCTTCGATCGGACCGAACAGGGCCATCCCGCCGCCTACCAGAGCGCTCTCCGTCGTTCCCTGTTTGCCGCCCTCGTTCTTGACGCGCTTGTGGACCGGGTCGTCGGTCAAATCTCCGTTGCGGTTCAGATCGAAGATCAGCAGATCGCAGCCCTTGCCTTTGCCCTGCGACTCATCCACGCGAAACGCCATGCCGTCCTTGTCGGCGCCGCCCAGAACGCCATAGAGCGGCCGTTCGGAACGCGCTTTGGGCTGTTTCCGAATCGCATCGGGTTTCGAGGTCTTCAGTTCGGCATAGGCGCTGTCCCCCGGAGCGCTCAACGCCTCGTCCAGCGTCATTCTCTTGATCTCCAGCGGGAACTCGGCCGGAAATCCGACCGAAGCCGCCAGCAGCGCTCCGATGGCCAGTACTGAGGCTTTCTGAATCATCTTAATTCACCTCCTTTCTCTTTCGAAATGGATGCAACCGCGATTGCGGCGCAGAGCGACGCTTGCCCTCCTGGGCCGCACACCCGAAGCCGTCCTGGCAACCTGCTATCCGACGCTCTTCATGCCGTCTTGCCGCTTGTCAGGCATCGTAGGACGAACACGGTGCAGGTCAAGCTTTTTTCGAGGAGACGTGGCCCCGCGTGCGCGGTTTGCCGATTTAAGGTCTTGCAAGGCGCGCAGGCCGCGCCTAAACTCACAAATCTGTGACGGAGAGGTGTGGTGTACAGTGAGCGATTTGCCTTCTTCCAAGTCATTTTCAGTTTCCTCTCTGCCGCGACAGGGGCCGTCGCCCGACGACCAGGCCACGCCGGTCGGGATGGTCACGGGGATGGTGTGCGTGCGCTGCGGGCGCACGTTCGGCCATCTCAAGAGCGCCCTGTGGTGCCCCGACTGCGGCACAGAAGGCATTCTGGATCTGCAATATGACTATGACTTGATCGGAAAAGTCCTGACGCCGGCGCGGCTGGCTCAGGCGGCCGTGCGAACGCTGTGGCGCTATCTGCCGCTTCTGCCGGTGCGCGGCAGCAAGCGGGTGGCGCCGTTGGACGTCGGCGGGACGCCGCTCTACGACGCCCGCGCGCTGGCGCAAACGGTCGGGATGGACCAGGTCTGGCTCAAGGACGAAAGCCGCAATCCGACCGGTTCGATCGAGGATCGCGCGACCGCCATCGCCGTGGCGCGCGCGCTTGAGGACAACTACTCGATACTGACGTGCGGGGCGACCGGCAACGCGGCGCTCTCGTCGGCCGCTTTGGCGGCAGCAGCGGGCCTGCATGCGACGCTGTTCGTAAGCCGCGAGGCTTCGGACGGCGACGTGGCCCAGCTGATGCTCTTCGGGCCCGACGTATTTATCGTCGAGGGCGGCTACGAAGACGCCGTGCGTTTGAGCCTGCGCAGCGCCGAAGAATACGGCTGGTACAATCGCAACAAGGCGATCAATCCCTACCTGGTCGAGGGCGAAAAGACCGTCGCGTTTGAATTGAACGAACAGACGCACGGCGCGACGCCCGATTGCATCGTCGTTCCGGTGGCCGAAGGGTCGGCCATCGCGGCCATCTGGAAGGGTTACTGCGAGATGAGGCAACTGGGGTGGGTGCGCGATCTGCCTAAAATGATCGGGGTGCAGGCCGAAAGCGCCGCGGCGGTTTATACGGCCTGGAAAGAAGGGAACGATCCGGTCGCCACGCAGCCGCAGACTCTGGCCGAGTCGCTGGCCGTGGGCGCTCCGCGCGACTGGCGAAAGGCCGTGGCGGCGGTGCGCGACTCGCGCGGAATGATGGTCACCGTCTCCGACCGCGAGATTCTGCAGGCCATGCACCTGTTGGGCGAGCGCAGCGGGATCATCGTTGAACCCGGCTCGGCGGCGACGCTGGCCGGACTGAACGCGCTTCTGCGCTCGCGCCAGTTGCCGCGCACGCTCTCGGCGGCGCTGGTGATCGCGGGCGGCGGACTGCGTCATCCAGGCGCCGCTTTGGAAGCCGCAGGGAAGGCGCGGACCGTTCCGCCCGACTTCGAACAGGTGCGCACGACACTGCAACGGTCGCTGGCGCGGACGCCATTCTAAGGCGGAAGGATGAGGGATAAGGGATGAAGGATGAAGTGAAACCGTTGCAGGGAACGGTCGGTGTTCACTGGGATTGAAGGAGGCGGTGCGAATGCGTATCGGCGGCAGAACTCTGGTGACGTTCACGCTGGGAGTCTTGGCGTTCGCGGGCCGGGATGTTTGGGCGCAGGTTGCGCCCTTGCCAGTTCCAACCTCGGCGACGACGTCGGCAACTTCGGCGACGGTCGCCGCCGTGGCCGGTTCGCCCACGTCGGCGGCGTTGGCGGTCGCTTCTGAAGCGGTGAAGTGGCTTCAGGCGCTGGAAGAGCGCCACAAGGACTACCGGCGGGCGCGCGGCGAGTTTACTCAGACCAAGAAGGATCCCGTTTTCCTCGAAGAAATCGTCGGGTCCGGCGAATTCTACTACGAACGCCCGAATCGCTTCCGCTGCGACTATGACAAGCCCGAAGAAAGCACAAGCCTGGTGGACGGCGACCTGGTCACGCTCTATTTCCCCAAGCTCAAGCAACTGGAGCGCTATCGGTTGAGCCGGCAGAGCGGCGGCATCGGCGAGGTCAACCAGATGCTTCTGGCCTTTGGGATCGAAACGAGCAAAGTCCTCAAATACTTTACCGTCGCCTGCGATCCCAAGACATCGGCGAACATCGTCCGGCTGATTTTCACGCCAAAAGCCCCGCGCCAGGAGCGGCCCTTCGCCCAGTTCCTCCTCGAGGTCTCGAAACCCGATCTGACCCCGAAGCGGTTCGAGATCGTCGGCGACGAGGAGGATCGCACTCTGGTCACAGTCACAAAGATCACCTGGAACTCACCTTTGCCGCCGGACATATTTCGCTTGAACCCCCCGAAGGACGTGGAAATCATTGAACAAGAATAGGGGAAAAGAGGATCGAGCATGCGAAGAGCGGTGGTCGTGACGGTCTGGCTGGCTGCGCTGGGGGCATGCGTGCGGATTCCCCCGACGCGAGTGCTGCCGAACAGCATCAACGCCATCTACGTTCCCATTTTTGAAAACTTGTCCTTCGAACCCGGAGTCGAAGAGAAACTGACGCGACTGACGCAGGAAGAGTTTCTCGTGGACGGGCGGCTGGACGTCGTGGCGCGCCAAAATGCCGACGTGGTGCTCGCCGGCTCGCTCGAAACCTTCGACGTGAACGTCGGCCGCCACTCCGTGGACTACTTTCCCCTGGTCAGCCGAATCACGCTGGTCGCCGACGTGTCGCTCTACGATCCGTCCGACCGCCAGAAGAAGAAGCCGCTGATGACGTGGCGGGACATCAACAGCGAGTACTCCTTCATCAGCGACGCCCGGCGCGCGGACGTCCGCGATCTCGGTTCGCGCGGCGTCATCGAGGGGGTCGCCGAAAATGCCTATGACGACGCCCTGCGCATGCTGGCTCGCGACATTGTGCGAACCGTCCTGACGCGACGGCCCGCCAGCGGCATCGAAGTCAAAGAGGCGGCCAAGGTCGCCGGACCTGCCGCCCCCAAGAACGTCCTGGGGCGCGAGAAGGTGGACACCCGATTCGCGGACATCCGTTCGTCCGAGCCGCTGCCCGTCGAAGAGCCGGGCGTCAAGCGCGAGCGACCCCTCGATCAACCGGAGGAGTTGGGCTACCCGAGGCGGTGAGCGTCTTGGGGTGGATTGAAGAGGCCGTGGACACGTGTGGGGCAGAATTCATCGCAACTACTTGCCGATCCTGTCGGGGCTGATCTTTGCGTTTATTGTCGTCGTCGTCGTCGTCGAAATTGACCGACAAGTCTATCAGGACAAGAAGAAAGAGATCTGCATCCGCAACTGGGAACGCATCTGTCCTCGCGCGCTCTTTGAAAGACTCGATGAACGCGCGGTCGAGTATTTCAAGCTGGTGGACCGGATGCGCAACGTCCCGGCCGAGCGGTCGCAACTGATGCGCGAGGCCGAGACCATCCGCGGCGTCTTGGACGAAGAGACCAGCCAGATTCTCCATCAGGACAACAGTCTGATCAGCATCTCCATCTTCACCGTCCAGTATCGCGACGGCAAACGCCTCCCCGAGCAGGTCGTTTCGAACCAGGTGGACAAGTACAAGCGCCAGAACCGGTTCGCCAACAGCCTGGTGCTCCGGCGGTTCTGGGGCGAGACGACCATTCCCTACCTCTCCCACTATCCTCCCTATCCGCGCGCCGGCGAAATCGTTTTCCGCTATACGACGCCTCTGGGTTTCGAGGAAATCAACAAACTCACGTCGCGCTATCGGCTCTACCTGATCGGCGTCGTCCTGGCGCTGGGATTGCTTTACTGGTACATCCTGCGCCACCTGATTATGCCCATCAAGATCGTCACCGAGTGCATTGACCGCTCCAAAGGGGCGATGCCGAAGGTATTGCCCAACCCCCACACCATGCTCGAAGCGGCCTATAACGACCTCGCGCGCGATGCACTCCTTAACAGCGTAACGGGCATGATGGCCGAGCACATGTCGGTGGACCGGTTGGTTTCGCGCGACGAAATCGCCGGCGGCATTCCCCAAATCATTGCCCCCAACTTTGGCTTTGCCGCCGTCTTCGCGATCGAACTGGTCGTCGGGGCCGGGTCGGAATCGCCGGTCCGGTGGTGTCGCTCGGCCATGCGCGATCCCGACGATCGCCGAATACTCCAACCGACCGAAAGCGATTGGGTCGCGCTGGGACAACAATTCGATCTCGACTGGAGTCAGACGGTTCTGGATTTCACCGTGGGCAACTCCAGCCAGACGCGCCCCTACTTCGCCGTGCCCATCGCCGCCGACCGCGAGCAGCGGCGCGTGACGTTTCTGGCCGCCACGCCCCACGGTTCGCTGAACCAGGAAACGCTGCGCTGGAACCGCGAGACGCTGCTGCGGCTGGCCAACGCGGTGCGCAGCGGGCTGGAAACCCTCGATCTGCAGCGCAACTTGATCGTGCGCGAAAAAAGCAAGGCCAACATCAACCTGTCGCGCAATCTGGGTCATGATCTCACCAATGTCATTGCCACGAGCAAACTCGAGCTGGACACCGTCCGGCGGTTCCTCAAGCTGCCGCCCAGTCCGCAGTCCGACTTCGATCCGCCGGTGCGGGCGTTGTTCACCGAGTCGCTTCAGGGCCTGCTCCACAACACCAAGTTTCTCCAGGAGATCATCAACATCTATCGTTCGTTCAGCTATATGCGCCACCCCGAGTATGAATGGGTGGACGCCAACAAGCTGGTGGACGAGGTGGTCGAGCTCTTCCAACTGTCGCTGTCGCGGCGCATTCGGATTCATCGCTCCTATGGCAGCGATGTGCCGCTCAGTTATTTCGAGCCGCGCCTGCTCAAACTGGCGGTGTTTAATCTGCTGACCAATGCCACCGACGCATTGAAGCACCGCGCCATGCGCGAAGGCGATTTCGGCGCCGCGCTCTGGGTGACGACGTCCAATGACAGCGCCGCCAAAACGATCACGATCGCCGTGCGCGACAACGGCCTGGGCATCCGCGACCAGCGCGGCGAGTTGGCCACGCCCGACGAAATCCGAACGATCTTCCAGGGCGGCTTCACGACCAAGCGCGAGGGCATGGCCGAAGGATTGGGCCTCAACTGGGTGCGCCAGATCGTCTTCGATTTCCACCGGGGCCAGTTGCGGGCCAGCAACCATCCCGACGGGGGCGCCGAGGTCTCGCTCGTGTTGCCGCGCCACGAGAAGCCGCCCGATCTCGAAGGGTTCGGAGGACCGGCCGACGACGAGGCCGTTCGCGCTCGGAAAATCTTATAGGTCGCCGAGGTCAAAACGTGATGAAACCGATCCGTGTTCTGGTGGTGGACGACAATGCCATGTATCGCGAAGCCTTCGCGCGCAATCTGCGCCTTCAAGGCTACGACGTGCTCGAGGCCGAGCACGCCGAAGAAGCCATGGTCCTGGTGCGCCAGCAGGCCGAACCGTTCGTCGTCGTCACCGACCTGCAGATGCGCACCGAACGCGAAGGACTGGACCTGATTCGTCGCCTGAAGGGCGAACTGCCGCTGGTGCCGATCATCATGATCTCGGCGGTCGGGACATTCGAGGAGGGTGCGCTCGCCACGCAGTACGGCGCGGCGTTCGTGGTCAGCAAGAGCCGGATCGAAGAGGAACTCGACCCGCTCTATGCGCAGATCAATCGCGTCCATGCGGCCTATGTGAAAAACCAGAGCGTTCTCCAGAAGGTCCGCGAGATCGGCGAAAAGGCCGAGACCGCCGCGCCAGCCGACGCCGTTTCCCAGCTGCAGCAATACCTGACCGATCCCGAACTGGAACCCTACGTCAAGGGCGAGGTGTTCGAGCGCCTGTTGGGACTGCGCGCGACCGAGATTCGGTCGGCGGTCCAGGAGCGCCTCTCCTCGCTGGTGGCGCAGGAGCGCGAGGGCGCCCCCGTCATCAGCCTCAAAGAGATAGACGATCTGCTTCGGGCCGAGCTGCCGTCGTTCGATCGCCTGGCGCCCGAATCGCGCGAGTCGCTGCGGACGGCCGAGTTTCTCTATCGCCAGCAGTCGAGCATGGGCGAAGACATAGACTTCTCGCGCAACATTGGGTTCTCCTACTGTTTCGGCGTCGAGAACGAAGCCAAGACGGTGTTGCGCCGAAAACTCGTCCGTTTCCTCGAATCGAAAGGCACCTACAAGCTGATCCAATCGCTCTATGACACGAAGAACCGCAACGTGGACTTGTTCTATCATCAATACCTGTTGCAGCTGCAACACCAGCGTCGTCTCGAAATTACAACCGACAACGTCAGCCAGACTCTGGCGCGCATTCTCGAACATGAATCGCGCTATAAGCCCGACGGCCTCAAGGCGCTTGGAATCATCATCCTCTGCTTCGGGCGCACCTATGACTTTCGCCGGGCCACGGGTGTCATGAAGATCGAAAACCCCCTCAACCTCAAGGGGCTTGACAACGACAACGACGTGCTGACCTTCACCGAACTGCTGACGGGCTTGCAGCACTATCGCAACCCCTATATCCATCCCGAAATCAGCGACATGCAAAAGGTGTCGAAGATTCGAGACACCAGCCTGCGGTGCATGGTCTGTATCAGTCGGCTGGTGTGAGAAAGACGAAGTACGAAGAGCGAAGTACGAAGTGCGAAGAGCGAAGGACGAAGTATGAAGGAAGTGCCAAGGATCAAGAGCCGATCCGAAAACCAGGTCCGTGTTTGTCCGTGTCCGTCTGTGCCAGTCCATGTCCCAGGTTTTCGGACAGACTCCAAGTGAGAAGCGGTGTTGTCAGCGATTGCCTGACGGCTGATTTCTCAACGCGAGGATGAACGTGGGAGCATTCTTCCAAAGCTTCGGCCAAGAGACTCTCCTCTACCGATTTGTTCTGTCGGGCGGGATCACGATGTTCCTTCTCATTCCCTGCTCGATGGTTGCCGTCGCGCTGATCCTGCACGGCCTGATCGGTTTGCGGCGCGGAAAAGTCATGCCGAAGGCCGTCGAGGAGGTGTTCCGGTCGGTGGGCAGTCTTCCGTCGCTCGAAGACATGCAACAGAAGTTAAGACTCTGTCCCGACAGCCCGCTGACTCGCGTGTGTGCGCGCCTGTTGCCGTGGATCGGCCGGCACGGCGAAAGCTGGGACCTGACCGTCCAGCAGGTGAGCAGCGAAGAGATCGCGGGCCTCTATCAGCGCCACGGCTATCTGTCGTTGATCTACCAGGTGGCGCCGCTGCTGGGTCTGTTGGGAACGATTCTGGGGATGATCCGGGCGTTCCATACGTTTGGCATTTCCGAAACGCGTTCGGTGGGCGATTTGGGCAAAGGCATCAGCGAGGCGCTGGTGACGACCATGTGGGGACTGATGATCGCCGTGCCTTCGCAATTCTTCCTGAGTTTCTTCCGGCAGAGGCTTTATCGCTATGAGGAGGACCTGATCCCGACTCACGTGCGCGAGCTGTTCGCCCTACTGCCCCGACCCGCCAAGCCGGCGGCGGTGCGACCCGCGGCCCCCGCCGCTGCGGCCAGACCTCCCGCCGCCAGTGCGCCGGCGGTCGCCCCGGCTGCCGCAACCGCTCCGGCCGCTCCTGGCCCGCCCGCTTCGCCCCGACCCGCCAAGCCGGCCCCGGAGCCCTGACCATGCCCGGACGTGGACGGAATCAGGAACTTGAACCGATCAATCTCACGCCGCTGCTCGATTGCATCCTGAATCTCATTTTTTTCTTCCTGCTGGCCACGACGATCAAACAAGATACGCGCGTCATGGAGGTCCGGCTGCCCGATGCGGGCGCGGCCACAACGGTGACCAAGCTTCCCAAAGAGATCGTCGTGACGATCTCGGCCAATGGCAGCATTCTTTACGGCGATGATGTGGTCACCAGCGCGCAGTTGAAGACCCGTCTGGCCGAAGCCGTGAAAGAACCGGGCGGGCCCGTTCCGGTTCGCATCCGCAGCGATCGCGATGCCCGCGTCCAGGTCTTCTACGACGTGGTTTCGATTTTCCGCGAATCGGGACATCCCAACTTCCAGTTCGAAACCAAGTCGGGCCGTGCGCCCTGAGTCGGCCGCTTCAGCGGGTGCTTTGAATAGCGACGAACCCACTGAGGTTACAACTATCCTGGGACTGGGTTCGTAGTAGCGCCGCAAGGCGCGTTTTCGTGCGACTGGCGCTCCTACTTCGGGCCGCGTGTTTCAACGCGCCTTGCGGCGCTACTACGAACTCGGTTCCCGCTTCAGCGGCCGCTTTGAGCGGCGACGGACTCACTGAAGTGGGAACTGCAAACGTCTCGCAGACACTCTCGGATGATGGGAACGTGTACCTTGGAACTGGTTCGCACAACATTCGACCGACTCGCGCTCGACGACCGCGCGTTTGATCTGGGCTTCGCCCGCCGCCACGAGGCGCTGCGGAGCTCGATCGCCGAGGTCGGCATTCTGCAACCGCTCGTGGCCCGACCGCGCGACGTGTCTCCGCCCTATCAGATCGTTTGCGGTTTTGGGCGCGCGCGCGTGGCGCGCGATCTCCATCTCTCGGAGATTGCCGTATGGGAGCTCGACGCCTCAGCGACCGACGCCGACTGTCTGCGCCTGGCCTTGTTCGACAACCTGGCGCATCGTTCGTTCAATCCCATCGAGCGCGCGATCATTCTGACCAGACTGGGACAACACGTCGAGCGCGAACGTCTTTTGGCAGACTACATGCCGCTCGTCGGACTGCCGCCGAGCGCCATCGTGCTCGATCGAACGCTGGCATTGATGAATCTGACGGAGCGCCTGAAATGGGCGCTTGCCGAAGGGCGAATCGAAGAGAAGGCCGCCGCCGCGCTGGCCTCGCTTCCTCCCGACGACCAGGAGGCGTTCGTTTGTCTTCTCAAACAATGCCGGCCATCCGTCTCGGTCGCCCGCGAGCTGGCCGAGGCGCTGCTGGACGTCGCGCGGCGCGACGGTCTCCCGCTCCGCGAAATCTGCGCGATGCCGGAAATCGCCGCCAGTCTCATTGCGGAAGCTGCGACGGATGCCGAACGAACGGCAGCGCTCCGAGCGACCGTTCGCCGGCTGCGCTACCCCACGCGCTCGGCGCGCGAGGCGGAATTCGGCGCGGCGCGCGCGGCTCTGCACCTTCCCCCTTCAATGCGGCTCGATCCCGCGCCGAATTTTGAGTCCGATGAAATGCGCCTGGAGATACGGTTCCAAAGCGAGAGCGAACTGCGCGACGCCGCAGCGCTTCTGTCGCGCCGCCTCGACGATCCTCGACTGCTCAAACGACTGTGGAAGAGCAACGATGAACGATGAAGGATGAAGGCGGAAGGATGAAAGCGGAAGGATAAGCGAGGAGCTACGGACGAGGAAACGACAAGCCTCTATATGTTCACTGCTTCTCGTTCATCGTTCATCATTCATCATTCATCAGCGATTTTCGCAGAGCGTTTAACCGTCACGGGGATATAAAGTTTTGGGGGGCGGGGAGTCAACGGAATTGGAGGGTGAGTGGGGGGTTGGCGAGGCCCGGCAGGGAGGCC
>Ga0315274_10008871_pt1 | contig 14560 bp, 12 predicted proteins | sample YL17G02_20_MG_FD_203700 | JGI IMG/M metagenome (GOLD analysis project Ga0315274, IMG submission 203700) | Sediment microbial communities from Yellowstone Lake, YNP, Wyoming, USA - YL17G02_20 | ecosystem: Environmental > Aquatic > Freshwater > Lake > Sediment | place: USA: Wyoming | collected... | reverse complement strand
TTCGACGAGAAAACGCGCGTGCTGAACGCGATTGCGTTCGGGGTCATGACGGTGCTCGTTTCGGGCATCAACCTGTACGCCATGGCGCTGGTTCTCCGCACGTTCCTCGGCTGGAACTGGGATGCGTGCATGTGGCTTTCGGCCGCGACCGTGGCCGTGTACGTAACGCTCGGCGGGCTGATGTCCGCCATCTTCACCGAAATCGTGCAGTTTTTCCTGATCTGGTTCGGTCTCTTCCTTGTGTCCATCCTCGGCATCGTCGAGATCGGCGGGTGGCAGGAGGTGTTCAACCGGCTGCCCGATTCCATGGGCGCCCTGTGGTCCACTTCGACCGACGCGGCCAACAACGGCATGCAGGTGACCTGGCTGGGGGTGGTGCTCGGCCTCGGATTCGTTCTTTCCTTCGGTTACTGGACGACCGATTTTCTCGTGGTCCAGCGGGCGTTTTCGTCCAAGGACCGACGCTCGGCCCGCATGACGCCCGTCATCGCGTCGTTCTTTAAAATGGCCCTGCCCTTCATCGTCATCGTGGCCGGCCTCATCGCCTGGGTGCTGGCGCGCGATCCGAGCAAGGGATTTTCCCTGCTCGTGGAGGACGGGGGCATCCGGTACGACTCGGCCCTGCCGATGCTGATCAAACGCTACTATCCGACGGGGCTCATGGGGCTCGGCGTGACCGCGCTTCTGGCGGGATTCATGGCCGGCCAGGCGGGCAACATCAGCGCCTTCAACACGGTATGGACGTATGATATTTACCGGGCCGTGATCAACCGGAGGAAATCGGACGCGCATTACCTGCGGATGGGACGCTTCGCGACCATCGCCGGCATTCTGATCAGCGTCCTGACCGCGTACTGGGCCAAAACCTTCCCCAGCATCATGGATTACATGCAGGCGATTTTCTCGTGGGTGAACGCTCCGCTTTTTGCGACCATGCTGCTCGGCATGTTCGTGCCGCGGATCACATCAAACGGGGCCTTCTGGGGACTCATCGCCGGGATGTCGTCGTCGATCACGATGTTCATGGCGGTCAAATTCAACTTGTTTTCGGCGAGCCTCATCACCCTGTCGAAGAACGCGAGCCCCATGGCCGCGAATTTCTGGCGGGCCTGGTGGGCCTGGGTGATCTGTTTCGCGGTGACGATCATCGTCAGCGCATTCACCAAACCCAAACCCAGGGAGGAGCTTGTCGGCCTGGTCAAGGGGCTGACGCCGGTTGAGAAGGAAGGCCAACTCCGATTTTACCAGAAGCCCGCCGTGATGGCCGTCTTTTCACTCATCGTGTTTGTGATCCTGAACATCATATTCTGGTAAAGGAGAGAGCCCATGTCCGAGCAAAAAATGATTTCGATCTGGTTTTTCGTGGGCTTGATGCTCACCGCCCTCGGCGTCATCATCACCGCCACGGGCGTGTACTTCCTCTTCAGACCCCAGCATGAGACCACGCTCGCGGAGCTGAATCCGAGCCTTTGGTGGGGGGGCATCATGCTCGTCGGCGGCCTCTCCTTCCTGGTTCCGGCCATGAAAAATATACGCAGGAAAAAATAATCGAAGCATGAATCGCCGAGATTCGAACGGTCTTCCCTGGAATCCGAGGGAGACCGTTCCATTTTTCGGACGTCCTGAAAGGAGGAATGCAAAATGAAGATGAATCCATGGATTGCCGCATTCTGTATCGCGGGTTTCATTCAACTTCAAGGAGGAACCAACGTGACCGATCAACAGGTGGCTCTGAACAGCCGCGTGATCACCCAGGTCGGCATCATCGTCAAGGACATCGACAAGACGACGAAGGCCTGGGCGGAACTTCTGGGCGTCACGACGCCCCAATGGTTCTTGACCGATCCGGCGGAAATCGCCCACACGACGTACCGGGGACAACCCACGCCGGCTCAGGCCAAACTGGCGTTTTTCGATCTGGGCCAGGTCCAGCTCGAACTCATCGAACCGGTCGGAGGGCCGAGCACCTGGAAGGATTTTCTGGATCAGAAGGGGGAGGGCGTGCACCACATCGCCTTTGCAATCCGGGATATGGACGGGCAGATCAGGGTTCTGGATAAGCTGGGCATGCCCGCGGTCCAGCGGGGCGATTATACGGGCGGCCGCTACGGATACATAGCCTCTGAATCGAAGATGGGGATTGCGCTGGAACTGCTGGAGAATTTTTCAGAGAAGAAGTAGGAGGGATCCAAGAAATCCGCGCAAGAATTTTTTGTCTGGATTTCTTTTCCTCTACTAAGAAACGCAGAGGATTCTAAATCAAGCGGAACGATTCCCCGTCACTGCGAGGCCGACCGCACTGCCGCGATAGACGGGTTTTGTTAATGTGTTGAAGGTCCGCTTTGCGGACCAAACTATTGGAATTTTTTTTTATTGAAGGCCTGAAGGGCGGGAGGCCGTGGAAGTCCCCTGAATCATGGGCACAAAATTCAACCGCTTTTCTCACCCGCAAGGGGATTGCTTCGGTCGCGGAATGTCTCCGGGTACCCGCAAAGTATGTGGCGTGCTCCCTACTAATGACATCATCCGTCATTCTGAGCGAGTCCCGGTTTCCGGGACGAGCGAAGCCGAAGGCTCGGCTCTATCGAGAATCCCCCGGCGGTCTGGATAAAAGCCTTGATCCGGGAGATCGTGGGGCGCGTCGCGCCCTCACGATGACAATCATTATCAATATTAAAATCCCTTGTCATTGTGTGTAAAGAACGGCGCCTGCGCCGTAGTGCTACTCGCAATGACCCAAATCGGTCGAGCGGTCGATTCTTTCTAAAGTATGTCGGCATCAGGTTTTTTTATAGAAAGAACAGCGCTCGAGCCGTGGAGATACTCGAAATGACGAGGATGCACAAACCCGGAGATGGTTTCCGGTTCCAGCACCTCGTTCAAGCTGCCGGTCCTGTATCCTTCCAGGTCCAGGGTCACGTAGGCGTATCCAATCGACTTAAGCTTCGCCACGAGGCCGTTGTCCGCGGCCGATTGAACGAATTTGCCAAGTTCCCCGGCGGGGAGTTCGATTCGTGCGACGTTTCCATGGTGGCGGACACGGACCTGTGCGAATCCGAGTTCGCGGATGACGGTCTCCGAGGCGTCGATGCGTTCCAGAATTTCCGGGATGATCCGCGTGCCGTATGGAATCCGCGACGCCAGGCAGGCGAGCGAGGGCTGGTTCCATGTTGGCAGACCCCACTCCCGTGAAAACGCGCGTATTTCTTTCTTGGTGAATCCGACTTCCTGCAACGGGCTTAGGATGCCCAGCTCCCGGTTGGCCTTCATGCCGGGCCGGTAGTCGTTCCGGTCGTCCGCATTGGAACCGTCGACGACGGTGTAATTCCCCAGCTCCTTCGCGATGTCCGCAAGTTTCCCGAACACCCAGGATTTGCAGAAATAACAGCGTTCCGCAGGATTGGATACAAAACGCTCGTCCTCCATCTGATCCGACTGAACCACGATGTGTTTCACTCCGATGGCACGGGCCATTTTTTCGGCGGATTCGATCTCCTCCCGGGGATCCACGGTGGAAACCGCGGTGACCGCCACGACGCGGTCACCCAGTGCGTCCCGGGCCGCGGCCAGAAGGAAGGTGCTGTCCACGCCGCCGGAAAAGGCCACGACCACCCGGTCGAGTTCGCGTAGACGTTTCTGCAGATCCGCCAGTTTATCCGTCATTGTTATGCATCCCATCTAGTTTCGGACTCGATCAGAAAAATTCCGTTCGACGCGAACAGGTTCGGCCAGAACGAAACACGTCCATGGACACCCAGGTATTTGGCCCTGAGAATTCGGATTCCCCTGTTTCTGCAGAAATTTCTGAAGTCCGCCATGCTCATGAACCGGACGTTCGGGGATTCGGACCAGTCGTAGGGGAGGGACGGCGTAACCGGCGCCCGGCCCCTGAAAAACAGGCTCCACCTCGCGCGGACGTGGGCGAAGTTGGGCAGACCCACGACGGCGCGACGGCACACGCGCAACGCCTCGTCGAGAACGAATCCGATGTTCCGCACCTCCTGCAGGCTCTGGTTCAGTATCGCGAAATCGAACGATTGGTCCGGAAAGCCCGAGAGCCCGCTCGCGATGTCGCTGTGGAACACGCTGACGCCCTTTTCGACGCACTTGTAAATCGCCTGCTCGCTGATTTCCACGCCCTGGCCGCGGACGCCCTTTCCCTCCGCGAGGCGCGACAGCAACTCGCCGTCCCCGCACCCGAGGTCGAGAATTCTGGAGCCCGAGTCGATGAGGTCGACAATGGTCCTGTGATCGAGCCTCATGCATCCTCCCGGTTCGCGAGATCCTGGGTCTTGGCCAGAAAATGACGGATCAGGCGGGATTCCTCGTCGATCTCGAGGAGGAACGCGTCGTGCCCGTATGTGGACTGGATCTCGCAGGTCGTCGCGTCCACGCCGCGCATTTTGAGAAGGGTCACGATTTCGCGCGACTGGTACAGCGGATACAGCCAGTCGGAATGGAAGGCGATGACCAGAAACCGGGTCTTGACCGTGCGTCCGTCCCCGAACAGCCGGTCGCCCGAAAGGTCGAAGTAGTCCATGGCCTTGGTGATGTACAGGTACGAGTTGGCGTCAAACCGTTTCACGAAATTGTCCCCGCGGTAGCGCAGGTAGCCCTCGACCTCGAAATCCGTGGCGAACGAGAAACTGTATTTCTCGTCCTTGAGCCTGCGCGAGAACTTTTCCTCCATGGACCGGTCGCTCATGTAGGTGATGTGGCCGATCATCCGGGCAAGGGCCAAGCCCTTCTCGGGAAGCTTGCGGCCGTAATAATTCCCCAAATGCCAGTCCGTGTCAGCCATCACGGCCTGGCGCCCGACCTCGTCGAGCGCGATCTGCTGGGGCGAATGCTTGAGCGCAGTCGAGATCGGAATGGCAGAACGGACGCGGTCCGGATACGACGCCACCCATTGAAGCGCCTGCATCCCGCCCATGGAGCCGCCCGTGACGGCGAGCAGTTTGTGAATCCCAAGATGGTCCGCCAGCCTCCGCTGGGCCTCCACCATGTCCCGGACGGTCACCATCGGAAATTCGAGGCCGTATAGCTTGCCCGTCGCCGGATTGACCGACGAAGGACCGGTGCTTCCGCCGCATCCGCCGAGAATGTTCGAGCATACGACGAAATATTTGTCCGTGTCGATGGCCTTTCCGGGCCCCACCATGTCGTCCCACCAGCCAGGAGTCTTGTCGTCCGGCTGGTTGTATCCCGAGACGTGCGCGTTCCCCGAAAACGCATGGCAGACGAGGACGGCATTGTTTTTCTTCCAGTTCAGCCGTCCATAGGTTTCATAGGCGAGCGTGACGGGTCCGAGTGTCCGGCCGGATTCAAGGAGCAATCCGTCCGGCGGTTCCGCGAAAGTGAAATATTGCGTCATGACTATCGGACGTTCCTTGGGCGGGGTCATGAGTGGAGTCCCTTTGATTGTTTGAAAACCCGGGGTTTTTCATTCGATTTATATTAGCACCCAAGTCTAAAAGGTTTGTTTAACCTTTCAGGTCTGAATATTCTCGAAAAGCACGCTCGACAGGTACCGTTCACCTGAATCCGGCAGAATGACCACGATGGTCTTGCCCGCGAATGCTTCTTCTTTGCCGAGACGCACGGCCACCGCAACGGCCGCGCCGGAGGAGATGCCCGACAGAATGCCCTCCTCACTCGCCAGGCGTCTCGCGAAGTCGATCGCTTCGTCGTTCGAAACGGTCTCCACCCGGTCCAGCAGCGACAGGTCGAGAACGGCTGGGATGAATCCGGCGCCGATGCCCTGGATTTTGTGGGGGGCGGTTTTCAGCGGCTGCCCCGCGAGATGCTGGGTGATGACGGGGCTGTCCTGCGGCTCGACCGCCACGATCACAACCGGCTTGCCCTTACGGTTTTTCAGAAACCGTGAAATTCCCGTGATCGTTCCGCCGGTTCCCACTCCCGCCACGATCGCGTCCACCGTCCCGTCGGTGTCGTCCCAGATTTCAGGACCCGTGGTCTTCTCATGGATTTCAGGATTCGCGGGATTGGTAAACTGCTGCAGCAGCACGGTCTTCTTCGGATCGCTCGCGTGGATTTCCTCCGCCCTGGCCACCGCCCCGGACATGCCCTTTGCGCCCTCGGTCAGGATGAGGTTCGCGCCGAAGGCCTTGAGCACCTTCCTGCGCTCCAGGCTCATGGTCTCGGGCATGGTCAGGGTCAACTTGTATCCCCTGGACGCGGCGACGAATGCCAGCGCGATCCCCGTGTTTCCGCTTGTGGGCTCGACGAGCTCCATCCCCGGTTTGAGAACGCCCCGTTTCTCAGCGTCCCAGATCATGGCCGCGCCGAGCCTGCATTTCACCGAATATGCCGGATTCCTCCCCTCGATTTTGGCGAGAATCAGCGCGTCGCTCCTGTCCGCAATTCGGTTCAGCCGCACCAGGGGGGTGCGGCCGATGGAGAGTGAATTGTCTTCAAAATATTTCGGCATCTATCGATCCTCCATCTCTTCAAGTCAGGGACAGTGCCTGGTCGATATCCGCCAGGATATCGTCGATGTGCTCCAGGCCGATGGACAGCCGCACGAGTTCCGGCGTCAGCCCGCCTTCGCGCTGCTGCTCTTCCGAAAGCTGGGAATGGGACGTGCTCGCCGGATGGAGCGCGAGGCTCTTCGCGTCGCCCACGTTGGCCAGGTGGGACAAAAGCTTCACGTTGTTGATGAACTTCTCACCCGCCGCTTTTCCACCCTTGACTCCGAAGACCACCATGCCGCCGAATCCCTTTTTCAGGTATCGGGAGGCGACGGGGTACGAGGGGTCGTCCTTCAGTCCGGGATATCGCACCCAGGCGACCTTGGAATGCTTTTTCAGATGTTCGGCCACGGCCAAAGCGTTGACGCAATGACGGTCCATCCGCAGGGGGAGCGTTTCGAGCCCCTGTAGGAACATCCACGCGTTGTCCGGGGACGTGCACGCGCCGAGATTCCGAAGCGGCACGGTCCTCAGCCTCAGGGCGAAGGCGATGGGGGCGAGCGGTTCCGGCAGGTCATGCGCCCATTTCAGGCCATGGTAGTTGGGATCGGGGTCGTTGTACAGGCCGAACTTTTTATCCTTCCAGTCGAACTTCCCCGAATCCGTCACAATGCCGCCGATGGCGGTTCCGTGGCCTCCCATCCATTTCGTGAGCGAATTGATCACAAGGTCGGCGCCGTGTTCAATCGTCCTCAGCAGGTAGGGAGTCGTGAACGTGGCGTCCACGACTAGGGGCAGGCCGTGGCTATGGGCCGCCTTGGCGACGGCTTCGATGTCGGTGAAATCCAGCGCCGGATTGCCGATTGTCTCGATGAAAACGGCCTTTGTTTTTTTCGTGATGGCGCTTTCGAAATGCTTCGGATCGTCCGGTTTGACGAATTTCACCGTGATGCCGAGCTGCGGAAGGATCGCGTCGAACATTGTGTACGATCCGCCGTAGAGGTTGTTTGCCGAAACGATTTCATCCCCGGCCGAGGCCAGGTTGATGAGTGTGTAGAAAATCGCCGTGGTCCCCGACGCCAGCGCCACGGAGGCCGCCCCGCCCTCCAGCAGCGACACTCTCTTTTCCAGAACGTCGTGCGTGGGATTCATGAGCCGCGAATAGATGTTACCCAATTCCTTGAGGGCGAACAGATTCGCCGCGTGTTCGGTGCTTTTGAAAAGATAGGAACTCGTCCTGTAAACCGGGACTCCCCGTGAAAGGGTCGTGGGATCGACCGCCTGGCCGCCGTGAAGGCTCAGGGTTTCAAATGCGTAAGCGTCGGACATGGTGGTCTCCATTTCTTTCGGTTTCATTGCTCAAATATGGTAGTTGTCGAAGATCCGTTGTTCTCGCAATTCGCGGGTGCGGCACATCATGTCGGCAAAGGTGACCGAATCCACAATCACGGAAATCGCGTCGGTCACCTGCACCCAGACCTCCCTGAAAGCGCAGCGTTCCGTCTCGGCGCACCCCGAGGATTGATTGATCGCACCGCAGGCAATGGGTTCGATGGGTCCTTCGATCAGCCGGATAATTTCACCCAAAGTGATATCGCCGGATCGCTTCAATAAAAGAAATCCGCCGCCCTTGCCGGCCTTGCTCTGAACATACCCCGCTTTTTTTAATATAAGCATGATCTGTTCCAGGAAAGGCACGGGGATATCCTGCCTTCGCGCGATGTCGGTGAGTGGAACGACCCTGCCGTCATCTGCATGTAAACACAAGTCAAGAATGGCTTTAAGCGCGTAATCGGCTTTGTAGGTAAGTTTCATTTCTTATAATCTCAATTAATATGATCAATTTAGTCATAATTTAAATAAATAAAATGGTTTTGTCAAGTTGTATTTCATTTGTGCCCCTTATGCCTTCATGTGCGACATATTTTGTTTTCAACCCAGCCACAAATTTTTTAGTTTTTATAAACTCGTTGCTGTCCAAGGCAGACCAGTGGATGGCGAAAAACAGCTTGACTTTTGGATGAAAAATGATAAAATGACTTGATGTTATTACTCCGAGCGCCACACAGCCGATTATTGTCAACTTTTGAAGCGCTCAGAGTAATAATCAATTGAACCATTCAATTCAAGGTCTGGAAGGACATTTAAATGGTATTCGAGGATAAACGGATTAAAACCCTCTTGGGATTCATGATTGTGGCGGTCTTCTTCGTGGGAGGAATTTTTTTGTGGACCGGGCCCCTGGGCGAGCTGTTTCTCAAGAACCGGTTGGGGCCGAGGCCTGAACTTTTCAAACAGCCTCCCGGTAAACTCGCCATTCTCTATCCCAAACCGGGGACTTTGTTCCCGCCAGAAATCGCCGCGCCGACGGTATTCTGGAAGGATTCAATCCTGGACGCGCGGAAATGGCTCATCCTCGTCGAATCTTCGGACAACCGGAAGCTGGCCGCCTCCGTGTCCTCGTCTCCGCACTGGCGTCCGGCCGAACGCCAATGGGCCGGGATCAAGAAGGCCGGGCTCACGCAGGAACTCCGCATTTCCGTGTTCGGCATTCGCGGGCTGACTGTTTTTTCGGGGTCCAGCACCGTCGTGCGGACGTCCCCCGACTCGGTGGATGGCTGTATTTTCTTCCGGGCCGTGCCCCTGCCGTTCGACTACGCGCTCAGGCACCTGGACAGCATCCGCTGGCATCTCGGCGATATCGGATCCCCGTCTCCGCCGCCCGCCCTGCTGAAAAACCTGCCGCTGTGCGGCAACTGCCACACGTTCACCCGAGACGGAAGAACCCTCGCCATGGACGTCGACTACGCCAACGACAAGGGCTCTTACGTGATTTCACCCATCGACACTGTAACTACGCTCACGCCGGACAAGATCATCACATGGAGCGACTACGGGCGGGCGGAGGACGCGAAGACCTTCGGTCCGGTGACCCGGACCTTCGGCCTTCTGTCTCATATTTCCCCGGATGGCCGCTTCGTGTTGAGCACGGTGAAAGACCGGTCCATCTTCGTGGCGAAGGACAATTTCCATTACTCACAGCTGTTTTTCCCGGTCAAGGGCATAGTGGGCGTGTACGACCGGAGCGCCAAAACATACCGGTCGCTTCCAGGCGCGGACAATCCCGAATTCGTCCAGAGCAACCCGGTCTGGAGTCCGGACGGCCGGACGGTCTATTACTGCAAGTCACCGGTCGCCCATCTGGGTGAAATCGAAAAATCGGACCAGATCGTGCTGCCGACCGCGGCGGCCGCCGATTTCATCGAAGGCAGAAGAGGATTCCGTTACGACATATACCGCCTGCCCTTCAACGAAGGGAAGGGAGGAAAACCCCGGCCCCTGGCCGGCGCCTCCGGAAACGGCATGAGCAATTTTTTCCCGAGGCCCTCGCCGGACGGCAGGTGGATCGTCTACACGCAATCGAAGAATTTCATGCTGCTCCAGCCCGACAGCCGGCTCGTCATCATTCCCGCCGGCGGCGGAACGCCTCGCGTCATGCGCTGCAACACGGATTCGATGAACTCGTGGCACTCCTGGTCCCCGAACGGCAAGTGGCTTGCCTTCGCCTCGAAGCTGCGCGGGCCCTACACGGAAATCCTGCTGACCCACGTGGACGCGGAGGGAAACGACACCCCGCCCGTAATCCTCGAGAGGCTCAGCTTCCCGGACCGTTCATTGAACATCCCCGAATTTGTCAATCTGAAAGCAGCCGAGTTCGCGTTAATCACGGACCAATTCACCGCACAGCCCCATTACTACTATACGATCGGCCTCAACCGGATCGGCGAGAAAAAATACCGAGAAGCCGTTTCCTATTTCGAAAAAGTCATCCAGGCCGATCCGGGATACGCCGACGCGTTCGTGTATCTGGGGCACGCGTACAGCCTGCTCGGCGAATACGTGCAGGCCGTGCAGGCCTACGACCGCGCGGCCGCCCTGAGTCCGAAGAATGCCGACACGTTCATCAACCGCGGTTCTGCGAAGTATCATCTCAAGGATTACCGCGGCGCGATCGAGTCGTATGACAGGGCACTCCTTCTGGATCCCGCCAATGCACAGGCCTTTTTCTCACGTGGGAGCGCCCGGGCCAAACTCGATGGTTATCGGGACGCCCTGCGCGATTACGACCGGGCCGTGGCGCTGGCCGGTTCGGCCCGTTCGGAAGCATTGTATTACGAGCGCGGATTGTGCAGGGCCCTGGTCGAAGATTACCGGGGCGCGCTCGAGGATTTTCTGGCCGTCACCAAAATCAACCCCGCTTCCCCGGACGCGCATCAGAAGGCGGGCAATGCGCTGTACAAGCTGGGCCGCGTTCGCGAGGCCGAGGCCGAATACACCCGGGCATTGAAAACCAAATCGGACGACCGGATCAGCCGGTCGTACCGCGCGGCGTGCAGGACGGCGCTCAATGACCTGCGGGGCGCGCTGGACGACTACACCGAGGCGCTTCGCATCGATCCCCGGTCGGAGGCCGACCGGACCTCTCGGGGCCTCCTGCGGATCCGTCTGGGCGACCGGGAGGGCGGGTGCGCGGATCTCGCCGAAGCGGCCGGCCGGGGATTTGCCGGGGCGGACGGGGAGTTCCGGAAATACTGCAAATAATGGAACGCGGATAACGCGGACCTTCGGCGGATTGACGCGGATACAAAAAATTTATTGTGATTGGAATAATATAACAGTTTGAATCCGTCCGATCCGTCTGGGTATGCGGGGGATTCATCACGTTGGCCGAGGTATACCATGGCTCCAAACCTGATCACGCTGGGACGCATCGTTCTGGCGCTCGCTGTGGTGTTCATTTTCAAACTGGGATTTTACTGGCGCCTTGCCGCGGTGTTGCTGACCTTGCTCGTCATCTATCTCGATTCCCTCGACGGTTTCGTGGCCCGCAAGCTCGGCCAGGCGAGCGACTTCGGGGCGCTCTTCGACATCACGGGCGACCGGATCGTCGAGCACATCTACCTGATATTCTACTGCGCGGTGGGGTTGGTCTCGTTCTGGGTGCCCGTGGTTTTCGTCACGCGCAGCTTTCTCGTGGATACGCTGCGCTCGGTGGCCTTCTCAAGGGAGGGAAAGACGCCGTTCGGACGAAAGACCATGATGAAATCCCCCATCACCCGGTTTCTCACCGCGTCGCCCTTCAGCAGGACCCTTTACGGCGTCTCCAAGGTCGCGGCGTTCATCCTGCTGGGATTGATTTGCGCTCTGGAGAAGGGATTCGAGGAAGGGGTGCACTGGCTGACGCGGGCGGAGATCCGCGAATTGTCCATCGTCACCCAAACGCTGGTGTGGACCATGGTGGGATTGAACCTGGTCCGCGGCCTGCCGGTTCTGTGGGACGGACGGTATTATCTGTTTGACAAGTACCTGCCGAGGAAACTGAACAGGGAGGGTTGACGGCTTGCGATGGGCGGTATTCGACGTCGATGGCACGATACTGCCGGGAACGTCCATGGAGAGGATTTTAATACGCGACATGATCGGGAAGGGGCTGATCCCGGTCCGCTCGTTTTTCGTTTTCTCGTGCATCGCGCTGAAATCGGTCTGCCGCCGCGGAGGCATCCGGACATTCCTCAGGAACAAGCAGTACTTCCGGGGTCTTGCCGAAAAACCGATGGCCCGTTTCTCGAAACGGCTGGTCGACGAAAAGATCGTCCCGCGCATTCCCGATGCGGTGTACCGGGAAATGGACCGGCTCCGGAAGAACGGATACCGCATTCTGCTCATGAGCGGCGCGCCCGAATTCATGCTCGGTCCCCTGGCTGAACGCCTGGGCGCGGACGCCTCCATGGGCACCGTGTACGAGGTCGAGGCCGGCCGGTTCGCCGGAGGCCCCTGCGGTGACCACCTCTTCGGGTCGGCGAAAACGAGAATTCTCAACCGCTGCCGGAAGGAATTGGAAATGGATTTTATCCGCTCGGCGGTGTACGCGAACGATCCAAGCGACGCCGAGCACATGCGGATGTTCGGCACGGCCGTGGCCGTGAATCCGCGGAAGGGTTTGATGCGCACGGCACAGGAGGAGGGGTGGAAGGTGGTATGGTGGTGAATGATAAATCCTTGATAAAAATTGATGTTTTTCATCCAATCCTGCTGTTCCCTTCGTCTTCGACATCAAGCCTGGCACACTGCTTTTAAGGTCCTGCCCCATTGACCGTTTCTTCCGAAATCCCCTTTTCGGGAATCCATGAAAGAATTTTTTAGCGGAACTTCCTGCGAATAAGGTTGTTCAATTCTATCCGCATCGCAGTAACCTTTGAGCGGAATGAGGTTCTTTTCCTTCATTCATCTTTTCAGTAAAGGAGTACGAACATGAACTGTATACGAACAACACGGGTGCCCCTGCTGTTTCTTGTGATGATCCTGACGTTCGCCTTTTTGACGGCGTCGGTCCAGGCAACGGCCAAGGAGCAGGCGGGAAAGAAAGGCACGGAAACCCTCAAGGCGGTGGACAAGGACGGTCTTCCGGTGCCGGAGAATTACACCGATTATTCAGGCGAACAGAGCGCCTACTACCATTCGATCACCGCATCCACCCCGTCGGCCTTGAAGGCGGTGCTTGCGTTCTACAAGCGCGAATTGTCGTTGAACAAGTGGAAAGAACTGCCGGGGGCCCCTGCAGCAGCGAACAAGGCTGTCGTGAACTACGAAAACGACAAGCAGGACCGCCTCGAGGTGAAGCTGACCGTGAACTCCAAAAAGGGAACGGACATCACCCTCGCGGTCAAATTGAAGGGTCCAGCCAAGGAAGCGGGCATCCTGCCACCAGCGGGGAAGGCCAGGATCTATCTCGGCAACATGACCGAGAATCCGGTGGTTTTTTCCATCGATAAAAAGAAATTCAGCGTCAAGCAGCAGAGCACGGCGGACAATTCCATGAAAGACGCGCCGTTCGTGGACGTGGCGACCGGCTCGTATCCCTTCACCCTGACTCAGAAGGGTCAGAAGCCATCCAGCGACAAGATACAGGTGGGCGCGGATGAGACCTGGGGATTGATCGCCGGTCCAGGCGGAGCAATGCCCATCCGGATTTACTGATCCAGGACCGGTATTCTACGGGTTCGTTCGTCCACAGGAACAGTTCATGGTCCCGGGGTGCAATGCACTCCGGGACCTTTTCATCTATCCGGCTACTGGTGCATCCTAGGTTCGAATTGCCATGCCGGTATATCATCAATTTATATAAAATATTTTTAAAATATCGGGAACAAAAGATCGGACTGGGCAGTTGCGTATGGATGCTTCGGACGATAATCTTGAAAATAAAGGTCGTCATGATTATCGGCCGGATACAGTTAAAATAAGGATTAAGGAGGAGTTATGCATGGCATTCTCAAGTTGTTTTTCATCCCCTTTATGTTCCTTTTCGTGGTTTCGTCATCCACGGGACAACAAGGCGGCATGAACAAAGCTTTACCCGTCGGGAATCTATTAAAAAAGGACGGCAGTCTCGATTTACACAGGGGCTTTAACGGCGCTCTGGACATCCGGGGCTGGACCCTGGTGCAGGGCAGAAACGGCGAACCGAGGTTCATCCGGGAATCCGGCACAGACGGGGGCGCCGCGTTTGCTCAGCGGAAGGCCGAATCGACCACGGGTAACGACCTGTGGGAACCCGGTTTTTATTTTTCGAGACCGGGCGCAAATTCCGAGGTTTTCTCCGTGGCGGTCAGCAACGACAACCTCTATATCGGCGGGCAATTCACGGTGGTTGGAGACGTGCCCGCGCTTCACATCGCCAAATGGGACGGCACCACCTGGTCCGCGCTGGGAAGCGGGATCGACGGCTCCGTCTATGCCATTGCCGTGAACGGGAATGACGTGATCGCAGGTGGATTGTTCATCGATGCGGGCGGCGTCGCGGTCAACAACATCGCCAGGTGGGACGGGAATTCCTGGTCCTCCCTCGGAAGCGGGATGAATCTTCATGTCTTCGCTCTTTCCTACATCGGAAGCGATCTTTATGCCGGAGGAAGGTTTACAAGCGTGGGCGGCTTATCCGCCAACCACGTGGCCAAATGGAACGGAAGCGAATGGTCGGCTCTGGGGAGCGGAACCAACGACTGGGTCCTCGCATTGGCTTCGGGCGGCGGCAATCTTTTCGCGGGCGGGTGGTTCACGACCGCGGG
>Ga0315274_10008870_pt1 | contig 14560 bp, 29 predicted proteins | sample YL17G02_20_MG_FD_203700 | JGI IMG/M metagenome (GOLD analysis project Ga0315274, IMG submission 203700) | Sediment microbial communities from Yellowstone Lake, YNP, Wyoming, USA - YL17G02_20 | ecosystem: Environmental > Aquatic > Freshwater > Lake > Sediment | place: USA: Wyoming | collected... | reverse complement strand
TACGTATAAACAAAAAAAAGGTTTCGTTTTTATCAAGTATTTTTAAATGATAATATATATGGTATAATATTATATTACCTTATATTATATTCCTTATATTACATAAAATAATATTCAGATATATTGTAACCTTTTTAATTAAAATACGTATACTTTAATATAAACACACACATCATGAACTCAAAAACTTTATTATTATTCGTTATGTCTTACGCAATGAAAGGCACGAATAAACTGGAAAATGCCAGAGCAGTTTTAGCCGAATTGGAAACAATGAAAAAACAGAAATCAATTTTTACATTCTTTACAATTCGCAGGGCGATCAAAATTCAGGAACGTCTTATTTTGAGTATCTAAAAACAAAAAAAGGTTGCAATATTTGTAACCTTTTTTATTTTATTTCGTACAATAACATAAACACACACGACAATGAAAACAAAAATTAACTGGTATCGAATAATTGCTTGGTGGATTGCTACAATATTCAGTTTTGCTTTCTGGGGTGCAATTATTTTAATAATAACATAAACCAATAATACATACAACAATGAAAATCTTAACAAAGGAAGTATTGGATGCATTTGCAAAACAGGGCAATACATCTGAAAAGTCAGCAAAGGATATTAAAATTGTCCTTAAACTTTTTAATCCAACAGGTGCAGGAACATGGTATATTTATGAAAAAGAGGACGATGATATTTACTGGTGTTTTGCTAATCTGGGTGATCCTGAATGTGCAGAATGTGGTACGGTTTCAATGTCCGAATTAATGGCATTTCGTGGTATGTTTGGATTGCGTATCGAAAGAGATATGCACTTTAAACCATTGTCCATGAGTCTTGCAGAGGTAATTGACAAAATTAAATCTGGTGGTCATGTTTAACACCTGACAGGTTTTAATTAAAACAAAGTGAATATTAATTGTAACAATGTTCACTTTTTTTCGTATAATATAATGTACATAAACACACAAAACAATGAAACTCAAATTAAGTGAAATGCTTGAAGCACAAGCAAAAGAAGTAAAACCAACAGAATCCAAAAATTGGATTGTACGTTACTACGATAAAAAGGATGATATGATTGGCTCACATATCATCAGAGACAGAACTGAACATGAAGCCGAAAAGGAAGCAGTTGCAGATATGCCCTATGAATGTACGGATTGGACATTAATGCCAAAAAATTAAAACACAAACCTTCGTATAATATAATGTACATAAACACACACAACAATGAAAACAGATATACCAATAAATTGCATTAACATTGCCTTTAATTATTTAAAGGACAAGTACGGTTACAAAAGAACGGGTTATACAAATGGTTTCATAGACAAACTTCGTAAAGCTCGTACAGTAAAAGAACGCAAAGAGATATTGTCCACAGTCACAGACAATGATTATATTATAATTACAAATCCTGCAACTGAGCATGATGATATTGAAGTTGAATTGTTAATGCAACAATATTATTATGGTTATATTGTTCGTTTTGAATTACAGAATAAATTAATGTTTTTATTAAACAAATAAACCAATGACAACACTATCAGTTAAAACAAAAAAACAAAGAGTGCGCAAGTTATATACACTTGATGAAATTTGTGAAATACTTGGCTATTATGATGAAACAAATCCTGATTTGAATTATGATTTGCTCAGTAAAATGGATGATGATAAATTTGAAAAAGCCATTATTGAAAAAGCTATTATAAATGGCAATTTTGAAGAAGCAATCAAAACAAATAGAAGAATAGCATTGTAACATTTTCAATTAAAATTCGTATAACATAATGTACATAAACAAAACACATAAAGCTATGCCACAATTTAATTCAATAAGAGAACGTATAGAATATGACGTTAAAAATTTCAGTCTTGAAGAACTGATTAATGAACGTGAAGGAATGAGAACACTTAAGAGTTATATTCCTAATTATCCTGAAATGTTAAAAATGGTTAGTGATAAAATTGCAGAATTGAAAAAGAAAATAAAATAGCGTAACATTCTTAATTAAAATTCGTATAATATAATGTACATAACCAAAACATATACAATAATGACACTTAATGAATTTAAAATAAAACACAAACATCTTATAGATTTAGGTATTATTCGTTTCACCAATGAAAATCCAATATACAAACATATTGTGGAAGAGGTAAAAGTCGGAAAGTTTTCAAGTGACATATTATCCTTCGCAAGTTCTTATTTATGTGAAGGCGATGATATGATTATCATTGACCGTTTTAGTTCAGACCTTCAAACAATTCTTTGTGAAGCAAAAGAAATTGCACCAGTACGTAGAGACGTGTTAAATATGGGATATGAAAAAGGTATTGGTATGGGTGTTTATATTAAAATATGAAAGCAATCGAATTGTAACATTTTCGTCTGAAATTCGTATAATATAATGTACATAAACTACAAACCAAATGAACAGACAAAACAAAACAATTGCGAAGCAACAATATGAACTCATTAAAGATATTCGCAACAGGGTTGCAACAGGTCAGACTACAACCTTTGCAGAACGCAACATAATGTACATAGTTGCAAAAAAACAAGCTAAGAAAAAAAGAGAAAATAAGATTTAAATCCTGTAACATTTACTGGATTTTTACGTATAATATAATGTACATAAACCAAAACACAAGGCAATGAAAAAATTAACATTAGAACAGATCACCGAATTGCAGAAGCAATACGGAGTGACCAGACAGCAGGACGGAATTAACTCTGGTGACATATGGAAGTTTGAAGGTTCAGTTGGCAGGTTTGCTGATAGTTGTCTGGAATCAGGTATTTGTATGTTATCTGAAAAAACAACCTACGATTATTATGGTAACAGATTTCCAACACGTACCGAAGTAAAAGCAGGTTCAAAGGGCAGTCTGGAAAACGCACAGGAATTCTGGCAAAAGGTTGTGGATGGTGATGATGAAGCCGTTGATTATCTGGAACAGACTTTCTTAATTAAAATTCATATATTTGTATATAAACATTAAAAACCAAAATTATGAAATTAAGAAAATCAAGTGGAATGCAGCAATGTGATCTTAAGGATTTATTATATCCTGTTAAGATTATTGACAACCCAATGCCCGCTAACAGCGAAAGGGGTAAATTTTACCCCTTTTATTGTAACATTTTTGATTTAAATTCGTATATGTATATATAAACCAAAACACATAAAGCAATGGCACTAATGAAAGTTGTACATGAAATTCAGGTAGAGGCTAACAATCCTTTACAAGCTGCAAAAATCATTCAAGAATGGATGGATGCAGGTGACACCAAATGGCAGTTCTATGTTCAGAGAGAGAACGGCAAAAAGGTATACAGCGTTGATCTTAATGAAAGCAACAGCGAAGCAGTTATACCAGTTACAAAGTATGAACCAATGATAAATCAATTATAATGAACACAGCAAAATTTGTAAAAGAAATTACAGTGATTGACCCTGACAGCAAGGGTGAAGTTGAACTCACTGTTTACAAGCATGAAGGTGGCGGAATATTTGCAATGGACAGCTCATTTCTTGACCAATGTTTTGATGAAGATAATTATCCTGTTATTCCTGACCCATTCAGCGCAAATGATGTTGTTAAGGAAACTCAGTATGTTATGTTGGTGGAAGACAATCGGATAAGTAACTTCATTTCAAGTGTTGATTTAAAACAAGACTAAAAAATAAATCCTGTAAATTGTAACATTTAGAGGATTTTTTCGTATAATATAATATAAACCAAAAATAAACACAATGGCAAAGAAAACAATTTACAGGACACAAATACTATTAACAGTATTGTCCGACAGACCAATTCCCGAAGGCATGTCACTCGAAGATATTGATGCTGAATGTTCCGAAGGTGAATTCACAGGCAAAACTGAATGGCAGGAAGTCAATACTGAACTCGTTGGAGAGAAAGCTGCTGATGCAGTCAGAGGCGTAGGAAGTTCAATTGATTTCTTTCAAATGGATGAAGAAGGAAATGAAGTGAATGAATTCGAAGAAAATGATGAAGATTAACCAAGTTATTTTACAAAATAAATCTTAAAATCCTGTAACATTTACAGGATTTTTTCGTATAATAGATTGTACAATAACAAAAAAAATTAAACCAATGGAACTAACATTAGTAAAAACAAGAACATACAAACTTGAACCCTATGGTAAGTTTACAATTGCATGGAGAACACCAAAGGTTGACAAGCCGAATATCATACCTCTGAGTGAACTGCAAATCAAGCATGAAACCACAATGCCCCTGACTGATAAACAGGATAAAGAGGTTATTAAATTAATGAAGAAAAACAAAACCGATATTCTGACAGATGCAGGTGATTTTGGATATTCTTTTTATACACGTGCAGGTTCAGGGTTTACAGAAGTATGGCATAAAAAATTATCGATGTATAAAAATGATGCGATATTCAGAAATCTGGTTGACGAAGGCAAATCATTTTAAAAAATATTTTTTGTTCATTGCTGATTTTGGTTTGAAAAACCCGCATTTGGTTGTGCGGGTTTTTTTATTCTTAATTAAAACCAATATTCTGACCCTACTACCTTAGTAAGTAAGGTTAAATTGTAACATTTTCAATTTAAATTCGTATAAGTAAATAGAAACACAAACAATATTAATTAACACACAAAGCAATGAAATTCACAACAATTGCACAAGCAAAAAAACAGGCGAATTTATCTTATATTGGTGGTATTAATATAAGTGCAAAATTAAAAAAGAATAAAAAAGTAAGCGGTACGCTTACCTATTGTATATACTTTGCACCTGCAAATACAAGTGGTTATAATGTTTGTTCACACTCAACGCCTGAATGCCGTTTAGGTTGTCTGGCTACGTCAGGCAGGGCAGGAATGGAATTGATTGCAGGTAAAACAATGACAAAAAATTGCCGTATACGCAAAACCAAATTGTTCTATGAACAACCCGAATTTTTTATGGAATGGATGATTGCTGAAATTCGCAGATATCAGAACAAAGCAAAAAAAGACGGATATAAATTTTCGGCTCGTCTTAATGGTACATCTGATATTGACTGGACAAATGCATATTATAAAGGCAAAAACGTATTCGAAATATTTCCTGATGTAACTTTTTATGATTACACAAAAAATCCTGACAAGTATAATAATAAACCCGAAAATTATCATTTAACGTTTTCATACACAGGCAAGAACTGGTATTTATGTAAAGCATTACTTGAACAAGGAAATAATATTACGATCATATTTGACAAAGCACCTGAAACATACAGAGGTTATAAGGTTATTAATGGTGACATCACCGATAACCGCATTGATGATGCTAAAGGTATTATTGTAGGTTTAAAGTGGAAACATATTGCAAACAAAGAAAATGAAAAAAAGATATTGAACAGCGTATTTGTAGTCAGAGAAAATAATATTAACAATTAAAAATAAACACAATGGGAAATGTAAAAGAATTTATTAAAGAAGTTGAAATCCTATTACTTGTATTATACAGTAACATAGGAATCGACAAACCAACGAACCATGATGATATCTTGGAATTCATTGCTAATGACATACAGGAAACCGCAGACCCTGAGAACTGGCATGATGGAGATGTTGCTATTGCTTTCAGGCGTTGGATTGAAGCACAGGCAAAAGAAGATATTGAAGAAACTAATCTGCCTGAAAACTTTTCAGATGTTGAAATTCGAAAATTCAAAGAAGAATGGGGTCAATACCATAATGAAATTACTGCTAACCTTGGATATCCTTTAAGTCATAATGAATCAGATGAACTTCTGATGGTTGATTACTTCTGGAATGAAGAAGAAAAGATGTGGTATCCAAAGTCAGCCTCATTGTACAGCGAAAGAGAACAGGCAATTGCAGATTACTTACGCAATTCGTAACATTCTTAATTAAAATTCGTATAATATAATGTACAATTAAAAATAAACACAATGAAACAAATTGGAGATAAACTAAACACAGTTGGGGAACTCAAAGAACTTTTGAAAGACCTCAATGACAATGATCAAATTTGTATTGAAACCATTGATTTGAAAACAGGTGATACTCAGGATTTATACCCATTGTATCTTGATGTTATTGGCGGAATTAAATTAATCACAGGTGAGATTATTAATGAAGTAAGATTTTGTCAGATGCCAAATGCAGAACCTGATACCCGTAACAAACAACCATTAGTTGATGCTGTTATTGAAGACCTGAAGAAAGGTTTTGAATATGGCGACTACACAGTTCTTGATGAACTCCTGATGAAATTGCCTTGGGAAATACTTAAAGGTAGTTTACCTGAAGAAATGTGGAAACAATTTAATAACCTTAAATAATAAATATAGATTTACAGTAACATTTTTTATTGAAATTCGTATAATATAATGTACAAGTATTAACATTTAATAAACAGAAATAATGGCAGCAACTGTAAAATTTAAAATCTGGGTAGAAATCGAACGGATTGATACCGATGAGGATGGTAATGAAGAATACAACGATTGTGGTTTACCTGAAAGCATTGCCTATCGTGAAAACTATGAAGATGCCGAAGCACTTCAACAACTGATTGTTCAGACCTTCGGAGAAATCTAAAATTAATATCCCAGAGTGTAAAATATCTGGGATTTTTTCGTATAATATAATGTACAAGTATTAACATTTAATAAACACTAACAATGAAAAAAGATTTAACCAAGAAATGGGAAACCGATGTATTTCTAAAAGATGAAGGTGAATTTGTGACAATCGGTTTTGAAAGTGAAAAAGCACAAAAGATAATGTGCAGTGATAATGTACTAAATAAATTATCGTATACTATTGGAGATGGTAAATTACCAAAGGTAGACTTTCCAATGTGTGCAATAGAGTACATCAGGAATTTCTTAACAGCAAATAATTTAGTATATATTGAATGTTAATTGTAACATTCATAATGTTTTTTCGTATAATATAATGTACAAGTATTAACCAACTAATAAACAAAAATTATGGCACACAAAACAATTACAATTTGTACACATTGTGGAAGTGATAATGTACAGGTTAAAGCATGGGTAAAACCAAATGAAAATAATAAATTTGTTGATTATGTTGAAGGTGATGAATTGGGTTGGTGTGATGATTGTCAATTACATTCAGTAGTTAACAGCGTAGAACTCAAAACCAATGCAAAGGTTATTGGTTTTCAGGTTGTTGGTGAAGACGGTACACCAATGGAAGGTCATATTCATTCAGGTATGGCTGGTTCATTTTGCGTTTATAATCTTTCACATGCAAAGAAGATGTTGAATATTGGCAACTATTGGAGATTACTTACAATTTGGTCTGGTGATGTTGAAGATGCAACAATGATGTTCAAAGGAAATCCAAGAGATTAATGATCATAAATTAAAAAATAATTAGTATTTATTGTAACAAATTCAAATTAATTTAGTATAATTGTATATAATTAATGAAGTGAGCAGGTCGAGCACGAACCTTTCCCTTGGGGATTAGCTTAACAGTCTGGATGTTGAATAGGCAGAAACGGCTTCATTAATTTAAACGTTCTTTTAATATAATATTTAAGAAGCAAAAACCAACCGTGAGTTGCGGGTGTCTGGAATAGCGAAGACAGACCAAGTGTTGTACCACGCTCTCCCTTTTTCCGCAAGGAAATATAAGTGGCATGTATGACGTAAAGCAACAGCCTTCGATGGCAAACGGCAATGGTTACTTAGGGTCGATGATTACTGCGAATATGTACTAACAGCCAGTATCAGTTCGTAAGTGCTGAGACAAGGCGACTAAGTAAAAAAACCCCATAATTCTGGTGACCAGATATTATGGGGTTTTTTCATTTATAAAAACTATTGACAATTAAATAAAAATATTGTATCTTTATATGCTTTTTGTTTTTAGTGTTGTTGTTTACTGCAACCACTTGCGCTTAATTATTTCCAAAATACTTTTGCAGGTGGTTGCTTTTTTATATGTATTTTGTAACATTTCCATTTGCTTTTCGTATAATATAACGTACAAGTATTAACAATTAATAAACATAAACAAATGGAAATTAAATATTGCAATGACACGGGGTTACTTTTTGTTAATGAAGTTCCCTTCACGAAAGAAAGACTTGAAAAAGTAAATTTCTTAATTGGATATGACAGGAAAAATCGTAACCGATTTAAATACAACATTACTGTTATTGATTACGTCAGTAATTCAGATGTGACAATTAACAGAACCATATTAAAAGAAATACTTCTTGTTCTCCGGGGAGTTAAAAAATATTTAAATGCTGATGGTCTTGTGAGCGACAAAAACTATAAATGCTAACAAGCAGCATTAAAGATGTTGTTGTTTTAATTGTGTTTACCGATGTTGTTTTATGTGTGTTTATTTTTGTTTACCATCCCTGCCTTGTCACAGGGATGGTTTTTTTTATCTATAATTTTGTAACATTATTAATTAAGATTCGTATATGTAAACAATAAACACATTTATTAATTAAAACAAAAACAAATGGACATTTTAAAAGGAACTGAAATCGTAGGCGCAAGTCCGTACTACGAAAACATTTATGTAAGCACTGCAAATGGTGAAGGATTCTTTATCACACCAAAAGAGCTTAGAATAATTCTGAGTGAATTCGATTTTATTATCGAAAAGAAAAAAACGAGAAAATGGGGTCATGTAAATATTGACGACTGGAGAGTAGAAAGATTTGATGAACCCAGAACTTATTAATTAAAACTGTCCCAAAAATTATATAAAATTGGGACAGTTTTTTTGTAACATTTTTAATTAGATTTCGTATAATATATTATAGAACAATAGTTGTAACTGGAACATCACCAGAAACCAAGTGTACTCCGATCTACTTTATATCGTAAGTTTAGAATGATTCCAAATAATAGAATTTAATTTGGTTTTAATTAGAATTAACAGGTATTTAGAATTATATGATATTCTTAATTAATATCATATTGAAAATAAATATGTTTTATTGTAACATATCCATTTTATTTTCGTATAATTGCATAGAGAAACACAAATAAATTTAACCTAAACACAAAGCAAAATGAAAATGAATTTAAAGGAATTAAGCACGCAAACTACTGAAACAACAACAGATAGGATTAAAATGCGTCTTTCTGAAAATGCAACCTCAATGGTGTTTCAGATATTCACTAAGAATATATATAGTAACCCTATTGGAACGGTTGTCAGGGAAATAACTTCAAACTGTTTTGATTCACATATTGAAGCAGGTGTTAATGCTCCCGTTCTTATTAAGAAATCAATTGATAAAGAAACTGGCACAATACATATATCTTTTATAGATTATGGTGTTGGTATGTCTCCTGATAGAATTAAAAACATTTATGGTGTGTATTTTGAAAGTACCAAACGTGTTGATAATCAACAAATTGGGGGCTTTGGAATTGGTGGCAAAACCCCACTTGCATACAAACGTTCCACTGGTCATGGCGAAGGTGAATATGACAATTCGTTTTATGTTATCACAATCTTTGATAAAGTAAAATATTCATATTGTATATATGAAGGTGCAGAAACTCCTGAAATCAGTTTGATTCACAGTGAACCAACAACCGAACATAACGGTACGGAAATTCGTGTACCTGTCCTTGAAAAAGATATAAATACCTTTACCAAAGAAATGGTACGTCAATTGTATTATTTTGAAAATATAATTTTCGAAGGTTTTGATGATGAATATCGTTATGGTGAAACCCTGATGAATGAATATCAGATTATCCGGGGTAAAACTTTCTTTTACAGGGGTACTGAATATTCAGAAATGATGCACGTTTGTTTAGGCAGAGTTGCATACCCAATAGACTATAATGTACTTGGCTTAAATTCAGGTGATTATAGGTTGCCACTTGCATTAAGACTTGAAGTAGGTGACATATCAGTAACGGCTTCACGTGAAACCATTGATTATTCAGAAAAGACAATCAAGATTATAAAGAAGAAACTGGCAGAAGCAATGAAAGAAGTTATTGAGATGCTTTCAAAGCAATACGGTAACATCACAACTTTGAAACAATATTTTGAAGTCAAGAATGATTTCGGTAGACTATATTTGCATAAAGACATATCAATAAATGTAGGCAATCTTATTCAAAAAAATGATATTGATTTCAGCAATTTCAAATATTCATTTATGAAAATGCCGAATGATAAACAGTTATTCCGTTTCTTTTTTAATTCCAAACAATATGGTAAAAAACAGAAAAGCAGATACAATCATGATTTTTTTGAAGGTGGTTATAGTGAATTGGTCAAACAAGAAATAGCATTGTTTTATGTTGATGCCGAATTCAATCGTAAGGTAATGAAACAGGCATATTTGAACATGACACATAGTACTTTCTATATCATAACAAAGAAAAGTCAATTTCCTTTATATGACATTGCTGAACTATTCAATGTACAGCTTGACAAAGCATTTGATGATAATGGCAAACCAGTTGATTTTGTACAGTCATTATATGAATTGCAGGAAGAATACTTTGATATTGTACGTGAATACACAAAGAATTATGACAAGGTTGAAGTACCCGAAGATTTTATACTTGACAGGAAGAACAGAAAAAATATGCTTTCAAAAGAAATGCGCAATACTACAATACCACTAAAATTTGTTGGTGGTTATAAGGAAAGGGTAAAACTTGATGAATTATTCAATTACAATCAACCGATATTTTATGGTACACAGGAAGATGAAGGAAAATTGCGTAAGATTTATGATATGTATTGTGGATTATTTGATAAATATGCGCCAGTAAGTAGTTATTCTGGTTATGATAATAAATTTACTAATCATTATACTTCCAATGATCAAAAAAATAAAAAGAAAAGTATAATGTTCATTATTCTTGCACATAATAATATCAAGTATATGGAATATTGCAAAAAGGCATACAAGCCTGATGAATTCTTTATTAAGATATTGTACAGGAAAGAAGCAAATGTTATGACTTATTTCCAGACTTATGAATTAAGAGAAAATTGGAATGGAGTTGGAAAATTGTATTGCTCAAATAACTTTGAAAAAATCAGTATCAGATGGGGTAAGAAAATAAATGAAGTTAATGCTTTCATTAATGCGCTTCCAGAAGTAAGTAAAACTACTGATATTGGTTATCTTAAAGATGAACTGAGTGAACATTTTGACCTTACCAATGTACAACCAACAAAAGAACAGAAACGTATCAGCAAGTTAATTGCTGAGATATTAAAGTTGCAGGAAAGCAATAATAATATTCTTGAATACATTAATTTACCTTATCATAACGAAGTGGAAAATGCGGTACTTATTGATGTTCTGAAAAAGGTAATGGTGTTATAAATAATAAGTATTAACCAAAATAATTAAAATAATAATTTAAAATAAACATGATTATTTGTAACAAATTCAAATTAATTTCGTATAATTGCATAGACATAAACTAATAAATTATTCAACATGAAAAACATTAATGCAGTAAAACAAGGGACTATCGTGAATGTAAGCATAAATGGTAAATTGTACAAAAAAATTTGTGCTTCATTGAAACAAGCAGACGAATTATTCCATTCGGTTTTAAAAGCCAAGGAAAATCCGTCTGAGGAAAACATCAAAGCATTGCGTTGTTATCTTAATGAAAAACTCCGTATTGCTATACTTGCAGGTCTTGAAACTGATCCTGACACAGGAGAAGTGTACCTTGCAGGCTTTAACACTCCAATACCTCTGAAACTCGTTGAGGTAGTAAAGGAATACCATGAAAATGGTTATCCTCTGGAAGCCATTCTGAACTTCTGGAAGCTCCTGATGATCAACCCTGACAAAAGAGTAAGGGAAAGTCTTTTTGACTTCATCACAACCCATGATTTTGTCCTGACAGACAAAGGATATATGGTTGTTTATAAAGCGGTTTATTACAGGGATGAAGCAAATACCGAACAGTCTTTTGGAGAATTCATAAGCAATCAATATCTTCACGTGAAGAAAGATTGGAAATGTTCACCAAACAAATACGTGGTGTACAAGCAATTGGATGATGCAGGCACATTGGGTATCACCAAAATTGAAACAGCCGAAAATTGGGATTCCAATAAAGACGTTGAAATTCTTGGTAAACTCGGAGATTTATTTGATTCGATTTTCAATACAACCGATGTCAAAGACAATACCCCTGTATATACCGATATGCATACCCGTACTATGAATATTGTATTGGGTCAGCCAGTTTACATGGAACGTAAAGAATGCGACAGCGACCCGGCAATTGATTGTTCATATGGTTTGCACGTTGGAGCAACCAAGTATGTGGAACATTTTGGTTTAGGCACAAGTGTTGTTTTGGTTTGCTTTGTCAATCCCGCAAATGTGGTTGCAGTACCTCAGTATGATCACAGTAAAATGAGGGTGTCAGAATATTTTCCATTTGCCTTTGCAAGTTATAAGGATAAGAAAATTGACATCATTGAACAGGCTTACTTTGAAAGCGATTATTGTACATATGAACAGGAAGAACTTGAAAAACAGATTGCCAATGTACAGGCAAATGAACTTCCGATTGCAACAGCAATCAATGCCGAAGAAGAAAGTCGCCCAATGTCTGAACTGATGAAAATTCTGGAAACAAGACTTGTTGATATAGAATAATTCGTGTTGGTTAATTTACTTTGTGTGTGTTTAAAAATCCCTGTGCATTCCGTAATGTACGGGGATTTTTTTTTATTCATATATTTGTAACATTATTAATTAATTTTCGTATAAGTAATAAACATGAAGATAATGGATGCTAAAGAATTCATAATAAAGAAATTTGAGCAGAACAATCCTGAACTTCTTAAAGTAATTGAGGACTGGACACAACATTCCATTAATCAGAATTGGGATGAATTAAGAATTCTTTTGAATGAAATTAATGTTCCCAATTGTCCGAAAGCTAATGAATATGATAAGGAATTAAAGATCAATAAGCAATATCACTTTCTTCAAAAAGTCAGTGAGAATATTGCTGATTATTTATTAGCAAAAGGATTTACTTATATTGAAACAATAAGTGATTATAGTTCTATTGCACCTGATGGAAGGTTTTATCGTGGGTGTTGTATATTTGCATCAATGAAAAAAATACCAAAAACTTATTATCATGAAAAAAACTAACAAAATTTTAGGATTATTATTCGTACCAATTGTAATTTTTATAATTATACTAATGAGTTTTCAATACATAATTAGTAATTTATTTTAAAACATAACAAATGGCAAAAGATAATAACATACGAAAGACTGGTAAAGACTATACGAAGGAATATAAAGACCTTTTAGAAAAGAGAAGTAGTCTGCAGGCAAAAGTATCGGTAAGGCTTCTTGAACTCTGCAAACAACATCCTGACGCAATTATTTCAAGGATGGGAGACACAGACATTAAAGCCAAATCAATTGGTAGTCCCCAATACATTTCTACAATTGAACTGGTAGCACAAATAATGTGCATTGAAAAAATTGAAGATTGGCTTGCAAACCAATCTCCATATAAACAAGGAAAACTTTTTAATTAATAATTTTAAAATTAAAACAATGGAAGAAAAAATGTATGCCTTTCAGTTTATGTTTATAGGCAAAGGCAAAGATGAAAAAGAAGCATATGAGGATATGATAGCTCATGTTGTAGCTGACCCAGCTCTTTGGTTATCACATTACGAAAGTGCCAGTGAAATTTAAACCCTTAAATTAAAACAAATGAACTTTAAAACTAAAAGAAAATATAAGAAATACGCTAACATATTCTTTATCTTAGCTTATTTAATGGCTATTATCTTCTTCATGATAATGGCATCTATGGTATTGTACGCAATTAAAGTATCAAAATCTGATTCACCAATATTGATACTTACATTACTATTATCACCAATTATATTATCAATGGTATTTGGTTTTATTGGTAGTGCATATCGTAATGAAAGATTATTCTATAAAGCAAAAATTAAAGAATACAGGCAGCGCAAATTCTTCAAACAAATAATTAATTTAATAAAAATTAATAATTTTAAAGACGCTAAGAATATTTATAATACTTTAATCACAGAAAAAGAATATAAGCGTTTTCTATATCCTTATATTGTAGCAGCATCAATCTATGCCTATGCATATACAGAAAGCGATATTGAAAGAAGCAGGTATGGAGAAGAGAAACTGCAAGCAGTGCTGGAATTCTATGACCCTAATAAAATTGAGTTTTAATTAATAATACCATGACACCAATAACTAATGAAGAGGCATTATTGATAATAGGATCAATCCTGTTAGCTGGACTGATCTTCGGATTAGTAATTGCATACATCTCAGGAACATTTCCATTTAAAAGAATAAAATATTAATTAACATTATGAAAATAAGAACCACTGAAATATTACCAAATGATATAAAGTTATCGATTGTTGAAGTAGATAACCCTATAGCTATTATGCATTTCGATAATCGATTTCAGGTGGTTGTGGTAATGAAAAATAAGAAGATTTTTCCAA
>Ga0315274_10008869_pt1 | contig 14563 bp, 12 predicted proteins | sample YL17G02_20_MG_FD_203700 | JGI IMG/M metagenome (GOLD analysis project Ga0315274, IMG submission 203700) | Sediment microbial communities from Yellowstone Lake, YNP, Wyoming, USA - YL17G02_20 | ecosystem: Environmental > Aquatic > Freshwater > Lake > Sediment | place: USA: Wyoming | collected... | reverse complement strand
CCTATGAAGACGGGAGAGTGGTCCGGATAAAGACAGACCTTCGGGTAATGGAAGTACCCCAATAAAGACTCAATGCAAAATGGTCAATTATCAATAACCAATTTCCAATGAAACACAATGGTTAAGAAGCTTTTATTCATAATTGAATTGTATAGGAATTTGCTTTTTTATCCTTCCCCCTCACCCCCGCCCTCTCCCCCGTTTGCGGGGGAGAGGGGAAGGGTGAGGGGGCTTAACTTGAAATTGATGGACTCGTAAAAAGTCGTCACTCCGGTGAAAACCGGAGTCCAGAGAATTTTTAAGTATTTGAAATAACTGGATTCCGGCGCCTGCCCCGGACTCGATCCGGGGTTCGCCGGAATGACGGGAATATGTCTTTTCAGACTTTTTACGATTCCATCAAAATTGACTATTGTCCATTGATCATTGCGTTTTGACGGGAGGCCGTATGGAGGTTTTTTTACAGCTTTTCATCACGGGGATACTGGTGGGAAGTATCTATGCGCTGGTCGCCCTCGGCTGGACGCTGATCTATAAATGTTCCGGCGTCCTCAATCTGGCCATGGGTGAGCTCACCCTGATCGGCGCTTACGTTTGCCTGACCTTCTACCAGTGGGGGATTCCTTTCATTGCGGCGTTGATCTTCACCTTGGGGGTCGGATTCGCCCTGGGTCTATTGACCGAGCATCTCTTCTTGCGACCCATGGTAGGAGAACCCGTGTTGAGCGTCATTATGGTGACGGTAGGTCTTTCTTTCTTTTTCAAAGGGGTTGTGGAGTTAATCTGGGGAACGGATACGGTCGTTTTTACCCCGACGGTATTTCCCATTGAGCCTGTTTTCCTCGGGAAGATCGTTGTGGGCCAGGTTTATCTCTGGGCTTTTGTGGCCTCCCTCATTCTGCTGATGGCCTTTGTCGCTTTCTTTAAATATACGAAATGGGGTTTGTCCATGCAGGCGACCGCGGATGACGAGATGGCCGCCCTCTCCTTGGGAGTAAACGCGAAGATCGTATACGCCCTGGCCTGGGCGATTGCCTTTATGGCCGCTGGAGTGGGGGGGTCCTTATTGGGGAATATCAACGGTCTCAATGTCTCCGTAGGTTATCTGGGCTTACTCGTTTTGCCCGCCGTGGTTCTGGGAGGTTTAAACTCCGTTCCGGGGGCGATCGTGGGGGGATTGGTCATCGGAGTCCTCCAGAATTTGGCGGACGGCTACCTGAGCCGTTTCACCCCCGGGGGACTCAAAGAAGTATTCCCCTTTCTGGTGATGGTCATCATCTTGCTGTTTAAGCCGTACGGGCTCTGGGGATGGGTGCGGATTGAAAGAGTCTGAAAAGATCAATGCCAAATGGTCAATAGTCAACGTTCAATGATCAATTACCAATAGTCCATACCCAATGAACGGAAAAGGCGATCAACTGTCAGGGCGATTGCTTGATTTTGTCGTCAAGGTGATCAAAATTGTTGACGCTTTGCCCAAAACAGTTGCAGGAAGGCATATAGGTGGTCAACTGATAAGTGCTGGGACCTCTTGTGGGGCAAATTATGAAGAAGCCTGTGGCGCTGAATCAAGATCGGATTTCGTCCACAAAATGAGCATTGTTCTTAAAGAACTCAAAGAAACAAGGTATTGGCTACGAGTGATTTGTCGGACCGAAATGCTTACTCCCAATATTGATGGTCTCGTAAAAAGTCGTCATTCCCGCGTAGGCGGGAATCCAGACCCCACGAAACCTATTGAAAAGACTGGATTCCCGTTTCCACGGGAATGACAGAAAAACGAATTTACGGACTTTTTACGATATCATCAATATTACAGAACCTATGATTGATGAATGTGAGCAGCTCTGTGCCATCATTGGTAAAAGTATCAGTACCGCAAGAAAGAAGAAAGACCACCATTGATCACTGGTTATTGATCATTGGTCATTGATCATTGGAGGTTAATATGGGTTATCGGCCTTGTGGCGTTTATCATCAATACTACAGTCAGGACCATGCCTGGTGGCAGACCCGATTCGTTTGGGGGAAGATGATCTTTCTATTGGGGGCCGTTTTTTACCTCATCCCCCAGTTTGCCGGCCTTTATTTGATATCCGTGGCGAACGTGATTGGGTATACGATTTTATCCGCCATGGGAGTTCAATTACTCATCGGTTACTGTGGTCAGGTCACTTTGGGGCATGCCGCCTTCCTGGCGGTGGGCGCTTATACCAGTACGTTGCTGATTTTGCAGTTAGATCTGCCCTATCTCATAACACTCATTTTGGGGGGAATTACGGGGGGTCTTTGGTCTGTACTGTTCGGCCTCCCCTCTGCCCGGGTAAAGGGATTTTACCTCATTATGACCACCATGGCTGCCCAATTCATAACCGTTGAGTTCTTCATCACGCAATATGTCAGTCAAATCGGGGGAAGGGGGGTGGCCTTCTCCATTCCACCCGGGACCGTGAAGATCGGGCCATGGGTGATTCAATCCGACATGGACGTTTATTACCTGATGGTTATATTAGTCGTATCGTGTACCCTCATCATGGCCAACCTTCTCCGCTCCCGGATTGGTCGAGCCTGGATTGCCATCCGCGATAATGATATTGCGGCCGAGGCTCTGGGCGTAAACATTGTCCTGTATAAGTTGCTGGCTTTTTTTGTCGCCGGTTTTTTTGGGGGGATTGCCGGCGCCTTCTGGGTCACCTCCCTGGCGGCAGTCAGCCCGGAGCATTTTCAGTTTGGCTGGTCTCTCTGGCTGGTGGGCGTCGTCCTCATCGGGGGAGTGGGGAGCATCCATGGGATTTTTTTGGGCGCAATGTTTATGACCCTGATCCCCGAAGGGTTGAAGGCCTTGATTTTCATCCTGACCCAGAATCCATTCTTTGTGGATCTCATGCCCTTTTTACCCCATCTCCTTGAAAAGTTTCTTTTTGTTAAAGAGGCGGCCTTTGGTCTGGCCATTGTCCTGTTTCTGATCTTTGAACCGAATGGGCTCTCTTATCGCTGGTGGCAGGTGAAAAACTATTTCAATCTCTGGCCGTTTTCGTACTGACCCGATTTATCCCCTCCCATTGCAGGGAAGGTGTGAAAAATTTGGAATATACCCCCTCCCCCTACCCTCTCCCGCCCGGGGAGAGGGTAAACATATTGAAATAAGAAAAAAATTCCCTCCCCCTTGATGGGTGAGGGTGGGGGTGATTTAGGGGATTATTTCACGGCTTCAGGCAGGGAAAGGGGAAACATAACCGGCAAGGGAAGGTTCTTTGTAAAGGGGGTGATACTCGTCATCAGAGGTAGAGCAAGAGGTGGAGGCGGGCATAGTCTTTGGTCTTAGGCAAACTTTCGTGGGAGGTGAAAAATGAGGATTGAGAGTAGAGTCTTTGTGATCGTTTTAACTTTTCTGATCATAGGCCTTTCGGGTACATGGGTCTTGGCCCAAGAGGTAAAACTGGGTGCCCTCCAGGATACCACGGGGGCCACTTCTGATGTCGGCAAGGACGAAGCGTTAGGGGTGCGGGAAGCCGCTCAGTACTACAATGACACCGGGGGCATCAACGGGAAGAAGATCCGATTGTTCCAGTATGATTACGGGTACCGGGTTCCTGAAGCCATCACCACCTACAAACGCTTCCGGGATTATGACAAGGTGGTCATGGTTTTGGGATGGGGAACGGGTGACACCGAAGCTCTCTCCCCCACGATCAATGCCGATAAAATGCCCTATCTCTCCAGCTCCTTTTCGGCCCATTTGTGTGATCCCAAAAAGACCCCTTTCAATTTTGTCTATGGGACAGACTATTCCACCAACGCCAGAGGAGCGATCACCTATTGGTTTGAAGAAGTCTGGAAGAAAGATCCCAAGTGGAAGGACCTCAGGGAAAAAGGAGCAAAACCCAAATTTGCCTGCTTCATAGATACCGCATCCCCTTACGCGACTGCCCCCATCAAAGCCATCAAGGACCAAGCGGCCCTCCTGGGCTTTGAGGTCGGTCCAGATCATAACGTATCCTTGACCGCTCTGGATACCAAGAGCCAGATCATCGCGGCGAAGGGTTTCGGTGTTAATCTCGGCTGGCATGGGAACACGACGATGTCCGTATCCGCCACGCTCAAAGACGCCTATGCCCTGGGACTGGGGGCGGACCATATCATTAATAACTGGGGGTTTGATGAGAACTTGCCGAAATTGGGCGGGCCGGCGGCTGAGGGAGCCATGGGCCTACAGGGATGTGCCCTTTTTATCGACGAATATCCGGCAAAGAAAAAAGTCATGGAATATTGCAAAAAGCTGAACCCGGGGGTAGCTTTCGAAAACCGGCTCATCCGGACGGTTCAGGGTTGGGTAAAGGTCACCCTTGCTGTTGAGGCCATGAAAAAGGCGGATAAGGCCGGAAAACTGAATGGTCCGGGAATCAAAGAGGCCTTCGAAACTTTCAAGGACTGGCCAGGGTTAAAGGAATTTGGCGGCCAATTGGTTACGATTACGCCGACAGACCACCGCTACAGCTCCATTGTCCGGGTTGGACGGGTGGTCAAAGGGAAGCCTCAGACTGTCTCTGAAATCGACATGCGGGCCAAATTTTCGGATAAGTGGGCCTCCTGGCTAGGATGGTAAGAGGAGAAATTACAAATCTCAAACTCCAAATCCGAAACAAATTCAAAAGGCCAATTCCAAATGATCAAAACGAATAGGTTGGGAATTTCAATTTTTGGCGCTTGGAGTTTGATGCTTTTCCATAGTACGCAGATTAAAATTTATTGCTCCAGGTTGGTCAATCATTCAAGATCTAAGTACCAGAAACCGGTTTAGGGGGTTGCCTTGGAGGGCCAGAGCAGCATTCTGAAATTAAACAACGTCGAGGTCATGTACCAGGAGGTCATCTTGGTCCTCAAAGGGGTCTCGATGGAAGTGCCCAGCAGTGGAATTGTTGCCCTGCTGGGAGCGAACGGAGCCGGGAAGAGCACGACCCTCAAGGCGATATCAGGGCTCCTGAAGCATGAAGACGGAGAGGTCACCGACGGGTCTATTGAATTTATGGGTAACCGCATCGACAAGAAAGATGCTCAGGAGATTGCCAAGATGGGCATCTTTCAGGTGATCGAAGGGCGGAGAGTTTTCGAACACCTGACGGTGGAGGAAAACCTGAAGATCGGCGCTCACCTCCGAAAAGAGGGGATGGCCGTGAAAGAAGGGCTGGAGATGGTCTACGCCTTCTTCCCCCGGCTGAAGACGCTCGGCCACCTCACGGCAGGGTTCATTAGCGGGGGGGAACAGCAGATGACCGTGATCGGGAGAGCTCTGATGGCCCAGCCCAAGCTGATGCTCCTGGACGAGCCGTCCATGGGCCTGGCCCCACTGCTCATCAAAGAGATCTTCGACATCATCACCCGCTTGAACCAGGAAAAGGGGATCCCGCTTCTTCTGGTGGAACAAAATGTGAAGCTGGCCCTTACCGTGGCCCCGTACGCCTACGTGCTGGAAAATGGTAGGCTCGTGATGCATGATATTTCCGATCGATTGAAGCAGAACCCAGACATCCGAGATTTCTATTTGGGCCTCTCGGACATCGGTGAGCGGAAGAGTTTTCGGAACGTTAAGCACTATAAGAGAAGAAAAAGGTGGCTGACCTAAACAGACCATTGCAAAATGATCAATAATCAACTGTCAATGAAATGGATGATTTTGCCTTGCCTATTTTGCATTGAAAATTGATCTTTAAAAGGGGGTTTATCATGCGACGAATACTATTAGTCCTTCTGGTCATTGGATTTGCGGTCTGGGGAACGGCGGCCTGCAAACCGGGCCTTCTCCCAACGGATGAGGTAGGGAAACCAAGGGTCACCTTAGAGCGGGTGGAGGTGGCGAGTTCTTTCCCCTGGGCAGATCTTCCTGCCCGTACTCCATTGGTCCTTGCCTTTGTGTTTAATATTGAGAATCCCAGCGGGTATAATATCATGCTGGACAATATGAAATTCGCCTACTCTTTTGAAATTAATCCTGATTATTATGTCGAAATGAACATTCCTGTTTCCTATGACCGAATCTATTTTCCACCGAATACCACCAGTCAATATCGAATCGTCAATACCATCGATACAGCGGTCATCATGGGAAAGCTGATGGTTACTCAGGGAGCAAAGCTACAGGCCATGAATCTCAAGCCGGTGGATGTTCTTAAAAACTGGTTTGCAAAGATTGGGGACTTTTCCTTCGGAATTAAGGTGGGGGAAGGGATGGCCGTCTTCTCAAACGGGAAGGAAGATATCTTTGTCCCCTTTGAGGGAAAATTCCCGAAGAAGTGAAGAAGACGACCGCCCCGAAGCTCCGCCAGCACCCGGAGAGAGGCAGGTTCTTTCCGGGCTCAGGGGGAGTTCTTGACAACTTTGGGAAAGCTGTGTTACGCATTGGGGTAGATACTTTTATCCGCCCGAAAGCTTTTTGACTGTGGGGTTGATCTTTTTAATCCGAATATGTTTCCAGTCATGGCCAAAAATGTCAAAAGGCTCTAATTTTTAGGAAGGGAGAAAAGAGAAGTGTTTGAGATTCTCGAAGCCAGGCTCTTGGCGACAGCCGTGAAGCAGTTCAAGATCGCTGCTCCGGAGATCGCCAGGAAGAGAAAACCCGGACAGTTTGTGGTCCTGCGCATCAACGAGGAGGGGGAGCGGATTCCCTTGACCATGGCCGATGCGGACCCGCAGGCAGGGGTCATAACCCTCATCTTCCAGGAAGTGGGAACGTCCACCGCCAAACTCGGCAAGCTCAAAGCCGGGGATTCGATCTCCGATTTAATCGGGCCCCTGGGGGTCCCCACGCACATCGAAAAATTTGGGACGGTCGTTTGCGTGGGCGGCGGCATCGGCATCGCTCCGGTCTATCCCATCGCGAAAGGCATGCGCGAAGCCGGAAACACCGTGCTCTCCATCATCGGTGCCCGGACGAAGGATCTTCTGATCCTCGAGGAGGAAATGGCCCAGGTATCGAATGTCCTCAAGATCTCCACAGACGACGGGAGCTATGGCTACCATGGATTTGTCAGCGATGTCCTGCAGGATTTCATCGACCAGGGAACGACCATCGACCTGGCCGTGGCCATTGGACCCGTGCCCATGATGCGCGTGGTTTGTAACGTTACCCGGAATAAGAATATCAAGACCGTCGTCAGCCTGAATCCCATCATGGTCGATGCCACGGGGATGTGCGGCGCCTGCCGGGTAACGGTCGGCGGAAGGACCCGGTTTGTCTGCGTGGATGGGCCGGAGTTCGACGGGCATCAGGTAGATTTTGCCGAACTGGTCAAGCGCCAGAGGGCTTACCTGGACCCGGAGAAAAAAGCCTACGAAGCCTTCCTCCATCCGGGCGGGGCTTGCTTGGGAGGTAAGAGCTGATGGCCGAGACGACAGAGAAAAAGAAAAGAACCCAGGTTCCCCGGCAGAAAATGCCCGAGCAGGAGCCCAAGGTCCGGGCGAAGAACTTTGACGAGGTTCCTTTTGGGTTTACTCCGGATTTGGCCAAGCTCGAAGCCAGCCGTTGCCTGCAGTGCAAAAAATCTTCCTGCGTGGAAGGATGCCCGGTCTCCATCGACATCCCCTCCTTTATCGAGATGATCCTGCAGGATGATTTTTTGGGGTCCGCCCGCAAGCTCAAGGAGATGAATAGCCTGCCAGCCGTTTGCGGACGGGTCTGTCCCCAAGAAGACCAGTGTGAAAAAGTCTGCATCCTGGGAAAGAAGGGGGAGCCTGTGGCCATCGGCAGGCTGGAACGATTCGCTGCCGATTATGAGCAGGCCCACGGGGAGTTTGTCATGCCCCCGATGGAACCGCCCACGGGAAAAAAGGTGGCCGTAGTGGGGTCGGGGCCGGCGGGCTTGACACTCGCCGGGGATTTAATCAAGAAAGGCCATCGGGTGACCATTTTCGAAGCCCTGCACAAGGCCGGCGGGGTGCTGGTGTACGGGATCCCGGAGTTTCGCCTTCCCAAAGCCATTGTGCAGGCTGAAGTCAATTACCTGCAGAAACTCGGCGTAGAGCTTAAGACCAACATGGTCATCGGCAAGATCTACACGGTGGACGAGCTGATGGCCAACGGCTACGATGCGATCTTTTTGGGGACCGGTGCCGGCCTGCCGACGTTCATGAACATCCCGGGCGAAAACTTCAACGGGGTTTACTCGGCCAACGAATACCTTACCCGGTCCAACCTGATGAAAGCCTACCTCTTCCCCCAATACGACACCCCCATCGCCAAAGGAAAAAACGTGGCGGTCCTGGGCGGGGGAAACGTGGCGATGGACTCCGCCCGTACGGCCCTGCGCCTGGGGGCGGACAATGTGTACATCGTCTATCGCCGGTCGAAGAAGGAACTCCCGGCCAGGATCGAGGAGGTCCATCATGCCGAGGAGGAAGGAGTTCAATTTCATTTTCTAACCCTTCCCGTAAAGATGCTGGGAAATGAAGATGGCTGGGTCTGCGGGATGGAATGTCAGCGGATGGAATTGGGCGAGCCCGATGAATCCGGGCGGCGCCGGCCCATTCCCGTTCCCGGTTCGGAATTCAACCTGGGGGTAGACATGGTGGTCGTGGCCATCGGCACCGGAGCAAATCCCCTGGTTCCTTCCACCACCTCGGACCTCAAGACGAACAAGTGGGGTTACATCATCGCCGATCCCGAGACTGGAGCGACGAGCCTGAAAGGGGTCTACGCGGGAGGGGATATCGTCACCGGGTCGGCCACCGTAATCCTGGCCATGGGCGCGGGCCGCAAGGCTGCGGAGGCCATCCATAAATACCTGACTGAGGAAAGGGTTTGACAATCTCCACTGGAAGAGGTAAAAGGTTAGAGGTTAGAGGTTCGAGGTAAGAGGCTGGAGGCAACATTAAGAAACCTGAAACTTGAAACTCAAAAGAGGAGGACGAAGAGAACTTTTTGAAATAGCGCAAGGGGGAAGGGAAGGTGGTATGAAGCCACCGCTGCCCCGCAACTGTGATCGGAACGAAACCCACAAAAACGGGTAAGAGGTAATGGGTTAGAGGTAAGAGGCAAAAACATATAGCCTATTACCCATGACTTAAAACCTGTTTTTCAGCCACTGGACATTGTCTGGGAAGGCGTGGGAAGTAGGAAGCCGTAAGCCAGGAAACCTGCCCGCCTTGCTTATATTTCTCAACCCTTCCGAGGGGAAGGGGGGCAGAGCATTTTTTTAAAGACCCCAACTTTCTCCCGGAAGGTTGGGGTCTTTAAATTTTCACCGCAGAGAACGCAGAGACCGCGGAGCATGAATTAAGATTAAAACCGAAAAGCAAAATAGAGAAATTGAGGAATTTAGGAATTGATGATCTCGTAAAAAGTCTGAAAAGACGTATTTCCGTCATTCCGGCGAACCCCGGATCGAGTCCGGGGCAGGCGCCGGAATCCAGTTATTTCAAACACTTAAAAATTCTCTGGACTCCGGTTTCCACCGGAGTGACGACTTTTTACGATTCCATCAGGAATTGATGTTCTCATAAAAAATCAGAAAAGCCGTCACTCCTGCGAAAGCAGGAGTCCAGAACTGCTTGAATTAACTGGATTCCCGCTTTCGCGGGAATGACGAAAATGGGATAAAAAGGACTTTTTACGAGTTCATCAGGAATTGAGAGATTAAAGAAATGGAAGAAATTAAGGATTCAATCAAGTGAAAAAGTTCTTTAATTCGCTATGGGGACAATTTCTTTTTTTGGTTTTGATGTTTAAATTTCTCTGCGTTCTCCGCGATCTCTGCGGTGAATAATTTCTTTTACGGCCATGCGAAAGAAAATCATCTTCATCACCGGCGGCGCGCGGAGCGGGAAGAGCCATTTTGCTCTGGAGCTGGCAAGGAAATTCCCCGGCCCAAAAGCCTACCTGGCCACGGCCCAGCCTCTCGATCGGGAGATGGCCGAACGCATACGCCGGCACAGGAGAAATCGCCCCAAGGATTGGCAGACCATCGAGGAGCCCCTCCGGGTTTCCGAAATTCTCAAGGAAAAGGGGGATCATTTTAGCCTCATTCTTATTGATTGTTTAACCCTCTGGATCTCCAACGGCCTGATGGCCCATTGGACCGAAAAGAAGTTTCTTCAGGAAGCGGATCGATTGCGTAAAGTCTGCCGGGACACGCGCTGTTCTTTGATTATTGTCAGCAACGAGGTGGGCCTGGGAATTGTTCCGGATAATCCGTCGGCCAGGATGTTCCGCGACCTCAGTGGACTGATCCACCAGAAAGTGTCTCAGCAGGCAGACGAGGTTTATTTCATGGTTAGCGGACTTCCGCAAAAACTGAAAGGGCTCTGAGTAGACCTAAATGTTGCATAAAAATCTCGAAAAACATCACCCCCACCCTTCCCTCCCCCCTCCGAGGGGGAGGGTGAGGGTGGGGGGGCAAAAGTCACCAGAGGTGAAGTCTAGCTACCATCTATAAAAAGCATTTCTGCCACCTGAATTAAAGGACACAAAGAATATTTTGGAAAATTTTTTTGCAACAATAAGGTAGATATGGAAAAGAAATTAAAAGAAAGATTGTCTTCAATCCGGCCAATCAAAGAAGAATTTCTCCTTCAGGCCCAGGCCCGGCTGGATCGGCTGACAAAACCCTTGGGCAGCCTCGGGCAGCTCGAAGAGATCGCCAGGCGCTATGTGGCCATCGTCGAGAATTTAAACCCAAGGGTGGATAAAAAGATCATTTATACCTTTGCCGGAGACCATGGCGTCGTGGCCGAAGGGGTTAGCGCTTACCCCAAAGAAGTCACTCCCCAGATGGTTTACAATTTCGTCCGCCGGGGCGCGGGGATTAATGTCCTGGCCCGGCACGCGGGAGCAGAAGTGGTCGTGGTGGACATCGGCGTGGACCATGATTTCCAGCCCGTCGAGGGCCTGATGATCCGGAAGGTCGCCCGGGGGACCGGAAACATGGCCCTGGGTCCAGCGATGTCCAGGGGACAGGCTTTGCAAGCGGTTTTCGTAGGTCTGGAAATGGCCGACCACGCCAGGGAACAAAACGCCGACCTCGTGGGTACCGGGGATATGGGCATTGGCAACACCACGCCCAGCAGCGCGATCCTCTCTACCTTAACCGGTCTTCCGGTAAGCCAGGTGACCCACCGGGGAACCGGGATCGATGACGCCACTTTGGGGCAGAAAATTCAGACGATCGAGAAGGCCATCACCCGCAACCACCCTGACCCCAAAGATCCGCTGGATGTTCTGGCGAAAGTGGGGGGGTTTGAGATTGCCGGCATCGCCGGGCTGATCATTGGCTGTGCTTTCCACCGCATCCCGGTGGTGGTCGATGGCTTCATCTCCACTGCCGGAGCCATGATTGCCGTAAGTCTGAACCCCGAGATCAAAGGATACCTTTTCGCCGCCCATCAGTCGGTCGAGGTGGGCCATCGCTTCATGTGGGAATATATCGGGCAAAAGCCGATTCTGAATTTATCCCTCCGCCTGGGCGAGGGCACCGGCGCGGCCCTGGCCATGTTCATCATCGAAGCCGCGGTCAAAGTCTTGAACGAAATGGCCACATTCACGGAAGCAGGGGTAGCGCAAGCCAACAAATGAGCAGCTTCTCGCTGGCCTGGCAATTTTTAACGATTCTCCCCTGGAGGAAGAGCAGGCAGGAGTGCACCCCCCAGCTCTTGGGCCGGTCGATGGCTTATTACCCGGCGATTGGCCTTTTGCTCGGCTTTATTCTCTGGGCAGCCCACTGGGCGTTTTCTCTTTTTCTTCCCCGCGCCCTTGGCGACGGGCTGATCCTTCTGGTTCTCGTGATCCTCACCGGGGCTCTTCACCTGGACGGGCTGGCCGACACACTCGACGGACTGGCGGCCGGAAAAGCACCCGAAGAGCGGCTGCGAATCATGAAAGACCACCGGGTGGGAACATTCGGAGCTGTGGGGCTGATATTGGTTCTGGGACTCAAGTTTTTGGCCCTGCATTCCCTGCTGACTCAGGATGTAGGCAAGGCGCTATTGGTCGCTTTGACGCTCAGTCGCTGGTCCATGGTCCAATTAGTTTACCGCGCCCCCTACGCCCGTCGGGAAGGGGGTCTGGGTCTCCCTTTCAAAGAGAACCTGAAGAAAAGGGAAATGGTGATTGCCACGATCACTTCTCTGGCTGTCAGTTTGTTCTTTTTGCGGTTTTGGGGGGCGATTCTTTGGTTGGCGGTGGGGGCTGGCACCCTTTTGTTTCAATCTTTCTTCGAGAAAAAGATCGGGGGCATCACGGGAGACATCCTCGGCGCAGCGAATGAGACGAACGAAGTTTTCGCTCTGATCTTGATTTGCGGAATGCTCCGGGTCGGTTTGGCATTCTGACAAAATATTTTCCTCGTTATGATTCGGGTAACTGTTTAGCCTTATGAGAAATAAAGTTGAAAATGCCGAAAATTGCCAGGAGTCCCCAGAAAATCCCCCTTTATCCCCCTTTTTCAAAGGGGGAACTTTAATCTCCTCCCTTTATAAAAGGGAGGGCGGGAGGGATTTTCAGGCCATTTTCAAATGGCTAAACTGTTACTGATTCGGGAGGTTTAGTAGATGGATTTGGATCGAACCCGGGTTTACCTGGCCCGTCATGGTGAAGTCGTTAATCCTGGAGTTTACAACGGGCACACGGACGTGGATATCACGGAAACGGGCATCCGGCAGATGGAGCAACTGAGAGATCGTCTGAAGGAGAAGAACCTGGCAGCGGTTTATTCCAGCGATCTTTTACGCACAAAAAGAGGGGCCCAGATCATCGCCCAGCCTCACGGCCTCGGGCCGGAAAGCTTCCGAGAATTTCGGGAGATGGACTTCGGCCGCTGGCAGGGATTGAGTTATGCCGAAGTCATGGCGCAATATCCTTCGGACATCCCGCAGTGGATGAATGACCTGGAAAATTTCCGCATCCCGGGGGGTGAGAGCGTATTGGATATGGGCAACCGAGCCATCCCTAAGTTGCGGGAGCTGATCGAACGTCATCGCGGGCAAGAATTTGCCCTGGTCTGCCATGGAGCCCTGAACCGGGTGATCCTGGCCGAGGCCCTCCATCTGCCTTTCGCCCACCTATTGCGGATTGAGCAGGATTATGGGTGCTTGAACATCATCGGATATTCGCCGTCGTGGACGGTGGTGAAATTAGTCAATGGGTAGAATGAAAAAAGGGAGACGAATCCATACTGGGGGTTGTCGAAATTGGCCCGCCGAAATCCCCCCTTGCCCCCCTTTATTAAAGGGGGGTTGTGAAAAAATACTTGCCGCATCCCACCATTATCGTGGTTCGGGAGCCAGGTGGCGATGAGCGCGGGCAGCATCGGCGGGAGAAAACGCTGAAAGAGGATTCGACCTTGTTTCCGCGAAGGGAGGCGGGGTGCTTCTTCCCGCCTGAGGCATGGAAGGAGAACTGCCTCATGATGCTAAGCGAATTGCCACCTGGCTCCCGAACCGGGGAAGGCCATGAAATTTTGTCTCAATTCCTGCAATTGGTTACTCGCACAATTTTTTCACAGCTTCAGGGGGGATGGGGGGAGTTGGTAGGCCGGTTCTTTTTCATTTTGGTTTTTCCCCTGTTGTTCAGCGTCCAGGACTCTTTTTGCGCCACCTTCACGGATGAAGTCGAGCGCAGGGTGGAGTTGCCGGGCCCGCCCCAGCGCATCATATCTGTGGCTCCCAGCGTTACGGAGGTTCTTTTTGCCCTGGGCCTCGGAGGGAAGGTAGTGGGCGTGAGCACACACTGTAATTATCCACCCGAGGCCCTAAAAAAAGAAAAGGTGGGTGGCTATATCACCCCCTCCATGGAGAAGATCATTTCCTTGAGGCCGGATATGGTTATCGGCACTGCCGATGGGGATTTGAAGTCCTTCGTCAGCCGATTGGCCAGCTTCGGGATCCCGGTTTACATTACCAACCCCCGGAGCGTTTCAGGAGTGATTCTCTCAGTCCAAAACATCGGAGAAGTGACCTTCTCCCGATCGGCTGCCGAGGGAGTCGTTGATTCCATGAAAAGTAAGATGGAAACGGTCCGGGAGAAAGTTCAAGGAAGGCCCCGGGCCCGGGTCTTACATGTATTGGCCTACGATCCGCTGATCAGCTCAGGGAGGGGAACTTTTGTGGATGATCTGATCCGCATCGCCGGGGGCATAAACATAGCGGAAGGCGCAAAAGGAAAACACCCCCGGTACAGCATGGAGGAAGTGATCGCCCAGGACCCCGAGGTAATCATCCTCTCCTCCATGAAGTCCAAAGATCCATGGGCCGAACAAAGGCAATGGTGGGAGCGCTGGAAAGAGATTTCAGCGGTGCGCTTCGGCCGAATATCCGTTATTGATTCAGACTTGATCCTGCGCCCCTCACCCAGGATCGTTGACGGGTTAGAGGAGATGGCCAAGGCCATACACCCAGAAGCATTTAAAAATACAAATTTCAAAATGCAAAATGAAAAGTAGAAGATTCAAATTTGATGGACTCGTAAAAAGTCCGTAAATTCGCTTTTCCGTCATTCCCGTGAAAACGGGAATCCAGTCGTTTCAATGGCTTTCGTGGTGCCTGGATTCCCGCCTGCGCGGGAATGACGACTTTTTAC
>Ga0315274_10008868_pt1 | contig 14565 bp, 13 predicted proteins | sample YL17G02_20_MG_FD_203700 | JGI IMG/M metagenome (GOLD analysis project Ga0315274, IMG submission 203700) | Sediment microbial communities from Yellowstone Lake, YNP, Wyoming, USA - YL17G02_20 | ecosystem: Environmental > Aquatic > Freshwater > Lake > Sediment | place: USA: Wyoming | collected... | reverse complement strand
CCCAGCCGCATTGTGTCTTTCACGAGCACCTTGTCGGTGATCTCGATGGTGGTTGCGTCCGGGCCGCTCTCGACCGCGAGCGAAGCGTTGGTGCGGGCCATTTCACCGATCAGTACGAAAGCGGCTGCTGCGACATACGCCATCTGTTTCATCCTCCTCGCCTCCGAACGTTCAGAATCCGGCGTGAATTCGTTTCATCTGTCAGCGATGTAACGATAGACACGCTGGCGCGCAAGCATCTTCTGGTTACACTTCTCCACAGGCCGCCATTAACAGTCGTGCCGAACCCCGCGACGAAAAAAGGTGGACAGTCACGTGTGCGTGATGCAGGGGTGAGCGTGGGTTCGTTCCCGGCGTGACGCGAATCTGCGTGGATGACTGCACGGCACTTTTCAAACGGAGGAGGGCGAAATGCGCAATCTTGTGCCAAGACAGCTGGCCGGCGGCATTCTGTTCGCGCTCCTTCTGTCTGTGACCTCACAAGCCGCCGAGCGCACAATCGCCATTGAACCCAGCGCCAAACAGGTCAAGCGCTTCGAGAGAATCGAGTTCACGCTTCCGGTCCAGGCCGTTGCCCAGAATCCGTACGATCCGAACGAGATCGCCCTTGATGTCGAAATCATCTCTCCGAGCGGAAAGAGAATCTCGCTGCCGGCCTTCTACGATCAGCCTTTCGAGCGCCAGCGCCGAGGCGAGGGCCGCGGCCAGGCCGAGTGGCTCTATCCCGTTGGCGACGCGCTCTGGAAAGCGCGTTTCACACCGACCGAGGTGGGCGCATACACCTGCACGGCCGTCTTGAAGGACCGCTTGGGCGCCGCCCGTTCGAGCGCCGCGACGTTCGAATGTCTTCCGGCCGCCGGAAAGGGCTTTGTGCGCGTCTCGCCGAGCGACCCCCGCTTTCTGGCCTTCGACGACGGCTCGCCGCTCTTTCCCATCGGGCAAAACACCGCCTTCGTCAAAGACGGCTATGAAACGGAAGGCATCTTCGAGAAGATGGCCGCACAGGGCGCCAACTACGCGCGCGTCTGGACGTGCTGCGAAGACTGGGGCATGGGCATCGAGGCGCGGAAAAGCGTCTGGTCGCGTTCGTGGGGTTGGAACCCGCCGTTTGCCGCGATGCCGGGACCCGAAGGCTATCACTCGGACGAGAAGTGCGTGAAGATTTCGGGCCAGGCCGGCGCGGCGGTCGAGGTCTCGCCCACTCGCCGCCTCGCGCTCCGACCCGACACGAAGTATGTCCTTTCGGGCGTTGTTCGAGGCGATGGAAGCGCGGGCCTTTCGCTCGAAGTCCCCATCGGCCCTGACAAGAAGCCCATTGCCGCCACGCGCAAGTGGACGCCGTTCAAGATCGAGTTTGCGACCGCCGCCAACCAGTGGTGGTTGCCAAACTTTTCGCTCCGCCTGAGCGCCGCCGGCGCCGTGTGGCTCCGCGACCTCTCGCTCAAAGAGGCCAAGGGCGGCCCCGAGCTGCTGTGGGAAGCCGACGTGAACCGGCCCGTGCGCGGCTACTACAATCCGCCGGATTGCTTCCTGCTGGACAAGATCGTTGAGGCCGCCGAGAAAGACGGCCTGTATCTTCAGCTCACGCTCCTCACCCGAGACCACTACATGAGCCTGCTGGCGAAAGACAACACGCGCGACTATGACGAAGCGATCGCGAGCGCCAAGCGGTTGCTGCACTATGCCGTGGCGCGCTGGGGCTATTCGACCCACGTGGCCGTCTGGGAGTATTTCAACGAAATGAACCCTGGCCTGCCCACCGACCGTTTCTACAGCGAGTTGGGCGAGTTTCTGGAACAAACCGATCCTTACCGGCATCTGCGCGCCACGAGCACCTGGGGACCCTCGAAGAAAGACTGGAACCATCCGAAGCTCGACACGGCGGACATGCACTACTACATGCGTCCGGCGACGAAAGAGTTGTTCAAGGACGCCGTCGAATCCGTCCGCGATCGGGCGAAGTTCTTCCTCGAAACGGCGCCCAACAAGCCCCGCCTCTTTAGCGAATTCGGCCTGACCGAGGACAACTGGCTGCGCGGCGGGCGCGGCAACGACGACAAGGAGTTCGTCCACTTGCACGACGGCTTGTGGACGTCGGCCTTGTCGGGCCTGTCCTGCGCGGTCCTCCCGTGGTTCTGGGAGGAGCTCGACCGGAAGGACATGTATCATCACTACAAGCCGCTGACGGCATTTCTGGCCGATATTCCGTTCACGACCGGAGGCCTGCGCGCCGCCACGGCGACTGTGTCCAACGATCAAGTGCGCATCGTGGGCCTTCAGGGCAAAGCGGGCGCCTATCTCTGGCTCTCCAATCGGCAATCCACGTGGTGGAAGATCGCGGTCGAGAAAACCGAACCGACCACCGTTGCGGGCGCGACGCTCGCAGTCGAAGGACTGCCGCCGGGCGCTTATCGTGTGCAGTGGTGGGATACGTGGAAGGGCGTGGTTGTTGAGCAGCAAGAAGTTGGCTCGGGCGCGGCTGCAGTCCAGCTGAAGATTCCATCCTTCTCGAGAGACATTGCCTGCAAGGTTAAGAGATGAGGTGTGGAGATGCGAGCCTATGTCTCACCCTGAAGACACAAATATCCCAACCACAGAGGCGAATACCTGTTACCACGGTCCATGTATCGTGACCTATCGGGGGGCGGGGATATTGACTCTCGCAGACGGTTGCTTTTTCGGCTGCACATTCGAGGCAGGCCAGGCAGTAGACGGTACAGTTTGGTTGATATGCAGATTCCAGCGACGCTGGCCTGAAGGCAAAGGGATTCCGGTCCGCGACTTTACGGGGACGACCACCACAGGCTGGCTTCTATCGGCTGACCGCCCCATACTCTATTTTCAACAGGATGTCAGTAAAGCCGAAGGCGGTTCGGTGGAATGTTGGGGTACTTGCTGTGTGAGTAAGATGTTGGTGCGTGTCGCCAACAATTCACATCCGCGGGAGGCACGTTATGGCATAATGAACTTAGGATACACACAGACCCACAAAACAGAAAGCATGGAGTCGACGGCTCAAGGCCTCTCCTTGAGACTGCAAGCCGCGCACCGAGTAACGGAAGTGATTATTCGGCCACTTGAGAAATGCATGAGGCTGATGGAGCGCTACCGAATCGTCCGAGATGTCCACGTAGCGCACGAGGTTTGTGGTGCGCTCACCGACGATCAAGACATTGATCAGCTCACGGATGTGGTGAACGGTTTATGTCGCTTGCTGTCAGTTGCGTGTGGGACATCCATTCAATGGGTGTACCGCGACCTATATGATAGCCCGGGAGAACTTGTCGCAAGGGAACACCGACTAACTCCAACTGGGCCCCGCTCCGGGTTGGCCCTGATAGACTCCTCCAACATCGAAGATACCAAGGCATTCCTGGAGCAATCATATGGCAACTACGTTGCGATTCGTGAAGCATATATGCTGGACAAGGGCGTACTCGACGCCTACCTCGACGCGAAGATGGAGCCGTATTGCGTAATGGGCGGACTAAAGCTCGCAATAGCCATTGAGATGCTCAAGTCCGTTTTTCTGGATGTCCCAGACTTTCCCGTTCGGGAGAGTATCCTTCCCAATAAGCAGTTTAAGAACCTTACAAAGTCCATGGCGCAAGTCATAGACAGGGATTTGGCCGGCAAGGCGGATGAGAACGCACAAAGAACCTTGCGCGACAATTTGCCATCAATCAATCGAACCCCCTTTAAATCCATCGTGAAAGCTCTATGCGCCCAAATAGGTTTAGAACGCGATGTTGATATTGACCTGTTCGTGAAATGCAGAAACAGCCTTGTCCATACTGGAAAATTCTATTGTTTCCGAGCTAGTCGCGCAGAAAAGGAGAAGTACGACGTATTAGCTGGACCGGACATAGAGTACTTTTTCCTTGTGCACTTTTTAGATCGCGTTTTTATGGCACTTTTGGGCTACAGGGGCCCTTACCTCAATTGGCTTCGCGCAGCTAGACGACATAGGATGGCAGTTCTGCCTGACCCTTAGTGTTGGTGATGGACCGCAAGCAGTACCGCATATGCTCTGCGAACGACTGAGGAGAGAGCCAAGGGAGAACGATTGGAGTGGAACTTCACGTGCGCGCAAGCCACACGATGGCAATTGATCTGGGAGAATTGATGTGTTGAGCGATCATAACACGAATTAGCGAGGAACGACCATGAAGCGACGTGCGTTTTTGACCACGATGGGACAGACCGCGCTCGGTTTTGCCGGCAGCGCGGCTTTGCTGCAATCGGCAACCGCGTGCGCCGCTACCTCCCCGCCAAGCAAGGCCGCGTCAACGGGCGCCGGCCGCCTGCCCAACATCGTCATCATCTTCGCCGACGATCTCGGCTATGGCGATCTGGGCTGCTACGGCCATCCGACCATCCGCACGCCCAACCTCGACCGCATGGCGACCGAGGGCCGAAAGCTCACGCAGTTCTATTCGGCGGCCCCGGTCTGCACGCCCAGTCGCGCCGCGCTCCTCACGGGCCGGCTGCCGATTCGCAACGGCATGTGCAGCGACAAGCGGCGCGTACTGTTCCCCAAGTCCGCCGGCGGGCTGCAACAGTCCGAGATCACCATCGCCCTCGCCCTCAAGACCAAAGGTTACGCCACCGGCTGCATCGGCAAATGGCATCTCGGCCACCTGCCGAAGTACCTCCCCATGCGGCACGGCTTCGATTCCTACTATGGCGTCCCCTACAGCAACGACATGAAACCCTGTCCCCTGATGCGCGGCGAGGAAGTCCTCGAAGAGCCGACCGACCAGACGCAGCTGACGCGCCGCTACGCCGAAGAAGCGGTCAAGTACATCGAGCAGAACAAGGACCGCCATTTCTTCCTCTATCTCGCGCACAACTTTCCCCACGTCCCTCTGTTCGCCTCCAGGAAATTCAAAGACGGCAGTCCGCGCGGCCTCTACGGCGACGTGGTCGAGGAGGTGGACTGGAGCGTCGGCGAGGTGCTCGGCGCGCTGCGGCGGCTCGGACTGGCCGAAAACACCCTCGTCCTGTTCACCAGCGACAACGGCCCGTGGCTGACGCAGAGACTCAACGGCGGTTCGGCCGGACTCCTCCGCGACGGCAAGGGCAGCACCTGGGAAGGCGGCATGCGGGAGCCTTGCATCGCCTGGTGGCCCGGCAAGATTGCCCCCGGCACCGTCAGCACCGGCATGGCCTCCACGATGGACATTTTCAACACCGCTCTGGCGCTGGCCGGCGTCGAGGTCCCCAAGGATCGCGAAATAGACGGCGTCAACATGCTTCCGCTGCTCCTGGGCGGCGAAAGCCAACGCAACCTGATGATCTTCTATCGCGACGCACAGTTCTACGCGCTTCGCAAGGGACCGTGGAAAATCCACCTGACCACCCAGGCCGGCTATAACGACAAGCCCGTCGAGCACGACCCGCCGCTCCTGTTCCATCTCGAACACGACCCGTCGGAGCGATTCGACGTGGCCAAAGAGCATCCCGACGTGGTGGCCGATCTCCTGAAGGAAGTCGAGCGCCACCGGGCGACGGTCAAGCCCGTGCCATCGCAATTGGAAATCATGATCGGAGAGAAGTGACGCGCAGAGCTTTCGAAAGTTCCAGTCGCCGCTCAGAAAGTTTTGAAGAGGAGGAATTGATGCATAAGACTCATAGGACCAATGGGACCTATCTCATCTTTGGTTGCGTTTTGCTGCTGGCCGGCGGCGCGGCGGCTCCGCCGGTCAAGGAAGCCACGACACAAGCGCCGCGAATGACCGACGCGCAATTCTTCGCGGCGCTAGATTTGGACGACCCACAATTGGCGAAAGTGAAGGAGGCTGCGGCGCGAAACGACCTTCAGGCCGCGAAGCACGCCTTTGTCGAGCACCTCAAGTCGCGCGAGAAGCCCAGGTGGTTCTTCGACTGGCGCGACAAGCCGGCCCCCGACAAGCGTCCCAAGAACCCCAGCCTCGCCTCCGCCGATCGTTACGCGCGCAACGAACTCAACAGCGTCGGCGTCTGGCACGCCTTTGGCCCCGACATTGACTGGAGCATCAACCCGATGCCCAGCGGCTACCTCGAATGGACGTGGCAACTCAGCCGCCACCCCTTCTGGCCTACCCTCGGTCGCGCCTACTGGGACACCGGCGACGAAAAGTACGCGAAGGCCTTCGTCTTCCAAATGACGGACTGGGTCAGGGACAATCCCGTGCCGCTCGATCGCGCCGCGAACGTTGCGGCCTCGCGCTGGCGCACGATCGAAGCCGGTATTCGCATGGGCCAGGTTTGGTTCGATGCGCTGTACTACTTCCTCTCCTCGCCCACTTTCACCGACGACGACGTTATCCTCATGGTCAAGTCGTTCGCTGAACATGCGGCCTACCTGATGAAGTTCCCGACCAGCGGCAACTGGCTGACCATGGAAGCCAACGGCCTGTATCACGTCGGCGCGATGTTGCCGGAGTTCAAGGAGGCAAAAACGTGGCGCGACACGGCCATGGACCGCTTGTATAAAGAGCTCGACATCCAGGTCTATCCCGACGGCGCGCAGATTGAACTTTCGACCGGCTACCATCAGGTCAGTCTGATCAACTTCGTCGGCGCGCTTCGAATCGCCCGACTCAACGACTATCCGATGCCGCCCGACTATCTCGCCAAACTCGAGCGCATGTATGATTACAATCTTTACGCGGCGATGCCCAACGGCTATCTGCCTGGGCTGAACGACGGCAGCTACACGAATGTGCGCGGCTATCTCCGCGAGGGATTCGAATTCTTTCCCAAGCGACAGGACTTTCAGTGGATGGCCACCGACGGCGAGAAAGGTTCGCCGCCCGAAAAGACGTCCTACGCTTTCCCTTACGCGGGACAATTCGTCATGCGCTCGGGATGGGACAAGGACGCGCGCTATCTGCTCCTCGACGCCGGCCCCTTCGGCTACGGCCACCAGCACGAGGACAAACTCAGTTTCGTCATCCATGCCTACGGCTCGAATCTTCTCGTGGACGCCGGCAATTATGCCTACGACAACTCGCCCTGGCGGCGCTACGTGATCGGCTCTTATGCCCACAACGTCATCCACGTGGACGGGCTGGGTCAAAGACGGGCGGGCTCGCCTCGCGACCAATACGTGGTCAAAGAGCCGCTGCGGCACGTCTGGCAAATGGCCAAGGAATTCGATTATGCGTCGGCGAGTTTCGGTGCGTTGGATCACGAGGGCTTCGGCGGCAAGAAGGAGAAACCCGCCGTCCACACGCGCCACATCCTGTTTGTCAAAGGGGCAGGCGATCCTCCGCGAAAAGACGGCGCGGGCGACTACTGGCTCGTCGTGGACGTGCTCAAACCCAACGACGAAAAACCTCACGCCTACGAGGCGATGTTTCATCTCGACGTGAAAGACGTGACCACCGATCCGGCGACCAAGCGCGTCGTTTCGCTCAATGAGGACGCCGCCAATCTTGCCATCGTTCCGGCGGCCGACGACGGTCTTTCAGTCGAAGTCATCCGAGGACAGGAAAAACCGTTCGTTCAGGGCTGGATGCCCGCCGGCGGCTACAGGGTGCGTCCAATCCCGACGGCGGTATTCAAGCGGACGGCGACCGGCGTGACGTTTTTTGTCTATGTGTTCTATCCTCTGCCGAAGAACGCAACGTTGCCCGTGACGGTGGTCGAACCTGTTCGCCTCACGCCCGACGCGGTGCAGGTAAAGGTGAAGTTCGCCGACGGTCGCACGGATGAGCTGGAGGTTGGGAACACGATTCAGGCGAAACGAGGATGATGGAACCTCTTGGAGCGTGTCTGAGAAGTTCGTAGTTACCGCTTCGGTGGACGTTTTGAACAAGGCCTGACCCACTAAAGTGGGAACTACGAACGGCCGGACCAAACGTTTGCCAGGATCAGACGTACAATAGTCTTGGAGGGACGCCAAATGAGCATTGGATCGGTTCGATGGAGGATTCGGGTTCTGCTTCTCGCTGGGATCGCGGCAGCCTGCTTCGCTTCTGTTTCACCGGCGGCCGAAGCCGGGAAGGCCAAAGTCTTTCGCGCCGGCGCCGCGAAATCCAACATCACGCCGCCGCTGGGCATCTCCATTCCCGGCGGCATGACCGACCGCAAGGCGACCCACATTCACGATGAATTGCACGCGCGCTGTCTCGTTCTCGACAACGGCGACGTGAGAGTGGCGATCGTCGTGTGCGATGCCTGCATCCTCGACAGGTCCGCGTTCGTTCGCGCCAAAGAGCTCATTCAGAAACAGACTGGCATTCCGCCCGACCGCGTCATCATTGCGACGACCCATACGCACGAGGGCGGCGCCACGGTCTCCGCGTTTCAGAGCGACGCCGATCCGGACTATCTGAACTGGCTCGCCGTCCGAATCGCCGACGGCGTCCAGCGCGCGATCAACAACCTTCGTCCGGCGCGCTTCGGCTGGGGCCTGGGCAAGGAAGACCGCGTGGTCTTTAATCGCCGCTACTTTTTGAAACCGGGCACGATGCCTCCCGACCCCTGGGGCCGCACCAGCGACACGGTCAAGATGAATCCGGGCGCCGGCAATCCAAACGTCGTCAAACCCGCCGGACCGATTGACCCCGGCCTGTCCGTCGCGGCGATCCGGGACCTCGAAGGCGAGCCCATCGCCGTGCTGGCCAACTACACGCTGCACTACGTCGGCGGCGGTGCCGGCGGCGACATCAGCGCCGACTATTTCGGGATATGGGCCGACATGATTGAGCGCGAGTGGCCGAAATCCTCGAACGCGGCGAAGCCGCCGTTCGTCGCCATTCTCACCAACGGCTGCTCGGCCAATATCAACAACGCGGACGTGCGGCAGCGCGTGCAACAGCCCTATCCCTATTATCAGATGAACGCCGTCGCCCGCACTGTCGCCGATGAAACGCTTCGCGTGTTGCGCGAGATCAAGTATCAGGACTGGGCGCCGATGGCCAACGGCGCCGCGACGGTGGAATTGGGCACGCGCAAGCCGAGCCAACAGGACATCCAGGAAGCGCGGCGCGTTCTCGAAAAGGCCGCTCAGCCTTTGAAATCGCTGACGGAAATCTATGCCCGCGAAACCGTGCTGTTGGAGAACTGGCCGGAGAAGGTCGCCGCGCCGGTCCAGGCAATGCGCCTGGGGGATATTGGCATTGTGACGTTTCCCGGCGAGGCGTTTGTCGAACTCGGCCTCGAGGTCAAAGAGAAAAGTCCATTCCCGTTGACCTTCTGCATGGAGTTGAGCAACGACTATCTCGGCTATATTCCGACGGTCGCGGCTCACGAACAGGGAGGATATGAAACGTGGCGCGCGCGGTCGAGCTTTCTGGCGCGCGATGCCGCGCCAAAGCTGGTTTCGACGGCGCTTGATCTCTTGAAGCAACTCCATTCGACGCCATAGGAAAACAGGCAGAGCAACAACAAAGCATCGCAAGACGACATGGAGGTGTGAAGATGAACGGAAGTTCGAAACGGTTTGATACGCAATTCGAAATCCAGCGCCGCGATTTCTTGAAAGGCGTGTGCGGTCTCTCGGTCGGCCTCGTGGCCGCTCAGCAAGCCGGGCCGCCAGCCGCCGCCCCCGCCGCCACGGAGGGCGAGTCGAAGCTCCCGCAAATCCCCTTCGGGCGCGCTTCCCTCTCGCGCCTGCTCATCGGCTCCAATCCGTTCAATCCCGGCTCGCACCTGTCCGTGTTCGTCAATCAGGAGATGCGCAACTACTTTACGTCCGAGCAGAAGATCAAGACGCTCCGCCGCTGTGAGGACGCCGGCATCACCTGTTGGCAGGGCAGCGAAAACCACTACGAGATCTATCAGCAGTTCCGTGAACAGGGCGGCCGGCTGCACTACATTTCTCTGGGAAGCGGCGGTCCCAACGCCGCCTCTTTCCTGAAGAAGATGGTCGAACTGGGCTGCCTCGGCGTTGCCCATCACGGGGAGACAACCGACCAGCTTTTCAAGGCGGGCAAGCTGGACGCCATCCGCGACTTCCTCAAGCAGGTGCGCGACACGGGCATGCAGGTCGGCATCTCGACGCACATGCCCGCCGTCGTGGACGCCGTCGAGTCAAAGGGCTGGGACCTCGATTTCTACATGACGTGCGTCTATGAGCGCCACCGAAGCGCCAAGGATTTGGAGGCGCTTCTGGGACACGTGCCCATCCCGGTCGGCGAGGTCTATTTGCAGTCCGACCCGCCGCGCATGTTCAAGGCGATTCGCCAAACCAGGCGGACGTGTCTGGCGTTCAAGATTCTGGCCGCCGGCCGTCTCTCGGAACGCAAAGAGTGGGTCGAGCAAGCCTTCCGCCAAACGTTCGCCGGGATCAAGCCGACCGACGGCGTGATCGTGGGCATCTATGACCGCTACAGCGACCAACCCGCCGAGAATGCCGCGTATGTCCGTCGTTTCAGTTCGCTCAGCGGCAAGGCCGAGTCGGCGTAACGAGAAAAACCCTGGAAAGGAGAGGACAATGAGCATCAGGAAAGACTCGATTTCGCGCGTTTGCAGGATCGCAGCCGTGGCCGCGCTGTTGGTCGTGGCGGCGAGGTGCGGCGCGGCGCCGGCCGCCTCCGGGTCACCCTCGGGCGAGTGGGCCGAACCGCTCGCGGGCGGCGACCTCAGCGCCTGGCGCCAACCGACCGGTGCGTGGGAGGTCGTCGGCGACGTGTTCCTCAATCCGACCAGCGCGGGTCTTCTCGCGTGGAAGCCCGGCGCGGGCAGCATCGTCAATGGGCCGAAGGGCCGCACGAACAACATTCTGACGAAGATGGAACACGGCGACGTCGAGGCCCACGTTGAGTTCATGGTTCCCAAAGGCTCCAATTCCGGCGTCTATTTCATGGGCCGCTACGAAATTCAGGTCTTCGACAGCTGGGGCGCGAAAGAGCCGAAGTACAGCGACTGCGGCGGCATCTATGAGCGATGGAAGGATAACAAGGGCTATGAAGGCCACGCGCCGCGCGTCAACGCCTCGCGCGCGCCCGGCGAGTGGCAGACGTTCGACGTGGTGTTCCGCGCGCCGCGATTCGACGCCGACGGCAAGAAGATCGCCAACGCCAGGTCCGTCAAAGTCGTCCACAACGGCGTGATCATTCACGAGAACGTCGAGGTGACCGGCCCAACACGCGCCGCCACCTTTAACGACGAGAAACCAGTCGGCCCGCTCATGCTCCAGGGCGATCACGGCCCCGTGGCCTACAGGAACATCCGGCTTCGGGCGATCTCTCCCAACTCGGGCGCGACGGCCTCGGCTCCTGCCCTTTCCAGGGAATCACTCGGAGGCGCAGGCCGCTGAGGGCAAATCAAAACAAATCGGTGTTTGACCGCACGCTCGCCTTTAGGCAATAAGAAGAACGTGACAATGCAAGGACAAAGAAGGGATGCCCAATGACACCCAAAATCCTCGATCAGCACATCGAGATCACTCCGGGAATCGCCGGCGGCAAACCGCGCATCGCGGGCCATCGTATCACTGTTCAAGACATCGTGATCTGGCACGAATGGCAGGGACGAAGCGCCGACGAAATCGCCACGGAACACGGTCTGACATTGGGCGACGTTCACGCCGCTCTCGCTTACTATTACGATCATCGGACCGAAATAGACAGGGCAATCAAAGAGAGCGAGGAATTTGTCCGGGCGCTGCGCAAGCGGACCCCATCGAAGGTGCAGCAGAAGATTCATGGAAGATGAGATTCGCTTTTACACCGACGAGCATGTGCGCAGCGCCGTCGTCGCGGGCTTGCGCCGAAGGGAAGTGGATGTTCTAACCACGCAAGAAGCCGGCATGGTTGGTGCGTCCGATGTCGAGCACCTTGCTCTCGCTGCCCGCGAGAAAAGGGTGCTCTTTACGCAGGACGCACATTTCCTTTGTCTGTATGCTTCGGGCATTCCCCACTGCGGGATCGTTTACGCCCATCAGCGAACCCGGATCGGAGACGTCATACGGGGATTGCTGCTCATTCACGGAGTGTTGAGGCCCAAGGAAATCGCAAACCAAGTCGAGTTCCTGTGAAACGCGGCCGCCAACGTATTGATGGAATGAGACACAATGGTGAGACTGAAACAGCGCCGGAGTGGTACTTCAATCACCCTCGCCCTGATCGCCGCGATCTGCGCCTCCGGCTGCGGCGATGCGCGTGTCACGAAGGTGGAGAAGGGCGTGGTCTTTGCGAAGCGCCTTCTGGAGAAGACCAAGACACACTTTCCGACGACCGTCTCCTACAATTCCATCGTCGAAACCGGCGGAAGCCCGGTCTCCTTCCTGGCCGCCAACGCGATGGAGCCCAAGGCGTTGCCGCGGTTCATCTGGGAAGGCCCGGCCGCTCCTTTCAGCGTTGTCCTTCGCAACGGCGCCGTCGCCGGCGAGATTGTGATCGAAGGCTACAAAGACACGACGGACAAGGCGGCGTTCACCGAGACCGTGAAGGGTTGCGGCTCTGACGAGAAGCGCAAAGATTGATGCACCGGGTCACAGCAGCGGCAGTTTCACGGGCTGGCCCGTCTCATAGCATTTCTGCGCCGCAAAGACCACTTCGTGCGTCTGAATCGCATCCTCCAGGTTGCAGTACGATTCGCGATTATTGAGAATGCAGTCCACGAAGTGATCCATCAGCCCCTGAAAGGGATGGTGCGTCACGTCGGCTGTGTCGGGGAGAATGGTTGGAATTTCGACCCATCCCTTCTGGCCCGGAAACTTGTGCGACCAGATGCGGTTGTTCTTCACCGATCCCTTGTCGCCGAAAATCTCCACCGGAAACGTGTAGGGCATGATGCAATCGAAATTGACCGACACCTTGCCGAGGACGCCGTTGTCGAACTTGAGCACGTAGATCTCGAACCCATCATACTCCATCGGCGGTTTTCCGTCTGACCACGCGCCGGTGTAACAGTTCCATTCGCTCGGCAGACCTTTGCGCCAGCCGCCGCGATAGGCGAACACCTCGACCGCGCGCGCGGCCTTGTCGCGGTCCTCTCCGGCCAGCCAGCGCAAAGCATCCAACCCATGGCATCCCGCGACCAACATCGCGCTGACGCCCTTCTCCCGCGTTCTCGCGTCTTCCCATCCCGACCACCAACTGGCGATGTTCGATTGATAGTCGGTCTCGACATAGTAGAGTTTTCCGAAAGCGCCATCAGCGACCAGCGACTTGAGGGTCTCAAACAGCGGATTCCATCGCAGCACAAAGCAAACGACGGTCTTGACGCCCGCCTTGCGCACCGCCGCGCGCATGGCCCGCATCTCGTCGAGACTGTTGGCGATCGGCTTTTCGATGACGATCTGTTTTCCTGCTTCGGCGGCCGCGATGACGTTCTCCGCGTGAAGATGTTGCGGCGTGCATACCGAAACAATGTCCACACCCTCATGCTTCAAGGCTCGATGGAAGTCGGTGTACAGTCCGACATCCGTCAGCCCCGCGCTCTCGGCCCGCCGCCGCGCGCTCTCCAGTTTCCGGCTCGACACGGCCACCACGCGCGTGTGCGGATTGTTCTGAAACGCCTTGACGTGCTCGCCCGAAACCCATCCCGCCCCGTGAACCAGAACGCCGAGTTGTCGCTGTGACATAGCTGCCCTTCTCCTCTCCGATTGAGGTCAACGCTTCGCTCTACATCGCCTCACGCCGAGGCCTCCATTTGCGCGCCCCGTGGACAATCCCGGTGATCCAGACCTCATCGCCCGCGATCTTGTACATGATCCGGTACACCCCATAGATAATCTCCCGACACAATGGGTCTCCAATCTCCGGAATCATCCGTCCCAATCGAGGGAATTCTCGCAGGCGCTCCACCGATTCGATGAGCCGCCGGATGAAGAGATAGGCGTGCTCCGCAGAGTCTCTGGCAATATACTCTGCGATAGAGTCCACATCCTTCAGAGCGGACGGCGCCCAAATCACTTCAGCCATTTCTGCAACCTGCGCTTCGCCTGATTGTGGGAAATGCCCTTTCCCCGTCGAATCTCACCTTCTCCGTGCCTGAACTTCACGGTCACATAGAGTGCGTGAATCACGTCGTCCATTGTTGCGCTCTCAGGCAGAGAATCTATTGCCTGCTTGGCCGAATCTTTGACTCCCATTTTTCCGACTCCTGTCGTGCAGGATCGTGCGGTTTGTCCGCAGCGCTGCCAACCTCAATTGCACTCCGCCACCAGCGGCCCTTCCAGTTCTTTCAGATAAAACAACCGGCCCGGCAGCGTCGGCATGAACGACGACGGAATCCACGGCGTCGGTTCGTGGTGGAGCGTCAGCCAGAACGACATCCCCTGCCACATCATCCCGCGCCCGAGCGTCCCATCGCAGCCGCCGATGATGTAGTCGGACTGGAGAAACAGGCCCGGCCCGATCGTGTTCGCACACGCCGGAATGAGCGTCGTCCGGCTCTTGAAACTCGTGATGGCGTTCTGTTCGATCGTCAGCGGATGAAGTTTCGCGCCGAGCCGATGGGTCTGCTTCTTCCATTCGTCCACCGTCTTGAACTCGCCCGCGAAGTGCGGCTCCCAGAACGCAATGTGGCAGACGCGCCCGACGCCGAACACGGTGACCAGCCGCGCGCCCGCCTTTTTCAACTCGCCGATCTTCTTTGGATACGTCGGCAGGTTCGCGCGCGTCG